>Ga0310810_10008751_pt1 | contig 11677 bp, 13 predicted proteins | sample NCmetagenome_FD_207641 | JGI IMG/M metagenome (GOLD analysis project Ga0310810, IMG submission 207641) | Soil microbial communities from experimental microcosm in Duke University, North Carolina, United States - NC | ecosystem: Engineered > Artificial ecosystem > Soil microcosm > Unclassified ...
CCGCGCTGACCGCCACGTCGGTGAACGTGAAGTTTCCATTGTTGTGATACAGGTGATTGCGGCCATCGCGCGATGAATCGGTGACGAAGATGTCCTCGAAGCCGTCGCCGTCATAATCGGCCACCGATGCCGACGCGCCGAGGGCCGTGTAGCCAGCCATGATCTTGGCGTACGGATTGTCGAATTGACGATTGTGATGCGGACGCTCGACGCCCGCCGCGCGCGTGACGTCCACGAACCACGGGCGCGCCCCGTCAGGCGCGTGGTGCGCCACGAAGGCGGTCATGGCCACGACAAGGCCACCAGCCACCGCGAGCTTCATAGACAGACTCTGGCCGGAATGGGCCGGATGGTCAAGCCATCGGACCCTAGCTGCTCTTGTCGTCCTGCACGATCTGCGTCAGCCGCTGGCCGTCGATGTCGACGTCGATTTGCGTCCACACCGGGAAATGATCGGACAGTTGGAACGTGAATTGTTCCCTGGTGTAGTGGCCGGACGGAAACAGCGCGGCAATGCCCTTGTCGTTGACGAAGAAGTCCAGGGCTCCGCCCGCGTCCGTGAAGCGCTTCTTCATCGTCGGCAGGTGCAGGATCTGATCGTAGCGGGCGTCGGCCTTGAGATTCGAGCCGCCGATCATGCGATCGCCGACCTTGAGCTGTCTCAGGGAGTCCGGAATCTGCAGCCCTTTGCCGGTGAGCGCCTTGAACAGCTTGTCATCCAGCTTCGGGATGTTGAAGTCGCCCATGACGATCAGATCCGTATCCTCGGCGTATTGGCTCCTGAAGCGCGTGTCGATCCAATCCGCCAGCAACTGAAGCTCGGCCTGGCGCGCATCGAGGCTGTCGCCCCAGCGTGCGTGGGTCGCGATTGCGATGAAGTCGAAGTTCCCCGATCGAAACGAGCACATGTACGGCGCGCGCCAAAACGATTGCTTCGCGAGATACTCCTTGACCTTCTTGCTCCGAGGCGCATCGATCTCGGCGGCCAGGCCGTTGAACGTGACGGCGCGGCGATCGAAGAGGAACCCGACGCGCTCGTCGTTGCCGCCGGGATCGTCGATCCAATCCGAGTACACGACGTCCCAGCTCGGCCCGAGGAAGGGCAGCACGCGTCCGAGGTCGGTCAGGTCGTTGCGGAGCTCGACGAGGGCGATCAGATCGAACTGCCCGAGGATCTCCGCAATGTAATGGATCGCCGCCAGCGTCCGTCGTACCTTGCCGAACTCCCTGATGTTCCAGATCGCCACGTTGATCGTCTCATCGAGTTTCGAGGACGGGATCTTCGCGGCGTCGATGCGCTTCTTCAGCGTCAACAGCCCGTGGGCGATCTCGGGCGACACGGCTCCGTGGTGCATCGGCGCTCCTTTGAAAGCACGCCAATCCTACCCCTCGAGCGGAAGATCCGTGATCGCGATCGGGTGATTGACGTCGTGGAACGACATGCGCGAGAGACCGAGCAGCGTCTTCAGGCGATCGGCCTCCACTTTCATGGGCCCGGGCGAAGGCGCGGATCCCGGCGCGGGCTGGGGGAACGCCGTCGACATCGCCGTGTGAAACGAAACGTGCCCTTCGACCTTCTGCATGACCTGATGGATATGTCCGTTGAGGACGGCCACCGATCCAAACCGCTTCAGGTACGAGAGCGCGCGGGCGCTGTCGTCGGTGCCCCATCCCCACTCCGGGTACACCGACCAGAGCGGGATATGGGCGAACACCACGATCGGCGTGCTGCTTTTCAGCCGCTTCACGTCCTTCTCGAGCCAAAGGAGCTGCTCGTCGCCAAGGCTCCCAAGGCCGCCGGCTTTCAGATTGACGACGTTGACCAGGGCGATGAAGTGCACGCCGTTGGTGTCGAAGCTGTGCCAGCCGGCCCCCTGCGTGCCCTTCCCAAACCGCTGGAGATAGCTCTGGCCGTCATCGCCGAGCACGTCATGTTCGCCGGGAACGTAGAAGACCGGCAGCGCCAGTTCGGACATCACCTGCTGCAGCGTGTCGAACTCCCCCGGTTTCGACAGATGCGTGAGATCTCCCGTGTGCAGCACGAAGGACGGCTGCTCGGGCGCGGCCTTGATCTTGGCGATGGCCTCGCGCAGCGTCCCGGTCACGTCCGTGTTCGCGGGCTTGTCGAAGCCGATGTGACTGTCGCTGATCTGCGCAAAACGCAGTCCGCCGCCGCTCATGCCCCTGGCCATGGCTCCGGCCGCCGCACGCTCGATCGGACTGCCTTTCAGGACGCCGCCCGCCATCGTCCACAACGCCCCGGTTCCGACCCACGCCATGCACTTCAGGAACCCGCGGCGATCCCACTCGGCCTCGTCGTGATGTTTCGGTGCCACACACGCCCCCTTTTCAGATGTGTAGACCGCGCTGACCGCCGATCTATTCCGGGGCGGTTGGAGACCGGTGTGGCAATCGAGAGAATCAGCGCCTGCCGGACGAACCGAGGGTGCAGATCGAGTAGAAGTCGAAGATGGGCGACCCGATCGGCCGGTCCCCCCGATACGTACGTGAAAGCTCCGACGTCTTGAAGTGCTCGAGGAGCTCGAGGCCCAGCTCGCGTGCGAAGCTTCGAATGTCCCGGATGCCGGACAGCCACGGGGCGCCCATGGCGGCGAAGCTTTCGACGAGCGCCGTGATGCCCGCGTCACCCGTCGTCTTCGAAATCACCGCCTCGCCAAGGTAGTCGAACGACGCGCCGAATCGCGTCACGTGCGCTCGGATCTCCGTGAGGATCTCCTTCACGGTCTCCAGCGGCAGGTACATGACGTTGCCTTCCCAGATGAAATAGGTGGGAAGGCCACCGTCGAATCCGTTCCGCCCCAACAGATCGATCAGTCCATCGGTGACGTAGTTGCCCGGGATGAACGTCACGTTGGCGTCGACGCGGTGGTCTGCATAGCAGGACTGCTTCAGCGCCAACGTGGCGGGATCGTCGATCTCGAAGTAGGCCACGCCGGGCGCCGGCTTCCTGACGGCACGGGTGTCCAGGCCGGCGCCCAGAATCACAACCTGCCGAAAACCCTGGAGGAGGTGTCTTTCGAGACTGTCGTCGAAGTATCTCGTCCGGATCCTCACCATGTCCCTGACGGGAGGAAACCTGGCCGCGAGATGCGCTGCGGCCTGACGGCTGTCTTCGCTCAGAAAAAGCTCGACGATCGGGTCTACATACAAAGGAACCGTTTCCTGATTCTCGTCCGCCCGATATTCCGCGACGACGAACGCGGTCCCGCTGACGTTTCTGATCTGTGACATGTGCGTCTTCGAAGCTCCGGCCTGCCCGTTTAGGACCGCAGCTCGAAAACATTTCAGTCTGTGGATTGGCCGCGGGCGGTTGGCCCAAAGCCCCAGCGTTCACGCATGCGCTGCCGGAATCGCTCGCGCTCCTCCGGCGTGAGACGCCCCCAGTTCTCGCCCATGCGACGCCGCATACTCGACGCGGGACCGCCGCCGCGACCCAATCCGCCAAATAGGATCCGGCACAGCACCAGAAGTCCAAGCGCCTGCCAGAAAGTCACCTGCCGCCATCCAAACAGCGGCGGCAATAGTGAGTTCCACAGGAGCTTGACGATTTCGCCGCCAGCGGCGACAAACAGCGTCAGGGCCAGGATTGCCAGCGGAGCGATGAAGATCCACTTCCGTCTCATGTTTGAAACCTCATGCATCGGTCAATTCGTCGTAAATGGCCTGCAATCGTCTGCGAAGATGCAGCACCGCATAGCGTTTGCGTGAGAGCAGCGTGTTCAGGCTGATGCCGCTATCGTTCGCCATATCCTTGAAGCTGCGCCCTTCGAACTCGTGCGCGACGAACACTTCCCGCTGTTCCGACGGCAGCTCGCCGATCGCCAGCGCCAGTTCGTCGAGCAGCACGCGACGGGTATAAAGCGCCTCTGGTCCGGCGTCCGGCGATGGCAGCAGATCTTCGAGCTGCAGGTGTTCCTCGCCATCACCCGCGACAAAGGCATCGTCAAAACGCGCCGTCTTCTTCTTCTTGAAGAGATCGGCGATCCGATTCCGCGCCACGCGAAACAGCCAGCCCGTGACGTGTTCGATCGGCATCAGCAGACGGTTGGCTTCCACCAGCTCGTAGAAGACGTCCTGCAGGATGTCTTCGGCGTCGCGCGAATCGGGCACACGCCGGCGAATGAAGTGAAGCAGCCGGGACCGTTCCCGTGCGACCACGTCGGCGATTCGCTGGTCCTGTTCGCGTGTCATCCGCTCGAGGTCCGCCGTCTACCGTCTCTGGCGTTGTAGACGAATGAGGAGCACAAATATTGTGCGGCGGCTGGGTCCTGAGGATCCAACGCGTTGCGGCTCCTCCCTGATGTCGTGTTCAGGCGGGGCGCTCGTGGTAGGATTCGGTTGCACGATGAAACGGCTCCGCCACGGTTCCGGCTTCACCTGATAGTCCCCATCCGGCGCGTCGCGCCGCCCCTCGCCTAACAATCGTCATTTCGCGACATCGGCTGCGTACGGATGTGCGCATCCGAGGATCGGCTGCACACGAATGGATGCCATCACGCTCTCCCTGCGGGTGACTGCGCCGGACCCGGAGGTTGCGCAGGTCTCGGTCGGCCGCCGGCAGTTTTCGATCGGCCGGCCGCTGGAGTTCGACGATCTGTCGCCGAGGGTGGCTTCCATCGAGTACGCGCTCGGCGCGGTCGGCGGTGAAGTCGTGAACGGCCTTCGGGCGTTTGCGCGCAGGCGGCGGCTGGCGATCGATGCGATCGAGGCGGTCGTCACCGGCGAGCTGGAAAACGGACTCGCCTACCTGGAGGTCATCGGTGAAGACGGACGGCCCCGGATCGCGCGCATTCACATCAAGGTCTTCGTGTCGTGCCCGGACGCCGCCGCTGTGCGCGCGCTGTTCGAGGTGACGGTCGACCGGCTCCCGCTCGTGTGCACGCTCCGGTCCGCCCTTGCGCTGACGATCGAACTGATTCCGACGCCGTAATTGGAGAGCATGAGATGTACCGACTGAACGATGAACAGCAGGGGATCGTCGCGGACGCCGCCGCCGTTGCAGACGCGCACATCAGGCCGCATGCGGCGAGCGTCGATCAGAGTGCGGCGTTTCCGAGTCAGTCGATCGCGGCGCTCGCCGAACGCGGACTGCTGGGCCTGACCATCCCGACCGAGTACGGCGGGCTCGGTCAGGGCCTGCGGGCGATGGCGGCGACCGTCGATGCAGTGGCCCAGCGGTGCGCCTCGACGGCGATGGTGTACCTGATGCACGTCTGCGGCGTGGCCTGCTATGCGGCGGCGCCCGCCAGAGCGGAGCGCTTTCTTCGCGAGGCGGCCGCCGGCCGCCATCTCTCGACGCTCGCGTTCAGCGAAAAAGGATCGCGCAGCCATTTCTGGACGCCGATCAGCCGCGCGGAATACGCCGGCCCGGGCATCGTCCGGCTGAACGCCAGCAAGTCGTTCGTGACGTCCGCCGGCCATGCCGACGGCTACGTCATCTCGACGCTCGCGGCCAGCGCGACGGGCCCTCTCGAGAGCACGATCTATCTCGTGCTCGGCGATGACGCCGGCCTCGGCGTCGCCGGCGCCTGGCGCGGACTGGGCATGCGCGGCAACGCCAGCGCGCCGATGACGCTCGAGAACGTCACCGTCGGCGCCGATCGGGCGCTGTCGGATCCGGGCAAGGGACTCGACATGATGCTCGGCGTCGTGCTGCCGGCGTTTCAGGTCGGGTCCGCCGGGGTGGCCGTCGGCATCGCCGAGGCGGCCGTGCAGGCGACGATCGGGCACGTCACGCAGGCGCGGCTGGAGCACATGAACAGCTCCCTGGCGGAGCTGCCGACGCTCCGCGCGCAGATCGCGCGCATGCGGATCGAGACCGATCGCGCGCGCGCGCACCTCGGCGCGGTGCTCGATTCGCTCGACGCGCCGGGGCCCGCCACGCAGTTGATGGTGCTCGAAGCCAAGGCCGCGGCGACCGAAGCCGCCGTCGCCGTGACCGATCTGGCGATGCGGACCTGCGGCGGCGCCGCTTTTGGCGGCGCCTATGGCATCGAACGCATGTTCCGCGACGCGCGGGCGTCGATCGTCATGGCGCCGACGAGCGATCAGGCCTTCGACTTCATCGGACGGGCGCTCTGCGGCATGGAGGTGTTCTGATGAATCGGCCGCTGAAGGTGGGCGCGGTGATGTACGACCCCAAGGTGTCGGTCATCTGGGAGATCATCCGCGATTTCTTCGACTCGCACGACTGTCCGATCGACGTCGGCTTCTACAGTACATACGAGGCGCAGGTCACGGCCCTGCTCGATCGCACGATCGACCTCGCCTGGAATTCGCCGCTGGCATGGCTCGACGCGCAGCGCCGTTCCGGCGGCGGCTGCCGCGCGATCGCGATGCGCGACAGCGATCGCGACCGGGTGTCGTATTTCGTCGCGCGCCGCGACGGTCCGGTGCGAGTGTTGCCCGACTTGCGGAATCGGACGCTGGCGGTCGGGGCGATCGATTCCCCGCAGGCGACGCTCATTCCGCTCGCACGCCTGCGTCGGGACGGCCTCGACCCGCGCGCCGATCTCACCGTCAGGCGTTTCGACGTCCTCGTCGGCAAGCACGGCGATCACGTCGGCGGCGAGCGCGACGCGTTCGAGTTCCTGCGCAGCGGCAGGGCGTCGGCCTGCGCGATGCTCGATCTGAACTGGGACGCGTGGACGAAGGACGGCACGATCGACGCGGATCACTTCGTCGTCGTGGCCGAGACCGACCGGTTCGATCACTGCATCTTCACCGTCCGACAGGACCTCGATGCGGCCGCCGAGCGACGCTGGCTCGAGGCGCTGTTTGCGATGCGCTACGACAATCCCGCGCACCGGGAAATGATGGATCTCGAAGGGCTGAAAGCGTGGCTGCCCGGCCGCGTCAGCGGCTTCGGCCCGCTGAGCCAGGCCGTCGACTCGGAGCGATTCTTCAGCGGGCCCGCGGCGCCGTGAGACCGCTGCCCCTGTTTCCGGTGACGACCGTCGGGAGCTGGCCCAGGCCGCCGAAGGTCGCCGAGGCGCTTCGCCAGTTTCGCCGGCAGCGCATCGATCGCGGCGAATTCGATCGGGCCGCCGACGCCGCCGTGATCGAGCTGCTCGAGCTTCAACAGAACCTCGGCTGCGACATCGTGACCGACGGCGAGCTGCGGCGGGACAACTTCTATTCGTTCGTCGCGGACAAGCTGGACGGCGTGCGCCTCATGACCCTCGCGGAGATGCTCGGCGTCGTCGAGGACAAGGCGGGATTCGAGCGCCTGCTCCAGACGCTCGACGTCCCGGCGTATTCGATCAGCAGTCCCATCTGCACCGGCAGACTCCAGCGGCGCCGCGCGCTTGCCGCCGATGATCTTCGCTTCGTGAGGCGGCACACCGACCGACCGGTGAAAGTGACGCTGCCCGGACCGTACCTCCTCACGCGTGCCATGTTCGTCTCCGAGCTGACGCGCGCGTTCTATCCGACGAAGGAGGCGCTCGCAGAAGACGTGGTTGCCGTACTGAGGACGGAACTCGTCGAGCTGGCCGCGGAAGGGGCCGACTTCGTGCAATTCGACGAGCCCGTGTTGACCGAGGTGGTATTCGCGCCGGGGCGCACGCGGACGTTCATGTGCTCGGCGCTGGCCGCGCGCCGCGACCCCGCCGAGGAGCTCGATCTGGCCGTGTCGCTGATCAACCGCGTCGTCGAGGACGTTCGCGACGTGCGGATCGGGGTGCACGTCTGCAGAGGGAACTGGAGCCGCGATGAAACGACATTGCTGAGCGGCGGCTATCAGCCGCTCGCGGCGTATCTCGAGCGCCTCGACGTCGCGCAGCTCGTCCTCGAGTACGCGACCGAACGCGCGGGCGATCTGATGCCCTTCGGCGGCAAGGAGCTGGGCCTGGGGGTGGTCAACCCTCGCGCCGACGCCGTCGAATCGGCAGCCGCCATCCGGATGGCCGTGGAGGACGCGCTTCGGTTCTACGCGCCCGGACAGATCTTCCTCAATCCCGATTGCGGCTTCGGCACGTTCTCGAGCCGGCCGATGAGTAGCTGGGCGATCGCGGCGGCGAAAGTCGGCGCGATGGTGGCCGCGGCTCGCGAGCTTCGCGGATAACCGCCGGCCGAGCCGATCAGCGGGCGCTCTCGATATGGAACGTCCGCTTCCCTACCGATTGCCCGTCGACAAAGGCTTCGACGCTGTACTCCCCCTCCGGAAATCCTGCCGGACTCTGGAGGCTGAAATCGGTCGCCGCCACGTCGGTGTACGACACCTGCTTCTTTGGCTCGTCGAGCACACGCGGTCCGTACATCCACCGCACGCTGATCGTGCCGGAGCCCACGCCCGCCGTCAGGACCGACACGTGAATCGTGTCGTGTGGCGAGTAGCGAGTCGTGTGCCCGGCGACCGTATTGTCCGCATTCAACGATCGTCCCAACTGAATGCCCGTGACCTGCAGAGGTTTGTGAGAGCTGCAGCCGGCGAGGGACGCGAGCGAGACGACGAGAATCAGGCGGATGTTGAAGCTGCGCATAAGCAGTCGTGATTGTACCAAGCTGTGTTTCACGGCCGTTGACGCCACGGCTGAGCTGGAGCATAATCTCCGCTTCCTTTGCAACACGTTCACCTGATCGGAGAGGGGCGCTCTATGAAGGCGTTGAAAGCGGCGTTGGTGTGTGCATGCGTCGCGCTGGGGGCCGCGGCGGCGCTCGCGCAGGATCCGGTGAAAGTCGATCCCGCGCATTACAAGGTCGTGATGGAGAACGCGAGCGTGCGCGTGCTGAAGATCGATTATGCGCCCGGGGCGAAGAGCCCGATGCACCAGCATCCCGACGCGATCGTGATTCCGCTGGCGGCCTCGAAGGTCCGGTTCACCATGCCGGACGGCACGACCCAGGACAGCGAGTTGGCCAGCGAGTCGGCCATGTACACCCCCGCCGGCACACACAGCCCGTCGAACCTCGGCCCGGGACGGGTCACTGCGCTGCTGATCGAGTTCAAGGGCGCGGCGCCGGGCACGGCGACGCTGCCCTCGGCGCGCCCCGGCATCGCGATGAAGATGCTCGCCGAGGGACCTCGGGCGGTGGCCTACCGGACCACGGCGGACCCGACGTTCCAGGAGCCGGCGGGAACGAAGCACGACTTCGACCAGGTCGTGATCGCGCTCGGCGCGTCGAAGATGTCACTGGCCATCGACGGCAAGCCGGCGAAGACGACGTGGGCGCGAGGCGACGCGCAGTTCATCGGGCGCGGCGTTGCGCACGAAGCGAAGAACACAGGCGGCAAGCCGGTGGACTTCGTGATTGTCGCCATCAGGTAGGGTTCCTCAAAAAGGTAGTATCTTGAGGAACACATGGCTACACCCAGACACCGTCTGACCTTCGTACTATCGATTTTTCTCGTCGCCGGGTTCGTGGGAGCCGCGTCTGCGCAGACGCCCGACGAAGTGGTGGAAAAGCATCTCGCCGCTCTGGGCGGTCGTGAGGCTCTCGGCAAACTCACCTCCCGCAAATCGACCGGGAAGGTCTCCGTCACGAACGATGCGGGAACTATCCCGGGCTCGGTCGAGATCTATGCAAAGGCGCCGAACAAGAGCCGCGTGAATATCAAGCTCGATCTGAGCGCCATGGGAGCCGGGGACATGGTCATCGATCAGCGGTTCGACGGCACCGCGGGCTACATGCTCAACTCCATGCAGGGCGACTCGGAGATCACGGGCAATCAGCTCGAAAACATGCGCAACAGTACTTTTCCAAGTCCGCTGCTCAACTACAAGGAGGCCGGAACCAGGATCGAAGTGCTGCCGAAGGAGAAACTCGGCGACAAAGAGGCCCTCGTCCTGCTGATCACGCCGAAGGCCGGCTCAGTGGTGCGCATGTTCCTCGACCCGGAGACGTATCTCATCGTCAGGACAGTCGCGAAAATCAATTCCCCGCAGATGGGCGGCGACATCGAACAGACGATCGATCTCTCCGACTACAGGCCGGTGGACAACGTCAAGGTGGCGTTCCATGTGGTCAACTCCAATCCGATGCAGTCGCTGTCAATCAGTTTCGACAAGATCGAGCACAACGTCCCGATTGACGACGCGATGTTCGTCAAGAAGTAGCGGCGTTGCCGCGTCCCCGTTTCGCGCGATTCGGCACTAGTCCACCGAGCCCGTGAGACGGACGCCAGTCGTCAGGAGGACCGCCAGACCGAGCAGAAGGATCGGGATGACTTCGGCCGCGTGCATCGCCAGCCCGCAACTGACGCCGATCGCGGGCGGGACGCCCCACGCGGCGAGCGCGCCGGCCGTGGACATCTCGTACACGCCGGCGTTGGCGGGGGCCGCAACGACGCTGATCCCTACGTTGATCGCGATGAGCGTACCGATCGCGGCCAGCAGCGGCAGCCGCAGGTGAAAAGCCTGCAGCATGCACCAGATGACGCTTGTCCGTCCGATCCAGGCGAGCACGGCAAGCGCGGCAACAGCCGGCAGCAGCCGGCCTTCACGCAGCGCTCGCAAGCCATCGAGAATATGCGCGGCGAATCGTTTGATGGCCGCGTGCCCACCGGCGCGATCTCCTTTTGATCGACGCCGCATCCACCATGTTCCCCCGGCCAGTGTCGCGAGGATGGCGATCACGACGATGCCGAGTCGCGCCGGCGCCTTGACGGGCGTCTGCGCTTCGAACGCCACCGTCATCACCATCGTCGCGAGCACGAAGGTCGCCGCGTCGACGAGGCGATCGAGGACGACGGTGGCGGCCACTGTCGCGATTGGCAGCTCCTGCCAGCGCGCCAGGGCGACGGCGCGCGCGCCGTCGCCCAGCTTGTAAGGCAACACGAGATTTCCCAGGAAGCCGAGCAGCAGCGCCTGCGTCGCGCGCAGGAGCGAAGGGCGCGAGATCGGCAACACGAGCACTCGCCATCGGGCCGCGTCGACCACGACCGTCAGCAGATTCGCCAGGGCCGCGGCGATCGCCCAGCCCCAGGACATCGTCCCGATCGCCGCGAGCACGCTCCCGACATTCACGCGGATCAGCACGACGGCGAACGCCGCGAGCGCGACCGCCGCGATCGCGACGCGCACCCACGTCCGCGTCATTGCCGGCCGGACTCGTCGAGCAGCTCGGAAATCGTGAGCATCCGGAGTTTCCGCCGCCGTGCTTCCTCGAGGATGCGCGGCAGCGCAGCCACCACCTGGCTCGCGTCGGGCTCGGGGTCGAGACTGCGACCGTCGTGGAGCAGCAGAATGGCGCCGTCGCGCAGTCCCGCGATCGCGCGGTCGGCGATGACATCGGCGCCGGGACGATCCGTATCGTGGACCCCGACGCTCCACGCGACGGGCTCGCAGCCCTCGCGCCGCGCGCTGCGATCCACCCACGGGTTACGCCACCCGAACGGCGCGCGGAAGACGCGCGGCCGCACGCCTGTGGTCCGCTCGACGAAATCCGACGTGGCCCTGATCGTCTGCCGGATGAAGTTCGGACCGCATAACGGGAGCGCGCTGTGCGCCCACGTGTGGTTGCCGACCTCGTGGCCGTCGGCGATCGCGCGGCGCAGCGTGGCCGGCGACGTCACGGCGCGAGCGCCGAGCACGAAGAACGTCGCCCGCGCACCCGCATCCCGCAGAATGTCCAGAATCTGCGTCGTATACGGCTCCGTCGGTCCGTCGTCGAAGGTGATGGCAATCGTTCCCCTCGACCGGCCGCGGCTGACGAT
>Ga0310810_10008752_pt1 | contig 11676 bp, 12 predicted proteins | sample NCmetagenome_FD_207641 | JGI IMG/M metagenome (GOLD analysis project Ga0310810, IMG submission 207641) | Soil microbial communities from experimental microcosm in Duke University, North Carolina, United States - NC | ecosystem: Engineered > Artificial ecosystem > Soil microcosm > Unclassified ...
GGCGCCCGCAGCTCCAGCGCGCGCGCCGCGCAGACGAGCTCGACGGCGAGGATCCGGGCGAGGTTCGCGACCGCGACGCGCAGCTTGCGCGCCGCCGCCCAGCCCATCGAGACGTGGTCCTCCTGCATGGCGCTCGTCGGCAGCGACCCGACGCTCGCGGGCGCCGCCAGGCGGCGGTTCTCGGCGACCATCGCCGCCTGCGTGTACTGCGCGAGCATGAGGCCGGAGTTCACGCCGGCGTCGGGCGCGAGGAACGGCGGCAGGCCGCTGGAGCGCGCGGCGTCCAGCAGGCGATCGGTGCGCCGCTCGGCGATCGCGCCGACCTCGGCGATCGCGATCGCGAGCGCGTCGCAGGCGAAGGCCAGCGGCGCGCCGTGGAAGTTGCCGCAGGACTCGACGCGCCCGTCGGGCAGGACCATCGGGTTGTCGATCGCGCTGCGCAGCTCGGCGTCGGCGACGCCGTCGGCGTAGGCGAGCACGTCGCGCGCGGCGCCGGTGACCTGCGGGGCGCAGCGCAGCGAGTACGCGTCCTGGACGCGGTCGTCGCCGTGGCGGTGGCTGGCGACGATCTCCGAGCCGCCGAGCAATGCGCGCAGGTTCGCCGCGCTGAGCTGCTGGCCGGGCTGCGGGCGCAGCGCGACGAGGTCGGCGGCGAAGGCGCGGTCGGTGCCGAGCAGCGCCTCGACCGCCATCGCCGCGGTGACGTCGGCGCTGCGCAGCAGCCGCCGCAGGTCGTGGCCGGCGAGGACGAGCATGCCGAGCATCCCGTCGGTGCCGTTCGTCAGCGCGAGGCCCTCCTTCGCGACGAGCGTCAGCGGCTCGATCCCGGCGGCCGCGAGCGCCGCGGCGGCGTCCGAGCGCGTGCCGTCGGCGAGCTGCACCTCGCCCTCGCCGATGAGCGCGAGCGCGCAGTGCGCGAGCGGGGCGAGGTCGCCGCTGGCGCCGAGCGACCCGTGCTCGGGCACGACCGGCGTCAGGCCGGCGTTCAGCAGCGCCGCGATGCGCTCGGCGACGGCGGGGCGCGCGCCCGAGCAGCCCATCGCGAGCGTCCGCGCGCGCAGGAGCATCATCGCCCGCACGACCTCGCGCTCGACCGGCGGTCCCATCCCGGCGGCGTGCGAGCGGACGAGCGCGCGCTGCAGCTCCTCGCGCCGCGCGGCCGGGATGACGATGTTCGCCAGCGACCCGAAGCCCGTCGACACGCCGTAGGCGGGCTCGGGCGCGTCGAGCGCCCGCTGCACCGCCGCGGCCCCGGTCTCCATGAGCGCGCGCGCCGCGTCGCCGAGGCACACCGGTGCGCCACCACGCGCGACCGCGACCACGTCGGCGACCGCCAATCCCGTGCCGGTCAGCTCGACTGGGCCCACGGGCGCACGATATCGGCGCGCGCATGCAGCGCTTTGCCTGCATCACTGCATCAGATAGCTTGATACGCTGATGCACATGCGCACGACCGTCACGCTCGACCCCGACACGCGGCTGCTCGTCGAGCGCGCGATGCGCGAGCGCGGCCTGTCGTTCAAGGAGGCGGTCAACGAGGCGATCCGCGCCGGGCTCGGCGACGGAGCCGCAGCGCGGCGCTCGTACACGACGCCGCGGGCGCTCGGACCCGCGCGGGTGGACCTCACGAAGGCGCTCGCGATCGCCGAGCAACTCGAGGACGAGTCGCTCGCCCGCCGCCTCGCCGAGGGCCGCTGACGCGCACGTGGTGATCGTCGACGCCAACGTCCTGCTCTACGCGGTCGACAGCGCCTCGGCCCATCACGGCCGCACGCACGCCTGGCTCGACGCGTCGCTCGGCGGTGCCGAGGCCGTCGGGCTCGCCTGGGTCGCGTTGCTGGCGTTCATCCGCATCGCGACGAACGCGTCGATCCTGGCCGCGCCGATGGCGGCCGGCGACGCGGTCGCGCAGGTCGAGACCTGGCTGGCCGCCCCGGCGGCCGTCGTGGCGCAGCCGACCTCGCGACACGCCGCCGTGCTCGGCGGCCTCATCCGCGAGGCCGGAACGGCCGGCAACCTCACGACCGACGCGCACCTCGCGGCGCTGGCGATCGAGCACGGCGCCGCGCTCGTCTCCTACGACCGCGACTTCGCGCGCTTCGCCGGAGTCCGCCACCGGCTCCCCGACGACGTCCCGCGGTGAGCAACGCCAACCTCGGCATCGTGCTCGACGGCTGGATCGACGCGCTGCGCCGCCACGATCTCGACGCCCTCGAGCGCCATCTGCGCCCGGACGTCGTCTGGCAGGGCGTCCGCGACGACCTCTCCTGCCCCGACCGGGAGCACGTGCTCGGGAACATCCGCTCGACCGCGGGCCGGCTGCCGGAGGTCGAGGGCATCGACCTGTCGGCCGACGGCGACCAGGTGCTGCTCGGCGTCCGCAGCCCGGACCTCACGGAGGTCGCGAACGCGATCCTCGACGGCGCGATCTACAACGTCTTCACGATTCAAGACGGCCTCATCGCGCGAATCGAGGACTTCAGGACGCGCGAAGAGGCGGTCGCCGCGATGCGCGCGCACCGCGCGGCGGGCGCCGATGCCGCCGAGCCCGCGAGCCGCGTGCCCGCGACGCCGGTCGCCGACCTCATCGCGTTCGTGCATGTCGCAGACGTCGCGCGGTCGATCGCGTTCTACGAGCTGCTCGGCTTCACGGCCCGCGACAGCCACCGCGCCGGCGACCGCCTTGACTGGGCGGCAGTGCAGTCCGGCGACGCGAAGCTCATGCTGGCCCACGCCGGCGAGCCCGTTCACCCCGGACACCAGGGCGTGCTGTTCTACCTCTACGCCGACGACCTGGCGGGGCTGCAGCGCCACCTGCGCGCGCACGGCGTGCGCGTCGGGGCGATCTGCGACGGCAGCCCGGGCCCGAAGCAGGAGATGCGCCTGCGCGACCCCGACGGCTACGTCCTCATGGTCGCCCAGCGGGGGTCGCGCTAGTCGGGGAGCGCTATCGCGAGCGAGCCGACCCCGCGACGTCGGTGAGCTCGTTCGGTGCGCTGCCGAGCAGGATCCAGCCTCGACGGTCGGTGCGGCCGAGGCGGCCGTCGTCCCTGAGCCTGCGGACCGCGGCGGTGACCGTCGTGCGGTGCGCGCCGACCATGTGCGCAATCAGCTCGTGGGTGAGCGGAAGGTCGACGCGGATGCCATCGGACCGGACATGCCCCCAGCGGTCGGCCAGATGCCAGAGCAGCAGCAGGACCCGCAGGTCGACGTGCTTGAGCTCCAGCAGCGCCATGCGAAAGCTCAGCAGGCGCGCTCGTCGTACGGCCCGGCCGAGCAGCGCCGCGGCGATCTCGGGCCACGGCGCAACGGCCACGGCAAACTCCCCGTCGAGCCACGCCAGGCGGATCGGCCGCAGCACCCTCCAGCTTGTGCGTGCCTCGAGCAAGGTGACTTCGGCGACGTGGTCCCATGGCCGCAGGAGGTCCTCGGGGCCCCGTAGCTCGGTGAACGTCCGGCCTGCCACCTGCTGGTCGCGGGCGAGCAGACCACTGAGCACGAGCAAGCCGAGATCACCACGCGGAGTGCGCTCGGTCAGCGGTGGCTCCCACGCGCCACGCGGCGCCTCCACGAGCGGTGCGACCGCCCTCCGGCGGGCCTGCGGGAGGTGGGCAGGATCGAGGGCGTCCGCGAGGCCTCGGTCGTCATCCAGCACGCGAACCAGGGTCAGCGGCGGGTGAGCAGGCGTGTCGGGCGGGGCCATCGGCGGTCGGGGAGCGGGGAGCCGGGTCGGGCTGCAATAACAGGTCTGACTGACTCCACAAAGGAGACCGAGCTGTCGGAGTTAATTGTGACACGCAGCGTCTCACACCCGATGCTGCAGGTCGCCGCATGCCTTTGTGCGGCGCACCCGATGTCGCAGTGTCGGAAGTCCGACACCGGCGACCGCAATCGCGTCGCCGCGGCTACGTAACGGCGGTCGTCGAGCGAACGTGCCCGTATGTTTGCGCGTGCCGGGCAGGACGCACGGCCGTGATCAACTCCGATGGCATCAGGCGCGCGCCACACCGACCCAGCAGACGGGCGGCTCGAGCGGTTGTTCGCCTGGACCGAGCGGATCGGGCAGACGGGCAGCTGGGAGTACCTGCCGTCCGAGGGAAAGGTGTTCTGGTCCGACAACCTCTATCGCATCTTGGGTGTCGAGGCCGCTGAGTGGGAGCTCTCGGTCGACAACATCCTCGCCCAGATCCATCCCGACGATCTTCAGCGTGTCTCGGCCGCGGTCGCGCAGCTCGCCGAGCGCGCAGCACCGCTGTCGCTGGAGTACCGCATCACACGGCCGGACCGCGACCGGCGTCACCTGCGAGCGACGCTCGCCGTCGTCGAGCGCTGTGACGGCGTGCCCTACCGCCTCGTCGGCGTGGTCGAGGATCTCACCGAGCGCTACCGCGCCGAGCGCGAGATCGCAGCGCACGTCGCGGTCAGCGAGGCGCTCGCGGACTGGGAGGCGCTCCAGCCTGGCGCCCGCGGTCTGCTGACCAGGCTCGCGGCCGCCCTCGATTGCGCCGTGGGAGTGTTCTGGGTGCCCCGCGGCGACGTCCTGCTGTCGCGAGTGGTCTGGTGCGAAAGCGGCATGGAGGCGCCGCTCGAGATCAAGGCAGACGCCCGGCCGGTGCGACGTGGGACGGGACTGTCGGGCCGCGTCTGGGAGGCCAGAGCTCCCCTGAGCTGGACCGCGGGTGAGGCGCAGTCAGCCGACCCGCGCGACGCCGCGTCGCGTCGCCACGGGCTGATCGGCGCGGTCGCGATCCCCGCCCTGATGGGCGACGAGGTGCTTGCGATCGTCGAGCTCGCGACCGACCGGGAGGTCAGGATCACCGAGCGCCTCGCCCGGTCACTGCACGGGATCGCCCACGAGCTCGGTCACTTCCTCGCACGGCGGGGCGGCGAGCTCGCCGAGCCGCTGCTGACGCCACGCGAGATCGAGATCCTCCAGCTCGCCGCGGCAGGGCTGACGGCGCGCGACACCGCCGAGCGGCTCACGATCAGCCCCGCCACCGTCAGGACCCACCTGGCGAACGTCTACTCCAAGCTCGAGGTCTCCGACAGAGCCTCTGCCGTCGCCGCGGCGATGCGTCTTGGGGTCATCGACTAGAGCGCGACCTGCCCGGAGACGCACGTCACCGTGCCGCCGCCGACCCAGATCGTGCCGTCGGGATCGCGCGTGATGTGGACCCTGCCCGCGCGCCCGAGCGCGGTCCCCTGACGCGCGACGTAGGGCGCCGTCGCGCGGCCGGTCTCCAGCAGCCACTGCGCGAGCGACGCGTTGAGGCTCCCGGTCACCGGGTCCTCGACCATCACCCCGTCCTTCGGGAAGAACGCCCGCACCTCGAATGCCTCCGCGGCACCCGGCGGATGGGGCCCGGCGACGCCGATGTCGAGCTCGGCGAACGACGGCCGCAGCGCGAGGACGGCCTCGGCGTCGGCGAGCAGCACGGCGACCCAGCCGGGGCCGTTGTCGGCCCACTGCGCGTCGACGATCTCCGCGCGCTCGATCCCGAGCACCGCCGCGATGCGGTCGACGAGCTCCGGCTGCACCGGCCCCGAGCGCACGAGCTCGGGTGCGGCGAACGCGAGCCCCGCGTCCGTGCGGCGGATCGGCACGAGCCCGGCGGCGCATTGCTGCACGACCGTCTGCTGCTGCTCGCGGCCGGTCGCCGCGAGCCAGGCGTGGCAGGTGCCGAGCGTCGGGTGGCCGGCGAACGGCAGCTCGAGCACCGGCGTGAAGATCCGGACGAGGTAGTCGGCGTTGACGAGCGTCGGCTCGAGGACGAACGTCGTCTCGGAGAGGTTCGTCCAGTTCGCGAAGCGCTGCATCTCCTCGGTGCTCAGGCCGAAGCCGTCCAGGACGACCGCGACGGGGTTGCCGCGCAGCGGCGTCGTCGTGAACACGTCGACCTGGGCGAACGGGCGCTGCACGACCGCGAGTCTCTCAGGCGCGGCCCAGCGCGCGGAGCACGAACGGCCCGAGCGAGGTCGCGAACGTCGCGTTCATGTGGTTGTCGTCCTTGTAGACATACGCGCCGCCGACGACCGGGAAGCAGAGCCGCGGCCCGCAGAAGAAGCGCGTGAGGTCCAGCACGCGCACGCGCGGGCCGCGCCGCGCCGCCGCGGCGGCGCCCGGATCCGGCGTGAGGACGGCCGCGCGCGGCTGCGCGCACACGCCTGCGAGCGGCCGTCGGCGGGCGCGGGCCGCCGCCACGCAGCCGGGGGTCGCGGGGGTCGTTCCCGGCACGTCGCGCAGCACGTAGACGTGGCGGACGCTGCGCGGCAGCGCGTCGAGCATCGCCCCGAACGCGAGCTCGCTGCCGCCGTAGGCGCCGCTCCCGCCCATCGGCCCGGTCGCCGGCTGCGCCCAGTCGGAGACGAACACCGTGCCGATCTCGCCGTGCGCGCGCAGCCAGGCGAGCGTCTCGCGGTGCAGCCGGACGCAGCGGGCCGGTCCGAGATCGGGGCTGCGCGGCACCTGCGTGCTGAACGGGCAGCCGGCGCGGGTGATCGACACGCCGCGCCAGTCCCGCGCCTGCGCGACGACCTCGAGCGCGGCGCGCCAGTGCACGGCGTGGCTGTCGCCGAGCAGCGCGATCGTCGCGCGGTGGTCGTCGCCGGTGACGCCGAACGCGCACGGGCGCAGGACCGTGCTGCGGCGCGGATCGCCGCGGTCCTCGGTGCACGGCGACACGCCGGTCAGCGGCGCGTCCGCCGGGCGCGGCAGGACGACCGTCCGCAGCGACGGGTTGCGACAGCGCCGGTGCGGATCGCGGGCGGCGGCGCCGAAGCAGCGCGGCTGGGCGAGGACCGAGACGGCGTCCGCGAATGCACCGCCGTCGGGCACGCGGTCCGCGCAGCCGCCGGCGCAGAGCGCGTCGTCCTGCCAGGAGGTCTGAAGCGACCAGCGCAGCGGGCCGCGCGCCAGGCCGATCGCGCGCGGGGCGAAGCTCGCGACGACGGAGCGGCTGTCGGGACGGGTGACCGCGGCCGCGATCACCTGGGCGCCGGTCCCGCTGTCGTGGCGCAGCACGGTGGTGCCCCCGGCGGCTGCGACGCACAGGCGGCCGGCGCCCTCGATCACGAGGCACAGCCCGCGCCCGGGGGCCAGGAGCTCGGCGGTCGCCCACGGGTGCTGCGTGCGCAGGTCCAGCGTCAGCCGCGTCCCGGCCTGGCCGAAGGCGACGCGACGCACGTCGAGCGGCCCGCCCGCGACATCGACCGAATCGGCGCGCGTGCGCGGGCGAAACTGCGCGGCGACGCTCGCGCGACCCGCCCGCAGGTCGACCGTCGCCCTGCCGGTCGCGGGGACCTGGTTGCTGCAGCCACCGGGGCAGGTCGCAGGGTCCGTCCAGCGCGACAGCGCCTGCCAGTAGAGGACCGGCGCGCGCAGACCGATCGCGGCCGGCGTGAGGATCGCCGTCGCGGTCCGCTCGTCCGGGCGCGCGACGGGCGCGGCGAGCGTCCGGGCCGACGTCACGGCGCCGTCGGGCGCCAGGCGCTCGGCGCGGAGCGTGAGGCGACCGGACTGCCCGTCGAGGCAGATCCGCGACCGCGGCGTCGGCAGGTCGCCCCACCAGAAGGCGACGCAGACCGAGCGCCCGCCGCCGCTCGTGACGTCGGCGCTCGCCCATCGGCCGACGGTCTCGACGCGCAACCGCAGGTGCTCGCCGACGACCCTGAGCGACACGCTGCGCAGCGCCTGCGGGGCACCCTGCGGGGCCTCGGCGCCGGCCGTCGCAGCGCTGCCGCCGAGCAGGCCGGCGAGCGCCAGCGCGAACGCACGACCGATGGTCATCCGGCGGGCCACGATACGTCGTGGCGCCGCGTGACGTCGGCATCACGGCGTAGGCTGATGGCCATGCGCCTCTCTGATCGGACCCTGCGCGCCACGGTCGCGGCGGTGCTCTCGGCGACCGCGCTGGTGGGCTGTGGCGGCTCGTCGGGCAAGACCACGGCCACCACGGCGACGACGCCCGCGACCGTCAGCGGCAAGCCCACGAAACTCACCGGCTCGCAGACCGCCGACTTCACCGCCGCGAGCCAGTCGTTCATCTCCTCGATCTCGACCTTCCTCGTCAAGATCAACCGCTGCCCAGCGGCGAAGGACCGCCCGACGTGCGTGCGCCGGGCCGTCAAGCGCACCGAGCCGGTCGTCAAGAAGACGCGCGACAGCATCGCGACGCTCGCCGAGCGCGTCGGCGGCGACTGCTCGGCCCAGCTCAAGGACGTCCGCTCGAAGATCACCGACGTCACCGACGTCCTGGGCGCGATGGCCGACGCGACGCAGAAGTCGAACCTCCGCAGCGCGGAGAGCCTCGGCGGCAACGCGCAGCTGAGCCTGCGCGCCTTTGCGACGTCGTCGCAAATCGTCCAACGGGCCTGCTGACGCGCCGGCCATGCGCTCGCGCACCGCAGCCGCGCTGACGCTGCCGGCGCTGCTGGCGCTCCTGGCCGGCTGCGGCTCCGGATCCGGCTCCGGCGCGTCCGCGCCGCGCACGACGCCGGCCGCCAGCCCGGCGCGGACCGCGACGGCGGCGCCGCCGCCCGGCGACACGAACGGCGCGCTCCCGGCGCCCGCCGCCCAGCAGGCGGCGCTGCGGCGCTTCGCGGAGATCGGGCGCCCGGTGTTCTGCGGCGGCCGCCACGGCAAGCTCGTCGCGCTGACGTTCGACGACGGCCCGGGCCCGTACACGTCGATCGCGCTGCGCGAGCTGCGCGCGGCCGGCGCCCACGCGACGTTCTTCCTCGTCGGCGCCAGCATCGCGCGCTTCCCCGACGCGGCCAGGCCCGAGCGCGACATCGCCGCGATCGGCGATCACACGATGACCCACCCGGACCTCGCGTCGCTGGCGCCCGCCGCCGCGATCGCCGAGGTGCGCGACGGGCGCCAGGCCGCGCTGACGGCCGTCGGCCCGCCCGTCGACCTCTTCCGCCCGCCCTACGGCAGCCACACGCCCGCGATCGACGCGCAGGTCTCGCGCGACGGCATGGTCGAGATCCTCTGGGACGTCGACTCGACCGACTCGCGCGTGCAGCCGCCCGCCGACTACCGCGAGATCTCCAAGACCGTGCGCCGCAACATCCGCCCCGGCTCGATCGTCCTGATGCACGAGAACCGCGGCCAGACGATCCGCGCGCTGCGCGGCATCCTGCCGTCACTGCGCCGGCGCGGGCTGCGGTCGGTCACCGTCCCCGAGCTCCTCGCCGCCGATCCGCCGTCGGACGCGCAGCTCGCGGCCGGGCGCGACGGCTGCGGGCGCGCCGACCCCGCCTCCGGTTCCGTCGGCTGACCGCCGCGCCCCGCGCCCCGCGCTCGTGCCGGGCGCGGGGCGCCGGCGTGCTCTCTCAGAACAGGCCGCGCGTGATCCGGAACGAGAACGCGAGCGCCAGGTTCTTGTTCAGCTTCGGCCCGGCGTTGACGTAGAGCCGGTACGTGCCGCGCTTGAAGCTCTTCGGTGCGACGACGCCCTTGCCGACGAGGTAGCCGCAGCCGTCGGCGGTGCCGAGCTTGATCTTGCGCAGGATCTTCGGATTCGTGCCCTTGACGACGAAGCCGTACAGCACCTGGCCGGCGAACGGCGTCCCCGACACCGTGATCTTGCGCTTCTTGCGCGGGCTGCGCGGCTTCGTCGCCACGTCCATCGCCAGGTTCGTGATGAGCGTCGTCGCGATCGGCGTCTCGACGCCGGCGGCGCCGGCGCCGAAGTCCTTGGCGGTGATCGCGATCGGGTCGCCCTTGATCGGATCGATCGACCCCGACGGCGGGAAGACGTCCGTGATCGACACGGTGCCGTTGCCGAGGGCGTCGAACGTGCCGCTCACCGAGCCGGCGGAGCCGCTGCCCTTGCCCGGCGCGGTCGCCGAGACGAGGAAGTTCGCGTTCGGCGTGCCGCCCGTCAGCGTGACGACGATCGGTTCCGTCGAGGTCGCGGTCTTCGCGAGCGGGACGTGGGTGTAGCACGGCTTTCCGACGGTGCCGGCCAGGGCCGAGGCGGCGGACGGGGCTGCGAGCGACAGCGCGATGGCCGCCGCGACACCGACTGATGTGGTCCGATGAGACATGACCCTCCTGACGGGATGGGAGCTGGCGCCATGGAGGTTCCCCGACCTCACACGCGTGCTGCGAATAATGATGACAACATTTTCGTGCAGACGACGGCCGCATAAGCTTCGCGGCGATGCTCGCCTTCCGCACCTGCCCGGCCGACGAGGAGCCGGCCGCCGCGCTCGTCCAGGGCATGCGCGACGAGATCGCCGCGATCTACGACGGGCTCGACCTCGACGGCGCCGACATGCCCAAGGCCGGGCCGGGTGAGCTCGGCCCGCCGGGCGGCACGTTCGTCGTCGGCTTCGAGGACGAGGTCCCGGTGTGCTGCGGCGGCCTCAAGCGCCTGCCCGACGGCGCCTGTGAGATCAAGAAGATGTTCGTCGCGCCCGCGGCGCGCGGGCGCGGCGTCGCGCGGGCGCTGCTCGAGGAGCTCGAGCGCCGCGCGCGCGATCTCGGCTACAGCGTCGCGCGCCTGGACACCGGGCCGCTGCAGCCGCGCGCGCAGCTGATGTACGAGCGCGCGGGCTACGCCCACATCGAGAACTTCAATGCCAATCCCGTCGCGACGTTCTTCGGCGAGAAGGCGCTGTAGCGCGCACGACGGCAGTTGTTGTAACACGCGCTCGCGACGCGCCCGGGTTGCACACTAATCAGCGCGGGCGGATGCGACGCCCGTCCCGGCGCAGCGACTACGGTTCGCCGCGGTGTCCGAGCGCAAGCATCTGGAGGCGGCGGTCGTCCGCGCACGGATCGAGCGCGGCGACCCGTACTGGCCCGCACAGCTGACGGTCGCGGTCGTCATCGCCCTGAACCTCGCGCTGCCCGAGCGCGTCACGGCCGGCCCCTCGTGGCTCGTCCCGAGCGTCGCCGGGGCCCTGCTCGTCGCGCTCGTCGTCATCGCTCCGGCGCGCGCAGCGCAGCACGTCCGCGGTATCCGGCATTTCGCGCTCGTGGTGATCGGCCTCGTGAGCGTCGCGAGCCTCACCTCGCTGGCCCTGCTCGTCCACTACCTCGTCAACGGCGGGACCGCCGGCGGGCGGGCGCTCATCCTGGCGGGCGTCGCGCTCTGGGCGACGAACGTCCTGCTCTTCGCCGTCTGGTACTGGGAGCTCGACCGCGGCGGTCCCGTGGCGCGGTTCCGCGCGCCCGACACGCTGCCGGACTTCCTCTTCCCGCAGATGGACAGCCCGCAGCACGCGCCGCCGGGCTGGCGCCCGGGCTTCGTCGACTACCTCTACCTGTCGCTGACGAACGCGACGGCGTTCAGCCCGACCGACACGATGCCGCTGACGCCGACGGCGAAGGCCGTCATGGCGCTGCAGTCCGTCAGCGCGCTGCTGACGATCGCGCTCGTCGTCTCACGCGCCGTGAACATCCTCGGCTGAGCGGCGTCAGCCGGCGCGCAGCGGGGTGGGCACGACCGTGTGGACGAAGACCTCGCTGACGTGCTTCGGCTTGGCGGGCGCGGCGAGGCGGACGCGGAAGTTCACGGCGCTGAGGTCCTTCAGTGCCGCCCGCTGCGCGGTCGTGAGCTTGAAGGCGCGCACCACCGAGTGGCCCCTGCGCACGCTGCCGGGCCGCAGCCTGAAGGTCAGCGGCGTGCCCGGCACGACCTCGCCGAGCGCCGTCCCCGCGAC
>Ga0310810_10008753_pt1 | contig 11675 bp, 13 predicted proteins | sample NCmetagenome_FD_207641 | JGI IMG/M metagenome (GOLD analysis project Ga0310810, IMG submission 207641) | Soil microbial communities from experimental microcosm in Duke University, North Carolina, United States - NC | ecosystem: Engineered > Artificial ecosystem > Soil microcosm > Unclassified ...
TCGAACTTGCGCACGCGTTACGCGTATCGTGCGATTCGTCGCGCGGTCGATCGCTGCCGCGCGCGCGCGGACTTCCGGATCGCGCACGTGAGCATCCAGTCGAATCACGTGCACCTGCTCGTCGAGGCCGACGACAAGCTGGCGCTCTCGCGCGGCATGCAGGGCTTCGCGGTCAGCGCGGCGAAGCGGCTCAACCGCGAGCTGTGTCGCGCACGCGGCGACGTCTTCGCGTTCCGCTATCACGCGACCGCGCTCACCAACCCGACGCAGGTGCGCAACGCGATCAGCTACATCGTTAACAACTGGCGCCACCACCGCTGCGATCGCTACAGCGTGCGCCGCACCGATCCGTTCTCGTCCGCGCACGCGATCGCGGAGTGGCGCATCGAACCGCACCCGGATCAGCTACCGGTCGTGAGCCCGACGACGTGGCTGCTGCGCGAAGGCTACAGGTTCGCCGGGGCGATCCGGCCCGACGAGATCCCGGGGCCGGATCCGGTTCCGTAGCGGGGGTCCTTCGACTGCGGGCTCGCTGCGCGAGCCCTCCGCTCAGGACGAGCGGAGGAGCCCCCGCTACGGCACGTGGATGATCTTGTGCAGCTGCAGGCCGAGGCGCCAGCGCGGGCGCGCGTGGGTGAGCGCGATCGCGCGCGCGAGGTGAGCGTCGTAGCGCGCGTCCATGCACGGCTGGACGATCAAAGTCTCGCACGCGTAGCGCTGCTCGTACGCGGCGAGCACGGCTTCGTCGACCGAGTCGTCGACGACGACCTTGCACTCGGACGCAGGCACGGTCGCGAGGTGGAAGCGGCCGTCGTGGAATTGCGGCTTCGGCGAGACCGTCAGCCAGTCGACCGGCGCCGCGGGCGCGCGCGTGCCGTTCGATTCCATGTGCACGCGGAAGCCGGCGTCGCGGAGCGCCTCCGCGAGCGGCGCGTCCCATTGCAGCGTCGGCTCGCCGCCGGTGACGATCACCAAGCGCGAGCGGTGCACGTCGCGATCGACGAGCTCGGCGACGATCTGCTCCGCCGAGAGCTTGCGCGCACCCTCGGGACGGAAATCGGTATCGCACCACGTGCAGGCGAGGTTGCAGACCGCGAAGCGCAAGAAGACGCACGCGCGACCGGCATGCGCGCCTTCGCCCTGGATCGTCGGGCCGAAGATCTCCTTCACCAAGTACATCAGCGCGGGTAGGGTAGCGCGAGATGCGCGCGTGGTTAGCGTTCGTCGTGCTCGCCGCCTGCGGATCGTCGAAGGCCGCGCCCGAGCCACGCCCCGCGTGCGAGCCGCTGCCGTTCGCGAAGTCGATCCCGCTGCCCGAGGCGAGCGGCGCCGCGCTGATCGAGGAAGGCTTGATCGTCGTCGCGGACAGCGGCAACCACGGCGCGTACGTGATCGTCGATCCCGACACCGGCGACGTGCGCGCGCGCGGAAACCTGCCGCTCCCCGATCACATCTCGGACGATCTCGAGGGCCTGTCGTCGCCCGACGGCAAGACGCTCACCGGCCTCACGAGCGACGGCACGCTCCTCCACTGGACGCATCTCGCGCTCGATCGCACGTCGCGCATCACCGACGATCGCAAGCTCGACTTCGAGGGGCTGTGCCTCGATCCGCAGCAGCGCGCGTGCGAGGGCTTCGCCGCCTCGAAGACCGACGGTCGTCTCTACTGCCTCCGCAACGGCACGATCGATCCGACGCACACGATCGAGATCACGCGGCCCGACTCGCTCGCCGACTGCGGCTTCGATCCGTCCGGAAGCACGCTGCTCGCCGGCGGCAACGTCTTCACCGCCGATCAGGTCTGGCGCGTCGACCCCGCCACCGGAAAGACCGAAGAGCTCGCCAAGCTCGGCCCCGGCAACGGCGAGGTCGTCGTCGCCGCGCCGGACAACGTCGTGTACCGCTTCAGCGATCTCAACACCGCCCCCAGCCTCGCCGGAAAGTTCCGCTGCCCGCCCGGCGCGCGCTAGCATTTCGGGGTGCAGTGCCCGTTCTGCGGCTCGACTGACTCGAGCGTCACCGAGACGCGCGACAGTCCCGACGGCTTACGCCGGCGCCGCACGTGCGCGAGCTGCAAGCGTCGCTTCACGACGTACGAGCGCGCGCTCGAGCCCGGCTTGAAGGTCGAGAAGCGCGACGGCGCGACCGAGGCGTTCGACGGTCACAAGCTGCACCGCGCGCTGGAGCGCGTGTGTGCGCACCGGCCCGTGCGCGAGGACACGATGAAGGAGATCGTGCGCACGGTCTCCGCGAAGCTGGTCGACAGCGGCCGCAAGATCGTGAAGTGGAGCGAGATCGTCGAAGAGACGCTGCGCGTGCTCGCGCCCGTCGACGCGATCAGCGCGAACCGCCTCGCCGCCGACTATCGCGACGAAGCCGGCGGCCTCCGCTTCGACGACAGCGAGGCAACCGGCGACAGTGTGGCGCCGCAACTCGGTCTGTTCCGCGACGAGGAGTGAGATCGATCCGCCTGGCCATGGCCTTGCAGTGATGGCTGACAGGAACCATCACAAGCGAGGATTTATGAAGATTCGCGGCCAGCTTGGTCTCGCTTTGATCGCGACGTTGTTCGCGAGCGCGACCGCTCTTGCACAGAGCACGGACGATCCCAACACGACCACGACCACCACGACGACGACGACGCAGCCGGCGCAGCCCGCGCAGCCGACGTCGTCGACCACCGTCGTCGTGCAGCCGACCACCCCGCCGGCCCAGCCGCCGCCCGTCGTCGAGACGCCGCCGCAGCCGCCGCCGCCCGTCGTGGTACCGATGGCGAATCGCGTTCCGGTGACGGAAGAGACCGAGGACGAATGGAACGCGCCCATGTTCACGACCGGAGCGCTCGTCTTCGCGGGCAGCTACGGCGCGTCGGTGATCGTCGCAAGCTCGTCGGATCGTCAGGGCGATGACCGCCTCTACGTGCCGGTGGTCGGCCCGTGGCTCGATCTCGCCGACCGCGGCTCGTGCCCGGTCGAACAGCAGTCGTGCGATCACGAGACGACCGCCAAGGTCCTGCTCGTCGCCGACGGCGTCTTCCAGGCCGCGGGCGTGCTCGCGATGATCGACGGCCTGTTCGTGCCGGTCCATCACCACGTCACGACTCAGGAAGCGATCCGCGATTACAAGAAGGTCCACGTCGCGCCGGTGAGCTACGGTCAAGCGTCGCCCGGCTTCGCGGTGATGGGTCACTTCTGATCTCGCACCATCGCGCCACACAGTGTCGTGGGCGCGCTGCGAATTCGGATAAGGTCGGCGCGTGGAAGCACCGACCCCCGAATCGCAGCGCGTCTTCGCGTCCGGAATCCTCGACGGACAAGTCGCGATCGTCACCGGAGGCGGCAGCGGCATCGGCCTCGCGACCGCGTGCGAGCTCGCGCGGGCGGGCGCGGCGATCGCGATCTGCGGGCGCACCGCGGAGAAGCTCGAGGCCGCGCGCGCCGAGATCGCGGCGGCCGCGGCGAGCGCGGGCCGCGACGCCGCCCACGTGTTGGCCGAGACCTGCGACGTGCGCGAGCCCGAGCAGGTCGCCGCGTTCGTCGACGCGGTGGTCGCGCGCTTCGGCTTCGTCGACATCTTGATCAACAACGCGGGCGGGCAGTTCCCGTCGCCGGCGCAGCACATCTCGCCGAACGGCTTCGCCGCGGTCGTGCGCAACAACTTGCTCGGCACGTTCAACATGACGCGCGAGGTGGCGAACAAGTCGATGATCGCGCGGCGTCGCGGGCGCGTGGTCAACGTGATCGCGAACATCTATCGCGGCTTCCCCGGCATGGCGCACACCGGCGCCGCGCGCGCCGGCGTCGAGAACCTCACGATGTCGCTCTCGGTCGAGTGGGCGCAGCACGGGATCCTGGTCAACGCGGTCGCGCCCGGCGTGATCCTCTCGAGCGGCACCAAGCGCTATCCGCCCGAGGTGCTCGCGCGCGGCATCAAGCAGACGCCCTTGAAGCGCGGCGGCACCGTCGACGAGGTCGCCGCGTCGATCATCTTCCTCGTCTCGCCCGCGGCGCAGTTCATCACCGGCGCGACCTTGCGCGTCGACGGTGGCCAGGCCCTGTGGGGCGACATCTGGGAGATCCCCGATTGAACCTCGAGCTCGAGAACAAGTGCGTGCTCGTCAGCGGCGCGAGCCGCGGCATCGGTCGCGCGATCGCGCTCGCGTTCGCGCGCGAAGGCGCGCGCGTGTGCGGCGTCGCGCGCGGTGAAGCGGATCTACTCACGCTCGGCGTCGAGTCGATCATCACCGCCGATGTCTCGACCGCCGACGGCGCGACCCGCGCGGTCGAAGGCGCGGTGACGGCGCTCGGCGGGCTCGACGTCGTGATCACGAACGTCGGCAAGTCGTTCGCGCGCAAGGCCGACGACATGGACGACGACGACTTCGCGAAGTCGCTCGACACCAACCTCTGGACCGCGTCGCGCGTCGCCAAGCGGGCGATCCCGCACCTGCGCGCGCGCGGCGGCGGCGCGATCGCGATGATCGGATCGATCTGGGGACGCGAAGCCGGCGGCGCGCCCGGCTACAACGTCGCGAAGGCCGGCGTCATGGCGCTCGCGAAGGCGCTCGCGCGCGATCACGCGAAGGACGGCATCCGCGTGAACTGCGTCGCGCCGGGATCGATCTTGTTCCCCGGCGGCGGCTGGGATCGGCGGCAGCAGGCCGATCCGGAAGGCATCGCCGCGTTCGTCGCGCGCGACCTGCCGTTCGGCCGCTTCGGCACGCCGGAAGAAGTCGCCGACGTCGTGGTCTTCCTCTGCTCCGCGCGCGCGCGCTGGGTCAGCGGCGCGTGCGTCGTCGTCGACGGCGCGCAGTCACGAAGCTTCTAGACCGTTGCGTTCGATGGTGCGTTGGATCGCGGGATGCATCGTCGTGACCTCCTGCGCTTCGGCGCCGGCGCCGCCGCGCTCGCGATCGCGCGGCGCGCGCGCGCCGACATGGCCGCGCCGGAGCGCCCGATGGCGCAGATCTTCTCCGGCGTCTCCGCCGGCGGCGCGCAGGTGCCGGGCTCGGTGCTCGACCTGCGGCCCGACGGCTCGCGCGACTTCGTCAAGCTCGAGGCGGATCTCGGCGCGCACGCCGCGCACGTCTTCTCGATCGACAACGCGAACCAGCGCTTCGTCGCGTGGGCGATGATCCTCCCGTTCCGCAAGGGCCAGTGGCCGTACCTCGTGTTCGGCGACGTCGTGCGCGCGGCGTCGTCGGTCGGCGAGGACGACAAGCAGCACAGCGCGACCTTCGAGCTCGACGCCGCGCTCGCGAAGACGATCGCCTCGGGTTTCGGCGTCGTGCCGGCGGTGCGCATGCCGCTCGACGGCGGCGTCACGTACGCGTGGTCGAATCCGACCAAGACGCGCATCCGCTTGCGCATCGACAACAAGGGCAACGGCGCGCTGCGCACGCTCGGCAGCGCCGGCGATCGCGATCACCGCTTCTCGTTCCGCGTGCGCAAGGACGGCCGCGAGATCGCGATCAAGGAAGTGATGGTGATCGACGAGAGCGCGGCGATCATCGCGCTGAAGGCGAAGGACCACGTCGACCTCGAGGTCGATCTGCGCGCGTGGATCGACAAGCCCGGCGTCTACGACGTCGACTGCGCGTTCGACGGCCAGCTCTTCCCCGACAACGTTTCGATGGGCGCGTGGCCCGAGCACGCCGCCGAGACCTGGGACATCCACGCGGCCGGCGCGCTGCGCGTGATCGTGCCGTGAAGGTCGGCCGCCGCGACTTCCTGCGGGGCGCGGCGCTGCTCGCGATCGCGGGCCGTACGTACGCGCGCGCGGTGCGTCCGCGACCGCCGCGGATGAACGTGCGCGCGGGCACCTCGACCGGCGGCGCGCAGATGCCGGGCGCGACGATCGATCTGCGCCCCGACGGCACGCGCGACTACGTGAAGCTCGGCCGCGATCTCGGCGCGCACGCGCCGCACGTCTTCTCGATCGACAACGCGAACCGCCGCTTCGTCGCGTGGGTGATGATCTCGCCGACCGGCCCCGACGAGTGGCCGTACCTCGTGTTCGAGGGGACCGCGCGCAAGGCGTCGTCGATCGGCGACGACGGCGAGCTGCACACCGCGACGTTCGAGCTCGACGCGTCGGTCGCGCCGCGGATCGCGCGCGGCGCCGGCGCCGGCGTCGCGCTGCGCCTGCCGCTCGACGGCGGCCTGTCGTACGCGTGGCGCAACGGCAAGGGCTCGCGCATCGCGCTCCGCATCGAGAACCAGGGCGCGTCCGCGCTCCGCATCCCGGGCGCGAGCGGCGCGCGCGACTCGCGCTTCACGTTCCGCACGCGCGGCGCGGCGATCGAGCACGCGCCCGTGCTCGACGAGCTGCGCGGGATCGAGCGGCTCGCGCCCGGCGCGCACGTCGAGCTCGAGTGCGACCTGCGTGAATGGATCGAGGCCGCGGGGACGTACGATCTCGAGTGCGCGTTCGACGGCGCGATCTATCCCGACACGGACGATCTCGGGCGGTGGCCCGAGCACGCGGCGGAGACGTGGGACATCCACGCCGCCGGCGCGCTGCGCGTCACGCTTTGACGCCCGCGCTCCCCGCGGGGTCGTGCTCGCCCTTGCAGATCGGCATCCCGCGCAAGGTCAAGGTCAGCACCGTGCCCGCGCCCTTCAGGTACGTCTTGGGCAGGAGCAGGTAGTAGTTCTTCACGCCCTCTTCCGGCGGCGGCGGATCGGTGTCCTTCCCAGGATGACCGGTCAGCATGCGGACCTTCTCGCCGGGCCCGAGCAGGAAGCCGGGATCGATGATGCCGAGCATCGACTTCTTCGCCGAGCCGCGCTGGCCGACGGTCATGCCGCAGCCGCGCGTCTGGAACGGCGCCTTGCCGTCGTTCTCGAGCACGACCCACTCGGTGTTCAACTTCTCGCCGTCGGTGGCGGCGTGGATCTCGACGAAGCGGATCGCCATGGCGGCGCGCAATGTATGCGGAGCGCGCCGTCGTTGCAATCCGACCGAAAGCATCGATAATCCGCCCGATGAGCAAAGAGGTGATCCGGGTGGTGGCAGCCGTCATCGAGCGCGACGGCCGCTATCTGATCACCCAGCGGAACGCCTCGGCGACCCTGCCGCTCCTGTGGGAGTTCCCGGGCGGGCGCGTCGAGCCCGACGAGACCGACGAGGACGCGCTGGTCCGCGAGGTGCGCGGCCGCATCGGCGTCGACGTCGAGGTCGGCCCCAAGGTCGGCGAGCACACGCACGAGTACGCGAGCTACGAGGTCCACCTCACGATGTTCTCGTGCAAGCTCCCCGACGGCGCGAACCCGTACCCCGCGATGGTCAACGACCTGCGCTGGGTCACGTCGCGCGAGTTCCTCGACTACGACTTCCCGCCCGCCGACGAGAAGACGATGAACAAGCTCTTGATGCGGAACTAACGCGTCGCGCGCTGGAACGTGATCGGATAGTTGACCTGCACGTAGCCCGCGCCCGCGCGGAACTGCCACGCCGCGAGCGCGTCGTGCATGCACGCGAGCGCGGCCTCGTCGGAGATCGATCCGTCGATGCTCGGCGCGTTCACGCGGCCGTCGGGCCCGATCACGAAATGGAGCGACGCGGTGCCGGCGAGCGCGTGATCGCGCAAGGTCGCGAGCTCGTAGCAATGGCGCAGCTCCGCTTCGTGCAGGCGGATCGTGCCGCGGATCTCCGACGGAGACAGGCCGGCGTCGCGATACGGCGGATCGGGCGCCGCGATCACGACGCTCGGCACGCGGTCCTCGCCCGGCAGGTACGCGAGCAGCGACGTCGCGTCGTCGACGCGGATCGGATCGTCGAAGATCGGCGCGTGATCGCTCTCGATCGAGAGCGTGATCGTCGCGGCGTGGCCGCGCACGAGCGGGAACACGCGCACGCGCACGCGGCCGCCGCCGGCGTCCTCGAGCAGCGCCGGATCGCGGCGGTGCTCGACGATGCGCTCGTACTTCTCGCGCGCGACGTCGGGCGACATCGGCCGCGCGCGCATGCGCTCGCCGTCGATCGTGATCGCCATCGCGACCACGTGCATGCCCGCGGGCACCTCGATCGGGACGCTCACCTCGCGCGGCGTGCGGTCGACACCGTCGAGCGAGAACGACAGCGCGCGTGGATCGGCGTGCGCGACCGAAGCGCACGCGAGCAACGCAAGCACCAGCCTCATGCCAGTGCGACACCGGCGCGCGCGGCCGGTTGCAGATTATCGCAGCGCGCGCCCGATCGCGATCGTCAGGCCGAGCGCGACCGACACCGCCGCGACGAAGAACACGACCAGGAGCCACGGCGGGAACTTCTTCGCGCGCTGCTCGATCGCCGCGAGCTCGTTGGTGTTGAAGACCTGCTCGATCGGCGGCAGCCCGATCAGGTGCGCGGGCAACGGCAGCTCGGCGTGCGCCATCGCGCCGGCCGGATTCGCCGACGGCGGCGGCACCACCGACTGCACGTGCGGCGGCGTGAGCGACGCCTGCACCGCGGGCGCGTTCGGATCGTGGATCATCGTGCGCACGTTCGGCGCCGCGACGAAGCCGCGTCCTTGCGACACCGGCTCGATCACCGTCGGCACCTCGACGCCCGCCGGCACCGCGGGCTGATCGATCACGGTCGGCACGTCGGCGGCGGGCGACATGTAGCCGGCCGGCGGCCGCAAGACCGGCGGCGCGGTGAGCGGACGCGGCGCCGGCGCCGACGCGCGCGGCGCGGTGACCGCCGGCATCGCCATCTGCGACGGCATCCCCGTCTGCGGCGGCGACGTGCCGGGCGCGTTGCGACGCTTGCCCTGCGGACCGTGCGCCGCGGTCGGCGAGACCGCCATGTCCGGATCCGTTCGATCCATCGGCCCGAGCTTCGCGGCGCCGTGCTTCCCGGCCGGCGCCGGCGCCGCGCGCGGGATCGCCGGCAACGCCGCGGGCATCTGCCGCCCCGGCAAGCCGAACGTCGGACCGTCCTCGCTGACCGGTTGCGATCGATGCAGCTCCTCGACCCGCGCGAACGGGTTCTCCTCGATGCGCGTCTTCTCGCCGCCTTCTTCGTCCGAGTCCGAGTCGGGAGCCTCGTCGTACGTCGGCTGATCGCTCACGTCGCTGATCGTGCTCACGACCTCGAGGCCCGAGATCTCCGAGACCTCCTTCACGCGCGAGACGCTCTGCTCGAGCATCACGTCCGACGAATCGAGCGACACCGGATCGACCTGATCGTCGGGCATGCGCGACGCGATGTCGCTGAGCGCCTCCGCGTCCCACGTGAGCAGCGACGTCGCGTGCTCGCGCCCCTCGAGCAGCTCGCGCATGCGCGCGCCGTGCTCGTCGATCTCTTCCAGGTAGTACTGGTCGAACAGCTTCGACACCTCGCCCGGCCCCGAGTGCTTGCCGCGGTGGTGCAGGTAGCCGATCAGCGCCTCACCGAACGCCTCCGCGGTCGGATAGCGATCCTCGCGGTCGTACGCGAGCGCCTTCATCACGACCGGATCCAGGCCCGGATCGAGCTCGTGGTTCACCGACGACGGCACCGGCACCTTGCCTTCCAAGATCGCCTGGTACGTGTCGTACGTGCTGCCCTTCTTGAACAAGCGCCGGCCCGTGATCAGCTCGTGCACGATCGTGCCGAGCGCGAAGACATCCGTGCGCCGATCGACCTCGGCGGCGCGGCACTGCTCCGGCGACATATAGGCGAACTTGCCTTTGATCGTGCCGGCGCGCGTGTGGGTCTCGCGATGCTCGGCGCGCGCGATGCCGAAGTCGACGATCTTCACGACGCCCTCGAACGTGATCACGAGGTTCTGGGGCGAGATGTCGCGATGCACGATGTTGAGCGGCTTGCCGCCGCTCTGCCGCTCGTGCGCGTAGTGCAGGCCCGCGCACGCCTGCGCGGCGAGCCCGAGCGTCAGGTGCACCGGGATCTTGCCGCCGGGCACGCGCTCGACCGCCTTGCGCGCGACCATCGCGAGCGACATGCCCGCGAGGAACTCCATCGCCATGTAGTAGCGACCGTTCTGTTCGCCGAGCTCGAGCGTCTGCACGATGTTCGAGTGATCGAGCGTCGCGCCGAGGCGCGCCTCGTCGAGGAACATGTGGACGAACTCTTGATCGTCGGCGAGGTGGTCGTGCAGGCACTTCACGACCACGTACTTCTCGAAGCCCGACGTGCCCTCGATGCGCGCGAGATAGATCTCGGCGGTCCCGCCCAACGCGAGGAGCGCGAGGAGCTGGTACTTACCCAGCCGCTGGCCGACCAGCGAACCCGCGCCGGCGGGAACTCCTCCCATCGATGTCAGTCTACAGCGAAGCGGTGACGGGCGTAGCCCTCACAGCTCCATGATTTCCTTTTCCTTTGCCTCGGCGACGGAATCCACGAGCGCGACGTTCTTGTCGGTGAGGTCCTGGATCGACTTCTCACCCTTCTTCTTGTCGTCCTCGGTGATCTCGCCGTCCTTCTCGTACTCCTTCACCATGTCCATCGCGTCGCGACGCGCGGCGCGCACCGCGACGCGCGCCTCCTCGGACATCTTCTTGACGACCTTCGCGAGCTCCTTGCGGCGCTCCTGGGTCAGCGGCGGGATCGGGAGACGTACGAGGTCGGAGTCGGGCACCGGGTTCAAGCCGAGATCGCTGGCGCGGATCGCCTTGTCGATCACGGGGATCATGTTCTTCTCCCACGGCTTGATCGTGATGAGCCGCGCGTCGACGACCTGCACGGTCGCGACCTGGTTCACCGGCGTCGGCGTGCCGTAGTAGTCGACCTTCACGCCGTCGAGCATCGACGTCGTGGCGCGACCGGTGCGGATCTTGGCGAGCTCGCGCTTGAACGAGTCGATCGCCTTCTTCATGCCCTCTTCGGCGTCCTTCTGGATGTCGTTGATCGCGCTCATCGTTGATCCCCTGCGAATCGCGTCTGTTGATCGTCGGTGACGATGCGCGTGCCGACCGCGTCGCCGCGCATCACGCGTTGGATGTTGCCACGCTTGGTCATGTCGAACACCAGGATGGGCAGGTCGTTCGACCGACACAGCGCGAAGGCCTCGGCGTCCATCACGCCGAGGTCCTGCTTGAGCGCGTCGATGAAGGTGACCTGCTCGTAACGCTTCGCGTTGGGGTTCTTGCGCGGATCGGAGTCGTAGACGCCGTCGACCTTGGTCGCCTTGAGCACGATCTCCGCGCCGATCTCGACGGCGCGCAGCGCGGCCGCGGTGTCGGTCGTGAAGAACGGGTTGCCGGTGCCGGCGGCGAAGATCACGACGCGCTTCTTCTCGAGGTGGCGGATCGCGCGGCGCCGGATGTAGGGCTCGGCGAGCTGCTGCATCGGGATCGCCGACAAGACGCGCGTGACCTGGCCTTGCTTCTCGATCGCGTCCTGCAAGCTGACCGCGTTCATCACGGTCGCGAGCATGCCGACGTAATCGGCGGTCGCGCGATCCATCCCGCGCGCGCTCTCGCTGAGCCCGCGGAAGATGTTGCCGCCGCCGACGACGACCGCGAGCTCGACGCCGAGCTTCACGACGGCCGCGACCTCGGCGGCGACCGTGGTGATCACCTCGGGGCTGATCCCATACCCCGCAGACCCCATCAGGGCCTCGCCGGAGAGCTTCAACAGCACGCGCTTGTACGCGGCAGGTTTCTCGTCGGGCATGACGGAACGCGACATTAGCGCTCGTGGTAGCGTCGCGCCATGGATCTGGATCTCGATCACCTCACGAAGGTCGC
>Ga0310810_10008755_pt1 | contig 11673 bp, 12 predicted proteins | sample NCmetagenome_FD_207641 | JGI IMG/M metagenome (GOLD analysis project Ga0310810, IMG submission 207641) | Soil microbial communities from experimental microcosm in Duke University, North Carolina, United States - NC | ecosystem: Engineered > Artificial ecosystem > Soil microcosm > Unclassified ...
ACTTGATCGTCGCGTCCGGCGTTCCGTCCTTCTTCCAGGAACCAGTAGAAACCCGGGGGAACGTGCAGCGTAGGCTTTTGACCCCGGCGATCTTCGGTTGTGCGGCCGCATCGCCAGCGGTCAACGCCAGAACGGCCGCAGCAGTAATAACGACGGCATGACTTTTTGCCAGCATGAAGATGAATTCTAGCCTGATAAAAATTCAGGAAGTCTTCAGTTGTCCGCCGCACCGCGCCGGGATACCTTCTCGCCTCACACGTCACCCTATGATCAAATCCGTTGCTCACACGCGAAGTCGGCGATACAAGGAACTGCGCGCGATGCTCGACAAGCGCTATCGCGAGCTCTCCAGTCAAATCAAGGGCAGCATCCGCGATGGACGTATGCAGGACGCTACGGCCAACGTCAAAGCGCCCCTCATCAACGACAGCAGCGAAGTGCCTGGCGGCGCCGTCGAGGGCGAGATCGATCTGGCGCTGACGCAACTACGAGCCGAGATGCTGCAGCGGGTGGCCGCCGCCATCTCTCGCCTGGAAGAAGGCAACTACGGCAGCTGCGTGGAATGCGAGGGCGAAATCCCCGAGGCACGGCTGAAAGCGATGCCATTTGCCATCCGCTGCCGCGAGTGTGAATCGGCAAAAGAGGAAGCGGCGCGAGTGCAGTCGGCCGCCAGCCGGGACCGCCTCTTGCGCGCGCTGTCCTGAGCCGGCGTCACTTCACGCCCGGATAGATCTGCTGGCCGGCGCGAATGAGCGGGTCGGTATTCCGTTCGCCCTCGTGGCAGGCCTCTTCCAGAAGACGAAGTCCTTTGTCCTTGTTCCGCCGGAGCGGAAAGGCCATCGTCCATGGTCGTGTATAGACGCGCGCGTCATCGATGGTGACCTGATACCGGATCGTGTCCTGGTCCACAGGCGTGAAGCGCTCGACCATCCGTGCTGCGGGAGAGTGAAAGTTGCCGGCCTGATCGAACCACGTCTTCGCGTTGTGATTGGTGACGTCGACGACGAGCGTGTTTCCTTCCCAGCGGCCACGGGAGTCGCCCATCCACAGATCGATCCGCGAACCCAGAGGTGGTCGAGAGCTCGTGGGAATGATGCGATAGGTGTGCGCGCGCTCGAAGAGGATCAGCACGTTGCCTGGCGACTGAAGAATCTCGACTTGCGTGGGCACGTACAACGACCGAGGTACACCTGACGGGAAGCACGGCACGTTCGGTTCGACGTACTTCTTTCGGTTCTCCTGCTGCAGCGCCTTCGCCCACGACTGATACGGGACCTTTCCATCGGGCGGGTCCACGATCAGGCTCTTGCCGCCATCATCGTCGTCGGTCATCGGGTGTTCTTCGATGTTCTCCGTGCCCGACGTGGCGCCGCGCCAGAAGCCCTGCAGGTCCGGCGTGCCGTCAGGAGTCCGCGCCGGACGATATGACGCGGGCGCCTGGGCATCAGACGATCGCGACGGCCACGCGACGCTGACACACGTCGCGACCAGCAGCACGACCAGGCGCCGTCGATTACTTCGCATCCTGGTTGTCACCTTCGCGCGCGTAGGCGTAACACTCGTACTCGAGCAGTTGACTGTTCGGTTCCTGTCGCCTGTACAAGGGCATCCGCATCTTCCAGGGCCGTGTGAAGACCTTCGGGTCCTCGATGGTGACTTCGTACTGCATGTGATCGGGACCAGTCGGCGTGTATCGCTCGACGACGTGAAGATCGCCGCTGTGGAAGTTCCCCGAGCGGTCGAACCAGGTCTGGTCGTTGAAGAGCGTGACGTCAACGACAAGCGTGTTGCCGTCCCAGCGGCCGCGAGAGTCGCCCATCCAGAAGTCGACAGGGATATCTGGATGGCGGCTGCCGTCGGTGAAGATCTCACGCGTGGTGTGGATGTATTCGTAGAGGAACACCACGCGGTCCGCGAACTGGAAAATCTGAAACGGATACGGCATGTAGGTGATGCGAGGCACGCCCGGCAGGTAGCACTGGGCCTCGGGATCAGCCGTCATCCTGTTCTCGTAGTTCTTCCGCTTCTGCTCCAACGCCCAGGGCTGATACGGAATCTCGTTTCCCTCTACGACGCCCTGACCCGCAGGCACACTGAAACGGGCTGGGAGTCCAGGGAACCGCTGGCCTGAGTGGTCTTGAATGTCCCAGGCCGCCGTGTTGACGACCTGCCACACTCCCTGCAGGTTGGGTTGCCCGTGGCTATTCCTGGGAGGTGCGTACGCTCGGGGACCAGACGACTGGGCCGCGACCAGCGACGACGCCAACACCGCGAGAACGAATACACCCGCGCACCGGGTAACGAGGCCCACCACTGTAATGAGACGCCTGGGAGCTGCGTTCAGCTGTTGCGACACGGACGCGTCTGCATCAGGTACTCCGTGCGGCCAACGACGCCGCTCATCGCCCAACTGGTCTGCGATTCGACGGACACTTCAGGCGTCCCTACACTACATCAACCAGCCCGGGCGGGCGACGCCCTTCTCGAGCCCGAGCTGCGTGGCGTGCGAACCGGCATGGCTATCGCTGGCCTGACAGAGCCGCGTCGAGTTGCTCGAGTGCGGCGCATGCCCGCTCAGGGCTGCTGCTTCCGCGGCAGAGCGCCTCGAGTCGCGTTCGTGCGTCCGCGTTGTTGCCGGCGTGCTGCTCGGCGATGGCGCGATACCACAGGATGTCCGCGAGGAACGTCGTGTCGGCCACCTTCTCAGCGGCGTCAAATGCGTTGATCGCCAATCGAGCTTCGGAGAGGAACAGCCGCGAGACGCCCTGATAGAAATGGACCTCGACGGCGTTGGGATACTTCGTCGATAGCGCCATCAGCAGTCGATCCGACGTCGCGTAGTCATTCTGGCGATACGCATCGAGCGCGGGTTTCAAATCCGCGAGCAAGGCGTTCTCTCCCGCTGCACCGCGCCATGTCAACGCTGCGGCACTGAGCTTTACATCCGGTTTATCCAACGCCAGCGTGAACAGTGGTCGAGCCTCTGGCGGAGCCACAGCAACGACGGGTGGCGACGATGTGGGTGCGATCGCCCGGTCGGGGCGGTAGACGACAAACCAGATCGCCAGCACCGCAACAGCAATCGCTGGCGTGATCAACCCGTAGCGGAGCCAGATCTTGAACCCCTCCCGGTCACGCTGCTGCGCCAGCTTCCCATCGATCGTGGCGTAAAGGCGGCGCGCTGCGTGTGGGTCGAGTACAGGTTCGTCCTGTTCGAGACCGTCGACGAGTGCACGGCTCCACTCGCTGTTGGCGAGGTGCTGGTCCACGGCCTCCTGAAGTTCGGAGGGCAACGCGTCCGCGCGCGCAGCCCGCAACAGCGCGAGCGGCGGATCGTCGCGATGACGCTCGCGCACCGCGTCGAGCTGCTCCTCGAGCCCGGCGAGCGCTTCGCGCTCCTCGCGATCGATGTCGTCCGGACCTGTGCTCACGTCTCTCGTACTCCGTGCGCCTTTCGCAACAGGGTCAAGGCGTACTGCAGGTGACCCTTCACTTGCGTCTCACTCAGCCCTGTCTGGCGTGCGATCTCCGCGCGCGTCATGCCATAGACGTAGCGCAGCATCACGCAGCTCCTGTGGATCGGCTTGAGATCCCCACTCTCGAGAATCCATCGCTCGATCGCCGGCTCCTCAACCCGTGCGCGACGTTCGGCAATGCGCTCGGCATAGCGTTGTTCGACAGCCTGCCGCCGCCACCAGTCGCGTGCGCGGTTCCTGACGACCGTCAGCAGCCATCCCGGCAGTTGCGTCTGGTCGATCGATTCGAGGTTCTTATGCAGCGCGAGGAAGGCCTCGGATGTCAGATCCTCAGCCACTTCTCGGCTACCTGCGACGCTCAAGGCGAACCGAAACACCGCCTGGACGTGTTGGTGATACAGCTCCTCGAAGGTCGCCATCGAGAATACGGACAAAAGACCCGTCCGGAAGACTTTCCGAAAATCGGGTGGGACGCCGCCCTCGCGGCCAAGAGTCACCATACCCGAACCCAGCCCTTTGTGCCATCCGCCGGCCAGTGCGGAGTCACAGGGGCCATGAGGGGCGCAGACTGGTGCCCTGACGGGCTCGTCACACTCGGTGCGAGCGGCTGGGTCTACTGGGTTACTGTCACCGTCTGACCTTCGATGATCAGCGTTCCCGTGCGTGGAGCTCCCGTGTTATTGGCGGTCGCGGAGATCGATACCGTGGCGCTGCCGACATAGCTCGTTCCTGACACGATCGTGATCCATGAGTCAGGGGTGCTCGCGGTCCAATTGCACTGCGACCCGGATGCGGTGACGATGACCGTACGCGTGACACCCGACCCCGGGTTTGTCGGCACGTTGACGCTCAGGCGATTGAGTGAGAACACACAGCTCGTCGCCTGCTGAACGGAGAACGTCTGCCCCGCGATCGTGAGACTTCCTGTCCTCACGTTGAACGGGTTGTTGGCGACGGTGAACGCGACCGAGCCATTTCCATTGCCAATGGCTCCGGATGTCACCGTGATCCATGTATCGTTGCTCGCTGCCGTCCAGGTACACCCGTTGATGGCCGACACACTCACGTTCGGAGCTGCGCCACCGCCTGGACCCGCTGCGTAGCTGGTAGGAGTAATCGAGTACGAGCAAGTGGGCGTGGACGGCCCTGGTCCTGGATTGGGATTCGGGTTCGGACCTGGATTCGGACCGGGATTGGGCCCCGGCGCCGGAGTGACCGGAGCCGACTGGTTGATCGTCGCCACCTGACCGGCGATCGTCACGGTGCCGACGCGCAATGCGCCGCCGTTCGACGCTGCACTGAACCTGACCGCGCCATTGCCGCTGCCCGAAGCGGTCCCCGTGAGGGTGATCCATGGCACGTCGCTGACGCCATTCCACGAACACCCGGCCAGTGTGTTGACGTTGATCGTCCCAGGCCCCCCAGCGGAGGTGATCGTCAGGTTATTCGGGACGATGGTGTAGACACAGGATGCCGCCTCCTGTGTGACGTGAACCTTCTCCTGATTGATGAGGACGTCGGTCTCGCGAGGCGTGGGGGCGGGGTTGGGCGCGACCTGAAATTCGAGCATCGCGCTGCCCTGTCCCGAGGCTGGCGCCAGGGCGGTGATCCAGTTCGCCTGTGTCGTGGCGTCCCAGCCGCACTCAGGGGGAGCCGTGACCGGCACATTTGCGGTGGCACCGGAGGCGACGATGGCGCCGAGCGTGCCGACCGTGACCTGGCACTTCGCCGAGCTCGGCCCGCTGGTGACGTTGGTTGAAGAGCAGGCGGCTGCTCCCGCAGCAAAGAACGGTACGAGGATCAGCAGCGTGCACAGAAAGCGTCTGTGTCGATTCATGGCGGCGTCCGTTGATAACGGTTGCGCGCCTGCTCCATGCATAACGTTCGCCAGCACCTCGACGGTACGTCGAGATGCGTCGGCGCTATACAGGCCTTATCGCGCTTGGGCGTCGTCGATCAGCCAGCCAGCAGCGGACCTCTTGCTGAGCTTGAAATTCCACTGGCTAGGGCCAGACTGAGGTGAACGATTTCCGACTTTTGGGATGAAGTTGGTCGTGCCGACGCACGCGACGTCTGCGCGCGGACCAATGACGTCAACAGTGCACGAGAAGAACGACACGTCCTGTCCTGCCAACTGACGGAACGCTCTCTCGAGCGAACGCTGATTGACCGCCGGCCACACCTGGTGCACGCCGCCAACATCGAGAGCGGCGTAAGCGGTGCGATACCTTCCGAGCACCTCCTGGATGGCAGGGGTCTCGGGATCCTCTGCGCCCGGACGAGACGACCCCCACGTCGTCCCTCCATTGAGCGATCGCGACGCTGCCGGGGGCGCGGGGACAGGTTCGGGAACGGCCGCCCGTACCGGAAGCGGTTCGTCTTCGCTCGCCGGCGTGGGTGGCAATGGATTCGGGACCAACTCAATGGCGGGACGAGGCATTGGAGGGCTGGCCTGCGACGCATCGGGCCCCGATGGCGCCGCAGGTGATTGCCGTTCTGCGACCTTACCAGCTGACGAAACGGCGTTCTCAGACTGCGATTTCTCTATGAGCGGCACCCCGCGACCGGCCAGCACGGCCCGATTGGAAACAGGCGAGGCGACACTCGGCACGATTGCAGGCGGTTCGATCGGCTGGTCCTTTACCCTGAACGAGGCGAGCGGCTCGGGCGGCGTGTCGCTCGGATCGGGAGACTGAATCGACCACCAGACCAGGCCCGCGCCGCCGACGATGAGCAACAGGACGAACGTGCCGGCGAACGAGGACCGCAAGCGCTTCGAATCACGCCAGCGGTCTGCGAGCCACAACACGACCGACTCGAGATCGGTGTGCCTCGGCTGGACGACCGCCCGCTCAGGGGCGAAGTCATCTACCGAACCACGGTCTGCGTCGTGTTCCGATGGTGGATGGGCCATCGATCGTCCTCGACATCAACTGCCGAACGAGTAGTCGAACGCCACGGTCGGCACCCAGCCCGCGTTGAGACCGCTGTCAGTCAGCGACCGCAGCACGTTGGCCGTGAGGAGCCAGGTACCGGTGACGTTCCATTTGACCCCTGCGATTAGCAACAAGCGATCCGTCGTCTCTTCCACTCCGGTGAGCCGCGTCGTCGCGACGCCGGCGAGGCGGGGATGTGGCAGGGTGGTTGAGGTAAGCCGTCCCAACCCGTCGTACCGGCGTCCGAAGAGCTCTCCGACGACGGTGACGCGGGGCGCGGCGGCGACGGTCACGGCGGCTCCGTACCCGAGGGTGTTCGTATCGGTGTTCAGCGTGTACGACATCTCGCCGTGAAGTCCGACGGTGTTGCGCTCAAAGGAAGCGATGAATCGCGGCGCAAAGCTGAAGTCTCCCGCCCCGAGGAGATTGTCCTCGTCGCCCGTCGGAATACGAGTTTCGAGCCCGATGCTCACGCCGCTGGCGCCCGTGCCGACCACGTTGTATTTCAAGCGCGCGACGATATCCCCGAGCCCGGACGCTGACGCCGATCCCGTCGCCTGAAAGAAGGATTGACCGCGGTAGGTGTCGACGCGCTCTCCCTGCAGGCTCACGTGAACGAATGGAATCGCCAGGCCGAGATCCAGGCGATCGGTGAGCCCATAGTTCCCTGTGAGCGTCGTCACGTCAGTGCGAATTCGCAGGGTCACGGTCTCGGCATCGAACTGCTGACCGTTCAGCGTGGCTGCCGTGGACACCAGCGTGCCGTCCCGGAGATCCTGTCCGTCGATGGTGTTGTAGAGGGTGCTCTGGAATCCGAGGCCAAACGAGGCTCGATGGCGACCCGCGGTCAACGATCGCTCCGTATAGAACGTGCCGAAGTTGTCGCTCGCTCGAATCACGGTGCCGAGGTCGCTGTCGATCCGGTAGGCAAACCCTCCAGACGAAGAGGACACCGGCAGCGTGGCGAGCTCCTGGGCAACGAACGTCGCGATCGTGTCGCGCGTCGCGGCGGCGGCTTGCGTATCGCGATCGAAATCGCCGGTGATGATGGTTCGATTGGTCAGCAGGAACGACAACACTTCGACAGTGGTCTGCTGCGCAGCGGCCGGAACGATCGAGACTCCGAACAGCATGCACATCACGGACGCTGCCATCAGCGCCGTTCGACCTTGCCTTCTCGATCTCGAACTCATTCGCGTCGGCTCCTCGCCGCTACCGTGAAGCGTGATGATTACGTCAACGGTTCCAATGACCGCTTGGAACGCAAGCTCAGGGGTTCATGATAGCCGGTGTGTGGCAGGGCGTGACGCCCGGAACGGAATGAGGCCACCTAGCCGGCCTTCAGACGGCCCAGGATGAGCGCGTCGAGCGCCTGGGCGATCGGTGCGACCACCTCGGTCTGCGGTGTGGCCTTGCGTACGAGCACCACCAGGTTGGCGCGCGCGAAGAGGACGACCGAATCGGTGCCGAATGCGACATCGCCGATAGCCGCGTCTGTCCGGCGGACGATGGCTGCCGACTCGAACTCGTTCAACGCGTCGATCAGATACTCGTGCGCGTCTGCGACCGATGCACACTCGAAGAGGTCGACACGCACGACGGCTTGAGTACCGGCGCGTCGCCAGAAGGACGACAGACGCGGCGGCTGGGTATCGGCGCGGCGATCGACGCGGTCAAGGCGGAATCCCGGCAACTCCACTCCGGTCAGGGAAAGGTCGCGAACGATGCGGTCACCGGACACGCTGCTCTTGCCCGCCCACTCGCCAAAACGATGGCGTTCTTTCAGCACGTCGCGCTCGGCTGCCTGCATGACGCTCCTCCTCAACTCACCGGCCGGCGCTGCCGCGTGGACGGCTGCGGATTGCAATTCGGCCGGCCGGCCGGAGTCGCGAGTCGATCGCGATACAGCCCGTCACCTGTGTTGCCGAACACCATGTCCGTCGGCAGCAGCGCTGTGTGGGGTGGCCCGGTCGGGTCGGCATCGCCGTCCACCTGCAGGCAGCCGTCGTAGACGCGGTCGCTTGCCGTGCAGCCAGCAGTCCACGCCACCTCGTGATACCCGAATGCATCCCCCCAGCCCGGCTCGCCGTGGCAACAGGGCTCCCACGTGCTGCTGCCGATACCGAGCATCGGGTTCAAGCCGAAGCTCCCGGAGCCGCTCATTCGCGACTGCCAGAGATCGCATCCGAGCGCATTCGCGAACGTCGACACGAACGTGGCGCAGTCGCTGCAGTTGACGTAAGAGCCGTTGCCGAGACCGCCCCGCAAGCGGTCGATGAACGCGGTGCAGTCGAACCCGCCCCAACTGTATTGCGAGCTGCCGCCGCCGGGGCAATCGTATGTGACCACACTAGGACCCAGCTGGTAGACGCCGCGCGTGACGCCAGCGGCCGCCGCTTCCCGCGTGGTCGCACCGAGTCCCCACTGACAGGAATAATTCAGCACGTCCGTCCAGGGGAGTTGCGTGTTGCTCTGCTGATAGGGCGTCTGTTGCCATGGCGCGGTGGGCAGATCCAGCAGCACGAAGATGCGATGTTCCGTCTGAGCGAAGTCGACCCACGAGCCCTTGTGCAGCTTGTATTGCCAACGCCACTTCGTCGTGTGCGGGCCGACCGCCGCATGCGCAAGCTTCGTATGAACCAGATCGAAGAGCACCGGACCGCTCTGCCCGGCAGTGAACGTAATCTGGCGTGCGCGCACCTCACCGAGCACGTTGCCCACGAGCGCGCGCACGATCGCGCGAATCAGCTGAAAGAGCCAGCCAAGGCAGCCTGGTGGAGGTGGCGGATCGACGACCGCATCGAGCGCACGGACCCACGCATGATGAATCGCGGGATTCGTACAACTCAGCGTGGCTTGAATCGAGACCGTGTTGCCGCCGATCTGGGCGATGGCGTACGCGGCTATCGAGTCGTCCGCCAGGATACTGACGCCGCGCTGCCACTCCGGGACGGGAAGCCAGGTGCTGGCGTTCTTCCGCAGGTTGATGGCGTCGTGCATGGCGTTCGCCGAGTCGTGGTTGAACGCGATGGTATCGAGTTGGACCATGGGCGTGACTTACTGTGATCAACGTCATCGTGCCGCAAAACCAACAGATCGAGTCTGAGGGCGCGCACATCCGCTCCTGTTCAGGCCAGAGAGTTCCTGCGTTAGTCCAATGTGGGTGTGTTGCAGCGGTCGGCTCTCACGCGGCGCGCTGCCGGAGGGACTATGAAGGCTCAGAAAATCGCTCCTGGACTATTGAACGCGCTCCTTGACGTCAAAGAGCGTGACACACCGGCGCTCGCCGTCCGCGCGAGGTCGCTGGCCGTCGCGCACGTCGCGGGCAGTCAGAAGGAACCCTCGATACCGGTCTTCCTGCGGGTCAAGGAACAAGCCGAATTCACGAGCCTCGCCAAGTACGGCATTCGTGTCAACGAGACGACGGGCGTCGTACGAACGGCGTATCTTCCCGTCAGCGCGATCGAGCAGCTCTCCAATCACAGCGCCGTCCGCCGCATCTCTCCGTCGCGAAAGCTCCGGCCGCATCTCGACGTCGCGGTTCCCGCGGTGCACGTTCCGCAATTCCGCACCAGAAGCGGGACCACTGGCGTTGGGACGATCATCGGCATCGTCGACAGCGGAATCGATCCAAACCACCCCTCGTTTGCCGGGCGGATTCTCAGGATCTGGGATCAGACGCTGGCGGGTCCAGGTGTGACCGAGGGGAGTTTCGGGTTGGAGCTCACCGGCGCGGCGATCACGGCCTCGCGAGATACGAACGGCCATGGCACGCATGTCGCGGGCATCGCCAGCGGCGTCCACGCGGTCTTCGGCGGCGTCGCGCCCTCCGCCAACATCATCTTCGTCAAGACGGATTTCAGCGACAGCCACATCGGCAGCGGCATCCGTTACATCTTCCGGGTCGCGCGCGAATTGAACCGGCCCGCGGTCGTGAATTTGAGCCTTGGTGGACATTTCGATGCGCACGACGGCACCGACGAGTTGTCGGCGCTGATCGATCAGGAGTCAGGTCCGGGCCGCGTCGTCGTCTGTGCCGCCGGCAACGAGGGCGAAGACAACATCCATGCAACGGCCAAGATCAAGAAGAACGTGACGACGCGTATTCGCGTGGCGGTACCGCGGAGCAACGTGCCGATCGTGCTCAACGGTTGGTACAGCAGCAAGGACCGGTTCGACATCTCCATCGATCCGCCGACCGGGCCCGGCACCGGATTTCGCAGCGTGATCACGACGGGCAACCCCGCAAAGTCTTTCAATCTGAGTGGCGGCCGCGTGCTGATCGCTACGCCGGGTCCCGATCCGGTGAATGGCGACATCCACTTTCAGATCGAGATCCATCCGCCGAGCGGCGCCAGCCTGCTGCGATCGGGCGCGTGGAAGCTGAACGTGCGTGGTGCCAAGGTCACGAGCGGCCGGCTCGACGTGTGGGCCACGGATTTCGAGGCCGGGTCTTCCGCCGTGTTCCTCGACAACGCCGCGAGTGACATGAAGATCGGCTCGCCCGGCTGTTCGCTTCGCGCGGTGACCGTGGCCGCATTTACGACGCGTGACGAGTGGGTCGATCGGGAAGGCGATACCGTCGGCGTCGAGTTCGCAAAAGGCGATCTCGCACCGTTCAGCAGCCCGGGTCCCTTGCGCAACAAGGTCAAGAAGCCTGACGTCGCCGCGCCTGGCGCCATGATCATCTCGGCTCTGTCTGCCGACTCGGCGCCCGACGATGCGCAATTCCTGGTCGCCGACAGCAAAGAAGTGGTCGAAGCGGGGACCAGCATGGCGTCTCCGTTCATCGCGGGCATCGTCGCATTGCTGCTTCAGTCGGCGCCGACGATCACCCCGGAGGCGGTCAAGGTGCGACTGAAGGCGGCGAGCCGGATCCCGCACAAAGCCGCCGGCACGTTCGCCAACGGCTGGGGATTCGGCCTGATCGACGGGAATCGCCTCTGACTCGTCCTCGTGTGCGGCGGGATAATGAGGGCATGGACTACCAGAAGGTCGACGGCCGCCTCGCGATGGAATACGACGCCGCCCCGACAGACGCGAGCAAGCGGTTCGCGGTATTCGTGCGAACCAGGACGCCGCTCTCTGAAGAAGCCCTTCGCGAGTTGGAACAGATGAAGGTGTCCAGGCCGAAGCCCACCGATTCCGTCCTCACAATGGAGTTGTCGACGCTGGAGGTGTCGGCATTGTCCGATCGGTCGTGGGTCATCAGCATCCGATCCAGCCACCAGCTGCGTCCGCTGGAGGAATGACTTGCGCTA
>Ga0310810_10008756_pt1 | contig 11673 bp, 11 predicted proteins | sample NCmetagenome_FD_207641 | JGI IMG/M metagenome (GOLD analysis project Ga0310810, IMG submission 207641) | Soil microbial communities from experimental microcosm in Duke University, North Carolina, United States - NC | ecosystem: Engineered > Artificial ecosystem > Soil microcosm > Unclassified ...
AGTCCTCGGCGGCGGACACGTCCGCGGGCGCGGCGCCGGAGAGCGCGAGCACGTGCGCCTGCCCGAGCTCGTGGTCGAGCGCGACGATCCGGTCGGCGAGCAGGAGGAACGCGTCGGGCAGCTCGGCGCGGCGCGCGCCGGCGGCGCCGCAGTCGGCCTTGCACTCGTAGCCGAGGTAGCCGACGAAGCCGCCGTTGAGGTCGAACGGCAGCTCGGGGCCGGCGGTGTGCAGCCGGGCGAGCTCGCGCGAGAGGTACGCGAAGACCGTCTCCTCGTGGACGGTGTCCCGGCCGCCGCGGGTGACCGTCACGCGGCGGTCGTGGACGTCGTAGCGGATCGCGGCGCCGAGCCCCCCGGCGGCCGCGCCGAGGAACGAGAAGCGCGACAGCGCCGGGTCGACGCGGCTCGAGTCCAGCCAGAAGGCCTCCGGTGCCGCGCCGAACAGCGCCGCGAACGCGCGCTCGGCGTCCGGGCGGGCGTCGAGGACGCGGTGGTGGACGCGGACCTCGCCCGTGGCGGCGGCCGGCGTGCGGCCGCCGGGGACGGCCGTCGTGCGCAGTCGCGCCGGGGCATGGCGCCCGGGCGACAGCGCGAGGAAGTTCGCGACGAGCAGCTCGCCGTGTTCGGTGCCGATCGATTCGGGGTGGAACTGCACGCCCCAGGCACGGCGCTCGCGGTCGCGGATCGCCATGAGCGTGCCGTCGTCGGCCCAGGCGATCGCCTCGAGCTCGGGCGGCAGCGCGGGCTCGACGACGAGCGAGTGGTAACGGACGGCGCGGAAGCCCTGCGGGATCCCGTTGAAGAGCGGTTCGCCGCGATGAAAGACCGGGCTGATGCGCCCGTGGACGATGTCCGACCCGCGCACGACGCTGCCGCCACGGACGTGGGCGAGGCCCTGGTGGCCGAGGCAGACGCCGAGCACCGGGACCCGTCCCTGCGTCAGCGCGTCGCGGCAGACGCCGAGGTCGCGCTCGCGCTCGGGGCGGCCGGGTCCGGGGGAGATGACGATGCGGTCCCAGCGGTGGCGCGCGAGCGTGCTCCACGGCAGCTCGTCGTTGCGTACGACGACCGGCTCCTCGCCCGCGACGCGCGCGATGAGCTGATAGAGGTTGAACGTGTACGAGTCGTAGTTGTCGATCAGCAGCGTCGCCACGGGACGAGAGAGGTTAGGCAGTTGGCACCAGCGCAAGCCGTCCTGCTCGCCGCCGACTCGTGGCTCGTCGAGGACGGCGCCGTCCGCGCGGCCGACGCGCACTGGGCGCGCTTCGGGGACGCCTGCCTGCAGGAGGGCGTCGACCGCGCCGAGCTCGCGCGCTTCCGGGAGGTCGTCACGCACGTGGTCCCCGTGACGGGCCGCTGGTTTCCGCGCGTCGAGCTCACGGCGCGCGGGCTGGCGGTGAAGCTCCGCCCGGCGCCGCCACAGCAGGCGACGGTCCGGGTCGTCGTCGCCGCGGGCGACCCGCGCACGCGGCCGCGGCGCAAGGGCCCCGACCTCGAGACGCTGATCGCGCTGCGCGAGCGGGGCCGGGCCGCGGACGGCGCCGACGAGGTCCTGCTGTGCGACCCGGCGACCGGCGCGCTGCGCGAGGGCGCGCTGTCGAGCCTGCTGTGGTGGGAGGACGACGCGCTCTGCACGACGCCCGACGAGCACACGCTGCCCGGCGTCACGCGCGCCCTGCTGCTCGCGCTCGCGCGCGAGCGCGGGATCGAGCTGCGCGTGCGCTCGCCGCTGCCCACCGAGCTCGCCGGCCGCGAGGTCTGGCTGACGAGCGCGCTGCACGGCATCCGTGCCGTGAGCGGGTGGCTGCGCCCGGCCCAGTCCGCGGGGGAGCCCCTGCGAGCCCAGGCCTGGCGCGACCTCCTCAGTGCGTGAAGCCCTCGCCCGTCTCCAGCAGCGTCTTGAGGCTCGAGAGCACCCAGGCCCAGCCGCCGCCGGCGCCGCGATCCTCCCAGCCGCCGGAGAGCAGCTCGGCGAGCTGGGGCGCGCCCTCGAGCTCGTGCGTGATCGTCAGCCGCGTCGCCCCGGAGATCTCGACGATCTCGTAGGTCAGGCGCGTGAAGCCCTCCGCGGCCATGTCCTCGTCCATGAGCATGCGCCAGGTCTGGACGAGCTTGTGCGGCGGATCGGACTCGATGACCTCGCCGTCGATGGCGATGTCGGGCGCGCCGTGCTCGCGCATCTGCGGCGACGTGTAGCCGACGTATGCGCCGCCCGGGCGCAGGTCGTACTCGCCGCGGCCGCCGTAGCCGTACTTCTGCGTCCACTCCGGGTCCGTGATCGCGGTCCAGACGGCCTCCGGCGTGGCCTTGATGTAGACCCGGTACATCTGCGTCGTCACTGCGTCGGTCATCGTCGTCATCCCGTCTTCTCCAGTTCGTTCTTGAGGTCGGCGAGCGCCGACACCTGGCGCTCGGTGTACTTGTCGATCCAGCGGTCGTGGATGAGCCGGATCGGCACCGGGTTGAGGAAATGCAGCTTCTCCCGGCCCGACCGGCGACAGACCACGAGGCCCGCGTCCTCGAGCACCCGCAGGTGCTTCATGACGCCGAAGCGCGTCATCTCCAGCTCGGACTCGAGCTCGGTGAGCGTGCGGCCGTCACGCACGAAGAGCCGGTCCAGGAGGAAGCGCCGCGTCGGGTCCGCGAGGGCCTTGAAGACGAGGTCGTCGTCGGTCATGGGCCGGAGAATAGGTGACCAAATGGTCACATGTCAAGTGGGCGCCGTCGGGGACACTCGGCGGCGATGTACGACGCGCTCGCCGAGGTCTACGACTGGCTCGTGCCCGAGGCCCTGCTGACGCCGCAGGGCAGCGCCGCGGCGCTCGCCGTCGTCACCGACGCGCTGGCGCCGGGGGCGCGGATCCTGGACTGCGCCTGCGGCACCGGTCCGGTCGCGGTCGGCCTCGCGCTCGCCGGCTTCGACGTCGTCGCGACCGACGCGAGCCCGGCGATGGTCGCGCGCACGCGGCGGCTCGCCGCCGAGCACGGCGCGCAGCTGCAGCCCGCGGTCCGGACGTGGGAGGAGGGCGGCTGGGACGGCGCGTTCGACGCGGTCCTGTGCGTCGGCAACTCGCTCGTGCACGCGGCGGGCGGCGCGGCGCGCCGCGGCGCCCTGCGCGCGATGGCCGGCGTCCTGGGGCCCGGCGGGCTGCTGGCGGTCACGTCGCGCAACTGGGAGCGCGTCCGCGCGCGCGGCAGCGCGTTCGACGTCGGCGAGCGGCTCGTCATGCGCGGCGGGCGCGCCGGGCTGACGATCCACACCTGGACGATCGCCGGGGACTGGGACGAGCGCCACGAGCTGCACGTCGCCGTGGCGCTCGTCGCCGACGACGGGACGGTGACGACGTACGCCGAGCTCCTGGAGCTCTGGCCCTTCCGCCACGAGACGCTCGAGGCCGACCTGCGCGCCGCGGGCGTGGCGCCGGAGACCAGCACGTACGCGCCCGACGCGGACCGCTACCTCGTGACGGCGCGGCGCTTCGGCTGAGGCCTGCGAGGGCGATGGGGGCGAGTCTGCTCGCTGATAGGCGCTATACGCCCAAAATCCTTCAGACTCGACCGCGGGAACGCACCCGCTCCGGGAAACCCGCTGCCTCGCCGATGTTGTACGCGCCCGACCAGCAGCGGGCGCTCCGTCTCAGCCGCCGCCGCTCTTGCCGACGTCGTCGCGGAGCTTCTGAACCTCGTCGAGCAGCTCGCGCTGGCGGCGGATCACGTCGTCGAGTCGGCGCTGGACATCACCCGCGGCGGGGGTCGTCGTCGTGCCGCCGCCGGACGCCGCCGGGGTCGTCGTCGTGCCGCCGCCGGACGCCGCCGGGGTCGTCGTCGTGCCGGGGGTCGCGGGCGTCGTCGAAGTACCGGAGCTCGCCGGCGGCGTCACGGCGGCCTCGCCCGGCACCTGCCCGGTCTCGATGTACCGGCGCGTCTTGAGGTCCGCCTGCGGGTCGGTGTCGTTGTTGAAGATCGCGACGAGCTTGTTCGTCTCGGCGTCGACGACGACGGTCTTGGAGACGGCGTTGGCGGAGATCGGGATGATCGACGCGAGGTACACGAGGTGCCCGCGGACGAAGACCGGGCGCGGCTCGACGACGCGGAAGTTGCCCGACCCGTTGCCCGTCCCGCCGCCGTCGCTGCCGAAGTCGACGCCCGGGATCGCGACGCTGCGCACCGTCTGCAGCGCGCGCACGTTGCCGCTGAGCGACTCGTTGCGCGGCACGCGCCAGATCCGCGTGTGGCCGGTGACGGCGTCGGTGAGGAAGATCGCGCTGGCGGCGAACGCGCGGCCGTAGGGCTCGGCGACCGTGACCCACTGCAGGCCGAGGCCGGAGGTGCCGAAGTCGACGAGGTACGGCTGGCGGTTGGTCTCCGTGTCGTTGATCCGCGTCTGGTCCTCGTGGACGAACCACGTGTTCCAGATGCCCTTCTTGTACTGGTAGGCGTCCTGCACCCGGCGCGCCTGCGTGTCGGGGAAGATCCGGCCGCTGCGCGCGAGCTCGGGCCGGCGCGCGGCCTCCTGCGGCGAGAGGTCCTCGATCGTCCCGTCAGGTGCGACGACGAAGACGCCGCCGAGGACCGGCCGGCGGATGAGCCAGCCCTTGTACTCGAGGTACGGCACGACGATCCGCACGCCCTTCGGGGTCGGGATGCCGACCGGCTCCTCGAGCGAGATGAGGAAGCGCCGCTTCAGCAGGCGCCAGCGCAGGTTGTCGGTGATCTGCAGCCCCGGGGCGACCTGGAGCTCGGCGTCGGTCGTGACGAGCTTGCGGGCGGTGTCCTCGGCGCCGAGCTCGACGAGGCCCTGGCTCTTCTTCGTGAAGATGCGGAAGGCGCCCTGCGGCGTGCGCAGCGCGGTCCAGACGAGCCCCTTGTCGGTGTTGACGATGCGGAAGTTCGTCAGCGTCTCGGTCGGGGAGTTGAAGCCGCTGGAGGCGTTCTGCTCGGCGACCTCGCGCGGGACGAGCCGCACGAGGCCGCCCGGCGGCAGCCCGTCGATCGCCTCGTAGGTCGTGTGCGTGACGATCGCCCGCCCGACGAGCGGGCCCTCGAAGCCGGCGCCGAGGACGAACAGCAGGAACGCCAGCGCCGGGAAGGCGATGAGCCAGACCGGCGGGCGCACGCCGGCGCGCAGGTCGTCGAGCGTCGCCCAGCTGCGCCGCGAGCGGCGCAGGAGCACGAGGCCGGCACCGAGCAGCAGGAGCGGCGGCAGCCACACGATCGGCGCCGTCCAGAAGAACATCGCCAGCCCGTGCCAGATCGGCCGGACGAGCCAGAGCACGACGAGCACGACGATCCCGACGGCGATCGGGACCGGATGCACCTGGGGGATCCGGGGGCGCCGCACGCGCCGACTCTAGAGGCGCGGCGCCGCGCGCGCCCCGGCGGCGTCGCCACGCGGGCCGGACGATTATCCTCGCCGCATGCCGGCCAGCCGTCCGTCGTGGCCGCGAGAGCTGCTCTGGGTCCTTGGCACGGCGCTCGTGGCGACGCTCGTCACGGTCATCGACCTCAAGCTCTGGGATGCGTCCCCGACCGTGCCGATCTCCGGCGCGTTCAACGACGCGACGTTCTTCCTCAGCGCCGTCAAGGGCGTCGTCGAGCACGGCTGGTTCTGGCACAACCCCGACCTCGCGGCGCCGTTCGGGCAGACGAACTTCGACTTCGCCGCGGACTTCGGCGACAGCGGCCACTACCTGATCGTCAGCGCGCTCGGGCTCGTCATCAGCAACCCAGTCGTCGTCTTCAACGGCTTCTACCTCCTCTGCTTCCCCCTGACGGCGGTCACGGCGTACCTCGTCCTGCGCGACCTCGGCTCCGAGCGCGTCGTCGCGCTCGTCATGGGCGTGCTGTTCGCGTTTCTGCCCTACCACCTGCTGCGCCACCAGAACCACCTGTTCCTCGCGGCCTACTACGCCGTGCCCTTGGGGGTCTGGCTCGTCGTCGCGCTGTCGGAGGGGCGCACGCTCATCGGCCGCGCGGACCGCAGGCGCACGGCGCTCACGCTGTTCGTCTGCGCCGTCGTCGCCTCGGCGTCGAACTACTACGCGGTCTTCGCGATGCTCGCGATCCTCTTCGTCGTGCCGGTCGCGGCGCTCGCGCGGCGCTCGGGCCGGATCGCGCTGCAGGGCCTGTTCGTCCTCGTCGCGATCGCGATCGTGTTCGGGATCTGCCACGCCCCGCCGGTGATCTACGCGCACGAGCACGGGCGCAACACGGCGATCGCCGAGCGCGGCCCCGCCGAGAGCGAGGACTTCGGGCTGAAGCTCACGCAGATGGTGCTGCCGCGCCCCGACCACCGCATCGAGGCGCTCGCGCGCCGCGCCCGCGCCTACGAGGCCCGTACGCCGATCACCGCCGAGGGCTTCTCGCCGTCGCTCGGCGTCGTCGCGACGCTCGGCCTGCTCTGCGCGCTGCTCGTCCTGCTCACGACGGGCCTGGGCGACCGCGACGTCTCGCTGCGCCGCCAGCGCGTCTCGATCGCCGGCGCGGTCGCGCTCGTGTGCTTTCTCATCGGGACGATCAGCGGGATCTCGGCGCTCATCGCCTTCGAGATCACGCCCCAGGTCCGCGGGTGGAACAGGATCTCGCTGCTGATCGCGTTCGCGGCGCTGATCGCCGCGGCGCTCGCGCTGACGGCGCTCGGCGACCGCCTGCGCGCGCGCGGGCGGGGCCCGTGGATCCTCGGCGTGCTCGTCGCCGTCATCGGGGTGCTCGGCGTGCTCGACCAGACCTCGGCGCACGACGTCCCGGCGTACGCGGCGATCAAGGCGGGCTGGAACAACGACGACGCGTTCGTGCACGCGATGGAGCAGCGCCTGCCGCACGGCACGCGGGTGCTGCAGCTGCCCTACACGCCGTATCCCGAGAACGGCCCCGTCAACGGGATGCTCGACTACGACCTCTTCAAGGGCTACATCCACTCGCGCCACCTGCGCTGGAGCTACGGCTCGACGAAGGGCCGCCCCGCCGACTGGCAGGCCGACGTGCAGGCGCTCGCGCCCGACGACCTCGCGATCGCGGCCACGACGGCGGGCTTCCGCGCCATGTACGTCGACCGCGCCGGCTACGCCGACCACGGCGCGGCGGTCGACGCGGCGCTGACGAAGCTCTCCGGCGCCGGGCCGGCGGGCGTGTCGGCCGACGGGCGCCTGGACTGGTACGACCTGCGCCCGCTCGCGGCCCGTGTCGCGAAGAACACGACCCCCGGCGAGCGGGTCATCGTGAGCGACGCGCTGCTGAAGCCCGTCGACCTCGCCTTCGGTGCCGGCTTCTCGTTCCCGCAGGTCGATGCCGGCGGCCCGTTCCGCTGGGCGGCGACGGACGCCCAGCTCGCGCTCGACAACCCGCTCGACACGCCCCGCAAGGTGCGCCTGACGGCAACGGTCTTCGGGGGCGCGGCGCAGCCGTCGACCGTCACGCTGACGCTCCCCGGCGGCCGCAGGCGGATCCTCAAGGCGGCGGCCGCGGGCGCGGCGCTCACCGTCCAGTTCGTCGTCGCGCCCGGCCGCTCCGCGATCGCCGTGCACACCGACGGCCCGGCCGCGCCGAACGACCCCAACGACATCCGCGACAAGCGCCTGCGCGTCTCCAACCCGCTCCTGCGCGAGGACCTCCTGCAGACCGACGTCCTGGCGAAGATCGCGAGGTAGCGTCAGGCGCCGAGCGCGCGCCCGACCTCGGCGGCGACGCGTGCGACGTCGTCACCGGTCAGCCCGACCCACAGCGGCAGGCGCACGAGCCGCGCCGCCGCCGCGTCGGTGACGTCCATCGGCCCGTGCACGCGCGCGTGGCGCACGCCCGCGGGCGCGGCATGCAGCGGGACGTAGTGGAAGTACGCGCTGATGCCGGCGGCGGCGAGCGCCGCGATGACCGCGTCGCGCGTCGCGCGGTCGGCGAGCTGGAGGCGGTAGAGGTGGCCGTTGTGCGCGGCGTCCGCCGGGACAACCGGGCGGCGGACGAGGCCGGCGCGCTCGAGCGGCGCGAAGGCGGCGTGGTAGGCGTCCCAGATCGCCAGGCGCGCGGCGTTGATCTGCGCGACGCGCTCGAGCTGCCCGGCGAGCAGCGCGGCGGTGATGTCGGACATGAGAAACGACGAGCCGACGTCGACCCACGTGTAGTGGTCGACCTCGCCGCGGGCGAAGCGCTGGCGGTTGGTGCCCTTCTCCTGGAGGATCTCGGCGCGCTCGGCGAGCCGCTCGTCGTTGACGAGCAGCGCGCCGCCCTCGCCGCAGGAGACGTTCTTCGTCTCGTGGAAGGAGAGCGTCCCGAGCGCGCCGATCGCGCCGAGCGCGCGCCCGCCGCGCGACGCGCCGATGCACTGCGCGGCGTCCTCGACGAGCAGCAGGTCGTGCGCGTCGGCGAGCGCGCCGAGCGCGTCCATGTCGCAGCCGATCCCGCCGTAGTGCACGGCGACGAGCGCCCGCGTGCGGTCGGTGACGGCGTCGGCCGCGCGCCGGGGGTCGATGTTCAGCGTGTCGGGGTCGACGTCGACGAAGACCGGCGTCGCGCCGCGCAGGACGAACGCGTTGGCGGTCGAGACGAACGTGAACGACGGCATGACGACCTCGTCGCCGGGCCCGACCCCGGCGAGCAGCGCGGCCATCTCCAGCGCGCCGGTGCAGGAGTGCGTCATGAGCACGCGGCGCGCGCCCGTGAGCTCGCCGAGCAACGCCTCGCAGTGCTGCGACCTCGGCCCGTTGCCGCCGGTCCAGCCGCCCTCGATCGCCGCGGCGACGGCGGCCGCCTCGTCGCCGGTGCGGTAGGGCCGGTTGAACGGGATCTGCGTCGCGATCGTCACGGCGTCCCCAGGAGGATGCAGAGCTGGTCGCGGCCGTAGGGCGCCGGGGCGACGGCGAGGACGGCCGGGCCGAAGCGCTCCATGAACGCCCGCAACGACGCCTCGTCGAAGCGCTGCGCCTGTTCGCCGTCGGCCGTGGCGGCGCCGCGCGCCGCGAGCCGCGCGACGAGCGGGATGCGGCTTGAGGCGAGGTTGCGGACCGGCTCGGAGATGACCACGCGCCGCTTGGCCGCGGCGCGCATGCGCTCGACGAGCGCCGCCGCGCGGTCCTCGGGGAGGAAGTGGTAGAGGCTCGCCTGCATCACGACGACGTCCGCGCGCGGGAGGTCCGCGGTCTCGACGTCCGCCACGCGCGCGTCGACGCCGCGCCGGCGCAGGCCTGCGACGAAGCCGGCGTTGGCGTCCAGGCCGACGTAGGAGCTCGTGCGCGTGCGCAGCCGGCGCAGGTACAGGCCGCCGGGCCCGCAGCACAGCTCGAGCACGCTCGCGCCCTGCGGCACGTGCGCGGCGACGGCCTTGTAGCGCGCGCCGTAGTAGCGTCCGTACAGCACGCGCATCGCAAGACCGTAGCCCCAGGCGCTGCGATAGATGAGGCTCTCGGGCAGAGGCGCGAGGATAGCCACCGCGGGTCTCCCATGACCGAGCTCAGCGTCGTCATCCCCGTCTACAACTGCTCCGGCTGTCTCGAGGAGCTGCACGCCCGCCTGACCGCCGCCCTGCGCGAGGTCACCGAGGACTACGAGATCGTCCTCGTCGACGATCGCTCGACCGACGGCGCGTGGGAGGTCCTGCGCCGCCTCGCCCGCGACGACGGCCGCCTGCGGATCGTGCGCCTGAGCCGCAACTTCGGCCAGCACGCGGCCATCACGGCCGGCCTGGCGCGATCGACCGGCGCGTGGACCGTCGTCATGGACTGCGACCTGCAGGAGCCGCCGGAGGAGATCCCGCGGCTGTACGCCAAGGCGCAGGAGGGCTATGAGATCGTCCGCGCCGTCCGCGAGGGCCGCAAGCACACGGCCTTCCGGCGCATCTCCGCGACGCTCTATCGCCGCATGCTCAGCGAGCGCGAGGGCGAGATCGAGTTCTCGACGCTGTCGATCATCTCGCGCAAGGTCGTCGACACGTTCCTGCTCCTGCGCGACCGCGACCGCGAGTACCAGCTCGTGCTCGACTGGCTCGGCTTCAGCCAGGCGTCGATCGCGTTCGACCACAAGGAGCGCGCCGGCGACTCGCCGAGCACCTACGGCCTGCGCCAGCTCATCGGCGTCGCGCTCGACGGGATGTTCTTCCGTACGACGGTCCTGCTGCGCTGGATCGTGTTCGCCGGGTTCTGCATCGCCGGCCTCGGCGTCGTGATGGCGATCTACGCCGTCTACTCGCGCTACGTCGAGGACACGCCGCCCGGCTACACGAGCATCGTCGTCCTGCTGCTGCTGCTCAGCGGCTTCATCATCCTCGCGCTCGGGATCGTCGGGCTCTACATCGGGCGGATCTTCGACCAGGTCAAGGGGCGCCCGCTGTTCGTCGTCGACGAGCAGATCGACGGCGCCGACGTCGATCGCCGGCCGTAGTGGACGACGCGCTCGAGCGCTGGACCTTCGACGCCGAGGAGCGCCACTGGTGGTACCGCGGCCGGCGGCGCGTGCTCGCGGCGGTGCTCGACGCGCTCGCGCTGCCGCCCGGCACGCGGATCCTCGACGCCGGCTGCGGCTCGGGGCGCAACATGGTCGACCTCGCGCGGCGCGGCACGGTCGCGGGGGTCGAGCTCGCGTCGTCGTCGCTGGACGCCGCCCGCGCCCGCGGCGTCGGCGAGGTGCGCGCGGGCTCGCTCGAGGAGCCGCTGCCGTTCGGCGACGGCGCCTTCGACCTCGCGGTCGCGCTCGACGTCCTCGAGCATCTGTCCGACGACGGGCTCGCCTGGGCCGAGCTCGCGCGCGTCGTCGCGCCCGGCGGGCGGCTCGTCGTGACCGTCCCGCAGTACGCCTGGCTCTGGGGCGAGCACGACGTCGTCTCCCATCACCACCGGCGCTACACGCGCGCCATGCTCGTCGCGCGCGCGGCGCGGGCCGGGTGGAGCGCCGAGCGCCTGACGGCGTTCAACAGCGCGCTGCTGCCGGCGATCGCGGCGGCGCGCCTGCACCAGCGCGCGCGTCGCAGCGCCCAGCCGGCCGACGACCTCGCCCGCACGCCGCAGGGCATCGTCAACGGCGCGCTCGAGCGCGTGCTCGCCGCCGAGGCCGCCGTCATCCGCCGCGGGCGCAACCTGCCCGCCGGCGTGTCGCTGCTCGCGGTCCTGCGGCGCGGCTGAGTGGCCGCGGGCCCGCGCTACGCTGAGTCCGTCAAACAGATAGGCGCGGGGATCACCGAGACTCGCCGACTAGCTGGTGGAGGGCCTGATGACCGATCGAACGCAGGGAGAGGATCGCCCGCAGGGCGTGATCCTCGAACAGCGCGACCGGGCGCCCGGCGGCGACGATCACGCCGCCCTCGTCGGCTCCGCCCAAGCACGCGAATTGGTCGCGCGCGCCCGCGATGTGGCGGCGCGCGAGCGCGATCAGGCCGCCGCGCTACGCGATGCAGAACTGGCGGCCGGTGACGCGGCCCTCCAGGAGGACCTGCGAGTCGTCGCCGACGTGGCGTCCAAGCGGGGCGGCAGGCTCAGCGTCAGGCGCGTCGCCGCGGCGCGCTTTCTCGCAGCCGACGCGCGGGCGCGCGCAGCGCGCGACCGCGAGGCCGCGGCCCGCGACCGCGAGCAGGCCGCGCGCGACCGGCTGCAGGCCCGCGAGGAGCGCGAGGCGCTGCTGGCTGAGCTTGCGCGCGCCGAGGCCGCCGCCGCGGACGACGACGGCTGAGCCCGCCCGCGGCGACCGCGCCGGTGT
>Ga0310810_10008757_pt1 | contig 11672 bp, 12 predicted proteins | sample NCmetagenome_FD_207641 | JGI IMG/M metagenome (GOLD analysis project Ga0310810, IMG submission 207641) | Soil microbial communities from experimental microcosm in Duke University, North Carolina, United States - NC | ecosystem: Engineered > Artificial ecosystem > Soil microcosm > Unclassified ...
CGCGGCTGGATGCGCGACGCGAACGAGCGCGGCCGGCCGCTCACCCTCTATGCGGTCGACGCGGCCGGGCGCGACCTGCTCGGCCGGCCGGTGCCCGAGGCGACGCTCGCGCGGGCGCGCGAGGTCGCCGGGGAGCGCCGGCCGCGCGGCGCGCGCGAGGCGAGGGCGCCCGACGGCGAGTCGTTCGTCCTCTTCGTGCCTTCCACGGCACAGCGCGGCCGGCCGCCCGCGCGCCTGCCGCCCTGGATGATGCTGATGATCGGCGCCGCGGCGAGCCTTGCGGTGAGCGCGATCCTCGCCGGCTACCTCACGCGGCCGATTCGCGCGCTGCGCTGGGCGTTCGGCGCCGCGGCGAGCGGCCGGCTCGACACCCGCGTCGCGCCGCGCATCGGCGCGCGGCGCGACGAGATCGCCGACCTCGGGCGCGACTTCGACCGCATGGCGGCGCAGCTGCAGACGCTGGTCGGCTCGCAGCGCCGCCTGCTGCACGACGTGTCGCACGAGCTGCGCTCGCCGCTCGCCCGCCTGCAGGCGGCGATCGGGCTGGCGCGGCAGGATCCCGCGCGGCTGGAAGCCTCGCTCGAGCGGATCGAGCGCGAGGCGACGCGGCTCGACGAGCTGGTGGGCGAGGTGCTGACGCTCGCGCGCCTCGAGACGCCGGAGCGCAAGCCGGCGTTCCAGGCCGTGGATCTCGCCGAGCTGGTGGCGAGCATCGGCGAGGACGCGCGCTTCGAGGCCGAGGCGAGCGGCAAGCGGGTGCAGATCGCCGTTCCGGATGAAATGGTGGTCCAGGGGAACCCCGAGCTACTCCACCGGGCCGTGGAGAACGTGGTGCGCAACGCCGTGAAGTACACGGCGCAGGGAACGCAGGTGCTCGTTCGCCTCGAACAAAAAGACAAGTCGGCGCTGCTGCAGGTGACCGACCGCGGCCCCGGGATCCCGGAGCACGAGCTGGCGCGCGTCTTCGAGCCGTTCTACCGGGCCGGCAACGACACGGCGAAGGGTTTCGGCCTCGGCCTCGCGATCGCGCAGCTCGCGGTCCAGGCGCACGGCGGGGCGATCGGCGCCGCCAACGTTCCCGGCGGCGGCCTGAAAGTCGAGATTTCCCTGCCCCTGCCTTGACCGTATTCCGGCCGCGGCGTATAGATGCGGCTGCGTTGCCCCGTTCATGTCGTAGGGAGCCGGCGTCAGCCGGAGGAGGAGCGAATGAACGAACAAGTGCAAGGCATCAGCGAAGACTGGCTGTCGGTCTGGATCGGGCTGCTGCTCTTCGTCCTGTCGCTCGGGCTGCTCGCCAACGCCGACCTGCTCGGCTGGGTGGTCGCCACCAGCGTGTGGAACGACCTTTCCAAGGCGCTCGGAACCGCGTCGAAGAACTACGCCGGCCTCGGCGGCCTGGGCGCGCTGGTCGTCACCTACGTCGCGCTGCTCGTCGTCATGACGGCCGGCGCGGCGGCGCTCAAGGCGAACGTCGGGCGCTTCGCCGCGGCGTTCACCGTGGTCTTCTGGCTCGCCTATATCTGCTGGATCGTCGGCAGCTGGGCGAACTTCGCGGTGAACACGCCGGGCGACATGCAGAAGTTCGGCATCACCTGGTCGCTGCGCCTCACCTCGGAAGGCGGCTTCATCGTCGCCCTGCTCGCGGGCCTCGCCGTCGGCAACTTCCTGCCCGGGCTGGCGGCCTGGATGAAGGAGGCGGTGCGGCCCGAGCTGTACATCAAGACGGCGATCGTGCTGCTCGGCGGCTTCCTCGGCGTCACCGCCGCGGAGAAGCTCTCGCTCGCCACCTCGCTCATGTTCCTCGGCCTCGCGGCGATCATCGTCGCCTACCTGATCTTCTGGTCGGTGGTGTACCTGGTCGCGCGCACCTGGTTCAAGTTCAGCCGCGAATGGGCGGCGCCGCTCGCTTCCGGGATCTCGATCTGCGGCGTGTCGGCCGCCATCGCCACCGGCGCGGCGATCCGCGCGCGGCCGGTGGTGCCGATCATGGTGTCCTCGCTGGTGGTGATCTTCGCCGTCGTCGAGCTACTGATCCTGCCGTTCATCGCCCAATGGGGCCTGTCGCACCAGCCGCTGGTCGCGGGCGCATGGATGGCGCTCTCGGTGAAGACCGACGGCGCGGCGGTGGCGAGCGGCGCGATCACGGAAGCGATGATCCTCGCCAACAACGCCGCCGAAGGCGTGAACTACGCCAAGGGCTGGATCATCGGCACGGCGGCGACGGTGAAGGTGTTCATCGACATCTTCATCGGCGTCTGGGCCTTCGTGCTCGCCTACATCTGGACCACGCGCATCGAGAAGCGGGAAGGCGACCGCGCGCGCATCGGCGAGATCTGGGAGCGCTTTCCCAAGTTCATCATCGGCTACGTGCTGACGTTCGCGGTGATCCTGCTGCTGTCGCTCGGCGCGACCCCGGAGATGATGGGCAAGGTGAAGGCGGCGATGGGCGAAGCCAACACCTTCCGCGGCATCTTCTTCGTGCTCACCTTCTTCACCATCGGCGTGATGACCAACTTCCGCAAGCTCTGGGAGGAAGGCATCGGCAAGCTCGCCGCGGTGTACCTGCTGTGCCTGTTCGGCTTCATCATCTGGGCGGGCCTGCTGATCGCCTGGCTCTTCTACGGCGGCGTCAAGCCACCGCTCGCCGGCTGATCGAAAAGGAGCGCGTCATGGCAATGGAACAGCCCCGGGTCGGCGAAGAGATGCAGAAGATGGCGTACGAGCCGCTGCTCCCCGTGGAGAAGAAGCTCATCGCCTGGAGCTTCGGCCTCGGCGTCGTGTTGCTCGTCATCCTGGTGGCCGTGACGCGCGCCTACCTGCACTAAGCCCGGCGTCGCGGCGCTCGCGAGCGCGATTCAGGCGACCAGCCGCACGGCGCTGCGCCGCGCGACGGCGCGCAGCTCGCTCTCGTAGCGCTCGAGCATCGGCTCGAGCGCGAGGCGCAGGCGCGCGCTCTCGCGCACCGCGTGGCGGTCGAGCAGGGCGGCGCGGCGCGCCGCCGCGGCGAGCGCGACCTCGTCGCCGGGCTCGACCAGCAGGCCCGAGACCTCGGGCTCGATCAGCTCGGCGAGCGGCTCGCAGGCGTAAGCGGCCACCGGGCAGCCGGCGAGCTGCGCGTACGCCGCGAGCGCGTCGAAGCCCGCGCAGGCGGACACGCCGCTGATGCATACCGCGCAGTGCGCGAGCTTGCGGGCGGTCTCCTGGCGCGGCGAGTCGCGCCCGCGCAGCATGGAGAGCCCCAGGCCGGCGCGCAGCGCGGCGAGCGCGCCTACGCGGTCGGTGACCAGCGCGATCGGCCGCACCAGCGCCGGGGCGCAGGCGAAATCGGGCACGCCGGCCGGGATCACGTTCACGCGCGCGAGGCCGGCCTCGCGCCAGGCGCGCGCGAGCCAAGCCGACGGCGCAGCGAACCACGCCCGGCTCCGGGCGCCGGCGTCGACCAAGGCGTCGCTCGGCGCGCCGCACAGCGTGTGCAGCACCGGCAGGCCTTCCACCGCGGCGAATGCCGCGGGATCGGCGATGTGCTGGCTCACCACGTCGGGCGCTTCGGCGCGCAGGCGCCGCGCCAGCTTGTCGAAGTCGTGCCTGTCGGACTCCTGGTGCGCGCGATGCACGCGCACGCTGTGGCCGCGCGCGGCGAGGCCGGCGGCAAGGTCCTCGGCGAGCGCGCCCGGCTCGTGGCCGAGGACGACGGCGATGCGCAATGCCTGGCGGGGCGCCATGGCATGCCCGTGCAAGCCGCATGCCGCGGCGTCCGGCCGGCGTGCTACGCGAGCCGGGAAAGCACGCGATCGACCATCACCCCGGAGAGGCCGAGGTAGTTGGCCGGGTCGCAGAGCTCGGCGAGCTTCTTCCGGTCGACGTGCCGGGTGATCTCCGGAGTGCCGGCGAGCAGGTCGAGGAGCGGGCGCTCCTCCCGGATCGCATCGCGGCACAGGTCGTACACCAGATCGTGCGCCTTCTCGCGCCCCAGGTAAGGGGCGAGGCCCATCATCACCGCTTCCGAGACCACCAGGCCGTGCGTGAGGTCGAGGTTGGCGCGCATGCGCTTCGCGTCGACCTCGAGCGCGGCCATGATGAAGTTCGTCTGGTGCAGCGCGCCCGCCGCGAGCACGAACGCCTCGGGCAGCACGATCCACTCGATCTCCCACGGGCCGGTCGAGCGCTCGTGGTCGGCCACCGTCGCGTCGAGGAGCGCCGCGACGTGCTGCCGCACCACGCCGGCGCAGGCGTGGATGTAAAGGCAGGAGATCGGATTCCTCTTCTGCGGCATGGTGCTCGACGAGCCGCGGCCATGCGCGAAGGGCTCGTATACCTCGGCGACCTCCGTCTGCATGAGGAGCTTCACGTCCATGGCGATCTTGCCGAGCGTGCCGGTGACGAGCCCGAGGAAGCCGCCGACCTCGGCGATCGTGTCGCGCATCGTGTGCCAGGCGATCGGCGGCTGGGCGAGGCCGAGCTCGCGCATCAGGCCTTCCTGCGTCTCGAGCGCGCCTTTCTCGAGCGAAGCCAGGGTGCCCGAGGCGCCCGCGAATTCGCCCATCAGCACGCGCGGCTTCAGCTGCCGCAATCTCTCGCGGTGACGCTCCACGCCGGCGAGGATGGCGGCGACCTTGTAGCCGAAAGTGACCGGCACGGCCTGCTGCAGGTTGGAGCGGCCGACCATGGGGGTATCGCGATGCTTCCTCGCCAGCGCGGCCAGCGACCGGGAGAGCCTGGCCAGCTCGCTTTCCACGATCGCCAGGCCCTCGCGGATCTGCAGCACCGTGGCGGTGTCGGTGATGTCCTGCGTCGTCGCGCCCCAATGGCACCACTCGCCCAGGCCGTCGGCGCAATTCGCGACGATCTGGCTGACCAGCGGCAGCACCGGGTAGCCCACGGCCTGGGTGCGCGCGGCGAGCTTGGCCATGTCGATCTTCTCGAGGCGGCAGTTCCTGACGATCTCGTCGGCGGCCTTCTGCGGGATGATGCCCAGGCGCGCCTGCACGCGGGCGAGCGCCGCCTCGATCTCCAGGTACTTGCGCGTGCGGTTCTCGTCGGACCACACCTCGCGCATGGCCGGGGTGCCGAACATGTTGCCGAAGACGGGCGAGTCGATGACGCTGGCGGGCATTGCGGCTCCTGTGACGGGGTGCGCTACTTTACCGCGCAGCTCAGCGCGCGATCACGACCGGGATCATCGACCGGTTGAGGACGCCGGTCGCCACGCTGCCGAGCGGCACGCCTCGCAGGCCGGTGGCGCCGCGAGCTCCGACGACGAGCACTTCCGCTCTCGAGCGGCGCGCTTCGCCGAGCAGCGAGAACAGCGGTTCGCCGGACGGCGCGCGTACGCCCACCTGCCAGCCGCGCCGCTCGAGGATGACGGCCGCGGTGCGCAGGCGCCTTTCCGCCTGCCGCGTGAGCGTCGCGGGGGTGGGCGGGTGGAGCACGTTCACCAGGCTCACGTGGTTGCCGCGCGGCGGCGCCAGCCGGGCGAGGAAGCGGATCGCCTGGCGCGAGTTCCCGGAGCCGTCGAAGCCGATCGCGAAACGCCGCGGGCCGCCGGCCGGCGGATGCGTCGCCGCGCGCACCACCATGACGGAGCACTGCGCCCGCTCGGCGACGGCGCGCGAGACGCTGCCGGCGAGCAGGCGCGCGAAGCGGCCGTGGCCGCGCCAGCCGAGCACGATCGCGCCGGCGCGGAAGCGGCGTGCCTCGCCGAGGATCGCTTCGGCGGGGCTGTCATGCAGCTCGAATACCCGCGCGTCGGGCCAGCGCCGCTCCAGCGCCTGGTCGAGCTCCTCGGCGCCGGCATGCAGGGCGCGGATCATCGCCGGGCGGAACTGCGTTCCCGCCATGCCCGCTCTCCCGAGCGACACCGCGCCGCGCGCCCGCGTGCCCGCGGGCCAGGGGAAGACGAGCGCCAGATCCAGGGCCGCGCGGGAGGAGCGCGAGCCGTCGCTCGCCACGAGCACTCGCAGGGCTGCCATTTCTCCATGCTAAACACTGCCCCGCGCATGCAACAATAGCCGCGCCATGAGGCACCGACTGGCCGCGCTGGCGCTGCTCCTCGCCGTACTGTGGGCGAAGGCGGCGCTGGCCCAGCCGGTCGCCGTGGTGCCGCTCGAGGGGGCGATCGGCCCGGCGGCGGCGGACTTCGTGAAGCGCTCGATCGAGCGCGCGGCGAAGGACGGCGCGCAGCTGGTCGTTTTGCGCATGGACACGCCGGGCGGCCTCGACACCTCGATGCGCGAGATCATCAAGGCGATCCTCGCCTCGCCGATCCCGGTCGCGAGCTTCGTCGCGCCGAGCGGCGCGCGCGCCGCGAGCGCCGGCACCTACATCCTCTATGCCTCGCACATCGCGGCGATGGCGCCGGGAACCAACCTCGGCGCCGCTTCGCCCGTGTTCATTGGAGGAGGAGAGGGAAAGGACAAGAAAGCCGATACGCTGACCCGCAAGGCGACCAACGACGCGGTGGCCTACATCCGCGGCTTCGCGCAGATGCGCCACCGCAACGCGCAATGGGCCGAGAAGGCGGTGCGCGAGGCGGTGAGCCTGCCGGCGGAAGAGGCGCTGAAGCTCAAGGTGATCGACGTCGTGGCCCCGGACGTGCCGGCGTTGCTGAAGGCGGTGGATGGAAAATTGAATTTGCGAACCGCCAACGCGCAAATCCGCGAGCTCGAGCCCGACTGGCGCACCAACGTGCTCGGCGTGATCACCAACCCGAGCATCGCCTACATCCTGATCCTGGTCGGCGCGTACGCGCTGCTCTTCGAGTTCATGAACCCGGGGCTGGTGCTGCCGGGCGTGGTCGGCACGATCGCCGTCCTGATCGCGCTGTACGGCCTGCACCTCCTGCCGGTGAACTACGCCGGCCTCGCGCTCATCTTCCTCGGCATCGGCTTCATGATCGCCGAGGCGTTCCTGCCGGCCTACGGCTCGCTCGGCGTCGGCGGCCTGATCGCCTTCGTGATCGGCTCGCTGATGCTGATCGAGGACACGAGCCTGCCGGCCTTCGGGATCCCGTATGCGCTGATCGCGGGGGTCACGGCGGCGAGCGCCGCCTTCCTGCTGCTCGTCTTCGGCATGATGGCGAGGAGCCGCCGCGCCGCGGTGGTGAGCGGCCGCGAGCACATGATCGGCGCCGAAGGCGAGGCGCTGGAGGATTTCGCGCGCGAGGGCTGGGCGCGCGTGCGCGGCGAGCGCTGGAAGGTGCGCTCGGCGCAGCCGGTGCAGCGCGGCGAGCGGCTGCGCGTCACGGCCATGGACGGGCTTACGCTCGAAGTGTCACGCCAGGGGGGTGCGCGATGATCTTTCCGTTCAGCTTCGTGGTCGGTGCCTTCATCGTCATCGCGGCGCTGGCGTTCGCCTCGATCAACATCCTGCGCGAGTACGAGCGCGCGGTGGTGTTCTTCCTCGGCCGCTTCGGCGGCGTCAAGGGGCCGGGCATCGTGTTCATCTTCCCGGTGGTGCAGCAGATGGTGCGCGTCGACCTGAGGACGCGCGTCTTCGACGTGCCGCCGCAGGACGTGATCTCGCGCGACAACGTCTCGGTGAAGGTGAACGCGGTGGTCTACTTCCGCGTCGTCGAGCCGCAGCTCGCGATCATCCAGGTGGCGAACTTCATCGAGGCGACCAGCCAGCTCGCGCAGACCACCCTGCGCTCGGTGCTGGGCAAGCACGAGCTCGACCAGATGCTCTCCGAGCGCGACAAGCTGAACAGCGACATCCAGGAAGTGCTCGACCAGCAGACCGACGCCTGGGGCATCAAGGTGTCGAACGTCGAGATCAAGCAGGTGGACCTCGGCGAGAACATGGTGCGCGCGATCGCCCGCCAGGCCGAGGCGGAGCGCGAGCGGCGCGCCAAGGTGATCCATGCCGAGGGCGAGCTGCAGGCCGCGCACAAGCTGCTCGAGGCGGCCGAGATGCTGTCCAAGCGCGCCGAGGCCATGCAGCTGCGCTACCTGCAGACGCTCACCCAGATCGCCGGCGACAAGGCCTCCACCATCGTGTTCCCGGTGCCGCTGGACATCCTCTCGGCGTTGCAGAAGAAGCCATAAAAAAGCGGGCCGCAGCCCGCTTTTGCGCAATCGCGAAGCGATTACTTGGTGCTCGAGGAGCCGCTGCTCATGCTGCCGGAGCTCGACGGGCTGGACGAGGCGCCGCTCGCGCTGGAGGGGCTGCTGCTCGACGGGCTGGACGAGCTCGAGCCGCTCGAGGCCGACTGCCCGGCTTCCCACTCGCTGTAGGAGAGCTTGCCGTCGTGGTCCTTGTCGAGCTTGTCGAACTCGGCACGGCCGGACGAGGACGAGGAGGACGAGGAGGACGACGTGCCGCCCGAAGCGGAGCTCGGGCTGGACGAGGACGACGACGAGGACGGCGAGGACGAGGACGGCGAGCTGGTGCTGCTTTGCGAGGTGGACGGCGAGCTGCTCGACCCGCTCGAGCTCTTCGACGAGTCGGCGGCGTAGCCGGCGGCGGCGAAGGCGAGCAGCGAGAAGCTCAGGGCGACGGGCTTGATGAATTTCATGGAAATATCTCCTGTAAAGGTGGCTCGATCGATGCGCTAGTACGGCGTTGGCGGCCGCACCCGCGCAAAGAAGCAGCAAACATGCCGCGTCAGCGGCCGGCCGCGCCGGTAGCGGGGGCGATGACCCGCAGGTCGTTGTAGACGTCGCTCACGCCGTCGACGTTGCGCGCGACTTCCGCCGCCTTGCGCGCCACGTCCTCGCTCTGCACGAAGCCCGAGAGCTGCACCAGCCCGCGATAGGTCGTCACGTTAACGTTGTGCGCCGGCACGTCGCGGTCGCGCGCGAGCGCGGTCTTCACCTTGGCGGTCAGCGTCGCATCGTCCATTACGGTGCCGACGGTGCGGCGGCTTTCGTTCTGCGACGAGGTCGCGCAGCCGCCGAGCGCGACGGCGAGGGCGAGCATGCTGGCTTGCAGGACTTTCATGGAGCCTCCTGGGGAGCGAACGGGGAGAAACACGGGACCGCAGCAAGATTCGCGCCGCTCGACCGGTTAAGCTTGGCCGATGCGCCGCTCGCGCTTCATCGTCGTTTCGAACCGTCTGCCGTACGTCTTCAAGCGAACCGCCCGAGGCTGGCGCGCCGAGGCGGGGAGCGGCGGGCTGGTGACCGCGCTGCTGCCGGTGCTGCGCGACCGCGGCGGCACGTGGATCGGCTGGCCGGGGGCGAGCGGCGCGGCGCGCGAGTTCAAGCCGGCGCTCGCCGCCGCGGGCGCGAAGGCCGGCTACACGCTCGTGCCGGTCCCGCTCACCGAAGAGGAGCTCGGCAACTTCTATCACGGCTTCTCGAACGAGGTGATCTGGCCGCTCTTCCACGACCTGCCGTCGTTCTGCAACTTCGATCCGCAGTACTGGCGCAGCTATCGCGCGGTGAACGCCAAGTACGCGCGCGCGGTGCATGCGCGCGCCTCGGCGGGCGACTTCGTCTGGGTGCACGACTACCACCTGATGACGCTCGCCGCCGAGCTGCGGCGCCTCGGCTCGCGCGCGCGCCTCGCCTTCTTCCTGCACATCCCGTTTCCCGCGCCGGACATCTTCCTCAAGCTGCCGTGGCGCGAGCCGCTGCTGCACGCGCTGATGGAGTTCGACCTGCTCGGCTTCCAGACGCCGCGCGATCGGCGCAACTTCGTCGCCTGCCTGCAGACCCTCGAGCCGGGCGTGAAGCTGGAAGGCCGGGGCGCCGCGGTGCGGCTCGGCACGCGCGCGGTGCGCATCGGCGCGTTCCCGATCAGCATCGACTACAACGCCTTCCTGCGCCGCGCCGCGGCGGTCGACGTGGCCGCGAAGGCGCGCGAGCTGCATCGCCTCCTGCCCAAGCGCAAGCTGATGCTCGGCGTCGACCGCCTGGACTACACCAAGGGCATCACCCTGCGCCTCAAGGCCTTCGAGACGCTGCTCGAGCGCTACCCGGACCTGCGCGGGCGCGTCTCGCTCCTCCAGGTGGTGGTGCCGAGCCGCGAGGACATCGCGCAGTACGGCCGCATGAAGACCGAGATCGAGCAGCTCGCCGGGAGGATCAACGGCGCCTTCGCCCGGCCGGGCGGCTGGGTGCCGGTCTGGTACGAGTACCGCAGCCTGTCGCGCCTCGAGCTGCTCGCCTACTACCGCGCCGCCGACATCGCGCTCATCACGCCGCTCAAGGACGGCATGAACCTGGTGGCGAAGGAGTACTGCGCCTGCTCGATCGAGGAGGACTGCGTGCTCATTCTCTCGGAGTTCGCCGGCGCGGCGGCGCAGCTCTCGGGCGGCGCGCTGCTCGTCAACCCGTTCGACGTCGAGGCGGTCGCCGAGGCGATCCGCGACGCGGTGCTGATGCCCGAGGCCGAGCGCCTCGCGCGCATGCGCCGGCTGCGCCGAGCGGTGCGCCGGCAGGACGTGTTCTGGTGGGTCGACTGCTTCCTACGCGCCGCGGTGGCGCGCGACCTGCGATCCTTCGCGCCGGCCCGGCGCGCCGGCGAGGCGTCCGCGGCGCCGGCGGCGCTGCCGCTCTAGCGCATCGCGGCGCGGCCGTTCGCTCCAGTCCTCGCGCCGCAGCAGGCGCACGGCGAGACGACGATCGATTTCCATGCCGCGAGGATGCGTCGGCGACGCTTAATCCCGCCTTAAGCCGCGCATGCGCCGCTCGACGCAGGATGCGTCACGCGCGTGTCACGAAGCGCGCGCATGCGCTGTCATTAAGCGGGCGATAAGCTTGGACGGCAAAGAATCGCCCATGCGCTGGCTTCTCGCTCTCAACCTCGTTTTCCTGGCGGCGACGGCGCACGCCGAGCGCGCGACCGAGCGCTATGCGCCGGCGCAGCTCTCGGTCGCGCAGGATCTGCTCGAGCGCGCGCGCGCCGCCGTGGCGCTCGAGCAATACACCGCCGCGACCTACGCGCAGGAGGCCCAGGTCGATGCGCGTATCGCCTGGGGCATGACCGACGCGCCGGCGCTGCGCGCCGAGGCGGAGAAGATCCACGGCGCGGCCGCCGCGCTCACCGCGGACAGCCTGCGAACCGCGGCGTCGTATCGCTCGCCCGCCGTGCAGGCGCAGGCCAGCCCGCGGTAAGCTTCGTCGCCGCCCTCGGCCGCTGCACCGCGGCGGGGCCGGATTTTGCTCCCCCGGGCCATGCGATTCGCCCAGCATCGGAAAGCCGCGCTCATCGCCGGCGCCGTAGTCGCGACGCTGCTCGTCGCGTACGCGGCGGCCGGCTATCTGCTCGCGCCGTCGCTCGTGCGCAACGCGCTGGTCGAGCGCGCGCGGCAGGCAGGGGTCGATTTGCGCATCGGCTCGCTCGCCACCGATCCCTTCCGGCTGGCCGTCCATGGCGACGATGTGCAGGTGCTCGTGAAGGGCAGGCCGCTTGCTCGCGCGCCGCGCGCGAGCGTCGACCTGTCCTGGGCGTCGCTCTGGCGGCGCGACTGGGTGATCGACCGAGTGACGCTGAGCGACGGCACCCTGACGTTGACGGGCGCGCCGCGGCTGGAGCACCTCGAGCTCGACGGCACGGGCGAGCGCTTCCGCGCTTCCGCCGCCGTCGGTAGCGGACAGGTGGCGAGCGAGGGCACGTTCTCGCTCAGCCCGCCCGGTGTGTCCGGCAGCCTGCAAGTCACGGCGGCGCCGCTGCAGGAGGCCTGGCGCTACCTGCCCGATTCGTTCGGGAAAGCGCCGCCGGGCCGCATC
>Ga0310810_10008759_pt1 | contig 11672 bp, 11 predicted proteins | sample NCmetagenome_FD_207641 | JGI IMG/M metagenome (GOLD analysis project Ga0310810, IMG submission 207641) | Soil microbial communities from experimental microcosm in Duke University, North Carolina, United States - NC | ecosystem: Engineered > Artificial ecosystem > Soil microcosm > Unclassified ...
TGTCTATCACCTGTTCGTCATCCGCGTGCGGGACGCGGATGACGAACGTCGTGTCCGGCTTCCCTGGCCTGAGCGAGAGAGAAGGCAGCCGGACCCTGATCCCGCGGTGAACCCGCGGGCCGTCTTGCAGGCAGCGCTCGCCTCGTGCGGCATCGAGACGCTCATTCATTATCCGATTCCCATCCCGCGCCAGCCAGCGCTGGCAGGAATGAATCCGGCGGAATGCCCGGTCGCCGCCCGCGCGTGCGACGAGGTGCTGTCGTTGCCGCTGCACCCGCGGTTGAGCGATGCGGACGCCGATACGGTGGCAGCGTCCGTCTCATCCGCATTCACATAATTGCGGATTTCCGGAACAAATAGGCGCTGGACGCGTATACTGGCGGTACCATGCCGACTGCCAAAACGATCGCCGCGGGTGCCCTTTTGCTGCTCCTCGCGGCCTCGACCGCCTCGGCCCAGGTGCAGCTCTCGATTCGCGACGGGCGTGTTACGCTCGTCGCGACGAACGCGACCGTGCGGCAGATTCTCACCGAATGGGCGCGAATCGGCGAGACGAAGATCGTCAACGTCGACCGCATTCCCGGTGGCCCGGTGACGCTTCAATTCACGAACCTCCCCGAACAGGAGGCGCTCGATATCCTGCTACGTTCGGTCACAGGCTACATGGCGGCGCCGCGGCCCGTGCCCGTCGCCACGCTGTCGCATTACGATCGAATCCTCGTACTGCCAACGGCCGCGACACCACGCGTGCCGGTCGCGGCAGCGCCGGCGTCGGCCCAGAGAACGCCGTTTCCCCAGCCAACCACCGATGACAACGACGACCAGCCGAACGTAGTACAACAGCCCCGCGGTCCGCTCTTCCCCACATTTCAGCTCCCGCAACAGGTGAACCCGCAGGGCGCCGCATCGGCGACGCCGGGTGCCGTTCCGCTGCAACCCGCGCCGCTTCCCCCCGTGGTGATTGAGCAGCAGAACGGACGGCAGCCCGTCATCACCCCATTTCCGGGCGCGACTGGCGGCGGTGCGGCCGGAGCGCCAAGACCGGGCATGGTCGTGCAGCCGCCGGCGCAGCCCGGGGTGATCCAGCTCGGGCAGCCGGGACAGCCCGTGGCTCCTCAAAACCACTGATTTCTGGTTGATGGCTTTCATCGACGAATTGAATACGGCCATCGCGGATGCGATGCGCGGTCACGATCAGATCCGCCTCGTCGCGCTTCGCATGCTCAAGGCGGCCCTGGTGAATCGCGAGATCGATCGAGGGCGTGCGCTTGACGATGGGGAGGCGCGGCAAGTGGTCGGATCGCTCGTCAAGCAGCGAAGGGATTCAATAGATCAATTTACGAAAGGCGGCCGGCAGGATCTGGCAGACAAGGAAGCCGCCGAGATCCGGGTCCTCGAATCGTATCTGCCGCCATCGGCCGATCCCGCCGCCGTCGAACACGCCGTCGTCGAGGCCATCGCCGAAACCGGCGCGAGCTCGCCCAAAGACATGGGCCGCGTGATGAAGGCCGCGATGGCAAAGCTTGCTGGACAGAGCGTGGACGGGAAAGCCGTCAACGAGCTCGTGCGTCAAAAGCTCGCCGGCGCCTGAGCCCGCGCGCGCTTGTCCCCCTCCGTACCTCCACCACACACGGCCGATAGAGCGGACCCCGGCCTCGCGCAATCGGCGGGCCGGGCTGGTGCGGCCACGCTGGCGAGCCGCGTCCTCGGGCTCGTCCGCGAACAGCTGCTCGCCGCGCTGTTTGGCGCCGGCAACGATATGGACGCGTTCTTCGTCGCGTTCAGGATCCCCAATCTCGTGCGCGATCTCTTCGCGGAAGGCGCGATGAGCGCCGCCTTCGTTCCGACGTTCACGCGGCAGCTGACCGTGCACGGCAAGCCCGCCGCCTGGCGGCTCGGAAACAACGTGCTCAATGCGTTGCTCGTCGCGACGCTGGCGCTGGTCGTCGCGGGGCTTGTCTTTACACGTCCGCTCGTCACGTCGTTCGCCGGCGACTACGCGAGCGTGCCCGGCAAACTGGAGCTCACGATTCGGCTGACGCGGGTGATGCTGCCGTTCCTGGCAACGGTTGCCGTCGCCACCGTCGCGATGGGCATGCTGAACTCGCTCCATTACTACTTTGTCCCCGCGCTCTCGCCCGCCATGTTCAACGTCGCGATGATCGTCTCTTCGGTCGTGCTGGTCCCCGTGATGCCTTCACTGGGGCTGCCACGCATCATGGCGATTGCCATCGCGGTGCTTCTGGGCGGTCTCGGTCAAATCCTCATCCAATGGCGGCCGCTTTGGCGCGAGGGCTTTCGCTACTCGGTTGTGATCGATCCGCATGACAGAGCGCTTCGTCAAATCGTGATGTTGATCGGGCCGGGGACCGTCGGCGTGGCAGCGACGCAAATCAACATCTTCGTGAGCACGTTGCTCGCGACCAGCCAGGGAACCGGAGCGGTGTCGTGGCTGACCTATGCGTTCCGCCTGATGTATCTGCCGATCGGCCTGTTCGGAGTATCGATCGCGACCGCGGCGCTTCCTGCCGTCTCGCGCCACGCAGCGATCGACGACAGCGCGGGTATCCGCAAGACGATATCTCGCGGTCTGGCGATGATGCTGATGCTGAATGTTCCGGCGACAGTCGGCCTGGTGGTGCTGGCTCGGCCGATCGTCGAACTGCTGTTCGAACATGGCCGCTTCACGGCGTCGGATACGGAGGCAACGGCAGCGGCGTTGCGGCTGTACGCGGTCGGCCTCGTCGGCTATTCGGCCGCCCGGATCATCTCGCCGACCTTCTATGCGTTGCGGCAGAGCGGGACGGCGGTCGCCGTGAGCGTCGCGACCGTCGCCGGCAATGTCCTTCTCAGCATCTCATTGGTCCCGTTGATGGGTTTCCGCGGCCTTGCGCTCGCGACGTCGATCGCCGCGCTCGGCAACGGTGGCTCGTTGGTGATCCTGCTGCGACGGCGCCTGCAGGGAATCGAGGGCGAGCGCCTGGTGACCGTGTTGACCAGAGTGCTCGTCGCCGCGGCGATGATGGGTGTCGCAACGTGGGCGCTCGACTACGCGATGACGGAACTGTTGCCTGGCCGGCAGATCCTGTTTCGCGCCGCTCGTCTGTCGGCGGCGATCGGCGGCGGCGTGGCCGTGCTGGCTGCCGCGGCGAAAATGTTGAATATCGCCGGATTCGAGGATGCTCTTGAGTTGCTCGGAGTGCATTTCGTCAGGAATGAGGGGAAATGATGTTTTGTTCAGGTACGAATGTTGCTGAGACCGCTATCGCCGACCTGATTTGTCGAAGCCTCGTCGGAATATAGTACGCTTCGAGAGCTTTCTACATGCGCCGTTCTTCTCCCTACGTTTCCTCCTTCTCCTTCGGTCCCGGTCCGCTGTCGACCGCGATGAAGGCGCTCATCGGCGCCAACGTCCTCATTTTTTTCGCCCAAACGGTGAAACCGGAACTGACCGGTCTCTTGGGCCTCGAGCCTTCATATGTCGTCCGGAATCTGTGGGTGTGGCAACTCGGGACCTACATGTTCCTGCACGGCGGGATGTTTCACATCCTGTTCAACATGCTCGCGCTTTGGATGTTCGGGGCGGAGCTCGAGCGAATTTGGGGAACACGATACTTCCTGAAGTTCTATTTTGTGACCGGGATCGGCGCCGGGATCCTGACGGTCCTGTTCTCGCTCCTGCCGTTCGGCGTTTCCAGGCAGCTTTACGGGTCCATCATCATCGGGGCGTCTGGAGCGATTTACGGGTTATTGCTCGCATATGCCCTCTACTTCCCCAATCGCCCGATCTACATGTATTTCGTATTCCCGATCCCGGCGAAGATTTTCGTCCTCATCATGGGCGCCATCGCCTTCTATGCGTCGTTCTCCGGCGCCGGCGGCGGCATCGCGAACGCGACACACCTCAGCGGCCTGCTGGTCGCGTATCTATACCTCAATAGCGCACGGATGGATCCGCTCGGCGAGTTGAAGTACCGGTACCTGAGGTGGAGGATCAATCGGGTTCGCAAGAAGTTCGACGTCTACTCGGGCGGCCGCGCCGACGATTGGGACCGCCGAGTGCATTGAGACCGGCTTTTATTTTTTGACTTCTACCTTTTGACTTCTACCTTCTAACTTTCGAAAGCCATCCCCTTGAGCGCCGCGATGCGCGCCGCCATCGGCGGATGCGAGGCGAACAGGTCCGACCAGAAGCCTTCCTTGACGTTCATCCGCCGGCCGAGCGGATCCGCGATGCAGAGATGGGCCGAGCCGCGTTTGATCATCTCTGTCGGCGCGGCGGCATCTTCAATTTTTTCGAGCGCATGCGCAAGTCCAATCGGGTTTCGGGTCAGCTCGGCACCGGAGGCATCGGCAAGATATTCCCGTCGCCGCGACACCATCATGGCGAGCAGTTGCGCCATGAATGGCGCGAGAACAATCGCCACCACCCAGATAGCGAAGAAGGCGATCGCCATCACGCCGCTTCCGCCGGATTCACGGTCGCTGCTTCGGCGCCGAGAGCCCCCTCCCCACATCATCCCCCGCCGCGCCCAGTCGGACAGCAGCGCGACGGCGCCCACCAGCGCGGCGACGACGGTCATCACTCGAATATCCAGGTTGCGGATGTGGCTCATCTCGTGAGCAACGACCCCCTGCAATTCCTCGCGATCGAGCGTGTCGAGCAGGCCCCTGGTCACCGCAATCGACGAACGCTCGGGGCCGCGCCCGGTGGCGAATGCATTGGGATCGGCATCGGGGACCACGTACACGCGCGGACGGGGCAGCCCGGCGGCAATCGCCATCTCGTCCACGATATTTTCCAGCTGGCGAAGCTTGAGCTTGTCCGCGTCGCTCGCGCCGGCTGCCACGTCCTCGATCGGCTTGGCCGAGGTCGCTGCCAGCACGGCGCGATCGCCGTTGAAGTAGCTTCCCAGCGCCGACGCCGATCCGACGCCGAGTGCGGCCAGCGTCCCGATTGGAATCGATCCGCCCGCTGCGCCGACGTAGAAGGCATCGAATCCCAGGCCGAGTACCAGCAGGAACACCACGAACGCGATCATGATCAGCCAGGTCTTGCGCCGGTTCGAGATCTGTTGCTCGTAGAGGTTCATACGGGTTCGGCACGGGTGCGGCGCGGTCTAAAGACCGTGCCCTACACGAGGCAGGCGCCCTGGACGAGCGGCCGATGCAGGTAGGGGACGGCCTTCAGGCCGTCCCGCGTCTGGACAGATCGACGGTCGGAACGTCGCGCTCCGCCGCGTCGGTGATCTCGAACAGTTCCGATGGCTTGAAGCCCAACGCCCCGGCGAAGATGTTCGTGGGAAACACCTGCTGCGCCGTATTGAATTTTGTCGCGATGTCGTTGTAGAACTGGCGCGCAAACCCGACCTTGTTCTCCGTCGCCGACAACTCCTCCTGCAGCATCTTCACGTTATCGTTCGACTTGAGCGTCGGATAGTTCTCGGCCACCGCCAGCAGCCGGCCGAGCGCGACCGACAGTTGTCCTTCCTTCTGCGCGGCGTCGGCCGGTCCGGTCGCTGTCAGGGCCTTCGACCGCGCCTCCATCACGGCGGTGAGCGTGTCGCGCTCGAAATCCATCGATCCCCGTACCGCGTTGACGAGATTCGGAATCAGATCGTGGCGCCGCTTCAATTGCACGTCGATCTGCCGCCATCCGTTGAGAACCTGATTGCGCATCCCGACCAGGCGGTTGTAGCTCGCGATGCCCCACACGACGAGCACGGCGACGACGGCGAGGACAATGAGTCCGAGCATGGTGATTTTCCTATCGCCGGAAGTAATCGTCGGTGTGGTCGAGCCAATCCTGGCGGATGGGGCTGAACACGTCGAGCGAAAACGTGTCGTCGAGCGCCTCGGCCTGGTGCTCGATCCAGGCCGGGATATGCAGCACTTCCCCTTCCCGTACGGTCATCTCGTCGCCGCCGACGAGAAATCTGAGCGCCCCCTGCAGAATGTAGGTCATCTGCTCGGCCTCGTGCGAATGCATCGGGACGATACAGCCAGCCTTGAGATAAACCTGTGCCAGCATCTCGCGCTCGCCGGTGACGATCTTCCTCGAGAGCATCTCGGTCACCTTTTCGAGCGCGATCTCATCCCAGCGATGCAGCCGGACGACAGCCGTCTTCATGGATTCGACGAGCATATACCACTAGCGATAAAATGGCCGAAATGAAAGGCGCTGTCGTCAACGGACGCGACGTGCCGGCCGCCGCGACTTCCGCGAGTCCATCGAGCAGCGTGAGCCTGTCCGGATTGACGGATGCCGAAAACGTATCTCGTGAGCAGCTGCTCGCCGTCTACCGCACCATGCTGCTCTCCCGGAAGCTGGACGACAAGGAAATCCAGCTCAAACATCAAAGCCAGACCTTTTTCCAGATCAGCGGCGCGGGCCACGAGGCCGTTCTCGTGGCAGCAGGCCTCGTCCTGAGACCGGGCCACGACTGGTTTTATCCGTACTATCGCGATCGCGCGCTGTGCCTCCAACTGGGCATGACGCCGCTCGATATGCTCCTCGCGGGCGTCGGCGCCCAGGACGACCCGAGCTCGCATGGGCGGCAGATGCCGTCGCACTGGGGGCGGCCCGATCTCAATATCGTTTCGCAGTCGAGCGCCACCACCACCCAAGTGCTGCAGGCAGTCGGCGCGGCCGAAGCCGGGGTGATTTACAGCCGTGTCGCCGCGATCCCCGATCGGGAGGCGCGCTTCAAGTCCGACGAAGTCGTGTACGTCTCGCTCGGCGAGGGCGCCACGAGCGGCGGCGAATTCTGGGAAGGGATCAACGCGGCGTGCCTGCGGCACCTGCCGCTGTTGTTTCTCGTCGAGGACAACGGCTACGCGATTTCAGTTCCAGTGGAGTTCCAGACGGCCGGCGGCGACATCTCCCGGCTCGTCCGCTCGTTCCCGGGACTGCATGTCGAATCGATCGACGGGACCGATTTCTTCGGCAGCCTCCGCGCGATGCGCGATGCGACCGCTTACGTCCGCGCGCGCAAGGGTCCCGCGCTCGTCCACGCGCGCGTGATTCGTCCGTACTCGCATTCGCTTTCCGACGACGAGAAGCTGTACAAGACGCCGGCCGACCGCGAAGCCGAAGCACGACGCGATCCGATCGTCAGATTTTCCGAGTTTCTGCGCTCGCACGACCTCGCGACCGACGCGGATCTCATCGCGATCGCCGCGGAAATCGAGCGGGAGCTGACCGCTGCCGCCAACACCGCGCTCGCCGCGCCGAAACCCTCGAAGGACACCGCGGGATTGTGGGTCTATTCGCCGGATGTCGATCCCTCGTCGGCGGCGTTCGACACGCCGGCGCGGCCGGACGGCAAACCCGAGACGATGGTCGGCGCGATCAACCGAACGCTCAAGGACGAGATGGCGCACGATCCCCGGATCGTCGTGTTCGGCGAAGACGTCGCCGACGCCAGCCGGCGGGACATCCTGAAAATCGTTCCGGGCAAGGGCGGCGTGTTCAAGGTGACGCACGGCCTGCAGACGCTCTACGGCGACGATCGCGTGTTCAACACCTCGCTCGCCGAAGGCTCGATCATCGGCCGCGGTGTCGGGATGGCGACCCGCAGGCTGAAGCCGGTCGTCGAGATTCAGTTCTTCGATTACATCTGGCCTGCGATGATGCAGTTGCGCGACGAGATGTCGATGCTGCGATACCGCTCCGGCAACGAGTTCTCGTGCCCGATGGTGATTCGCGTGCCGATCGGCGGCTACTTGCGCGGCGGCGGCCCCTATCACAGCCAGTCCGGCGAGAGCATCTTTGCGCATTGTCCCGGGATCCGCATCGTGTATCCGTCGACCGCCGTCGACGCCGCCGGTCTGCTGCGCACGTCGATCCGATGCGACGATCCGGTGATGTTCCTGGAGCACAAACATCTCTACCGGCAGACCTACAACAAAGGTGAATATCCGGGCAACGAGTTCATGATCCCGTTCGGGAAAGCGGCTCTCCGTCAGGAGGGCACCGACGTCGTGATCGTCACGTGGGGCGCGCTCGTTCAGCGCTCGATGCTTGCGGCCCATCAAGCCGAAAAGGACGGCATCAGCGTCGCGGTTCTCGACCTTCGGACCCTCGTGCCGTACGACTGGGAGACGATCGCCGCGCACGTCAAGCGCACGAACCGGGTGATCATCGCGCACGAGGATCAGCTGCTCTGCGGCTTCGGCGCGGAGATCGCCGCCCGGATCGGGGGAGAACTGTTCGAATATCTCGACGCGCCGGTCCGCCGGGTCGGCGCCCTGAATACGCCAGTGGCCTACTCCCCGGATCTCGAGGAAGCCATTCTGCCGCAGCCGTCCGACGTATTGAACGCCATCCGCGAAACGGCGAGATACTAACAGGCAGGACTGAAGTCCTGCGCTACAACGGAATAGACCTGCGCTGCAAACGGAAGCGGCCTGCGCTACACGGACGAGGCCTGCGCTACACGGAACCAGCCTGCGCTACCGCTGAGTGGTGTAGTGTGGCTGGTGTAGCGCAGGTCTTTAGACCTGCCTTTGCGATGCGACCCGCTCGTATCTTCATCGTCGTCTTGCTGCTCTTTGCGCCGCTCGCGGCACTGAAGCTCGAGTTGCTGCAGTCGACCGGGGCGATCCCCGCGCACATTGCAGGACGCTTTCGAGAAGCCGCCGGCTTTCAGCAATCGGCGTCGGGACAATATTTTGTCTTCGATCGGCGCGCGCATGCCGTGTTCGGCGTCGACGCGGCGGAGACGACTTCCTGGGAGGTCGTCCGGATCGGCGCGGAGCCGGGGCGAATCATCGATCCCACCGCCTTCTCGGTCGCGCCCGACGGCACCTTTGTCGTCGCCGATGCCCCCGGCGGTCTCGAGCGCATTCAGATTTTCAACGCGGTCGGTTTTCCGATCGGCGGATTCTCGCTTCCTGGCAAGGCGACGGCACGCATATCGATCGACAACTTCGTGGTGAACGGAATCGGCACCTTGCAGTACACCGGCGACTCAATTCTGCTGTCGCTGCCGGAGAGCGGCGGGCTGATCACCGAGTACCGGCTCCATGGAGGAACGAATCGCACGTTCGGAAATCTCCGATATACCGGGCACGAAGACGACCGTGAGCTGCATCTCGCGCTCAACAGCGGGTTGCCGCTCATCGACCCGACCGGCGGCTTTTTCTTCGTCTTTCAGGCGGGCGTTCCCGTCTTCCAGAAATACGACGCGGCAGGACGCCTGCTGTTCGAGCGTCATATCGAAGGCGTGGAAATCGACGACTTCATCAGGACGCTGCCGACAATCTGGCCGAAACGGCCGACAACCGGCGGCGAGTCTCCGTTTGTGCGGCCCACGGTTCGTACAGCCGCCGTCGATCGCGCGGGGAATTTGTGGGTGTCGCTTGCCGTGCCCTACACGTACGTCTACGCTCCTGACGGCGACAAGATCCGCACCGTGCAATTCCGCGCGGCGGGGACGGTGGCTCCGACCGCGCTTTTCTTCGGAGCGAAGGACCGGTTGCTGATAACGCCCGGGCTGTACGAGTTCGACGCGGGGACCAGGTGATTTCGGCCCGCGCGCTGAGCCGCCGCTTCGGCCAGCGCATTGCCGTCGACGACGTCACGCTTGCGGTCGCGCAGGGCGAAATCGTCGCCCTTCTGGGCCCGAACGGCGCGGGCAAGACGACGACGATGCGGATGCTGGCGGGCCTGATCGCGCCGACCAGCGGAACGGTGACCATCGACGGAGTTCTTCTCGCGCGGGCCACCGGCAGCGCACTACGCAGCCGCATCGGGTTCCTCACCGAAGCGCCGGGCCTGTGGGATCGACTGACCGTCCGGGAGAACCTGCGCATCTATGCCGGACTGTACGCGCTCGCCCATCCGCAGCGTGTCGTCGATTCCGCGATCGAGACCTTCGGCCTCGCACCGTACGCCTCCACGCGGGCAGCCGAGCTCTCGAAAGGCCTGCGCCAGAAGATCGCGCTCGCGCGCGCGATGCTGCACGTGCCGAGCATTCTGTTACTCGACGAACCGACATCGGGACTGGATCCGGAGGTCACCCGCAGCGTCCGCGGGATGCTCGACGAGCGGCGGCAGGCCGGGTGCGCGGTGCTCGTATCGACCCACAATCTCGACGAGGCCGAACGGCTCGCAGACCGTGTCGCGGTGCTCCAGACCCGATTGCTGGCACTCGATCGACCTGCCGCGTTGCGGCAACGCTTGACGACGGGCCGCGTGATCGCCCGCGTTGCCGGCGATGGCGCCGCGTATCTCAACACAGCGCGCGCCTTCGACCGCGCCGCCTCGATCGACGGAGGCGCGATCGTCCTGAGCCTGCCGCAGGGCGATCGCGACACGCCGGCATTCGTCCGGGCTCTGGTCGCCGCCGGGGCCGACGTGCTGGAAATCCGGCCCGAGGTGCCGGCCCTCGAAGAGGTCTATCTTCATCTCATGGCGGACGACGCGCGCGCGTCCGCGGTCCAATCGTGATTCGGCTTCGCGCGCTGCTCGAAAAAGAACTGCTCGACGTCGCCAGAAACCGCGCCGTCCTGCTGCCGGTTGCGATTGCCGCCGTCGTCTTCCTGGTGCTGCCGTTCGTGATCGCGATCGTGATCCCCGCTGTAACCGGAGAATCTCTCGGCGACGATGCCGGGCTCGCGAGAGTCAGCCTCCTGATGGGACCGCACGAGGATCTGTCGACGACTGGGCGGGTGCAGCTGTTCGTCTTTCAGCAGTTTCTGATTGTGTTTCTGCTGATGCCGGTCACCGGCGCCATGGCTCTCGCCGCACACGCCATCGTCGGCGAGAAACAGGCGCGGACGCTCGAACCGCTGCTGGCGACGCCGCTGACCACGCTCGAACTGCTGACGGCGAAAGTGCTGGGCGCGTTGATTCCGACGTTGGCGCTTTCAGCCGCCGGCCTGGTCGCGTACGCTCTGATCATCGCGGGATCCGCGGAGCCGGGTGTCATCGCGGCGATGCTCGGTCCAAGGACGCTGATACTCGCGCTGGCCGTCGGGCCGACGTGCGCGCTCGTCTCGCTCCAGATGGCGATTGTGATCTCCTCGCGTGTCAACGACCCACGGACCGCGCAACAATTCGGCGTGTTGATCGTGGCTCCGGTTACGGCGCTCGTCCTTGCCCAGATCAGCGGATCCCTGTGGTTGTCCGGAAGGGCCCTGGGGTTTCTTGCGCTGGGACTCTTCGCCCTGTGGATTCTTCTAATGTTCGTCAGCGTTGCGCTCTTCGAACGCGAAGCCATCCTCACGAGGTGGCGATGATCCGGGTGCCACGGTGCCGGGTGCCACGGTGCCTGGTGCCGTGCCGGGTGCCGGGTGCCGGGTGCCGGGTGCCGTGCAGGGTGCCGGGTGCTGAGCGCCGCGTGCAGGGTGGCGGGTGCGGGGTGCCGGGTGACATGGTGCTTACAACAGGGAGTCATGGGTGTCGCTTCTTTGTACCGGGTGCGTCGGTACTTTCCAGGTGACGCAGAAGACGGACGCACGCACCCACCGCGCGGTCTGCGAGCTCTAGCAGCGGTGCTGCCTGTTGTGCCGTCCAGTATCTGCGATCGACTCCATCACATACGTGATTGTGCGTTTCGAGCAGAGATGCTTTCGCCGTCCGCGTATACCGCGCAAAGTCGGGATGAAGATAGCAGCCGAATCCCTCAGCGAGATTGCGCGGTGAAGAAGCCGCCGAATCCTTCACC
>Ga0310810_10008764_pt1 | contig 11668 bp, 9 predicted proteins | sample NCmetagenome_FD_207641 | JGI IMG/M metagenome (GOLD analysis project Ga0310810, IMG submission 207641) | Soil microbial communities from experimental microcosm in Duke University, North Carolina, United States - NC | ecosystem: Engineered > Artificial ecosystem > Soil microcosm > Unclassified ...
GACTGCGCCTCGTCGATTCCCGCGCGCGCGCGCCGGTGCCCGTTCTGCACGTCCACCGTCACGCCCGCGTGACGGGCGCGTCCATCTCGAGGCCGTTGGATCGCGTCAGCGGACGGTGCTGACGTCGAGCGCCTGCCCATCCACGTCGATCAGGAGCGGCGACGAGTACGCGGCCTGAAGGTTGTGCCTCTGCCAGATCGCGATTCCGTCGGCCTGACGGACGCGGAGGAGGAGTAACCGAAGCCGAGATTCGTTCCTCCTTGTTTATAGAGATCCCACGACCACACGGGCCTGCCGGTCTTCTTGTCCAGCGACTGGATCAAGCCGATGCCGCGGCCGTCATCGAATGTCAAATTAAGCTACGCTGCGGCAGTTTTCCCATGACGCGTCTCGGCTCCGTCATTGCGCTGGTCACGTTCGCCGGCGGTTTCGTCCTCACGCGTCCCGCGGCGCCGGCCGTCGAGCTTTGGCGTCAAGTCGAGGTGATCCGCACCGCCCACGGCGTGCCGCACATCCGCGCCGAGAACCTGCGCGCGGCCGGCTACGCGCTCGCGTGGATCATGTCCGAGGACTACGGGCCGCGCACGGGCATGAGACTCCTTGGCGCCCGGGGGGAGCTCGCGCGCTTCGAGGGCCGCGCGCGGCTCGACGCGGATTTCGAGAACCGCCGGGCACGCGCGCGCGCCATCGAGACATACCATCTGCTCGATCCCGAAACGCGTGACATCTACGACGGGTTCGCGGCCGGCGTGAATCGTTACGTGGAGCTACACCCGGCGGATTTCCCGCCGGGCGTCCCGGCCGACTTCAATGGCTATGACGTCGCGACGCTCCACATCGGCGACGGACCGTCGGCGGCGAAGATCCGCCGTTTTCGTGCGTCACAGGGCGCCGCGATCGGCAACGACGACCCGGGAGAACCGCCGGACCAGGACAAAGGGTCGAATGCCTGGGCGCTGGCGCCGGCGCGGACGACCTCCGGCAAGGCGATCCTTCTGCGGAATCCGCACCTGGCATGGACGGCCGGGTACTACGAAGCGCACATGACGGTCCCCGGGGTCATCGACTTCTACGGCGACTTCCGTATCGGCGGTCCGCTCATCGTCATCGGCGGCTTCAACCGGAATCTGGGATGGGCGACGACCAACAGCAACAGCGGAGACCTGACCGAGATCTACTCGCTCGATCTGGATCCGCGCCAGCCGGATCACTACGTGCTCGACGGCGCCTCGCTGCCGCTGGCGCGCCAATCCCTCACGGTCGCGTTCAAGGACGGCGAGAGTGTGTCATCCGAGACGCGCGATTTCTGGTCCACGCCGCTCGGGCCGGTCGTCCATCGGACCGGCGACCGTATCTTCATCGCCCGAACGGCCGGCGACGGCGAGTTCCGCGCGGGCGAGCAGTTCCTGCGGATGATGCGCGCGAAATCGTTCGGCGAGTGGAAGGCGGCCATGCAGATCCGCGCGCTGGTGACGTCGAACTACACCTACGCCGATCGCGCGGGCAACATCTTCTCCCTCTGGAACGCAGCGCTCCCGGATCTGCCGCATGCGTCCGGCGGGGACACCGCCACGCCGGCGCACGAGATGCGCGATTTGTGGACGCGCTATGTGCCATTCGAGGCGCTGCCGCAGTTCAGGAATCCGCCGGGTGGGTACGTGCACAACGAGAACGACTCGCCCCACTTCGCGAATGTGCGGGGCCGGGTGAACACCGCGAACGCGTACGCCAACATCGAGCCGCCCATGCTGCGGCTTCGCAGCCAGCACGCGATCCAGCTGATTGGCGGTGACCGGAAGCTGAGTCTCGAGGAAGTCATCCGGCTGAAACACAGTTACCGGATGCTGCTGGCCGATCGCGTGAAACTGGATCTGCTTGCGGCGGTGAAGGCGGCGAAGCCGGCCGGCGACGTCGCCCGGGCGGCGGCGCTTCTGCGGCGATGGAACAATACCGCGGCGCCCGGGAGCCGGGGCGCGATGCTGTTCGAAATCTGGTTTCAGCGCTATGCGCAAGGCCGCCAGGGGGCGGGGGTCTTCGCCCGCGACTGGAGCGTCGACGATCCGCTGCGAACGCCGCGCGGCCTGGCGGATCCCGCGCGCGCCGCCGAAGCGTTCGCGTGGGCGGTCGAAGAAACGGCGCGCCGCCACGGGCGCTGGGATGTCGCGTGGGGCGACGTGCATCGTGTGCGGCGCGGCACGGTTGACGTGCCGGTCGGAGGATGCTCGGGCCAGATGGGCTGTTTTCGCGTTCTGGGCTTTGCGCGTGACGCGGATGACAAGCTCGTGGCCAATTCCGGCGACGGCTGGGTCCTCGCCGTGGAGTTCGGCGAGACGCCGCGAGCCTACTCGGTCCTCGCGTACGGCGAGAGTCCGCAGCCGGCCTCGCCCTGGTACGCCGATCAGGCGGCGATGTTCGCGCGCGGGGAGATGAAGAAGGTCGCGTTCACGGCGCGGGACGTGGATGCCGGCGCGGTCCTGCGCTACCGGCCCGGCGAGCACCCGTGATCACTTTTGGCATGTGTCATTTGTCATCTGGTGATTGCGGCCGCCTCACCATCCGATCGAGCAGCTTCTCCAGGCAGCGGCCCGGATTGCCCGTGCGCCCCGTGTGGACCGCGGACATCTGGATGACGGTGCTGCGCGGCGAGACCAGCCAGTGGAAGCGCTGGCGTTGCGGCAGCGCCGCGATTGCGCCGGCCTCGGCCGCTCCGGCGCAGATGGCGGGAATGGTCGCCAGGTGGGCGCGGACGATCGTCATGTCCAGCGTGTCATCGAGCGCCAGCAGCCTCGCCTCGTCGAGCTCGATCCGTGCTTCGAGGAACTCGACATCCGGACACGACAGAATCACGCCGGCGTTGATCATCTCCCCGCGCTCCACGCGCGGGACGACGCGGATGATCGCGTAATCGTAGGCGTAATCAGCGGGCACGCATCGCCTCCGCGAGGAACGCGCTGCGGCTGTTGAGCCTGTCGATCAGGTGCCTGCGGTAGGCCGCGCGCGCGGCCGGTCCGTTGTCGCCGGCGTTCCCGTCACCCAACCAGGCGTCCGGCAGCATGTCGACGATGGTTCCGAGCCCGTCGGGCGTGAGCGCACCGGCCATGGACGCGTCGACTTCCTCGAGCAGCGTGGCAGCCCGGACCAGCACGTGGTCTTTAATCATCGGGAAAGGATCGCCGGCGCGACTGCCCCCGGATGCCCATCCCGCCTGATGATGGAAATAGAGGCTCGCGCCATGGTCGATCAGCCACAGCCGCCGGTGCCACATCAGCATGTTGGTGTTGCGCGGCGTCCGATCGACGTTCATGACGTAGGCGTCGAACCAGACGATCCGCGACGCCAGGTCCGCGGCCGGTCGCTCGACGACCGGATCGAACATCACCGAGCCGGGCAGATAGTCCAGCGCCAGATTCAGGCCGGCGCTCGAATGGATCAGGGACCAGATCTCCGGATCGGGCTCGGTCCGGGCGAGGTCCGCGTCGACGTCGGCGAAGACGATCTCCGGAACCGGCAGTCCCAGGGCGCGCGCGATCTCGCCCGACAGCAGTTCGGCGATGAGCGCGTGGACCCCCTGGCCCGCGCCCCTGAACTTCAAGACGTACAGCCCATCGTCGTCCGCCTCGACGATCGCCGGAAGGGAGCCGCCTTCACGGAGCGGGGTGACGTATCTGGTCACGCGGACCGTCCGCGGGCCGGCCATCGCGCCATTGTATCGACTCGCGTCTGGCCAATGGCGCCGAAATGAAGTACTACTCCGTAGCGTCGCCTGATCGCCAATGACAATTCTCGAGCACCTGGAACGGTGGCACACGACCGGCGCGATCAGCGGCGCGCAGTACGAAGCCATCGCCACGCTCGTCCGGAAGGATCGGTTTTCGCTCTTCGTCGAACTGAACACGATCCTTTATCTGGGCGTGCTCGCGTTTGTCGCCGGCGTCGGCTGGACGATCGAGACCCATTTCGCCAGTCTCGGCGACGCCCTGATTCTGTCGGCGCTCACCCTCATCTTTGGCTTCTCACTCCACTACTGCTTCTCGCGAGGCCGTCGCTATTCCAACGGGCGGGTCGAGGCTTCCGGCTTTGCCTTCGATTACGTGCTCTACCTCGGCTGCCTGGTGTTTGCGATCGAGCTCGGCTACGTGGAAACCCAGTTCCACCTCCTCCAGTCCGGCTGGAACAATTACCTGCTCCTGTCGGCGTGCGTGTTCTTCGCCCTGGCCTATCGCTTCGACAACCGTTTCGTGCTGTCGCTCGCCCTCTCGACGCTGGCGGGCTGGTTCAGTTTGCGGTTGTCCAACTTTCCCGAGGTCGGCGGTCCGTCGCTTCGAGCCAGCGCGATCGTATATGGCAGCCTGGTCGCGATAGCCGGAACGGCGCTCTACAGGGCGGGCATCAAGAAGCATTTTCTCGAAGCCTACCTCCAGGTCGCGGCGAACGTGCTGTTTGTCGCGCTTCTGTCGGCGCTGTTCGATCGCGGCGCCCACCCGCTGTACTTGCTGGGCCTATTAGGACTTGCCGCTGTCGCGATCGCCCTCGGCGTGCGATTCACGCGCTTCGCATTCGTTGTCTACGGCGTGGTCTACGGATACATCGGAATCAGCGCGCGTGTCATGCGCGAGATCGACAGCTTCACCGCGGCGCTGGCCTACGTCGCGATCTCGAGCACGGTCATGATCGTGACGCTGGTGGTCATCGCCCGGCGGTTCGGACGGGAAGAATGAGGCGATACTCTCGGGACGAGGAAGAGCGCATTCGCGCTCAGACTCTGGTCCGGGAATGGACGCGCTCCAAGCTGCTCGACCCGTCCCAGGGCGCGCAGCTCGCGGCGGATCTTCGCGTCGATGTGAGACGTACGAACGTCTATCTGCGCGCGGGACTCGCCCTGTTCGCCGCGCTCATCGCTGGCGCGTCGGTGTTGTTCGTCATGGTCGGGTTGAACCTGAATCGCGGCATTTCCATTGCCGTGGCCTCCGGCGTAGCGGCAATGGTCTGCATAGCTCTCGCGGAAACTCTGGTGACCCGGTTTCGTTTCTATCGCTTCGGCGTCGAAGAGGCGCTGGCGGTTGCGTCGGTCGTGCTGCTGGGCGCCAGCGGCGCATCCTTGACCGAGACGCTCCATCTTGACCGATTCCGCAATGCCCCCGAGGCCGTGGGTCTGTTCATCGCAGCCGCAGGCGGATTCGCGCTCTACCGGCGGTTCGGATTCGTCTACGCGGCCGTCGGCGGCATGGTGTGCGCGGCCGCGATACCGTTTCAGCTCCACCTGCTGTCGCCGACGATTCACCACGTCCTGGCAGCCGCGACGCTCGCGTCCGCGTTTGCCGTCGCCCGGTCGAAACGCCTGAAGTATCAGGACGACTATCCAGGCGACGACTACGGTCTACTGCAGGCGGCCGCGTGGGCCGGTCTCTACCTCGTGCTGAACCTGCAGCTCATAGGGAACCGCATCGAAGGCCTCTTCTACTGGTTTACCTACATGATGACGTGGGTGCTGCCTGTCGTCGGTCTTTACCTGGGCATTCGCGAGAAGGATCGCCCGCTGATCGACGTCAGCCTGGTCATGGCGCTCGTCACGCTTCTCACGAACAAAAGTTACCTTCGTGCGACCCGGCACGAGTGGGATCCAATCCTGCTCGGCATCTTCCTGATGGTGGTGGCGCTTTCCGTCCGGCAGTGGCTGTTGCGCGGCGCCGGCGGGCAGCGGCGCGGGTTCACACCGAAACGCCTGCTCAACAAGGACAACGAGGCCCTCACTCTGCTCCGCACGGCGTCGGTGACGTTCCAACCGAACGATCGGGCCGCGCGACCCGACCCGGTGAAATCGGACTTCGACGGAGGCCGCTCCGGCGGCGGCGGCGCCAGCGGCACGTTTTAGTCCAGGCGGTTCATGAATCCGCCTTGCTGATTCTCCACTGAACGGGCGCATATAATCGCCGTCACATGACATTCGCCCCCGGCACACGGCTGGGCACCTACGAGATCGTCGGGCCTCTCGGCGCAGGCGGAATGGGCGAGGTGTACCGGGCGCGCGACTCCAAGCTGAGACGCGAGGTCGCGATCAAGGTCTTACCGCACACGTTTTCCCACGATACGGAACGGGTTGCGAGATTGCGGCGCGAGGCCGAGATGCTCGCCTCGCTGAATCATTCACACATCGCCGCGATCTACGACATCGTCGAGTCGGGGACGGCGCCGTTTCTGGTGCTCGAGCTCGTCGAGGGCGAAACGCTGGCCGACCGCATCGCTCGGGGCGCGTTGTCCTGCCCCGAGGCGTTGGAGATTGCCAGGCAGATCGCGGAGGCGCTGGAGGCGGCCCACGACAAGGGGATCATCCATCGCGATCTGAAACCCGCCAATATCAAGGTTACCCCTGACGGCAACGTGAAGGTCCTCGATTTCGGTCTCGCGAAAGTGCACGCGAGCCACATCGACGGTTTCGATCTGGCGAACTCGCCGACGCTGCTGCCGACGACACCCGGCTTGATTCTGGGGACGGCGGCTTACATGTCACCGGAGCAGGCCAACGGGAGAGAGGCGGATCGTACCTCCGACGTATGGGCATTCGGATGCGTCCTCTACGAGATGCTGGCCGGGCGACGCGCGTTCGAGGGCGCAACACTGACCGAGATTCTCGTCAACGTGCTGAAGACCGAGCCGGACTGGCGCGGCCTGCCTGGCGAGACGCCGGAACGCATCCGGCGCCTGTTGCGTCGCAGCCTGCAGAAGGATCAGAGGCTGCGATTCCGAGACATGCGGGACGCGCGTCTCGAGATTGACGACGTCCAGAAGGGCATCTCCGACATCGATCCTGTGGCGGGCGTTCGGCCGCGTCGAGGGGTTCTGGCGTGGGCATCGGCGTTGGCGCTCGTCTCGCTGATCGCTGGCGCGTTCGCCGTGAGGGCGTTTTCTCCCCCGGCGGCAGCCCGTGAACTGCGCCTCGACATCAACACGCCGTCCACCAGGAATGCCTCGCTGGCCATCTCCCCGGACGGACTGAAGATTGTCTTCGTCGCGCGGTCCGAAAACGGCTCTCAGTTATGGCTGCGGTCGCTGGATTCTTCGTCGGCGCGGGCGTTGGCCGGTACGGAACGCGCATCGGCCCCGTTCTGGTCACCCGACAGCCGGTCGCTCGGGTTCTATGCGAATGCCAGGCTGAAACGGCTGGATGTCGACGGCGGATCGCTTCGGACGCTGGCGACTGCCGCAGTTCCCATGGGAGGCTCGTGGGGCCGTGACGGTACGATCCTTTTTGCCAGCAATCCCGGAGGACCGATTCTGCGGATGTCCGCGGAAGGTGGTGAACCTGCGGCCGTGACCCGGATCGACGCGGCGCAACGGGGCCATGCGGCGCCGACGATCCTGCCTGATGGCCGCCACTTTCTCTTCTTCGCGATCGGCAGCCCTGAAGCCCGCGGCGTGTACGTCGGCCAGCTTGACGATTCGAAGACGACGCGCCTGTTTGGCGCCGACGGCCCGGCCGTCTATGCCGCAACCGGACACTTGCTATTCACTCGAGAAGGAAAGTTATGGGCGCAGGGCTTTGATCCGGACGCTGCGGTCTTGCGAGGGGAACCGTTCGCGATTGCCGGGAACGTGACTGACGGAACCACCCTGGCGACATCGGCCGCGGGCCCGATCGCGTATCGCACGGCCCCACCTGACAGTGGCCAGCACCAGTTGGTCTGGGTCGATCGGTCTGGTCGCGAAATCGACAAAGTGATCTATCCCGATACCGCGGCATTGGGGCCGGCGCTTTCACCGGACGGCCGCCGCATCGCGCTGTACCGGGAGGCGCGCGGCAACATGGACATCTGGTCCTATGAAATCGCCCGCCGGGCGTGGGACCGGATCACCTTTGATCTGGGCGACGATATTTTTCCGCTGTGGTCTCGCGACGGCACCAGCATCCTGTTCGGCGCAGTCCGGAAAAGCCAGGGGGTCGTCGATCTCTACCGGAGGCTCCTCAGCGCTTCCCAGGGCAGTGAGGAACTCCTGCTCTCGACGGCTGAGGGCAAATTCCCCTCGGACCTGTCACCCGACGGGCGATTCCTGCTGTTTGACAGGTTCTATCCGAAAGGGACCGCTGACATCTGGGTCCTGCCGCTGGAGGGAGACCGAACGCCGTTCGAGTTCGTCGGAACGGACTTCGACGAAGGCCTCGGCCAGTTTTCTCCGGACGGGCGGTGGATCGCGTATCAATCGGACAGGACCGGCCGGTTTGAGATTTACGTCCGACCATTTCCTGGTCCCGGAACCGATTCGCGTGTCTCGATCGATGGCGGCTCTCAGGTGCGCTGGAACCCCAAGGGGGGCGAGTTGTTTTACATTGGCGCGGACGATCGGCTCATGGCCGTGCCCATCCGATTCGGGGCAGACGGCAAGGTGGTCGAACCCGGTGTGCCGCGGGGATTATTCGCCACGAGCGTCGGCAGTACCGTCATTCTGGCGTACCGGCAGCAGTACGTGGTTTCCGGAGACGGGCAGTCCTTCGTGATGAACTCCGCAGTGGGAGAAGGGACCGCTTCGCCTATCACGCTCATTCTCAACTGGAAGCCCCAAAGCCGATAAGCTCGGGGCGGCTTTGACTGTCTGGAGGTCACGGTGGACGACAAATCGCTGTTTGCAGAATTCTGGAGTAACGAGGCCAAGACGACGAGCAAGGTGCTGTCGCGTATTCCGGAGGGCTCCGACTACCGCCCGGATCCGAAGTCGCGCACCGCGCGTGAGATCGCCTGGCAGATCGTCGGCGAAGAGAAGATGCTCATCGACGCCCTCGAGAGCGGTGCGGCCGGGTGGGCGCCGGCGCCGGCTCCGGCGACGATGAAGGAGGTGTGCGACACGTATGACACGCAGAGCGTGGACATCGTGCGGCGCTTGCAGGCGCTGCCGGCCGCGCGCTGGGACGGCATGCTCGAGTTCTTCGGCCACCAGCGGCCGGCATCGCCGATGGCCTGGAGTTTCCTGTTCGATATCGTCCACCATCGCGGCCAGATCACGACGTATCTGCGGCCGATGGGATCGACCGTGCCACAGGTCTACGGTCCGAGTGCGGACGAGCCATAAGCCGCATCGGCTTTAATTCGAACCGGACCGCCACGATGCGATGAAGAAGAAGATATTCGTGGGTGTGTCCGGACTGATCAGTCCCGCTCCGCCCACGGCCGGATCGGCTTGCAGCTCCCGCACTTTCGCCAGACTCTTCGCCGCGACGATCTGATTCCAGACGTCGAGCCTGAACACACGAATATTCACCGTGTGGAACCAACCGGCTCCGCGTTCGTCGAGGATGTGGCTGTGTGGCAGGGCGGGGATGTTCGTGCCGCGGGCGCCAACGACGCGCGACGCGTCGATCATCGCCGGATGGTTCAGGCAGGGACTCGCCGGCTTGCAGGCCAGCGTCGACGGATCGGGCTGAAATCCGACGGCGGCGATCGCGTAGATCGTCGGAATCGGACCAGGACGAGGGGTCACCTCGGGCCCGGCTCCGATGACGCATCCGCTCGGCGCCCCACTCTCCGGCGGTTCCTCGCAGAAGTACCACTTGGTATAGAACAGGCTCACGTCGGCTCCTTTGAACCAGCCGTCGAGATACCCTCTTTCCTGGTCCGGCGCTGCAGCGTGACTCGTGTGTGCGGCCGCCAGGGCGGAGGTCGCGCCCGAAGGCCCGGCGACGGAGGTTGGCGAGCCGGGGGCGCTCGGCCTTGTCGTGCATGCGACGACGATCAGCGCCACGGCTGTCGCGACAAGTGCGCCGACCATCGTCTTTCGTGGGGTCAGCTGAATCGGGGTGTGCGATGTCTTCGTCATCCCTGTTCTCCCTTGTACTTTCAAAACGGTGGCATGGACCGGAAGTGCACAGTCCCGTTACGCGAGTCGTGAATTCGGTTCGCGGCAGGAAGGAGAGGCGTATGATCGGCCTCTTTCCACGCTGAGGGCCAATGAAGGAAAGGAATGAGCTTCACTCATCCTTGACGTTGCTCGAACGTGCCCGGGCCGGCGACCGGGCGGCGGTCGAATCGCTGGTCGCACGACACCTGCCGCGCCTTCAGCGCTGGGCGAGCGGCCGGCTGCCGCGATGGGCCCGTGACATGGCCGACACACAGGACCTTGTGCAGGAAACCCTGTTCCAGACATTTAAGAGAATTGAAGCCTTCGAGCCTCGCGGGGAAGGGGCGCTGCAGGCGTACTTGCGCCAAGCCGTCCTCAATCGGATCCGCGAGGAGCTTCGGCGCGCGAAACGGCGGCCGCCAACGAGTGAGCTCGATCCAGAGGCGGAGGGCAACGCCCGATCTCCGCTGGAAGAAGCGATCGGACAGGAAGCGGTCGAGCGCTATGAGCAGGCGCTGGCGAGGCTGCGCCCGACGGATCGCGAGTTGGTCGTGGCGAGGATTGAGTTGGGATACACGAACCAGGAGATTGCCGAGCTCCTGGACAAACCAACCCCCAATGCTGCGCGCATGGCCGCGGAGCGGGCAATCATCCGGCTCGCCAAGGAGATGGGGAAGACGCCAGGCTAATGAAGGACGACCCAGTCTTACACGAAGTCGCAGGCGCGATGGTTGATGGACGTCCGATCGACTGGAGGTCGGCCGAATCGAATGCCGCTGACGCCAGGATGCGGAGGCTCGTCCGCGAATTGAAGGTGATCGCCGAGATCGCCGAGGTGCATGGCGTCCTGTCCCCGTCAAACGAAGGTCGGCCAATCGACACGGACACCCAGAACCTCGACGGCGTGCAACCCGCGGGTGATACGGACGCCGACGCAGCGTCGCAGATGCTTCAGACCTGGAGCGCGCTTCGTCTGCTGGAGAAAGTGGGTGAAGGCGCGTTCGGCGAAGTGTACCGAGCCTGGGACACGCGACTGGACCGGGACGTCGCCCTCAAACTTCTCCGCCGGGAGGGATCGCTGCGCCCTCGCGTCGCGTCCGCCGTGATCGACGAGGGACGGATGCTGGCGCAGGTGCGTCATCCAAACGTCGTGACCGTGTACGGCGCGGACAGGAGCGCGGGCCGTGTCGGACTCTGGATGGAGTTCATACATGGGCGGACCCTCGAGCAAATTCTGGGCACCCAGGGGCCATTCGACGTGGCGGACGCGACGCCTATAGGCTTGGATCTCTGCCGGGCGCTTTCGGCGGTGCATCGGGCGGGGCTGCTGCACAGGGACATCAAGACACACAATGTGATGCGAGAGGACGGCGGACGGACCGTCCTCATGGATTTCGGGACCGGACTCGACCACGCACCCGATGCCGACGACTCGGCATCCGCACTCGCGGGTACGCCTCTCTATATGGCCCCCGAGATTCTGGAGGGTCAGGAGGCAAGTGTCCGGTCAGAAATCTACAGTGTCGGAGTGCTTCTTTACCGCCTGGTGACGGGCTCGTATCCGGTGCAGGGGCGCAGCGTCCAGGAAGTCCGCGACAAGCATGCGCGTCGGGAACGGATCCACCTGCGCGACGCCCGGCCGGACCTGCCCGAGACGTTCGCCCAGATTGTCGAGCGCGCGCTGTCGCCCCGCCCAGACGACCGCTACGAGAGCGCCGCCGCGATGGAGGCCGCATTGGCCTCGACCATCGAAGCCGCACGACCCGTCCGTGCTGTGAGTGCGAGGCTGGCGATCGCCGCCAGTCTGGCTGTAATCGCAGTTGCAGGTTCATTCTGGGTGGCC
>Ga0310810_10008766_pt1 | contig 11668 bp, 7 predicted proteins | sample NCmetagenome_FD_207641 | JGI IMG/M metagenome (GOLD analysis project Ga0310810, IMG submission 207641) | Soil microbial communities from experimental microcosm in Duke University, North Carolina, United States - NC | ecosystem: Engineered > Artificial ecosystem > Soil microcosm > Unclassified ...
GGCGCTGCTCGACGATCCGGAGGTGCAGGTCGTTCACAACGCCACGCCGAACCACCTTCACTACGAGGTCACGTCCGCCGCGCTCGCCCGGGGCAAGCACGTCGTGTCGGACAAGCCACTGGCAATGACGTCGGCGCAAGCCAAGCGGCTGGTCGACGAGGCCCGGCGAGCAGGCGTCGTCGCGGCGGTCACGTTCAACTACCGTGGTAATCCGCTCGTGCAGCAGGCGCGACTCGCGATCGCACGCGGCGACATCGGAACGCCGCACTTTCTGCACGGGCATTATCTGCAGGACTGGCTCCTCAAGGACACGGACTATTCATGGCGCCTCGATCCCGAAAAGGGCGGCGCCTCGTCTGCGGTTGCCGACATCGGATCGCACTGGTGCGATCTGGCGCAGCACGTCACTGGTCTGGCGATCACGCACGTCCTCGGTGACATCACCACTGTTGTGAAGAAGCGAAAGAAGCCGAGCGGATCGCGAGAAGCGTTTCAGGCAGGAAGCGGCGAAGGTGAGCTGGTCGATATCATGGCGGAGGATCTCGCGTCCGTGCTCCTGCGATTCGAGAACGGCGCGCGTGGCTCCTTTTCAGTCGGTCAGGTCTGCAGCGGTCACAAGAACGATCTCGCCCTCGAGGTCTGCGGCGCGAAGGCGTCGCTGCGATGGCGCCAGGAGCATCAGAACGAGTTGTGGATCGGCCATCGTGACCGGGCCAACGAAGTGCTGCAAAAGGATCCGTCACTCCTGGATGAACGCGCCCGCGAATACGCGCGCCTGCCCGGAGGTCACCAGGAGGCGTGGGCCGACGCGTTCCTCAACGTCATACGTGAGATCTATGCGAGCATCGCCGCGGGCCCGCCGTATTCTGCGCTGCCTCCGATGATCGCCACGTTCGAGGACGGCTTCCGCGCCAATCGCATCGTCGATGCGATCCTCGAGAGCGCTGCGGACGGCGGTGCCTGGACGCGGATATGACTCGATTCGAACCGCGGTTCATGAAGGTCGGCATTCTCACGGCGGCGCTGCAAGAACTGACACCGCGCGAGCAGCGCGACGCCGACCCGGATCGCGCAATCGAAGACTGGTTGACGTTCGCGCGAGAGCTGGGAGCGGACAACATTCAGTTGTCCGCGGCGCTGCACCCGTCTGAGTCTGACGTACCGCCGGAGGCGATGATCGACCCGGTGGCGAACACCCTCGACCTGCGGCAGCCGTTCGATCAGTCACGGGCGCGGAGGGTTCATGCGGCGATGAAGGCGGCCGGCGTCGGCCTTTCCGACCTGGCCTACTTCGACAACCTGCTGCATCACGACGCAAAGACTCGGCAGAAGAAACACGATTTCCTGATGCGCGTGTTCGACGCGGCCACACTCCTCGGTGTGAATGCGGTGTGCGGGTTCGTCGGTCGTAACCAGCAGCACAGCATGGACGAGAACCTGATCGACTTCGAGCAGCATTTCATTCCGCTGCTGAAAGCCGCGAAGGAGCGAGGCCTGACGTATCGCGTCGAGCAGTGTCCAATGCCGGGATGGACGACGGGCGACAACTGGCACAACAACATCGCCTACACGCCTGGCGCATGGATCCCGCTTCACAAGATGTGCGAGAAGCACGGCGTCGGTGACCAGTTCCGGATTCACTACGACCCGTCACACGCGATCCTGATGGGTCAGGACACGCGCTCGCTGTTTCAGTATCTGAAAGACGAAGGATACGCCTTCCTCATCGGAGGCTTTCACGTGAAGGGGCAGGTGATCGATTCGAAGGGCGTGTCGGCGTGGGGCTATGGGGGCCAGACGATCGGGCGGGGGGATTGGATCGATGGCAAGCCTTCAGACCGGCCTGCGGATCACGTGAATGCGTGGAAGAAGCAGGTGGTGCTCGCAGAGCACGAGTTGCCCGGCACCGCGCGACACGATCCGCTCGCGTACCTTCAGAACCGCAGCGTGGACTGGTTCGATCATCAGCTCGCCGCGCGTGAGTTGCTGCCGCTCGACGTCGCCAAGACCCATCTCGTCGTCGAGCATGAATATCCGGCGGCGCGCATTCAGGACCGAGAGAAGCTGAAACCGATTCTGCAGGGATCGCTGGCGTTCGTCAGACGCATCGACGAAGCCGCCGCGTGCATGTATGCCCTGCAGCACGAGGTGCTCGCAGGGCAGGGTATTTCAGTCCAGGGGATCGGAAGACAGGCGTACCGTTCTTAGCGTCTGACTCCGGCCGGCGCGGAGGCGTCGTGCTCGGCCCGCTCGAGATCCTGACGTGCCGCTGCATCGTTGGGATCGAGCCTGACCGCCTGCGCGAAGTAGGGCACCGCCGCGCCGATTTGACCCATCGCGGCGAGTGCACGCCCAAGCAGGTAGTGATCGCGGCTGCTGTTCGGATACAGCTGGATTGCGCGGCTGAATGTTTTCACCGCGGCGTCGAGTTGACCGGCTTGCCCCTGCACGATCCCAAGTTGCCGCAGCGTCTCGAGGTCGCCCGGCTGAAGGTTCACCGCGGTCTGTAACTCCCTGATGCCTTCTGCGGCTCGCCCTTGTTGTGCCAGCACGATTCCGAGGAAGCGATGGGACGGGGCTCGTTGCGGTTGCAGTTTGAGGGCTTCCGTCAGGTGTGCCGCGGCACGATCCAGTTGGCCTGCTGACAGATAGACTTTTCCCAGCGTCTCGTGGGCATCGACGGCGACGACGTGCGCCGGCGCCAGCTGAAGGAACCGCTCGAGCTCCTCGATTCCGCTGGCGGTCTGTCCTTCCGAGACGAGCTCGATGCCCAGCATGAAGCTGGATGTCGGATCGGCCTTCGCCAGTCGCAGGTAGTTCAGCGCCTCCTGACGCTGACCGACATCGAAGTAGGCGGTCGCGAGCATCTGGTAGGCGCGCGGGTGCGGGCGTCTCTCGACCGTCGTCTTCATGATCGACAGCTTCGTGTGGTACTCGCTGTTGCGCTGCATCGTGGCAGCAGCGAGTGCCAGGCAGGCCATTCCTGCCAGGGCGGCTCCGATGATCCGCTGCCGCGAAGGCGCATATGACGTCAACAGGCGATAGGCGCCCAGGACGACGAGCATGACGAGCCCGGCGAGTGCCAGATACATTCGCCGATCGGCGCCAACCTCTGTGGCGATCGGGACGATGCTCGACGTGGGAGCCAGTGTGATGAAGCACCATGCACCGAGAAAACCGGACTGGCGACGACGAACGAGCAGCACAATGACGACGGAGGCGAGTGCCGCGACGACGAGCAGCGGCAGCAGTACGTCGGTGAGCATCACCGGCTGCGGAATCCCGTAATCGAGTACCTGATTACGCGGCCAGAAGGCCAGGCGCAGGTACATCAACAGGATCGGCCCCTGATTGAGGAGATAGGTCCACGGCGTCACGCTGGTGTCGAGGCCGACTGTCGATCGTTCCGCCGACGATATGAGCGCGGCCAGCACGAGCCAGGTCAGTGCGAGGCCCACGTACAAGCGCGTGCGTCGAATCTTCCGCAGCGTGGGCTTCGCCACGAACATGTAGTCGTAGAGCCCCACGATCACCGGCGCCGTGACCATCGTTTCCTTGCAGGTCATTCCCGCCATGCACGCGAGTATCGCTGCCGCATGCCACCGCGCTGGCTGGCTATCGAGCGCTCGCACGCTGCAGTACATCGTCAGCAGATAGAAGAGCCCCATCATCGACTCGGTGCGCTGCGTCACATAGTCGATGGTCTCGGTCTGCAGCGGATGCAGTGCCCAGATGAGCGCGACGATCCAGGCAAGGGTTGTGGCCTGTGCCCCGAACCGCGCGGTGAGCGACGGAAGGAGAAGCGTGCGGCGCGCCAGCCCGAAGAGGGTCAGGGCCGCCAGCAGGTGAATTGCGAGATTGGCGAGCCGGTATCCGCGCGGATCGAGTTCGCCTGCGGCGTAGTTGAGCGCAAAGCTCAGATTGACGAGCGGGCGTCCGGCGAGCGGCGTCTCGCCTGGCGGCGAGAGCGGAACGCTGAGCGGAGACAGCTGCCGGATTTGCGCGTTGTTGAGGATCGCCCTCTGGTCATCGAAGATGAACGGTGCGGCTAGGCTGTTCGAGTAGACGATGATGCCCGCAACGATGATGACGAGGGCGCGGATGGCGATTCCGCGCTCGACGGTCACACCCGGGCTCCTCGACACATGCGCCTCAGTATATTCGTGGCGACTTCGTGCGCTCGGACCTTGACCTCGCGTGAGAGGCGCACTACAAGACGGAGGTGAATGGAGTCACTCGAGCAACTGATCGGCCGCTATCGGGCGGATGCGCCGCTCGCGAACGCCTCGACGATTCCCGCGGGTTGGTACGTGGACCCGCGCGTCCTCGCGTTGGAGCAGCAGACGGTCTTCCGCCGGGCCTGGCAGGTGGCAGGACGGCTTGACGATGTGCGCGCACCGGGCGACTACCTCACGTGCGAACTGCCGGGCGGTGAGCCGATTGTCGTCGTGCGCGGCGCGGATCAAGCGCTGCGCGCGTTCTATAACGTCTGTCGTCATCACGCGGCGGCCGTCGTCGCTGAGACGCACGGTTCGGCGACGCAGTTTCGATGCCCGTATCACGGATGGACGTACGGCCTCGACGGATCGCTGAAGGGGACACCTGATTTCGCTGAAGTCTGTGACTTCGATCGCTCCGCCAACGGACTGGTGCCGATCGAGTGCGACGTCGCAGAGCAGTGGGTGTTTGTGCGGCTGGAACGCGCTGGCATCGAACTGCCCGCTTTCCTGGGACCGGCGCTGACGAATCACCTCGCCGACCGCGACCTCGCCTCGTTGCACTGGATGGAGCGCCGCCACTACACACTCGACTGCAACTGGAAAGTGTTCGTGGACAACTATCTCGATGGTGGCTATCACGTGCCGCACGTGCATCGCGGTCTCGACAGCGTGCTCAGTTCGCGCGAGTACACGATTGAAACCGGCGAGCGCTTCTGCCTGCAGTGGAGTCCGTTGGTCAGCGAGGGAGCCGACGCCCGTACCGGCGCCGTGCGTCAAGGCGAGCGCGCCTTTTATTACTGGATCTATCCGAACCTCATGATCAACTGCTACGGGAGAGCGATGGACACGAACCTCGTCATCCCACGCGGTGTGGACAAGACCGAGGTCATCTTCGATTTCTACTTCACGGACGTCTCTGAGTCGGCGCGCACCGACAACCGGGCCAGCATTGATGTGAGCCACGAGATCCAGGATGAGGACGTGGCGATCTGCGTCTCGGTGCAGCGCGGCCTGACGTCGCGAGCGTACGACACGGGACGGCTCTCGGTCCGCCGCGAGGGCGGTGAACACCTCTTCCATCGGTTGCTCCATCGCGATCTCGTCGCCGGGCTCACGAGGTAGCGACCCCGCGAGGGGCCACAATCAAGAAGCCGCGCCTGCTGCCGACTATCTGAGGCAGGAGGGACCGTGTCGGTGATCCTGATCGTCGGCATTGCTGTCGCCGGGCTGCTGGTCGTGGCGTGTTACGACCTTGTGCAGCGCAAGCACGCCATTCTGCGCAATTTTCCGATCGTCGGTCATTTCAGGTACTGGCTCGAATCGGTTGGCCCCGAGCTCCGTCAGTACATCGTGACCGACAACAACGAGGAACGGCCGTTCAGCCGCGATCAGCGACGCTGGGTCTACGCCTCGTCCAAGCTGCAGAACAACTACTTCGGTTTCGGCTCCGACAACGAACAGGAGTCGTCGCCCAACTATCCGATCATCAAACACGCCGTCTTTCCGTTGCCGAGCCCGCATCCGGGCGATGCCGGGTACGACTCGACGTACGCGATTCCGTCCGCCAAGGTGATCGGCGGCTTCCGCAATCGCGCGAAAGCATTTCGACCGGCATCGGTGATCAACATCTCGGGCATGAGCTTCGGCTCGTTGAGCGGCGTCGCCATCGAGGCACTCAATCGTGGCGCCAGGCTCGCCGGATGCCTGCAGAACACCGGTGAAGGAGGCTTGTCGCCGTATCACGCGCAGGGCGGCGACCTGGTCTTTCAGATCGGGACCGGCTACTTCGGGTGCCGCGATGCCGACGGACGATTCAACATGGCGGCGTTGAAGGACCTCGTTGCCAGATACCCGTCGGTGAGGGCCATCGAGATCAAGCTCAGTCAAGGCGCCAAGCCGGGCGCCGGTGGCGTTCTGCCGAAGGCCAAGATCAGTTCCGAGATCGCCGCGATTCGCGGTATCTCGATGGAACGTGATTGCGTCAGCCCGGCGGCTCACACCGCCTTTCGCGACGCCGACTCGTTGCTCGACTTCGCCGAGCACGTCGCGCTCGAAACCGGCCTGCCCGTCGGCATCAAGTCGGCCGTTGGTGAGATGCACTTCTGGCGCGAGCTGACGCGTCTCATCTCGACAACCGGCCGGGCGATCGATTTCGTGACCATCGACGGCGGCGAGGGCGGCACCGGTGCCGCCCCGCTGGTGTTCGCCGATCGCGTGGGGCTGCCGTTCAAGGTCGGCTTCAGCCGAGTGCAGCGTGCGTTCGCCGATCACGGTCTGCACGATCGCATCGTGTTCATCGGCTCGGGCCGATTGGGATTTCCGGACTCGGCGCTCGTCGGCTTTGCGCTGGGTTGCGATCTGATCAACGTCGCTCGCGAGGCGCTGCTCTCGATCGGGTGCATCCAGGCGCTTCGGTGTCACACCAACAGATGTCCAGCTGGCATCACGACGCAGAGTCCGTGGCTCACGCACGGTCTCGATCCGGCGCTGAAGTCGGTCCGCGTCGCCAACTACATCGTCACGCTGCGGAAAGAGCTGCTCGCGTTGAGTCGTGCGTGTGGCGTTGAGCATCCGTCGCAGGTCACGCCGCACCAGATCGAGATTCTCGATGGACGGTTCGGCGCGAGGACTGTTGCCGATCTGCTTGGCGGACGGGGTCGTGGGGTCGCCTTCGACGATGACCCGATCCCGGCTCGATTCCCACGGGCCTCCTAGCGCAAACCCTCTCGACCGCCGTTCGGCGGTGAACGCGGCGTCCCAGAGACGAACATCAAACCCACCGGGTCGCCTCGCGCGATCGCAGGCTGCTGAGGCGTTGACGCAGGAGCTTTTGGCACGCGCTTTGGACGAGTTGTTCTAGACGTCCATGGCTGACGAACACCACGGTACGAAGGAACTGGCGTCCGCGATACGAGCGGGTGCCGAGCGTCGTCCGGAGCAGGCGTTTGGTGATTACTTCGTCGGACGCCGCGCGTCGTGCGCGTTGGGCGCCGCGTATGAGGGGATCTACCGGCTCGCGTCAGACATGAGCGGGCAGCGCCCGACGAGAGACTTGACGACGTTCTTCGACTGCCTCGAGGGGACGATTCGCGCGTGTCCGATTGACGGCTGCAAAAAGCGGCTGCTGCTCTCGGCGATGATCGTGCACCTCAACGACTTTCACGAGTGGTCGCGCGAGAAGATCGCAGACTGGCTGGAAGAAAACGGCGCGGCGACGCCGGCGCCCGCGACCGATCAGCCGCGATAGTTCCCGAACTGCAACGCCACGCCGAAGTCCTGCTCCCGTAGCTGGCGCATCGCTTCCTGAAGCTCGTCGCGCGACGGCGAGGTCACGCGCAGCTGATCGCCCTGAATCGACGCCTGGACCTTCTTCATCTTCGCGTCTTTCAGGAACTTCACGATGTCCTTCGCCTTCTCGGTGGGGATGCCCTGCTGGAGCGAGATCTCCTGGCGTACCGTACCGTTGGCTGATGGTATTGCCGTTCCGCGCGTCAGGTTCTTCACCGGTACGTTTCGTCGCACGAGGCGCGTCTGCACGATCTCCCACAGCGCATTCAACTTGAAGTCATCGTCGGCGGTGAGTACGAGCTTGGAGTCTTTCAGGTCGAACTCGATCGATGCCTTCGCCCCCTTGAAGTCGTAGCGCTGCGCCACTTCCTTGCGCGCCTGGTTCAACGCGTTGTCCACTTCCTGCAGATCGACGTTCGAGGTGATGTCGAAAGAACACTGCGTCGTCATGTGTGACTCATGTTAGCCATGCGGATCGATTCGTTCAAGCATCTTCCTTCGTACAATGAGCGTCATGTCGCATGACGATGGGCGACCGCGCGTCGGGATCTCGCGTTGTCTGCTCGGTGATGAAGTGCGACACGACGGCGGACACAAACGCGATGCGCTCCTCATCTCGACGCTCGGAGCGCTCGTCGAATGGGTTCCGGTGTGTCCCGAAGTCGAAGTGGGAATGAGCACGCCGCGCGAAGCGATCGATCTCATCGAAAGCGCTGACGGTGTTCCTGCAGGTCAGGCTCGCGTCCGCCTCTTAGGTGTACGGAGTCGCACCGATTGGACCGGCCGCTTGACGACGTGGTCGGCGGAACGGGTGCTCACGTTGATCGATCTCGATGGCTACGTCCTCAAATCGGACTCACCGAGTTGTGGACTGCAGGGTGTGCGCGTGCACGGAACCAGCGGAGTGGCGCGTGTCGGTCGCGGGTTATTTGCCGAAGCGCTGGTGCAACGGCTTCCAGATCTGCCGGTGGAAGAAGAGCGACGCCTCCATGACGCATCGCTTCGCGAAGACTTCCTCAACCGTGTGTTGGCGTATCGCCGTCGTCGTCTTGCGATTCCGAATCCCGAACCCCGGATCCCGAATCCCGGCTAACGTGCCGCAGTTGAAGTCCCATTGCGGTTGTCAGGAATCCTTCCTTGACGAAGATGCGCGCCGCGGGATGAATCGATGCTGGCATCCCGTCGATGTCGGCGAGCAACAGGCCTCTGCGACCCTCTTCCCGTGACGCGGACAGCTGCACCAGCGCCCGCGCCACCGCGTGCGTGGCGTGCGATCTGTTCGGCTCGGCAGCAGGCATCACGAGCAGGAGCTCGCGTTCACCGCGACGCAAGTACGCCCCGGCGTAGCCATCGACGAGAATGACGAGCGCACCAGCGGTACGCGTCGGCCCGCGCCCGCCGTCGCTCGTTGTCCGTGGAGGCGAGCCTTCAGGCTCGCCTGGTCGCACCAACGCGATCTCCTCTGCCCATGCCGATGCCGGCCACTTCACCAGCGAACCGTAGGGTGACGCCGGGTCGGTGGCGGACAACACCAACGCCTTGAAGCTGTCCGAGGCATCTCGCAGCGAGCGCAAAAGATCGAGTCCGGCTGGCATCGCGAATTGAGCGGCACCCAGACCAGAGACAAAGTAGCCGCGCCGGACGCGTCCGGCATCTTCCATCGCCTTGAGGACGGTGTAGACAAGAGAGAATCCCCCCGCGACCGGCTCGTACGTGATCGTCTCTCGTGTGACGACGCCGTGGCGCGTGAGGAGCTGATTCGCGATCGCCGTGCCCCACTCGGTCATCGACGACTTCGAGGCTCGCGGCGCGTCAACGAGCGACCAGCGCCCTTGCGCTGTTGGCGGCACCAGCCGTCTCGATCTGAATGGCACCGGTCGCCCTCGTCTGGCTGGCTTGGTGGTCGTTTCGCTGATGTACGCGCGCAGTGCGTGCAAGGTGTCGTTGGTGACCAGACCCAGCCAGACGAGGTCCCACAACGCGTCAACGGTTTCACCGGGGAACCCGCCACCGCTGCCCTGGTGAAGCGCAGAGAAGAATGACGCGCCGTGAGAGCGGAGATACGAAACGATCTCCGCCGGCCGTCCCTGCACATCGCTCGCGGGCGTGGAAGGCGGTCGAAGGCGCGCCATGTGATCCGTTAGATAGAGCGCGATGCGGCCGTCTCGTTCACCGAGCGATTCGACACCGGCCCAGACGACCTCGCCGGCCGCCATCAACGTGTCCAGCATCGACGGCTGATAGCCGGCGACTCGTGCCGGCAGGATGTCGCGCTCGAGGATCGAGAAGGGGAGTGGCGCACCCTGCAGTTGCTCGATGGCGTCGAGCAGTGCTTCGGGGCCCCGACGCATGGTGCCCACTCCGTGCCACGCGACGAGGAAGCGACCGAGCGCGTCCGGCGAGACCGGTTCGACTTCGCGGCGTAGCCGTGCGAGCGATCGGCTGCGCAAGCGTTTCAGGACATCGGCGTCGACCCATTCGCGGTCAACGCCACCCGGACGGAACTCTCCTTGAACGAGGCGGGCCGACTCTGTCAGTCGCGTCAGCAACGACTCGGCGATGGCGGTGCCGAGGCCGAATCGTCGTGCAAGTGCGTCAACCGTGAAAGGACCGTGTGTACGCGCAAAGCGCAGTGCGACGTCACCCGCAGGATCGCGAACGGCTTCGAGCAGCGGCTCGGGAATGCCTGCTGGCAGTCTGGTCCCGAGCGCATCACGGTATCGAGCTGCGTCTTCGACCGCGATGTAACGACGCTCGCCCGCAATCTGAACCGCGAGGATCCGCCCAGATCGCTCGAGATCTGCGATCACAGCCGCGGTATCCGGCATCGAGGAACGCGTCCCGATCTCCTCGGGTGTCAGGTCACCTATTCGCAGCAGCAGATCGTGAATGCCGTCAGCCGATTTCACTCGCCGGCTCTCGTCGATGTGCTGCAGCTGCTGCTCGATGGTGTCGAGCGCTGCCGGATCGAGCAGCTCGCGCAACTCGGCGTCGCCGAGCAACTCGCGAAGCTGGCCCTGATCGACGGAGAGCGCCTGTGCCCGTCGTTCGGCGAGGGGCGCATCGCCGTCGTAGATGTAATTGGCGACGTAGCTGAAAAGGAGCGACGCTGCAAACGGCGAGGGCGTCGTCGAATCGATGGTCGCGACGCGAAGCGTGCGCTTCGACACCCGGCGGAGCACGTCCACGAGCGCGGGCATGTCGAAGTGATCGCGCAGCACCTCCCGATAGGTTTCGAGCAGCGCGGGAAACGATCCGAATCGCGACGCGACGGCCAGTAAATCCGATGCGCGTTTCCGCTGTTGCCACAGCGGAGTCCGCATCCCGGGTCTCCGTCTCGGGAGGAGCAGTGCGCGTGCCGCCGTCTCGCGGAAGCGGGCGGCGAAGAGCGACGTGGACCCGAGCTGACGGAGGACGAGTCCTTCGATCTCCTCGGGCTCAGGCAGGAGAAGCGCCGGGTCCGGTGGCTGCTCGACTCCGGGGAAACGGACGACGAAGCCCTCGTCGCCCCACATGACCTCGACGTCCATGCCGGTCTGACTGCGGATGTGAGCCGTTGCGGCCATAGCCCACGGCGCGTGCACGCGGCTCCCGAGCGGCGACAGGAGGCACACGCGCCAGTCGCCGAGATCGTCCAGGCAGCGCTCGATCACGAGCGTGCGATCGTCGGGAACGGCACCGGTGGCGGCCTGGTCGTCGAGATAGCGCAGCGCGTTCTCCGCGGCCGCCTGATCGAGATCGTGGAAGCGAACGAGGCGATCGATTGCCGCGTTTCTCGGCGTCGAGCGCAAGTCGCGTATCAACTTTCCGATCGCCATCCCGAGCTCAACGGGACGTCCCGCCTGATCGCCGTGCCAGAACGGCAGCTTGCCCGGCTCGCCCGGCGCGGGTGAGACGAGCACCCGGTCGTGCGTGATCTCTTCGACCCGCCAGGTTGATGCGCCAAGCGTGAAGGTGTCGCCGACCTCGGTCTCGAACACCATCTCTTCGTCGAGCTCGCCGACGCGCATCGGACGATCAGCGCCTGCGAGGAACACGCCATAGAGCCCGCGATCGGGAATCGTTCCGGCATTCGCGATCGCGACGCGTTTGGCTCCCTGCCGTCCGGAGATCACGCCTTGCACGCGATCCCACGTGATGCGTGGACGGAGCTCGGCGAA
>Ga0310810_10008767_pt1 | contig 11666 bp, 11 predicted proteins | sample NCmetagenome_FD_207641 | JGI IMG/M metagenome (GOLD analysis project Ga0310810, IMG submission 207641) | Soil microbial communities from experimental microcosm in Duke University, North Carolina, United States - NC | ecosystem: Engineered > Artificial ecosystem > Soil microcosm > Unclassified ...
CGTCCCGCCGGTGCCTCAGCAGCTGACGGATGAAGACTTGCTCGGGGCGCTGAAGCGAATACCCGCTCAGTACCAGGAAGTGATCGTGTTGAGCGACGTCGAGGAGCTGCCGTACAAGGAGATTGCCAAAGCGCTGTCGATTCCGATCGGCACCGTCATGTCGAGGCTGCACCGGGGACGCGCGCTGCTTCGCCAGGAATTCACCAAGGGAAAGGGCCAGGTCGTTCCCTTGTCGACGCAGCAACGGAGCCGAGGCTGACCATGCAGTGCAAAGACGCGCGTGAGTTGCTCGACTCGTTTGTCGCAGAGGAGCTGCTCGTCGAAGCGAACCATGAGCTGCTGCGCCACCTCTCCGGCTGCGCCGATTGCCAGGCGGATCTCGAGGAGCGCGCACGCATCCGCAGCGGCTTGAAGCAGGCGTTCGCGCGCGCCGGCGATCTTCAAATCCGCCCGGAGTTTGTCGACCGCCTGGCGGCGGAGCTTCGCACCACCGCGCTCACCAGGACAAGGGGATGGCAAACCGGCTGGCTGATGGCTGCCGCTTCGATTGTGCTCGTCGCAGCGGCCAGCGTTTATTTCCTTCGCCGGCCGGCAGCCGATATCGCGGCATCAGCCGCGGGTGATCATCAGAATTGCGCCGTGAAGTTCGCCCTGTCCGAGCGGCCGATCTCTCTCGAGGAAGCGGCGACGCGCTTCGACTCGGCGTATTCGCGTCTTCGCACGGCGCCGCCCGACCAGGTCCAGACGGGCGCCGGCACGCTGCACGTCGCCGACCGCCATTCCTGTGTATTTCAGAACCGGCGCTTCGGGCACGTGGTCTTTCTTCTCGACCAGCACCTCGTGTCCGTGCTCATGACGCGTGACGATTCGGCACGCGACTCCACATCCAGCGATGCGCAGCAGTTGTCGTGGCTGCCACCGGTCAAAGGGCTGTCGATGGCATCGTTCACCACGCCGGGTCACGTCGTTTACATCGTCAGCGACCTGCCGGATCCGGCATTTCGGCAGGTGGCGGAGTCCCTCGTCCAGTCACGCGTTGCGGCGCTCATCACAATCCCAATCCCTAATCCCTAATCATGAATCCCCAATCCGCGAATCCGCCCAATCCTGAATCCGAATCAACGTGTTTTCGAACGCTTGCCGCGACTCGCGGTTTTCTCCACGGCATTCCGGCGCGCCACGGTCAGCGCCTCGCCGAGGATCTCTTCGTTCACGTCGGCGAGCGTGACGCGGGTTGAGCCCTGGCGCCCCCACGCACCGCTTTCAGGCGCGAACGACTTGTCGCGCGACATGAACTCCTGCTGTTGCTAGGGGGTCAGCGCGACCATTCCGAACTTCATGTCCGCGTGCAGCGTGGCGAAGATCCGGCCGTTGACGCGGAAGTCCGGATGGCCCATGTGCGCGCTTTCGACTGCATCCGTGAGCGCGAGCGCAACGCGGCGAAAATCCTTGTCGGTCATGACTTCTCCTGGAGCGTGACTCGCTGATCCGTGTCGCAGCTCAACCGGGTCGGCGGTACCCGAGTTGCAGCTGGGTAGGGAAACGGGAACGCCGGCGTGTTCCCATTCCACCCCATCCATGCGTATCGCAATTATTGCTCCGCCGTTTATTGCCGTCCCTCCCGCCGCTTACGGCGGCACCGAATTATTCGTCGCCAACCTGGCCGAGGCCCTGTGCGATCGCGGCCATGACGTCGTCGTGTATGCGAATGGCGAGTCGCGTGTCCGATGTCAGGTCAGGTGGACGTATGCGGAGGCCGACTGGCCGCTCGTGTCGCCCGCAGGCGGGACGCTGAAGTCGCTCGAACACGCCGCGTGGGCGGTCAGCGACTGTGTCGCGGAGGGATTCGACGTCGTCCACACGAACGACGCCGTCGGCGTTCCACTGTCGCGTTTTCTCGACGTCCCGGTCGTTCATACATTGCATCATCCGTACGAGCGCGAGCTGTCGGCGCTGTACGCGCGATACCCCGACGTCTGCTATGTCGCCATCAGCGACGCTCAGCGCGGGCTCGAGCGTATGGCAAAGCTGTGCACCGTTTATCATGGCCTCCGTCTCTCCGACTATCGGTTCAACGAACGCAAGGAGCGGTATCTGCTGTTCCTCGGACGGATCGCGCCGATGAAGGGGGCGCACCTCGCCATCGACGTGGCGCGCCGCGCGCGGCTGCCGCTCAAGATCGCCGGCGAGATCCAGCCGACGTTTCAGGAGTATTGGGACACGATGGTCCGGCCGCACGTTGACGGGTCGATGATTCAATACGTCGGCGAAGCGGATCACGCGAAGAAGAATGACCTGCTCGGCGGCGCAGCCGCGTTGCTGTTTCCGATTCAGTGGAACGAACCGTTCGGTCTGGTGATGGCCGAAGCGATGGCCTGCGGGACGCCGGTCGTCGCGCTCTCGGGGGGATCCGTCGCCGAAGTCGTGCGCAACGGCGTCTCGGGGTGGGTGTGCGCCGACCTCGAAGAGATGGCGCGGCGCGCGGCGCGGCCCGAGATATCGCCGCAATCCTGCCGCCGCGATGCCGAGCAGCGATTCTCCGTCGAGCGCATGGCGGCCGACTACGAAACGGTCTACAGGGCCGCGGTGACGGGCGCGCCGATCGGCGATGCTGTCGCGGAGTCGGCGGCCGGGTCGTGACATGCAGGACGTCATCAAGGTCGAAGACCATTACTACATCCTGATTTCGTCGTCGCGCACGGCCCGGAAAGCGGCGGTCCTCAAGCACGGCGACACATTCGCCGTTTTCGATGCGTTCGGCGATATCAGCGCCGTCGGGCTCGACGAGCCGGGCCTCTATCACGAGGGCACGAGATTCCTGTCGCGCCTGACGCTGCGGTTCGGCACCGATCGCCCGCTCCTCCTCAGCTCGCGCACGAGCACGACCAACGGGGTCTTCGGCGCCGATCTCACCAATCCCGACGTCCTCAATCGGGAAGAAGTGGTGCTCGCACGCGACCTGGTGCACGTATTTCGAACCCGCCTCCTCGCCAACGGCCGCTGCGTCGAGCGGGTCCGCCTGGTCAACTACGCCGTGGCGCCGATCGTGCTGCCGTTGACGTTCGCGTTCGCGGCGGATTTCGTCGACATCTTCGAAGTGCGGGGTACGAAGCGGCCCGCGCGCGGCGTGATGCTGCCCACCCGCACGGGACGGGATTTCGTCGAGCTGGGCTACGAGGGGCTCGATCACGGTGTCCGGCGCACTCGCTTGACGTGGAGCGCCGCTCCCGACGAAGTGCGCGAGGACTCGGTGCGGTTCGTCGTCGCACTCGATCCACACGAGACGCGGACGATTGAGCTCACCATCGCATGTGACGAGGAGGGCGCGGCGGCGGTTGATTTCGACGCGGCGCTGCGTCAGGTCACATCGCAGCGGAAACGCATCGCCGGCCCCTCGTGCGAAATCACCTCGCGCAGCGAGCAGTTCACCGAGTGGCTGACGCGCTCAGCTTACGACCTCGAAATGCTGATGACGGAGACACCCTACGGGCCGTATCCGTACGCGGGTGTTCCGTGGTTCAGCACGCCGTTCGGGCGCGATGGCATCATCACCGCGCTCGAAGTGCTCTGGAGTAATCCCTCGGTCGCCCGCGGCGTGCTTCGCTACCTCGCGGCAACACAGGCGACCGAGATGAACGCGGCCCAGGACGCTGAGCCGGGGAAGATCCTGCACGAGACGCGTTCCGGCGAGATGGCGGCGCTGGGCGAGGTGCCCTTCGGACGCTATTACGGCAGCATCGATTCGACGCCGCTGTTCGTGCTGCTGGCGGGCCACTACTATTCCCGCACGGCGGACCTGGCCTTCGCCGCGGACATCTGGCCGAACGTCGAGCGCGCGTTGTCGTGGATCGACGATTACGGCGACCGCGACGGAGACGGATTCGTCGAGTACGCGCGCCGTTCGCAGGACGGCCTGGTGCAGCAGGGATGGAAGGATTCCAACGACTCGGTATTCCATGCCGATGGAACACTCGCGGAGGCGCCCATCGCGCTGTGCGAAGTGCAGGCCTACGTGTATGCGGCGCAGCGTGCCGCCGCTGTGATGGCCCGCGCGCTTGGATTCGGCGATCGCGCCGATCATCTCGAGCGCTCGGCGTCGCTGCTGCGCGATCGATTCGAAGCGGCTTTCTGGTGCGACGAACTGGGCACCTACGCGCTGGCGCTTGACGGCCGGAAACGTCAATGCCAGGTCCTTTCGTCGAATGCGGGTCATTGTCTGTTTGCGGGGATCGCGAGCGACGAACGTGCGGTGTCCACGGCCCAGGCCCTGATGGGGGAGGCGATGTTCACCGGCTGGGGCGTCCGCACGATCGACGCGCGCGCGGCACGGTACAACCCGATGTCGTATCACAACGGCTCGATCTGGCCGCACGACAACGCCCTCGCCGCGGCGGGGTTTGCGCGATACAAACTCGGGTCGGCTGCCGTACAGATCATGGCGGCGATGATGGACGTCAGCCACTTCGTCGACCTGCGGCGAATGCCAGAGCTGTTCTGCGGCTTCCGCCGGCGCGCCGACGAAGGGCCGACGCTGTACCCCGTCGCGTGTGCGCCGCAGGCATGGGCAGCCGGGACGGTATTTCTCCTCCTGCAGTCGTGCCTGGGCCTCTCGATCGATGCGCTCGCGAACCGCGTGTGCATCGATCATCCGCAGTTGCCGGCGTCAATGGACCAGGTCACGGTTCGCGGGCTTTCGCTCGGTGAGGGTCGCGGCGTGGATCTGTTGTTCGAGCGTCACGGCGCCGACGTCGCCGTCACCGTTCTTCAGCGCACTGGCGACGTCGTCATCACGATGCTTCGCTGATAAGGCACTAGGTGAGGTGGGGTCAGACCCCTGCCGTTCGGGGTCCGCCTCGGTTTCAGCCCGATGCGCCGTCTCTACGCCGGCGCTGCTCCCTGCGTTCCGACGTAGACGGAGTAGATCGACTGGCTGGCGGCCATGAACAGGCGATTACGCTTGGGGCCGCCGAACGTCAGATTGCCGCATACCTCCGGAAGCCTGATCCGCCCGAGCAGCTTGCCCGCAGGGTTCCACACGGTGACGCCGCTGTAGCCGAGCGCGCGCCCGGCGTTGCTTGACGCCCACACGTTCCCTTCGACATCGCACCGCAATCCATCCGGCGCGCACTTCACGTCGTCGATCAGACATTCGCTGAACAGTTTCCGGTTCGACAGCTTGTTGTCGGCGCCGACATCGAAGACATAGATCTCCCCTTTGCCTCCGGCGCCTGTATCGCCCGGTCCTTTGCCCGTGCTCGCGACGTACAAACGGCGATAGTCCGCCGAGAACGTCAGTCCGTTCGGATCCGGCACCTGGTCTTCCGACACGACCATGTCGATCCGGCCGCCGGAATCGACACGGTAGACATTCGTGGGCAGCTCACGCTTGAAGGTGCCGATCTCCGGAGGTTGACCGGCGCGGGAATTCAGTCGTCCGGCGGCGTTCGTTGGACCACCGCTGGCATCCGGCGCTCCTTCGTACAGCTGGCCACCATAGGGCGGGTCGGTAAACCAGATGCTGCCGTCGCGATGCACGGCGACGTCGTTCGGCGAGTTGAGCCGCTTGCCCTGGAACGACTCGGCCACGACTTTAATCGACCCATCGTGCTCGTATCGCACGACCCGCCGTGTCAGGTGTTCGCACGACAGCTGGCGACCCTCGTGATCGAACGTGTTGCCGTTGCTGTTGTTCGAAGGACTCCTGAACACGCTCACCCGCGCGTCGTCTTCGAGCCATCGCAGCTGGCGGTTGTTCGGAATGTCGCTCCACAGCAGGTAACGTCCCTGGCTATTCCACGCCGGCCCTTCGGCCCATAGCGCGCCAGTCCAAAGACGCTTGATCGACGTGTTCGCCTGCACGAGCGCGTTGAATGCCGGATCGACGGTCAGGACGTCCGGGTCGGTGAAGTACGTCGTCGGCGGCGCGTCGGGCCCGAAATCTCGGGGCGGATTCGAGATGACGGTCGGCGCGGCTTGTGGAGCAGGCCTGCCGCCCGACTGCGATTGAGCGAACGCCGGCCGGGCGGCGAGTGCGGCGGCGGCTGCTGCGCCGAACGTCTCAATCAATGTGCGCCGTGAGATCTCGCGTGTCATGTGTCCGTCCTCTCGTCTGAAGCGGACACATCTTTACACAATCGCGATTCGCGATTCGCGGCTGGCGGCTGGCAGCTGGAAGCTGGAAGCTGGAAGCTGGAAGCTGGAAGCTGGAAGCTGGGAGCTGGGAGCTCAGTTCGTCGGAATAGTGTCCCGCTTCGCGTCTTCGAGGAACCCGGTGATCTTCTTCACGTAGCGCTGGGTCTCCTTGAACGGCGGCACGCGCTTGTACTTCGAGACGATCGTCGGACCGGCGTTATAGCCGGCGAGCGTGAGCGGGATATTGCCGCGATTGAGATCCAGCAGCCAGCGCAGATACTTCGCGCCGGCCATGATGTTCTGCCGCGGGTCGAATGGGTCGGTGACGCCCATCTCTTCGGCCAGCGCCGGCATCAGCTGCATGAGTCCTTGCGCGCCGGCGGGGGAGACCACCATCGGATTGAATGCGGATTCCGCGCGCACGACGGCCCGAATCAGATCCGGATCGACGCTGTAGGCGTCGGCGGCCTCGCTGATGATGTCGTCGTAGGCCCGTTCCGGACTGAGGGCCTGGAATTGTTCCATCGACACCGAAACGCCCGCGCGCAAGGGCTTTGTGTGCGTCTTCACGCTGTGTGATGTCGCCAGCGCCGCGGCCGCGAACATCAGCGTTCGCAGAGTTTTTCGACGCCGATCCCGCCGGCGACGGCCGGCCGACGAGCGGTCGTGAGAACGTCGGTCGCCGTGGCGCCGCTCACCACCGTTGCGCAGCGACAGTCCTGCTGGCTCATGGTTGTCCGGAGGATCCTGCTCATCAGCCCTTCGCATCTCGGGGCGGAGCTGCAAGACACGGTGCCTCAGCCGGATTGCACGACGCGAAGCTCGAGCGGGAGTATCCTCTTCCGCATGAAGCAGCAGTATTTCCGCGCCTTTGCCGCCGCGATGGCTTTCTCGGCCGTTCTAGCCGTGTTCCGCCTCGAAACGCGAGCATTCGTCCGGTTTGATGCACAACGTGGGAATGCGAGTGTCCTCATCGACTTTCGGGCATTGGCCCCCGACAGTCAGCCGGTGGTGGATCTGAAAGCAGAAGACGTTTCGATCAAGATCGACGGCAAGGAGCGCGCCGTCAGCTCTGTGCGTTTCGTCCAGAGCACGCGCAAGCCTGGCCGCCAGCTTCCGGCGCCTTTCGTCACGAATGTCACGGGCGACGGCGGCCACGACGTGCTGATACTCGTCGACGATGAATCGATCGCGCCGGGGCACGAGAAGGGCATCCGCGACGTCGCCACCCGGCTGATGGCGACCCTCGGCCCTGGCGATCGCACCGCGCTGTACGGCGTGCGCCCCGGTGGCTTGAACGTGCCGCTGGGATCGGAGCCGGCGAGAGTGGGCGATGCCCTCGCATCGATGGTCGGACAGCTGGGCGACCAGGAGTTGACGTGCCGAACGAGCCTGGCACTCCAGCGGATCGCATCGATCCTGACTACGCGGGCCTTCAACCCGGCGATTGTCGTGTTCTTCTCGTCGGGGCTCGCGTCTCCGGAATCAGGCATGCGCTCCCAGCTCGGTGTCGGCGGAAAACTGTGCGAGGTGAGGACCACGGATTTCGACGAAGTCGCGAAAGCCGCGGCCCTCTCGCGTGTCAGCTTCTTCCCGGTGCTCGTCATGGACGGAACGGGACGCACCGACACTTCGCAGGACGCCGCAGCAGGCGTAGAGCACCTGGCTGCCATCGTCGGGGCGGACCCGTTCAGGTTGAGCGGCACGGTGGAGCCTCTCGTCGCCCGCATCAGGCGCGACATGTCGCAGTACTACGTGGCGTCGGTCGATATCGAGCCAGGGGAGTACACGGATAGCTCACGGCGCCTCGAGGTCCGCGCGAAACGCGCGGGCGTCAGAGTGCAGGCGAAGTCGCAGTTAATCGTCGGCAAGGCGGCCCCGTCCGCCCCGGCGCCACGCGACATGCTCCGAACAGCGAACACCTATCACGATCTCCCGTTACGCATCGCCGCGTATCCCTCGCGCGGTGCGGACGAAAAGGCAGGTGTGAAGGTGGTCGCGCTGTTCGAGGCGCTCGATCCCTCGGTGAAGCTCAGCGCCGCGGCCATCGGCTTCTATGACGACAAGGGTACGCTCAAGGCGCAATGGACGGCGCAGCCGCCGGAGCTCGCGAGATCGCCGGTGCCGGCCGCGGTGGTGGTTCCCGCAGGCGCCTACCGCGTGCGTCTTGCTGCCACGGATGCAACCGGACGCAGCGGGACGGCCGATTTCCCACTGCAGGCACAGCTCACTCCACTCGCGACCTTCCGCACGAGCGCGCTGATGCTCGGCGTGGCCCAGAACAACGCCTTTGCGCCGAAGCTGCAGTTCGGCACAGAGCCGGCGGCGGTCGCCGTGCTGGAAATCTATGGTGTGCCGAAAAGTGCAGCCGTTACCGCCCGGCTCGAGCTGGCGGAGTCGGATCAGGGCGCACCACTTGCCAACGCGACTACCAATGTCGGCCAGGGGCCTGGCGACGATGGACGCACCGCGTTCGGCGGGTTCGCCATCGCCGGACTGCAACCCGGCGATTACCTGCTTCGCGCCATCGTGACGGTCGATGGCAAGGAGGCAGGACGGGCGACACGGATCCTGCGCAAAGTTCAACCCTGAGCGGCATTCCGCTTGCGTGCATGACGGTGAGATGGCCGGTCCCACCGATACGAAGGCAGAGCGCGGCGGTATCAGCGTCATCATCAACGGCCGGTCCGGAAAGGCGTCGAAGCCGGAAACGGGCGACGAACTGCAGGCGCTCTTTGCGCGGAGCGGCGCGCGCGTGCGCGTCGAGCGCGTTCCGGACCCCCTCGACATCCCGGGCCGTGCCCGCCAGGCGGCGGCGCGCGGCGATGTGCTCGTGGCCGCCGGCGGCGATGGCACCGTAAGCACCGTTGCGGGGGTCGCGGTCGACACAGGTGCGACGCTCGGCGTGCTGCCGATGGGCACGCTGAACCACTTCGCGAAGGACCTCGGCGTGCCGCAGGACGTCGAGCAGGCGGTCGCGACGATTGTGGATGGGGAGCGCCGCGAGGTTGACGTCGCCGAGGTCAACGGCCGAGTTTTCATCAACAACTCCAGCGTCGGCCTCTACCCGCGGATGGTGTGGGAACGCGAGGCCGAGCAGCGGCGCGGACGGCGCAAGTGGACCGCGTTCGGGATCGCGATGCTGCGCACCTGGCGCAGTTACCGGATGGTGCTGGCACGCATTGCCGCCGATGGGACTGAAGCGACCGTCCGCACGCCATTCGTCTTCGTGGGGAACAACGAATACCAGGCAGAGGGATTCGAGCTCGGCGGCAGGACGACGCTGGACACTGGCCGGTTGTCGATCTTCCTGGCGCCCGAATGCGGCCGGTTCGAGATTCTCGCGCTCCCCGTGCGCGCACTGTTGAAGCGACTCGGCAACGGCGCGCCGTTCGCCGCTTTCAGGGCTGATACGCTGACGGTTGATGTGCGGCACCCGCGAGTCAGCGTCGCTCTCGATGGGGAGATCGCGATGATGCGATCGCCGCTCGTCTATCGCATCCGCCCGCGCGCGCTTCGAATCATGACACCCCGCCCGGCATCGACCGCGGCCGCGCAGTGACGCCATGCGTACCGTTGTACACCTCTCGGACATTCATTTCGGCCGGATCGACCCGACGACGGTGCAGCCGCTGAAGGATGCGATTGTGCGCATTACCCCGGATCTCCTCGCGGTGTCGGGAGATCTCACCCAACGCGCCCGCCGCACCGAGTTCGCGCAGGCGCGGCGCTTCCTCGACTCGTTGCCGTTTCAACGGCTCGTCGTCCCCGGCAACCACGACGTGCCGCTCCACAATGTGTTCCGGCGGTTTGTCACGCCGCTCGCGCGCTATACGCGGGCAATCACCGAGGATCTCTTGCCCGTATATCGCGACGAGGAAATGATTGTCGTGGGCGTGAATACCGCGCGCTCCTGGACCTGGGGCGAGGGACGCATCAACGCCGCACAGGTGGACCAGATTGTCGAACACCTCGCGGGCGTCACGAAGGGCTTGATTCGCATCGTCGTCACCCACCATCCATTCGACCTGCCCGAGGGCGTGAAGGAGAAACGGCTGCTTGGCCGCGCCGCGATGGCGATGGAGAAGCTGTCAGCCGCGGGAGCAGACCTGTTTCTCTCCGGCCATCTGCACATCAGTCACATCGGTCATACCGCGGAGCGCTACAACATTGCCGGACACTCGGCGCTCGTGGTGCAGGCCGGAACGGTGTCCACGCGGTCACGCGGCGAGCAACCCTCGTTCAACGTGCTGCGAATCCAGCGGCCGCGAATCTCGGTCGAGCGCCTGGTCTGGGATCCGGAACGTGGAGGTTTCGTAGAAATGGCGCCCAGCCACTTCGTCCATTCACAAACCGGATGGAGTAGCGCAGAGCCGGGCGCAACCGAGTAACTGAAACCCGCAGCGGCTACTTCGTGATGTACCCGAGCGAACGCAGCCGATTGCGGCGCTCGATGTCGTTTGCCGGCGGCGAGAGGAACGTGACCGCCGGCGCCGGACAATTCGTGCACGTCGTCCATTGCGGCGCGACGTCAGCCAGTGGAGGTGCCACCGCTGGCGGCACAGCGACATGTGCGAGCGCGAGCACGGTCGCGGCGACGCTCTCGATCGGCATCAGGCCGCCGTATCCTCGCGTTCCGCTGCCCGCGATGATTGCGACTCCCAACGGGGCAGTACGGTGTGCATACTCGTTGAACTCCCAGCCGTGGTCTGAAACGATGACGATCGTTGCCGGTTGGCCGAAGCTCTCCGCGAGCGACTGCATGGCCGTATCGACTGCCCGATACGCTGCCGCGACGCGTCCTGCCGACAGAGGTCGCGCACGTTCGGCGCGCGCCGCGTGGGGATCCGTCACCGCGCCGGGCTCCCAGATCATGTGACCGATCGCGTCGAGCACGTGGGTGTAGTAGATGCCGAGGTCAGGTCGCACCCGCGAGAACGCCCGGACCGCGATCCCGGCGCGGAGCCCTTCGCCGCGAATGACGTCGTCGTAGGAGTCCGACGAGGTCTCGTCGCGGATTCGTTCGATGCTGGAAGTTCCATCGCGGTTCGACACGGCGACCCGGAATCCGTCATCGGCCTGCCACGCGAAGAAACCGTCCACCTGTTCACCCGCAACATCGAACGGCAGCGGATCAAAGACTCCGACTGGCACGCGTGCCGCGGACGCGACCCGCCACAACGGCGCGTGCACGAAGTCAGCGTTGGTCGGCGAGGTCGCATCCCACAAGCGAAGCCGTGCGCCCGCCGTCAAAGCTGCGTCGAGCATGAATACGGGCCGATGCCGCCACTGGGGAAGGACGGCAATGCCGCGCTCGCTTCCGCGCGGCGTCCACTTCGTGAATCCCTGGATTGGTTCAGCGGCGCCGGAATAGGCCCGGGCCCAGATACCGGGCGACAATCCCGACCCGTGATTGTCGACTTCGTAGGTGCGAGCGCCTGAAAGAACGCGCGCGAGAAACGGCAGCTGCCCATCCGCCACGAGGCGCTCGAGTGCGTTCCAGTCGAGCCCGTCAACGCACAGCAGCAGGACCC
>Ga0310810_10008768_pt1 | contig 11666 bp, 12 predicted proteins | sample NCmetagenome_FD_207641 | JGI IMG/M metagenome (GOLD analysis project Ga0310810, IMG submission 207641) | Soil microbial communities from experimental microcosm in Duke University, North Carolina, United States - NC | ecosystem: Engineered > Artificial ecosystem > Soil microcosm > Unclassified ...
CCATTTTCCTGCGAAAAGAGACAATCGCAGGCCGGACGGAGAGTCCAAGACAGCTTCGATCGCAAGCCAGTATCCCGTTCTTTGGGATTTGAAGAAGCATTTCCTAGACGATGCCCTTTCCCTTTTGGGCCAGGAAGATCCTCTGTCTTTGGAAGGCGTTTATGAAGAACTTGCCTGGATCGCCAATAAGCTGATCGTGGCTCACGGCATGGACCTCACCTCCGAAGATAAAATGAAATGGGCCGTTCAGCGGACCCGGGCCCTGGTCAATCTGGGCCTCGAAGTGCTCAGCCAAAAAGATTTTCCCCAGGCGGTTTCGCTGCTAAAAACCCGCTGGGTCGAGACCGTATTCCGTTACGGGATCTACGAACTATTTTTACTGCGCGACGGAGCAAAAAAAATCGTTTCGAAATACTGGGAGAACAAACCCGAGATTTTTCGCGATTTTTTGAGCCTGCCTTACGACTTCATCATGACGGGCCTTTTGGAAAACATCCCGCGCCATTACGATTTTGAAAGCATCGACAATCTGGAACATCTCAGGGATTTCCATAACTCGGAAGATTTGACAAGGGCCCGCCAGTCGCTCGATCAAATCTCGAATATTCATAATTTTATTGCCCGAAGCGATCCCTCGGCCTTTCCCAGGCTCGTGAAACCGGCATTTCGGAATGGGTGTAACCTCTATTCTGCGCTTGGTACTTTTTTTGTCCGTACGGTGCTGGACATGAAGCGGAGCCTGGAGCCGCTCTCGCTTGCGGCGATCCGTGATTTCAGGGACAAAGCCTTTGATGAGACGGGACGCCTTTTCAGGCCGGAAGCCAAGGAGAGTTTTTTCAACGCATGCTTTTCGGCGGACGAACAAGTGCTGCTGCGCCCTTTGTGGGGACTTGTCTTTCAAAGTGTTTTGGATTCGATGCCGGCGCTCGATCTCGAAAAGTCGCGGGTTTTGGGAACGGTCGAAGGTTTCCTGGTGAAGCCGGAATCGCCTCTGGCAAAGAAGAAAAAGCCCGCCGCGGCAAAGCGGGGGAAGAGCGCGAAACGCAGCTCCGCGAGCCGGTAATCAGCGCGATTTTTTGCTTTTCGCGACGCGTGACATTTGTCTGAGAGAAATGATTTCGAAGCCTTCGGCTTTTAAGCGGGGAATCTGTTCTTTGAGTTCGGTGAGAGTGTTGTAGCGGTAATGGCCGATGCCGATGGCATACCCCCGGCTTTTCGAGATGGTCTTGAGTTTCCGGATCTGTTCCCGGATGGCGGGTTTTTCGTCCACGTTGTCCAGAAAAACGTCGCGTTTCATGATTTGCATTCCGAGTTCCTTGCCCACGGCCGGAATAACCGTGTTCGGGGTCGTATAGCTGTCTAGGAAAAGCAAATTTTGCTTTTTGAATTCTTTCAAGATGACTCGCATGAGGGCGGGATCGCTCGTGCCGAGAGAGCCCATGTGATTATTGGCTCCCAGATGATGCGGCACTGAGTCCAGATTCGTCCGAAGCACTTCGAGAATCTGGGACTCGGGCATCTGCCGGGTAATCAACCCGCGGCCCGGCACCGTCCCATCCACGGTTTCCAGCGGGAGGTGGAGGATCACCTCGGCGTGGGTCTTTTCGCTGAGGAGGCCAAAATGTTTTGAGTAGGGAAGCATAGGCAGGACGGCATAGACGACATCGTCGCCCAGATCGCGCAATTCTTTTTCGTAGTTTAGGTGATAACCGATATCATCGATGATGAAAACAAGCTTGGGTTTTTTTGAAACGGACGGAGCCGACAAGGGAGCCCGCAGGCGGGAAAAAAGATTTCCGGCGAAGCGTTTCAGAGGCTCGGGACCTTTAAAGCTGATCAGGAGGACGGCACCGAGGGCCACGGCGCCCAGCTTCAGACCGGAAAAGAACGTCGTCTTCTTTTTGGATTTTTTGGAACGCGCCATGTCGGGCGGTAGTTTATCGTAAAAAAATAAAGAAGGATATTAAAAAGGCCCCGTCTTTTTAGTAAGATGAGTACGGCTGCATCTCAAAAAAGGAAATCGTCATGACCGAAGAAATCGACAACAGAACCGTCATGGTCGTCGAAATTACGAACATGATCCTGCGTCACATCCGCTCGAGCGGCACTTATGCAAATCTTGCCGGGCATGAAGTGGATTTTATCGCCTTCATGTCCCATCAAGGTACTTTTCTTGCGGAAGTGCAATCGATCAAAAAAAATGTACCCATGAACAAGATCTATCCGGAAATGGACAGCAAATCCAAGACGACTCTTTATCACGTGGGCCCGCTGATCAAGCATCCCTTGAGGCGGAACACGAGAATTCCCCGCGGTCGGAAAAGAGTTACGGACTACAGCAAGTTCATCGAAGCCAAAGTCACGTCCGAAATCTTCAAGAGCAGGCGTTAGACGATAGATGCTGACGCTTTCTCATAAGAGGAGACAATTTCTCAAGGCCTCGCTTATGTGGGCGGGGCTGCTGCTTTTCTGGGCGGTCCAGCCGGGATGGATTACCAATAAAATCCTTCCGAAAGAATATCTTCATCCTTTTGCTCACGTCATTTCTTACGCCATTTTTGCTTATCTGATGTCTTTTTATCTGCGCTTCGGGCGGAGAGTAGCTTCCTACCGGATGACGGACTTTAAAATATTCGCGCTGGTCATCGCGGCCTGCCTGATGTGGGGAGGGGCGACCGAATGGCTGCAGCATTATATCCCCGAGCGCGTTCCTGATTTGCTGGATGTCCTTTGGGACAGCATCGGCGCGACTGCGGGAAGCCTTTGTTTTACCGTCCGCCACCGGTTGAGACATCGCCGGAAATAAAAAAGGCCCTCTTTTTGAGAGGGCCTTTTTTATTTCCAAAACGGGGAAGAGTTAGAAATCTTCGCCGGCCGGATAAGACGCCGACGGCTTCTTCTTTTTGCCTTCCTCTTCTTCTTTCGGTTTGTCGGAGACCGCGCATTCGGTCGTTAGAAGCAGTCCGGCAATGCTGGACGCGTTCTGAATCGCAGAGCGCACGACCTTTGCCGGATCGATGATGCCGGCTTTCACGAGATCTTCGTAGTCGCCTTTTTCCGCGTTGAATCCGAAGTTGGTGTTTTTGGATTCCAAGACGGTCTTGATGACGACCGAGCCGTCGAAACCGCCGTTTTCGGCGATCCGGCGGGCCGGAGCTTCGAGAGCGCTGCGCACGATATTGGCGCCCGTCGCTTCGTCATCTTTCAGCTTCAGCGAATCGAGAGCGGCGATCGAACGCAGCAGCGCGGTACCGCCGCCGGGAACGATGCCTTCTTCGACCGCGGCGCGGGTCGCGTGCAAAGCGTCTTCGACGCGCGCCTTCTTTTCCTTCATTTCGATTTCTGTCGCGGCTCCGACCTTGATCAAAGCAACGCCGCCGGAAAGCTTCGCGAGCCGTTCCTGCAGCTTTTCCTTGTCGTATTCGGAATCGCTCTTGGCCAGCTGAGAGCGGATCATTTCGCAGCGGGCTTTGATTTCCTTGTCGGACGCAACGCCGCCCACGATCGTCGTGTTTTCCTTGTCGATCAGAACGCTGTCCGCCGTGCCGAGCATGTCCGTCTCGATCGACTCGAGCTTGAGGCCCAGGTCTTCGGAGATGAACTTGCCCTTGGTGAGGATGCCGATGTCTTCCATCATGGCCTTGCGGCGATCGCCGAATCCGGGAGCTTTTACGGCCGCGACCTGCAGCGTGCCGCGGATCTTGTTGACGACGAGCGTCGCCAGCGCTTCGGCTTCAATGTCTTCCGCGATGATGAGAAGCGGTTTTCCGAGACGCGCCACTTTTTCGAGAAGGGGAACCATGTCCTTGATCGTGGAGATCTTCTTCTCGTAAAGCAGGATGTAAGGATTTTTCAGGCTTACTTCCATGCGCTCGGTGTTGGTGACGAAGTAAGGGGAGATGTAGCCGCGGTCGAACTGCATGCCTTCCACGAGCTCGAGCTCCGTCTTCATCGTCTTGGATTCTTCCACCGTGATCACGCCGTCTTTGCCGACTTTCTCGAGCGCTTCGGCAAGAAGCTTGCCGATGCTGGAGTCCGAGTTGGCGCTGATCGTGCCGACGGCTTCGACGTCCGCGCGGTTTGTCACGGAAACCGGCTTCGAAAGGGCCTTCACCGATTCCACGACTTTCGCAGCGGCTTTGTCGATCCCGCGCTTGAGCGCCATGGGATTTGCGCCGGCCGTTACGTTCTTCAAGCCTTCGTTGATGATGGCGGCGGCGAGGACCGTTGCGGTCGTCGTTCCGTCACCGGCTTCATCGGAGGTCTTTTCCGAGACTTCGCGGACGAGCTGGGCGCCCATGTTTTCGTACGGGTCCTTCAGCTCGATTTCCTTGGCCACGGAAACGCCGTCTTTGGTAATGGTCGGCGCGCCGAACTTGCGGTCGATCACGACGTTCCGGCCGCGGGGCCCGAGCGTCACGCCGACGGTGTGAGCGAGGACGTTGACGCCCTTTTTAAGGCGGCGTCTCGCTTCTTCTGAAAACGAAAGTTGCTTTGCCATAACGGCTCTCCTTTAGATTCTGGGTTCGTTCCGGATTAACCTTCGTAAACGGCGAGCACGTCGCTCTCTTTGAGGATCTTGTGCTTCTTGCCGTCGATCGTGATGTCGTCTCCGCCCCATTTGCCGAAAAGAACGCGGTCGCCCTTCTTCACTTCGACCGGCTGCACTTTTCCGGAATCCAGGACTTTGCCGCTTCCGACCGCGACGACTTTGCCTTCCGACTTTTCTTCTTTCGCCGTGTCGGGAAGGATGATGCCGCCTCTGGTTTTTTCTTCCGATTCCAAAATCTCAACCAGGATTCTGTCGCCCAAGGGTTTAATCTTCATGTTACTTTCCTCCTAAATGAATTGTTAAAAATGATTTTTGAAAAATAAATTAGAAACCGCCCATACCGCCCATGCCACCCATTCCGCCCGGAGGCATCGGAGGCATTTTTTCATCTTCGGTCGGAAGCTCGGTGATGAGAGCTTCGGTCGTGAGAAGGAGCGCGGAAACGCTCGCGGCATTCTGAAGGGCGCTGCGGGTCACTTTCTTCGGATCGATGATGCCGGCGGCGATCAGGTCTTTGTACTCGCCCGTCGACGCGTCATAACCGACCGTGGCTTTCTCCGAGAGAACCCGCTGGACCACCACCGAGCCTTCTTCGCCGGCATTTTCGGCCAGCTGGCGGAGAGGTTCCTGAAGGGCGCGCCTGATGATGTCGGCGCCGACTTTTTCGTCGCCCTTCACCTTCAGGTTCTCGATCGCAGCGCTCGCGCGGAGCAGCGCAACGCCGCCGCCGGGCACGATGCCTTCTTCGACGGCCGCGCGGGTCGCGTGGAGCGCGTCTTCGACGCGGGCCTTCTTTTCCTTCATTTCCGTTTCGGTCGCCGCGCCGACATGGATTACCGCGACGCCGCCCGCGATCTTCGCCAGGCGTTCCTGCAGTTTTTCACGGTCGTATTCCGAATCCGTTTCCTCGAGCTGGCGCTTGATCTGGGCAACGCGGCCGTTGATTTCCGCGCTTTTGCCGGCGCCTTCGATGATCGTGGTGTTTTCCTTGTCCACGGTCACGCGTTTGGCGCGGCCCAGGTCTTTCAGCGTGAGGTTCTCGAGCTTGATGCCGAGGTCTTCGGTGATGGCCTTGCCGCCGGAGAGAACCGCAATGTCTTCCAGCATGGCCTTGCGGCGGTCACCGTAGCCCGGCGCTTTCACGGCGCAGACATTCAGCGTGCCGCGGATCTTGTTCACGACCAAGGTCGCAAGCGCTTCGCCTTCGACTTCTTCAGCCACGATGAGCAGCGGCTTGGAAGCCTTCGCGGTCGCTTCCAGGATCGGAAGCAGGTCGCGCATGGCGGAGATTTTCTTTTCGTAAATGAGGATGTAAACGTCTTCGAGAACCGCTTCCATTCTTTCTGAATCGGTCACAAAGTACGGGGAGAGGTAACCCTGGTCGAACTGCATACCCTCGACCACATCGAGCGTGGTGGAGGTGCTCTTTGCTTCTTCGACCGTGATGACGCCGTCTTTGCCGACCTTGTCCATGGCTTCGGCAATCAGGTCGCCGATCGTGGAGTCGGAATTCGCGGCGATCGTCGCCACTTGGGCGATTTCTTTCTTGTCTTTACCGATCGTCTTGGAGAGATTACCAAGTTCTTCGACAACCGTTTCCACGGCTTTTTCGATGCCGCGCTTGAGCGCCATCGGGTTTGCGCCGGCGGTCACGTTCTTCAGACCTTCGCGGTAAATCGCCTGGGCGAGGACCGTGGCGGTCGTCGTGCCGTCACCGGCGGAGTCGGACGTCTTGGACGCGACTTCTTTCACCATCTGGGCGCCCATGTTTTCATACGGATCGTCCAGTTCGATTTCCTTCGCGACGGAAACGCCGTCTTTGGTAATCGTCGGCGACCCGAACTTTTTCTCGAGGACGACGTTGCGTCCCTTGGGGCCGAGCGTGACCTTCACCGCATTGGCAAGCTGGTCCACGCCGCGCTGGATCGCGCGCCGAGCTTCTTCATCAAAAAGAATCTGTTTTGCTCCCATACTTTCCTCCTGTTGTCAGTTCAGAATAAAGTTCCAAAAATTTAGAAAGAAATTGCGTTTTAGTCCTCAGATCTAACGGGGAAGCGCTTCCTGAGGTAAAGGCTTGAGAAGCGCCTTAGCACTCGAAAACCGTGAGTGCCAATTCTACGGAGTTCCCTTATAAAATCAAGCGAAAAAATGGGTAAGAAATCCGGCTCAGGCCCGCGTCCAATGCCGGTTGCGGAAGAGCAGGTGCAGGGATTTGACGGAGAGCTGGGGATCCACGATATCGAAGGACTTGGCGTAGCGCTGGAGGGAAGTGCTGAAACCGCCGGTAGCCAGGACTTTTAAGTCGTTTCCCAACTTGGACTTAAACCGTTGGACCAGGCCGTCAATCATGGCCCCGTAACCTTCCAGCACACCGGAGCTGATACAGTCGTAGGTGTTCCGACCCAAAAACTTCCGGGCTTTTTGGGGAAGCCGGAGGCTGCTGGGAATCAGGGCGGCGCGCTGGATCAAGGCCTGGAAAGCCAGGCCGGGACCTGGAATAATCATCCCGCCTTTAAAGACATCCTGTTTGGAGATGTAGTCCAGCGTGATGGCGGTCCCGAAGTCGATGACCAGCAAGGGCGCCTCATAAAGCCGGACCGCGCCGTAAACATTGACCTTGCGGTCGATGCCTAACTGCTTGAAATTCTTGTAGTTGTGCTTGATCTCCACCGGCAGATCTTTGCCCGCGATAAAGAGTTCGACCTGCGGATAACGAGAAATCATCTTTTTCAATTTCTGGGTATTTTTTGGGACAACAGAGCTTAAAACTACACTGATTCCTTGAGATTCCCCACGAGCTACCCAATTTTTGAATTTTTTTGGGATATCGTCAAAAAGGACAGAGCCGAAAGCCTTCAGATGGCCTTTTTGATGAAGGCCGTAGGTGACCGACGTATTTCCGATATCAAGCAGAATGAGCATAGAGAACCTGCAAGTCATTTTTCATTTGTTCGAGAATTTTTATCTTCAAAGCTTCGAGGTCCTGCGTTTTGCCGGTTTCTTCCACGATGGATGTGGCGGTCGCAAGCAGTTCCTGGGTCAGGGCATTCACGTTTAACCCGATGCCGATTACGACAGCTTCCAAACTTCCTGACGCCTGGGACATGGATTCGGTCAAGATCCCGCAGATTTTCCGGCCCTTCACCAGAATGTCGTTCGGCCTTTTGAATTCGGAATCTATTCCGCACGCATCCTTCAGGACTTTCGCCACGGACCGGCACGCGAGCTGCGTGATCATGGGCGCCTGCGCCGCCGTGATAGGCGGGCGGATCAGCAGCGAGAACAGCAGGTTTTTTCCCGCGGGCGAAAGCCAGTCGTTGCCCGGTTTGCCGCGTCCGGCGGTCTGATGGTCCGCTGAAATCACCAGGCCTTCGGGCTTTCCCTTGCGGGCGTAGTCAAGCGCCAGAGAATTGGTGGAATCAAGCTCAGGATAATGTTCTAGGGTGAATTCAAACATGGAAGAGGTCCTTAAAAATAGAGCCTGGGAATCGTGGAAGTGAAGCCGGTCAGAATTTCGTAAGGAATCGTACCCGCCCATTCCGCCAGATCTTCCACGGTCACGGAAGAATCCATTTCCCGGCCGACCAGCGTGAGCTCATCGCCGACTTTCGCACGCCGGTCTCCGAGATTAACGGCTAGATAGTCCATGGAAACGCGGCCCGCGAGCGGCAGGCGTTCGCCTTGAAATAACACTTGGCCCTCCCAAGATGCGCGCACGGGATAGCCCTGGCTGTAGCCCATGGGTAAGATGGCGATGGTCGTAGGCTTTTCCGCCACGAAATGGCGGCCATAGCCGGCGCTTTGGCCGGGGTGCAAACGTTTCAGCGACACGATGCGGGACTTGAGCGACAAGACCGGCGACAGCATGACCGCCCGCCGCAGGTCGGGATGCGGGTAGACACCATAAAGCATGAGCCCCGGCCGGATCATGTTGAGGACCGGCGTGTTCAGTTTCACGCTGCCCGCGCTGTTCGCGGCATGGCGCAGGGAAAAATGGATCTGCTTGTGCTCGAGCGCCTGGATGAGAAGGGAGAAGTCGTGAAGTTGCTTTTCCGTGAAGCCGTCGCTTTGCTCCGCGGACGGAAAATGCGTGAAAATGCCTTCAAGTTCCAGCCCCGGAAGCTCGGCGATTTTCTCAATGGTCTTCATCGCTTCGCCGAAGGGGATGCCCAGGCGGCCCATGCCGGTATCGACTTTGATGTGCACCGTAGTTTTCCGGTTCATGCCCGCCGAAAGCTCGGAGATGTGGGATGCTTCTTCGAAACTGGAGATGCTGAGCGTGACACCGTCGAGAAGGACGGACGAAACTTCATGCGGCAAGGGCCGGGACAGAAGAAAGGCCGGCGAGTCGATTTTATTTTCCCGCAGCTCCAAAACTTCGCGGATCGAAGAAACGCCGAGATAATTCACGTGCGGCGCCAGAGCGCGCGCGGCGCCGATCAGGCCGTGTCCGTAAGCATTCGCCTTGATGACGGCCATGACCTGGGTTTCGGCGCGCTGAAGGTGCTTGATGGCTTCGAGATTGCGGACGAGGTTGTCCGTATGGATCTCAATCCAGGTGCTGTGCGATTTTTGCAGTGATTCAACAAGCTGGGGCATGATGGCCTGCGCGTTCTTCGGCTTCCGAAAGCCGCAGATAATAGGGAACGAAATCGTGCGGCGTTTCGAGTTGGGTCAGGACGGAACTGTTTTTCTCAAAAATGCGAATGAGGCTCGCGGCCCGCGGGACGGCATAAGTTTCGGGAAGCGGGACCGCTCTATCATTTTCGGCTTTTTCCAGGACTTCCTTATAAGCCGTCAATGCGTTCCCGGCAAGATAAAGCGGTCCGGGCCATTCCTTCATCCAATCGTTGAAATGCGTCAGCTTGGGCGCCGCGGCCGGCTGCCAGGCAGCGCCCGTTTTTTTATAGAGCCGCGTGTAGATTTTATCCCGGTGCGCGTCCAGGCAAACGCCCAGATGGGAAAGATCTCCGCAAGGCACGGCCTCGGCAATGATGTCCAGGCTGAGAGCGCCCAGGCACGGTTTTGAAGAGAGGATGCGGAAGGCCTTCAGCGTCGCAAAACCCACGCGAAGCCCGGTAAAGGAGCCGGGTCCGCGCCCGATGAGAAACGTACCGATGTCCTCCACGGCAAGGCCGGCTTTCTTCAAGGCCTGCTCGATCATGGGAAGCAGGTTCTCCGCGTGCTTGGAATAACCTTCCAGGGTCTCTTCGATGATCCGGCCGTCCCCGGCGCGAACGGCCACGCCGAGAATGGGGCTTGAGGTTTCCAGGGCAAGCACGGGGGCTTTTGTCTTCGCCGTCATGTTTCCATCCTAAAGAGTAGGGTTGGGGATCGTGATAAAATAGATATGATTTAATTTTTCAGGGACTTTGTAAATAGGAACCTTCGGACCGGCCGTTTGATTTCTTTTCAGGAATTCAAACCCGAGGCCGATAAAACATAAGGCCTATCCCCCTATCCATGAAAGGGTAAACGCATGTACCGTAAAAATGATGAACGCATTTTCGCCGTTTTCGCCGTCCTGGCCAATCTGGCCGTCGTCGCCGCGTTCCTGCTTATCCTTATTTATCACTTTTACGACGGTAAACCCGACTACCGCGATCTCGCGATCATCGGGCTGATCCTCTCGGTTTTTTTCAAGTACCAGATCCTGCTGCTCAAGGTCTTCATTCTCGAGATCCGCATCTCCAACCTCATGAACGTGGGCAAGCGGCCCGGCAAAATGATGGTGGGTATGGGCAATATCGCCATCCTGCTTTATTCGATCGTGTTCTGGCTGGCCGTAATCGGATGCCTTCTGGCCTTCATGCCCGCGGACTGGCGCCCGCATTTGGCGATGCATTAATTTCCGCGGCGGCCTTCCGCGCGGAACCATCGAGAAGCCGGCACACGGATTCCTTCGAATGTTCGCCTCCAAACACGAGTTTCCACACCTCCGGCGATTCCATGGATAAATACTGCGTGACTTGCGGCGCTCGCGCTGCGATCATCGCCGACATGCGGCGGTACATTTCCACGCGCCGCGGCTTGAAATAGCGCATCTTTCCGTCCATGCCGCGCACCCATTCGGCCTGGGCCAGGGTTGATTTCGGGAACCGTTCGTCCATGATCGGTTTCAACGACGGCATGAACCGCAGGCACCCCAGGCTGATCCACGCGATTTTCTCCGCGGGAATCCGGGCGAAGAGTTCTTCCGCGATGGCCTCGTAATCTTTTTCCCAGCCCGGATAATCAATCAAGGGATCAAAGTGAAAGCCCACGCGGTGATCGGTCATGCGGCAGATCTGTTCCGCGGCTTCCAGGCGTTCATCCAGCGTCGCGGTCTTGTGCTCTTCTTCTTTCTGGACCGCGGCGGAGTTCAACGACCAGGACACGATCGTCTTTCCGCGGCTCGAAAGCCGCAGCAGGTTTCCGATCTGGTTGCTTTTAGTTTTGAGCTCGAGAATCGCGTTCTCCCGCCCGGCAAAAAACGGGACCAGGATTTCCGTGAGGCCCGTAATGGGATCAAGTGAAAGGGAATCGGTGAGCTGGCCCGTGCCGATGCGGAAAAACTGGCCGGGATTCTCGTTCAGCGCTGCCTCGAGGCCCGCGAGGATTTCTTCCACGTTCACAAAAACCGTGATGAGCGGATTGGTCAGGTACGCCTGCAGGATGCAGTAGCTGCATTCGAGATCGCAGCCTTCCGCGAGGTGCAGCGTGAAATAATCGCAGGAAAGATATTGCTCGGATTCCGGGAACGGCTTGAAAGAACGGCCGGGATCGTAGGCAAGAAGCAGCGCGCGTTTTCCCGCGCCGATTGCATCCGGCTGCAGGCGAATTTTTTCCTGCAAGGCCCGCGCGTCTTCAACTTCCTCGACGGGCACCTCCGGCAAACGCGCCAGAATATTCCGCGTCAGCGCAAATCCGGCCGCGCGGCGTTCGATGTAGATTTTCTGCGGGCGGTAAGTCTTCATGCCGGCACCGCCGAAGAATCCAGCCATGCGCGATAATCCGAGGAAAGCGGCTTGTTCTGTTCGATTTCACGGAGCAGAGTCTCGATTTTGCGGATTTCGTCTTCCTTTTGACGTTTGGCCGCGCCGAGCCGGTAAATCTCCGCTTTGACACGCAGCAT
>Ga0310810_10008769_pt1 | contig 11665 bp, 9 predicted proteins | sample NCmetagenome_FD_207641 | JGI IMG/M metagenome (GOLD analysis project Ga0310810, IMG submission 207641) | Soil microbial communities from experimental microcosm in Duke University, North Carolina, United States - NC | ecosystem: Engineered > Artificial ecosystem > Soil microcosm > Unclassified ...
TCGGTGGCCGGAGCCGTGCCGATCGAGATGTTCGGAAAGAGTCTGTTTCCGCGAATTGGAACACTCCCTTACCTACTTACGATGGGACCCTATGCCTTCTACTGGTTCAGGCTCAGACATCTCTAACAACTCGACTCTGTACGAGGGCAGGAGCCGTCGGTCGCGCGTTGTCGGTCTTACCTCGGTAACGAGTTAAGATGCACCGCTTGCGCGCGGCGGTTTTCGTGCGCGCGCCTCGCTGGTGCCCGGGCAAAGAACGACGCTACAAAAGGAGTGATCGATGAGACGGACATTGGTTCCCACCTTCGGTCTGGTCTTGACCCTGGCGATGCTCGGCGCCTCGGCAGAGGCGCAGACCATCACGCAGGTCATGACTGGACTCGACTCGCCGCGCGGCCTGGCCTTCGGTCCCGAAGGCGGGTTGTACGTCACCGAGGCAGGTGTGCCGGCGAATTCCGGTAACTGTGTCGCGGTGGCGCTCGGAATGAACTGCTACAGCGAAACCGGCAAGGTCACGCGGCTCTACCAGGGAAAGCAGGAGCGTGTCGCCGAAGGATTGCCGTCCACCTTCAACACCGTTCGTCAGGACGTTGTCGGCCCCAACGACATTTCTTTTCAGGGACGGGGCGGCGCCTACGTAACGATTGGATGGGGAGGTGCGCCTGCCGCGCGGCCCAGAGCCATCGCGTCTCTGGTCGGTACGCTGATCACCCTTCAGCCGAGCGGTCGCTGGCGTTTCGACGCCAACATCTCAGATTTCGAAGACGCGAACAATCCTGCCGGTGGTCCCAGGGATTCAAATCCCTACGGCGTGCTGGCGTTGCCGAGCGAACGCTATGTCACCGACGCCGGTGGCAATTCGCTCTTGCGCGTGCGCGCCAATGGCGACGTCTCACTCGTCGCGACGTTCGGGCCCGAGCCGATCGTCCCGGCTCCGGCGCCGCCAGCCGCGCAGACCGCCGAGGCGGTGCCCACCGAGGTCGTGATGGGGCCGGATGGGGCGCTCTATGTGAGCCTGCTAACCGGCGTTCCGTTCGCGAACGGTATCGCCAAGGTGTATCGCGTGGTGCCGGGACAAACGCCGACAGTGTTCCAAGACAACTTCCGCACGATCATCGACATTGATTTCGGCCCTGACGGGTCGCTGTATGTGCTCGAACATTCGGCTACCGCGCCCGGCTTTGCTGCGGCAGGAAAGATTACACGGATCACCCCGGATAACGTGCGGCACGTCATCGACACCGGCACCACCCTGGCGCGGCCGACGGCGATCGTTGTGGACCAGGAGGGTGCGATTTACGTGTCGAATAAAGGCGCGGGATTCCCGACGGGCGAGGTGCTCAAGATCGTTCCGTAGCGTGTGATGGTGAGACGTAGAAGGTGTGGCCGCCTTCTACGTCTTGTGCTGAAAGATCTGCGGACGCCATCGCATCCGGGGCCATCGCCACAATGGCCCGTTCCGGGAAACATGAGCAGCTTGCCGTTCTTGCGAAGCAGGTACCGTGAGAGATCAGGATCAGTCGCGCCGGTGATCGCCATCATTGCCGCGCCGCGACCCGCGGTCACGCCGTCGATGTTGAACTCCCACCACCCGAACTCCGCGATGCGGGAACATCGTTCGCTGCCACTCCCACTCGGACCCGAATTCCCTGCAGCAGGCGGTGCTCGCCAAGTGCGACGCCAACGACGGGATTCACGACGGCGTCATCGACGATCCACGGAGTTGCCGCTTCGTTAGAAAACTGGTGCTGGCGCCGAGTGGCGTAGAGTTCTACGCTGGAGATTCTGCAGGCGACGCTACTGACTCTCACGCGCGCGATCAGCGCGAGGGATTGGGGCGTCGCTGGGATTCGGATTGCGACCGGCTTCTGAAGGAGTGGGCACATGACACAGGCGGGCGGTGGCGGCTCCGAGCAGTTCAGCAACGAAGACCGTGTCTATGCCGGCTCGCGGTTCCAGGACGTCGTCGCCGCGATGTTTGCGAATCCGTATCAACAGGTGTGGGGCCGGGAAGGTGAGCCGGCACTACCGAACGAGGTCGTAACGATCCGCAGCGTTTTCGGTAACCTGCTTTCGCGTCACTGGAATCGTCGATTCCAACGGGCGGCTGAGCGGGCGCTCGACTCCAGTGCTGATTTGCGCTGGGGTTCGGACCGGAAGGGATTCCGGCGCTTCCTGCATCCGAACGGGATCTGCCTCACCGGCCGCTGGCAGATCACGGAAGACACCCCGTACTCGGGTTACTTTGCTCGCGACAGCACGGCGCTCGTCGTTGCGCGGTACTCGAGCGGTGCGAGCGGCAACCAGCGCGGACAGATCCGATCGCTCGCTCTCGTCGGCAAACTTTTTCCGACGACGGATCCGGACCACGCGGAGCCACTGCGGACGGCGAACTTCATCACGCAGGAGGACATCGGCGGCGCGAGGACCGAGTCGATCAATGCGGCGCTCCTGCGCAACGCGCCGGACGTGACTGTCTTCCGCCGCGGTGCTGCCGGTACGCTGCTCGTCAGGGTGGCCTCAGTGTTTCGCCGCGTGGATCAGGAGCCCACGATTCGCCAGGTATATCCGATCGCCGAACTCGGGAAGCCGGCCAGCGAGCCGACGCGGGCGCCGGCGTTCATGCAGTTGCTGGTGGCTCCGGGACATCCGGTGATCCCCGGCGATCGTCTCGACTACCGCGACGAGATCATGGCCCAGATCTTCGACCGCGGCGATCCGGTGCCGAAACGGACGCTGACGTTCACCATCAACGTCACCGACGAAGGGAAGACACACGGTACGCCCTTCCGTGTCCGCCGGACGTTCGGGAATTGGCGCCAGATTGGCCAACTGGTCTTCGACAATGCGGTCGCCTCGTACAACGGCGACGCCGTCATTCACTTCACTCATCCGACCTGGCGGGGGGATCGCAACGATCCGGCAACCGCCACGCGGAGCGACGGGATGAAGGTCGGCTGACTTCCACGATTCAACACCGAGGGGGATTCTGTGAGACGACTCCTGATTGCGGTCGCACTGACCACGATGTCCTGTTTTTCAGTCCTCGCACAGCAGGTCGACTACTCGAAGCTCGAGATCACGACGACGGACCTCGGTCATGGCGTCTACCTGCTGAACTGGCAGGGCGGCGATTCGCTTTTCCTCGTCGGTGACGACGGCGTTCTGCTCGTGGACACCTCCGTCGCGCAGATGGGCGCCAAGATCAAGGCGGCCATCGCGCGTGTGAGCACGAAGCCGATCAAACTCGTTATCAATACCCACGCGCACGCCGACCACTTCGGCGCCAATGAGCTGATGGCCCAGGGTGGCGCGGTGATCATCGGTCACGATGCGCTGCGTGAGCGGATGGCAAAAGGGCAGTATCTCGCCGCTTTCAACCAGACGATTCCGCCATCGCCGCCGGCCGCGTTGCCCACCGTCACCTACGCCGATGCGATGACCATCCACTTTGATGGCGAGACGGTCGAACTCGTTCATGTGCCTGGCGCGCACACGGACAACGACACACTGGTGCGCTTTAAACGGGCCAACGTCATCCACGCCAGCGGCACCATCGGGGGAAACGGGGGCTATCCGTTCTTCGACATGTCTTCAGGCGGCTCGCTCGCCGGGACGATCGCCGCCGAAGAGAAGATGCTCTCCCTGTCCGATGGCAAGACCCGCATCGTCGCCGACGAAGGCGACCCGGCGAGCACGGCGGACCTCAAAGCATCCCGTGACGCGCTCGTGATGATCAAGGCGCGCGTCCAGAAGCTTATCAACGAGGGCAAGAGCGAAGCGGAGGCCATCGCCGCCAAGCCGACCCAGGACCTTGATGCCCGATGGGCACCGCGAGGAGGCTTTCTTTCCGGGGATGTCATCACACGGATGGCGTATCAATCCCTGAAAGGGGTCAGCCCTCCGGCACGCCAGTAGCCGTCGTCACGATAAGAGCAGCTCGAGATCCTCACGCCGAAGATGCCGGGCGGAGCGCTGAACGCCGGCGGCGACGTGAGCAATCACTACCGCCCGGTCGGTTTGTAACCCTTCCACACCCATTCGAACGCTTCGGGCATCGTCTGCATCTCCACGGCGCGCTCGACGTGGCCGGACGCTTCTGAAAACACGAACTGGTACGGATAGCCCTTGGCTTTCAATGCCGCGGCCATCCGGTTGTTCGCGATCACCCAGTTGCGCATTTGTTCAGCGGGTGATGTCGCGCCGAGATCGTTTTCGCTCACGTGCAGCCAGATGCGCAGCGGCTTACGATCGGAGTTGGGGATGAGCGTCTGGTGAAAGTCCCACGCGCCGTTCGGTGCGGTGGCGTTGCGCTGCAGTGCGACGAACGTGCCCGAGTAGCTGATCACCCGGCGATACAGGTTCGGGTGCAGCCATGCCATCGTCAGCGCGGCTGCCGCACCGGAACTCTCGCCGAATGCGGCGCGCCCTTCGGGATCAGTGGTGAAAGCCACCTGGTAGTCGCGCGTGATGCGCGGCAGCACCTCGGTCTCCACGAAATTCACATACCGGTCGGACACGGTGTCGTACTCGATCGTGCGCTGCCCACCCGGGCCTGGGGAGAGCAGGACCGCGACGATCGAGGGGATGCGTTTCTGGGAGATGAGGTTGTCGAGCATCACCGGCATGAAGGGCAGATCCGTTCTCGGCTTACCGTCCGCGCCGGCAGGTGCGTCCTCGGGAACGAACCAGCGTTCGTCCTGCACGACGATGAACGGCGCTGGCGTATTGGGCACGTATCCGGGAGGCACGTAGACCGCGACCTGACGCTGGAACGTCTGATGCTGCGGCGGCTCTACAGGTTCCGCTGCCGGTTCGCCGCGCCCGCGCCCGGGGCCGCCTGCGCGCCCCGCAGGTGCCGTTGGAAAGAGTTTGCTCTCGGCGGAATTCATCGTGAACCGGATGACACGCCCCTTTGGGACGTCCGCCTTCGCCGTGAATGCCGGATCGGCGACGTAGGGCGGGCCGATTCTGAAGTTCCCATCCGCATTGAGACGTACGGGCACGAGGGGCGCTGCATTCGCCGGTCGCGCGCGAGTTCCGTCGCCGCTCTGCATTCGGCCGAGCGCGCCAGCGCTCACCGGCAGAATGCCTAACGAAAGGATCCAGATGGCCGTCTGCTGCATAGTCATGCCTTGTACCTGCTTCCTCGCGTTGCATAATACGCGCTCCGGTGTGAATGATTCGAACTGACGGGACGATCTCGAGCCGACAGGAGACGCCTATGAAAGTGCCGGCTATGACACTCAAGACCTTTATCCGCGTGCTCGCCGTCGCGGCGTGCGTGTGGATTGCCGCGGTCGCTCCGAACGCAGGTGCCGCGCAAGCGCCCGTGGCCGCGCCGGCCGTTCCTGCCGCGCCTGGAGCAGCCGCACAGGCGCCGGGCCGGGGGCGGGGTCCGCAGCCGGTCGATCCGCGTGTGCAGATCCGGATGCATCACTTCGCCGAAACCAATCAGGAGATCCCATACTCGCTGTTCGTCTCGTCGAAGGTGAAGAAGAACAAGAAAGCGCCACTGATCGTCACGCTGCACGGGATCGGCGGCACGCACCTGACGATGATGCGGCCCAACGCGATCGACCTGGCAGAGGCTGGCGGCTACATCCTGCTTGCGCCCATGGGCTACAACCCGCGCGGCTGGTACGGCGCCCCGCCGCCGCGGGGACGCCGCGGCGCACCACCGGCGCCGCCCGCCGACGCTGCTCGCGGCGCAGCGAGCGATGGTCCCACAGCGGATGCTGCTGCGGCACCGCCGCAGGGACGACGCGGCGCGTTCCCTCCGGGTGTGCTGAGTGACCCGAACGATCCGCCGAACCTGCGCGAGCTCAGCGAGAGGGAAACGCTCGAAGTCGTCGATCTGGTTCGCAAGGAATTCAAGGTCGACGACGACCGGACTTACCTGATGGGACATTCGATGGGCGGGGCGGGTACCTTGTACTTGGCGATCAAGTACCCGCAGCGGTGGGCTGCCGTCGCTGCGCTCGCGCCCGCCGCCTTTGCCGTCGATCAGGAGGGTCTGAGCAAGATTCCCAAGATGCCGATCATGCTGGTGCACGGCGACATGGATACGGTCGTGCCCGTGACGGTCGGACGCGCGTGGGCCGAGGCGATGAAATCGATCCCGATGAAGGACTACCAGTACATCGAAGTGGCCGGCGGCGATCACGGCACAGTCATCACTTCGCACCAGACAGAGGTCTTCGCTTTTTTTGCGAGGCACTCCCGATGACTGGCCTGAGACGACTCGTTCTTTTCCTCGCGCTGCTCACTCCGGAGCCGCTGTTCGCGCAGTCGACCACCCATCCCCTCGACGGCCTCGCCACCGCCGAATACTGGTCCGTTTACGACGCGCTGCAATCGGCCGGGCATCTCACGCCGGAAACCAAGTTCACCAGCGTGCTGCTGCATCCGCCCTCCAAAGCCACGGTCCTGGCATGGACACCTGGCCAGCCCGTCCCCCGCGAGGCCGATGTCGTCCTTCTCCGCGACAGCAAGACTTATACGGCCCGCGTCGACATTGCGGCGAAGCGTGTCGTCGAATTCGGGGAGCTGAAGAACGGTCAGTCGGCCTTTCTGGCGAGCGAGATGTTTGGAGCCGACGGCTACATCAAGAAGGACGAACGGATCATCGAGGCGTTGCGGAAGCGCGGCATCTCAGACCTTCGCACCGTGAGCTGCAGCGCACTTCCCGTGGCCTACCGGGCAGTGCCCGAACAAGCCACCGGGCGAGTGGGCTTCGGCTCGTGCTCTCGCACGCACGGCACGTATCACAGTTGGGGCCGATCGATCGAAGGGCTGACGTTCCAGGTCGATATTGCCGCGAAGAAGGTCACGTCGATTTCAGATGCCGACACGGTGCCGGTGCCCACGAGCGAGCAGAACTACGAGGAGATCCCTGATCGTCCGCGGCCGAACACCACGCCGATCTCCACCTTCCAGCCTCTCGGGCAGGGATTCCGCATCGACCACGGGGACATCTCCTGGCAGAACTGGCGGTTCCGCATGCGCATCGATCCGCGGGTCGGCGTCGTCCTCAACCTGGTGCAAATCGTCGACGCAGGCCGCGCCCGTTCGGTGCTCTACGAGGCGAGCGTGAGCGAGTTGTTCGTCCCGTATATGGATCCCGGCAACGGCTGGAACAATCGTGCCTTCATCGATGCGGGCGAGTTCTTCGCCGGCGTCGGCTTCCTGAAACCGCTGAAGCCAGGGCTCGACTGCCCGGCGGGCGCCACCTGGTTCGACGGGCAGACGATCAGCGAGGACGGCGCCCCCAGGCTCACGTCACGGCTCGCCTGCCTGTTCGAGCGCGCAACTGAGAACCCCGCCTGGCGCCATCTGCAGGGAAGCGAGGTCTATGGGCGGCCAAGTCGCGAGCTCGTGCTGCGCTCGGCCGCGACGATCGGCAACTACGACTACCTGCTCGATTGGCGATTCGAGCCGGATGGCACCCTCAAGGTCGCGGTCGGCGCCACCGGCGTCATCGAAACCAAATCCACGACGATGACGGCCGCGCACGACGCTCACAGTGGGCCGGAGACGGGGCAGCTCGTGGCCGAGGGCGTGTTCGGCGTCAACCACGATCACTATTTCAGCTACCGCCTCGATTTCGACGTGGACGGAACGTCCAACAGCTTCATGCTGAACCGAATGGTTCCGCAGCGGGTCGACAACGATCCGATGCGCAAGTCGATCTGGGTGAACCAGCCTGTCGTCGCGGCTCGCGAAAAGGACGCGATTCTCGATATCAGGCTCGACCAACCGTCGATGTGGATGTTCATGAATCCGTCGGTACGAAGCTCGCTCAACTACCCGGTCGCGTACGAAGTGATGCCGGGTGCGACGGCCAAATCAATCCTGTCCGGCGACGATCCGGTGCAGCGAATCGGCGCGTTCTCCGAGCATCAGTTCTGGGTGACACGGTACAACGAGGCGGAGCGGTACGCCGCGGGCACGTATCCCACCAGCTCGGATGCCAACGATGGTCTCGCTGTCTGGACGAAGGCGAACCGCACGATCGAGAACACCGACATCGTCGGCTGGTACACGCTCGGCTTTCACCACATCACGCGCGCCGAGGACTGGCCGGTGATGCCGACGATGTGGCATGAGTTCGCTATTCGCCCGTTCCACTTCTTCAACAAGAACCCGGTGCTGGATCTTCCAAAGAGCCTCGCTGACCACTGAGAGGCGCACGGAACGGCCCGCAGCGTAGTACTACTGCGAGCCGCTCGGGCGCGTCACCATCCCGGCGAACCTTGGCATCCTCTCTGTCCGCGGCCGAACCCGCTCGTCATCGGTTCTGACGCACCGCCAGACGAACATGGTCAAGGATGCGAAACGATTCGCGGACAGCGGCGGATGGGGATATGCCGTGTTCAAGTATGACGCCGCGGCCGGCACGTACATGCTTCCAAGGAGGCGCTCGGCGTCGGCGTAGCGGAATATCTACGCCGCGTCGTCTCCGGCTCCGTACCTGCGCGAACGGGGCCATTGTCAGCGACGGGGGCCGGTCAGTCGTAGACTTTGCCGATGTGCGGTTCTCCGCACGTGACGGTCCACAAAATCGCTTGGACGATGGTCTGAATCATTACGCCCGTATCTGAACGTTGCCGCCGACCTCCTGCACGTCGTACGCCTCGAGTGCTCTAGTCGCGGGTCCGCTGATGACGGCTCCAGTCGTAATGTCGAAGCGGGAGCCGTGGCATTGGCACATGATCGTTGTCCCCGTGAGCAGGCCGCCGGAGAGCGGGCATAACGCGTGGTCGTGGCAGGTGCAAAGATCATCGAAGGCGTACAGGCGACCGGCTACACGCGCGATCGAAATCCGAAGCTTGCGGTCCTCCAGGTAGTAAGGCACGACGAAGTCGTTCGGAATCGCGTCACCCGGGCCGATTGTGCGGAAGCCGTCAGTGGCGAGTACCGTCATGGTGTCTCCTTGTCCCGCCCCGATTCAGTAGGGATAGTCCGGGATGATGTCGGACTTTCTTGCGTCGAGTCGCAGCTCTCCGGGAGCGCCGACGGGCACGATTGGCCGGCGCGGCATGACCGGAGCAATGCGCTCGTAGCCGGAGCCCAACGGCGGTCTCGTGTCTGCCTCTCCTTTGTTCGGCCAGAGTGACATAGCGCGCTCCGCCAACGAAGTGATCATGAGTGATGGGTTCACGCCTGGGTTGGCCGGCATCACGCTCCCGTCCATGACGTGCAGACCCGGCTGACCGAAGAGACGCAGGTACGGGTCTACGGCGCCGTGTTCGCGGCTGTCGCCGATCGGTATCCCGCCGACAAAGTGGGCGGAGGCGTTCCGGTTGATCACCTCGGTGAGCAGCGCCCCCTCGCCGCTGCCTAACTTCTTCGCGAGGCGATCGACGAAGTCCTCCACAACCGGGATGTGCACCGAAGGCGGTGTTCCCGACGGCCGGCTGCGCAGCAGGCCGTCGTGCCAATGCAAATCGATCGAGGTGTCGGTCGTCTGCATGCACAGCGCGACGAAGGACCGCTGGGCCCAATGGCGCGGGTCGCTGATGGCGAGCACCTCAGCGGGGTGTTCGACGAGCTCCTTGAGCCAAGATGCGAACGGGTGCGACTGTGCGCCATGCTGGTGGTAGGTGCCGAGCAGCGCGAACACATCGCTGCCGCTCCCCCAGAAGGTCGGCTCGACACTGGTCACCGCATCCGGCCACACGCCGGAGGTGATCGTGACTGAGCCAGGCGTGATGTGGATCTTCTCCGGATCGCGCGTCCACTCTCCGTGAGTCCGCGTGACATAGAGCAGCTGTTCGGAGTTCGTCCGCGCGCGTTTCCCGAGCTCGCCTGACAAGCCAGTGAGGCGGCCCTTGTGCTGCATGTGCAGCAGGAGCTTGGAGGAGCCATACGCGTGGGCCGCGACAATGACCTCCTCAGCGGTGTAGGTGTGATGATGCAGATGCGCGGCGCGCTGTGCCCAACCGGGATGACGCGCATGCACCTGGAACCCGCCGCCATCGAGCGGGACTAGGTCGTAGATCTCGTGCAGCTCGTGGATCTCGACGCCGAGCTTTTCCGCCAGGTAGAGATAGTTTGTCGTCAGCTTGTTCTTGGCATTGTGGCCGCAACCGATGTTGCAGTTGCCGCACGAGATGCAGCCTATCCGGCGCGGTCCGACTCCGCCGAAGTACGGGTCCTCGGCCTCGACACCCGGGCTCCCGAAGTACACGCCCACCGGCGCCTTGTTAAACGACTCGGCTCGGCCGATCTCGATCGCGACTTGCTGGATCGCTCGGTCGACGTCTGTCGGCATATAGGGGTAGCGAACGACTCCGAGCATCCGACTCGCCTGGTCGATGCACGGTGCGAGTTCGTCTGCCCAGTCGGTGATGCCCGCCCATCCGGGCGCATCGAAGAACTTCTTCGGCGGGACATACAACGTGTTGGCATAGACATGCGATCCGCCGCCGACGCCCGCACCTGAGAGGATGAGCACGTCATCGAGGTACTCGATTCGTTGGATGCCGTACAACTCGGCTGCAGGAAACCATAAGAAGTGCGGCAAGTTCCACTGGGTCTTTGGAATGTCTGCATCTTTCCAGCGCCGCCCGGCCTCCATGACACCAACCCGGTAGCCCTTCTCTGCGGCGCGAAGCGCGGCGACGCTCCCACCAAATCCTGAGCCGATGATCACCACGTCATAGTCGAATTTCGCCATTAGCGCACCGACCTGCTATGGGTTGTTGGAACGGCCGATCGACGACGCGAGCTCGGCGAACGCGACGGGCCACAACGCGCATTACACAAGACGAGTCGAACGTATGTCCATTGGACGATGGTATCGAGACGCGCTCATGACTCCTTAGCCGCTGACGGGAAGGCCGAAGAGCAAGAACTCCTGGCGACTCACCCAGTCCGGATAGCGGCTCACCGTGGCGTCAAACACGTGGATCCGAAGACCACTTTCGCAAGGCTCCCAATCTTCTGGACCTGGTGATCCCGAAGCTGCCGTGGACTTGAGGTCGGGGTGGTTAAGGCGTCCGCGGGATCGTGACGATGCCGGCTGGTTTCATGCGCTCGAGGAGCTCACGTGTAACACATCGAACGAGGCGCCATCACACTGTTGCGATTGATCACTGTTCATCCGTGACAGTCGCGCTGTCGCAAAGGCTCACAGCTCACATGGAGGCTCAGATGAGGAACGGAAAGGAAGCGGCGCACTTCGGAGTGCCCTGGGAGAAGACATATGGGTACGCGCAGGCTGTGCGCGTGGGAAACACCACCATTGCGCTGACTCTGGGTTCACAGTCTGAATGTTTGCGCGAAGGCCTAGGCAACTCGAGCCAGCGGGCGAGATCCCCGGGCGTCCCTCGGATGCAGGATCAGGCGCTTGCCTGCGAGAGGCGGAGCCATTCGTCCAAGCCGATGCGGCCGAGGCGCGCTTCGCCCAACGGCACCAGCGAGCGCTCCTCGACCCGGCCGCCGCTGTATCGGGCCTCGGGGTCGCTCACGACCTCACGCGGGTCGCCGACCGCCTTCAGATAGCGGGCGACGATTTCGTTGAACGGTGCTCGTTCCGGGCCGGCGATCTCGATGATGCCGCTTCGCGGCGCCGCGAGCGCCACATCGGCAACGATGGCAGCAACGTCGTCCGCCGCGATGGGCTGGAACAGGCCGGGCGAAAGCCTGACCACGTTTCCAT
>Ga0310810_10008770_pt1 | contig 11664 bp, 8 predicted proteins | sample NCmetagenome_FD_207641 | JGI IMG/M metagenome (GOLD analysis project Ga0310810, IMG submission 207641) | Soil microbial communities from experimental microcosm in Duke University, North Carolina, United States - NC | ecosystem: Engineered > Artificial ecosystem > Soil microcosm > Unclassified ...
GGAAACGACAGCGAAGCGGTCGCAATACTGCTCGGCGATGCTCAGCGTGCTGCGCCCGATGGAGCCGGTGGAACCGAGGATGGCAATGCGCTTCATGGATGGTAGCGTCGGCGTCTCGCCGGCAACTGAGTTCCTCTCACGATGTGTCATCCCGAGCGCGCCGTCGGTTGGCGCGCGAGGGACCTGTCGCGGTGCTCCACGCAATGACCGCCGGTCGCGCGTGGAGACTCGCAAAAAACAAAAGCAATCTGGGTTTCAGATTGCCAGATTACCCGATTCCCCGACTTCCCGATTTCAGATCGGGTGGAACATGGGGCTGAAAAACGCATAGTACCACAGCACTGGAGCGGCGAAGAGCAGCGCATCGATGCGATCGAGAATGCCGCCGTGCCCCGGCAACAGCGTGCCCGAATCCTTTACGCCCGCGCCGCGCTTCAACGCCGATTCGAACAGATCGCCGAACTGGGCCACGATGTTGAGCAACGCCGAGAGCCCGATCGCGTCGACCAGGGGAGGCGCTTGCAGGCTTCCGATTTCCAGCGCGTGGACCTTCACCAGCCACGCCGTGATTTCCGGCTGGAACGCGAACATCAGCACACCCAAACCGATGCTCCCGGCGAACGATGCGGCCGCTCCTTCCCACGTCTTCCCAGGACTGACGCGTGGCGCGAGCTTATGACGCCCGATCGCACGGCCCGTGTAGTACGCGAAGATGTCGCCCGACCACACCACCACGAACAGGTACAGCACCAGCCACGGCCCATAACGAAGATCGCGGAGCAGCACCAACGCGCCCAGCGTCAGGCCGATATATGGGATCGCGAAGACGGTTGCAGCCGCGCCGGGAAGAACCGTCGACAGCTCTTCGCGCCGCAGGCCAAACGCAAGCGACAGAAATGCGCACGCCAGCGTCAGCGCCAGCCCGATCATCGCGCTCTCGGGAATCACCAGCACGCGCGCGCCGCGCAGCGCGATCGCCGTGTCGTGCATCCCGTAAGGCCAGGCGACGAAGAGCACCGCGAGGAAAAACATCGCCGTCTTGCGAAACGGAATCAATCCGTTTGCTTCGGCGATGTCGAGGTATTCATGCGTGCTCAGGATGGCGACGAGTCCAACGGCAAGCGAAAACACCCAGATCGGCAGCCAGAACACCGCCGCCAGCACCAGCGGAACCAGTACCAATGCCGTGAGGACTCTCTTCATTAGGTAGCGCCGGCGTCTCGCCGGCCACACAAAACTTCAGGTTCACACTTCGGAGCGGCACAGCTCCAGCCGTGCCATTCCAGCTCAACTCCGACCAGCCTTTAGCCCCTGAGGTACATCTTCGACACTTACAAGTCGGTGATACCATCGTGCTCGAATGCACTGGCGAAACTAGCCCAGCCCGCGAATGCGGGCGAAACATTTATAGCCCACGGCGTAAGCCGTGGGTAAGCAGACTCACAACGAAACCCAGCCCGCTTTAGCGGGCGACACATCCCCCGCGAGGGCGTAAGCCCGAGCCTCAATCTATCGCCGCGCGCGCTGCGGCTCGTCGCTCAACCCACCATACCGCCGCTCGCGTTTCTGATAATCGAGAATCGCTTCCAGCAGATCTTCGCCGCGAAAATCCGGCCACAGCGTCGGCGTCACATAGATCTCGGCATAAGCGCTCTGCCACAGCAGGAAATTGCTGAGCCTCAGTTCCCCGCTCGTGCGGACGACCAAGTCCGGATCCGGCAGATGCGCGGTGTACAGGTTCTCGCGCACTGCCTTCTCGTCGATCCGCAGATGCTCGATTCCGCCGTTGTTCGCCGCCTTGCTCACGATCGCGTTGAAGGCATCCACCAGTTCCGAGCGAGCGCCGTAATTCAGCGCCAGCGTCAAAACCATGCCCGTATTCTTCACGGTCGCCTCGCGCGCCCATTTCATGCGTTCGCGGACGGCGGGCGCCAACTCGTGCTCCCGCCCGATGTATTCCAGCCGGATGTTGTTCCGGTTGAGCGTTGGAACTTCCTGCTTCAGATATTGCCTCAGCAGCCTCATCAGGAAACTGGTCTCGAGCTGAGGCCGCTTCCAGTTCTCCGCCGAGAACGCATACAGCGTGAGCGCCGAAACGCCGATGCGCGCGGCGGTCTCGACCGTGCTGCGTACTGCGTCGACACCAGCCTTGTGTCCGGCAACGCGCGGCAGATGGCGCGTGCGCGCCCAGCGGCCGTTTCCGTCCATGATGATGGCGATGTGGTGCGGCAGCCGGTGCGGATCGAGCTTGGTCCAGACCGCGCTCTCCTTCCGGCTGAGACCGGCGGGAATCTTCTGCAAGCCTTACCTCGGCGAGTTCGAGAATCCCCGACAGGATAGACGAAAGTCGATCAGTCTGTCAGTCTTCGCCAATCCTCGAGCGCCATTGAGGTCTCCGGAATGACGGAAGGTCGGCAGCGTGGATTGGGCTTAAATCGCAGACCGGCGGCGGAACTCGTTGTATTCGCGGCCGAAGTTGCTACCATGAGCCGACAAATCACTCCTCATGTCGACACCCGCTGACCCCACATCGCCCGGCGTCTCCACCAGAGCGACCGTACCGCAAGCGTCGTCCCTCCGGGAATCCACTATGGTCGGGCCATATCGGCTGCTTCAGCGCATCGGTGAAGGCGGTATGGGGGACGTGTGGTTGGCTGAACAAACAGGGCCCGTTCGCCGACAGGTTGCACTCAAGGTGATCAAGGCCGGCATGGACACGGCGCACGTCATTGCACGTTTCGAGGCGGAACGGCAGGCGCTGGCCGTCATGGATCATCCCGCAATCGCGAAAGTGTTCGACGCCAACGCCGCCCTGGACGGGCGACCGTATTTCGTCATGGAATACGTCCGCGGCGAACCCCTCACCGACTATTGCGAGCACCAGCACCTCTCCACCACTGAGCGGCTGCAGTTATTCCTCCAGGTCTGCGATGGCGTTCAACATGCCCATCAGAAGGGTGTGATCCACCGTGACCTGAAGCCTTCGAACATTCTCATCACCATTCTCGACGGGCGAGCGGTTCCCAAGATCATTGACTTCGGATTGGCGAAGGCGATGGCGCAACCGCTGACCGAACGCACTCTTTACACCGAGATCGGAACGCTGGTTGGAACTCCGGAATACATGAGTCCGGAACAGGCCTTACCGACAGGGCTCGACGTGGATACGCGGACGGATGTCTACGCCCTCGGCGTGGTCTTGTACGAGCTGCTCACCGGCGGTCTCCCCTTTGATGCGAAGCAATTGCGGGAAAAGGGGCTGGACGAAATCCGCCGCACGATTCGCGAAGTGGAGCCCGCGCGTCCCAGCGTGCGAGTGACGCAAATCAGAATCAGCCGCCGCCCGGCGAGTTCCGACGTTCACGTTCTGGCACGGGAGCTCCGCGGCGATCTCGACTGGATCACCATGCGCGCCCTGGAGAAGGACCGGACGCGCCGTTACGGATCGGCAGCCGAATTCGCGACAGACATCCGGCGACACCTGGACCATCTGCCGGTTCTCGCGGGGCCGCCCAGCACTGCCTATCGTCTCGGCAAGTTTGCGCGCCGGCACCGGGTGGCGGTCGCGGCATCGGCAATCCTACTGGGCTTGCTTCTCGCATTCACGGCGACGACCGCGATCCAGGCCGCGCGAATCGCCCGCGAACGCGATCGCGCCAATGAGCAGGCGGAGATCGCGAAGGCAGTCAACGACTTTCTCCAGAAGGATCTGCTCGCGCAAGCGAGTTCATGGAGCCAGACTGGCCCAGGCACGAAACCGGATCCTGATCTGAAGGTGCGGACCGCGCTCGACCGGGCCGCGGCGCGCATTCAGCACCAATTCGAGAAGCAGCCGCTGGTGGAGGCGGCGGTCGAGCGTACCATCGCCACCGCCTACAAGGGCTTGGGCCTGTATGCCGTCGCCGAGCCACACTTCGAACGCGCGGTCGAACTCCACCGCAACCTGCTCGGCTCCGAGCATCTGGAAACGTTGGCCAGCCTGCAACTGCTGGGCGTCAATTACCAGCTCGAAGGAAAATATCCGCAAGCCGAATCGATGCTCATCCCAGTCCTGAGTGCAAGGACGCGCCTCTTGGGCGACGAGCACGCGATGACGCTGGAAACCCTGACTTCCGTCGCGTTGTTGTACAGATTTACCGCCAAATACGTCGAAGCGGAGCGCATTTATCGAAAGGTTTGCGAAGTCCAGCGGCGGCAACGGCGAGACCTGGATGCTGAAACGCTGGACTGCATGAGCGGGCTCGGCACGGCTTTGTACCTTCAAGGAAAGTTGGCCGAAGCGGAAACTCTGGACGTGCAGGTGTTCGACGGCAGGCGCCGTTTGCTCGGAGACGGGCACCCGGACACGATCACGACCATGGCAAATCTGGGCGCCGTTTACCTCAACGAGGGTAAGACGAAAGAAGCGGAAAAAATCTACACGCAACTGGTGACCACAGGACGGCAGGTGCTCGGCGCGGAACATCCGTACACGCTCACATTCATGAGCAATCTCGCAACCGCCTACAGATCCGAAAAGGATTATGCGAAGGCGGAGGAGCTCTATAAAGAGGTCCTGGACGCCAGGCGACGCACATCCGGAGAGAATCATCCGGATGCATTCATGACCATGACGCAACTCGGTGGCGTCTACCGGCGAGAAGGCAAGTATGAGCAGGCGGTCGCGCTGTTCTCGCGCGCCTACGACGGGCAGCGCCGGCTTCTCGGCGCCGAGCATCCCGATACGCTCGATACCCTGATCGCCATGGCGCGAGTGCGGCTGCTTCAAAAACGCTACCCGGAGGCGGAAACAGTATTGCGCGGCGCGCTCCCCAGCTATCGCAAGGCTCTTGGCGACGCATGGACGCGCTATCGCTGCGAAAGCATGCTCGGCGCCAGCCTGCTCGGACAAAGGAAATTCTCCGACGCGGAGCCGCTGCTGATATCCGGTTACTCGGGGATGCATGAAAGACGCGCTGCGATCCCGGCGTTCTCTCGTACCGACCTGGAAGAAGCCTCCCAGAATCTTCTCGCTCTGTACAGCGACTGGCACAAGAAAGACAAGCTAACCGAATGGCGAGCCAGGATCGGCGAGGTTCCCATCGTCCCGCAGTAATTTCGGCGGCCAGTAGCTCGGCAGGTTGTCGACAAAAATTCCCTTAGCGCCTGTCTCTACTTTGTGCGCCCTTTCGGGCACAGAAACAAACTCGGCAGCCGCGACTCTCGCGACTGCCGAGCCTTCTCCCCTTCAAGGAGTGTTGCGGTGTTGTCTGGTACCGCGGGCGGCCGGCATTCCGGGACAATCTGCCGGACGGTCGCGGTAGCGTTATCGATATGGATCAGGCGCATCCCGATCCGTTTCGAGCGGGATCTTCTTATTCCGGTTCCTGCGGCGGCCGCGGCGTCTGTGGCGCCTGCGCCGGTGGAGGCGCCTGCCCCGGCCGCAAGGCACGCGGGGCGCGTTCGCGCCCGCCCATGAACCCGCCGTCCGGTCCTCCGCGCCCCATACCTGCCGGACGTGGAAATTCGTGGTGCATGTTCTGCAGCTTCTTCCACTGATCCGGCGTGAGGATTCGGCGGATGGCGAACAGCATCTGCGCGTTCGACTTCTCCAGGGCCGCGCGCGCCTGCGCGATCTTGTCGATCTGCGACGTCACCTGTGCCTCGTTCGGCTGGTCCGCTTGCATCAGCGGCTCCATCTGGGTTTCGGCCTTCTCCAGGTTGGCGTGCAGGTCGATCAACTGCATGCGGTGGTCCTGGAAGGTCTTCTCGATCTGCTGCGCCTGCTGATCGCTGAGCGCGATCTGCTGCACCACCTGCGAGTCCTTCCACCACTTCCCGCCGGGCATTCCCATGCCGGGCATGCCGCCGCCCTCGGGGCCACGGCGCATGCGCGGCTCGCCGGGACCTTCGGGACGCTGCACCATTTTCCACTGCGGCGAACCTGGAACCCGGTTCCACTGAGGAGCCTCTGGCGATCCTGGCTCTGGGGCGGGGGCGGGCGCGGGCTGCGCCAGCGCCGCCGATGTCATGATGAGAGCCAATACAACGAGGATTGTGCGTTTCATCTGTCCTGTCTCCTGTCGGAATTCGTTTGCGCCAGAACGGCGGCGCGTTCCTGCTGAAGCGTTTCGGCGGGCGCGAGCGCCTGCGGCGCCGAGCGCGACAGGTCATTCTGGATCTCGCTGAGCAACTGCTCGTCGGTCATCTCGACGGCGTGCTGCTTGGGCTGCACCGGCGGCTTTCCGGGCGATACCAGCAGACCGATCGATAGCGCTGCCATCGCCAGCGCTGTGGTGAACGCCCAGCGCAGTCCGTGCGACTCGTAGACCGAGCGTCCGGCTACACCGGCGCGAATCCGCACCCAGCGATAGTCGTCGGCCGCGGCTGCCTGCTGCACGCTGGTCCGGTACTCGGCCAGCGTTGCCTGCAATCCGGCCACCTCGCGGCGGCACTCGTCGCATGCGGCCAGGTGCTCGGCCATCTCGGCATCGCGCTCGCCGAGCATCCACGCCGACATCTGCTCATCGGTCCAGTGCTGACTCATCGCTACCTCGTACTGCCTTCGTTGACTTTCACAGCGGAGGCACGGAGACACCGAGTCTTTCTGATCTTCTTCTCTCCGCGTCTCTGCGGCTCCGCTGTGAGAATCCCGGTCACTTGCCTCGTTCCTTCAATCTCTGCCGCAACTTTGTCACCGCTCGTGACAAGTGCGCTTTCACGGTTCCCACGCTCAGTCCCATCGACTTCGCGATCTCTTCCAGCGGCATCTCGTCGACGAACCGCAGTGCAAAAATCGCGCGCTGCTGCGGCGACAATTCTTCTGCGATCTGCCACACCGCCTGGGCCTGCTCTCGCGCCAGCAGCACACGCTCGGCGCTGGGCTGCCGGTCGGATGCCGTCTCGGCAGCGATCTCCGCGGTTTCGCCGCCCAGCAGGCGCTTCCAGAATCCGGCCCGGCGGCTGCGGATGTGGTCGCGCCCGAGGTTCACTGCGATCCGTATCAGCCAGCCCTCGGCGCTGCCCTCAGCCCGGAAGTCGCCCCGTTTGCGGTAGGCCCGAAGAAACGTCTCCTGGGTCAGGGTTTCGGCGGCGTCCTCGTCGCGCAACATCGCCAGCAACAGCCGGAAGATGCGTCGCTGGTGCTGGCGGACGAAGGCATCGAAGTCGTCCACGGCGGACGCTCCCTCCACCGGCCAGCCCTCTGCGCTCAGCAACTCTTCCATCTGTCTGTCCATCAAGACGATTCCTGCCCGCCAAGGTTTACACCCTGCACGGCTTTCTATCCAGAACACCGCGGAGAGCGGGACTTGCACCGCGGGGGAGGCTTTCGACCGTGTCACAAGTAGACGTGACAACTGTCACATTCGCCAACGGCGCGGAGTTTGACAATTCGCCAACACACCTCGGCCCTCACCTGACTCATCGCAAGACGCCACACGGATAGCGTGGGGCTGAATTCTTTCTAAGAAAACTTAATTTCGCCCAGGAGACGATAATGGGTAAGCAGACGTTGCGAATTTGTGTATTTGGATTCGTAGCCTTGCTGGTGCTCGGCCTTATGCCGAGCCGTGCGTTTGCACAGGGCAGTGTTACGGCCACGCTGTCGGGAACGGTCTCCGATTCGACGGGAGCCGTTGTTGCCGGCGCCAGCATCAGCGCCAAGAACAATTCAACATCGTCGATCACGACCGCCGTTTCCGGCTCGGATGGCCTGTTCGTGCTTCCGGCGATGCCTCCCGGCGACTACACGGTGACGGTCACGATGAAGGGATTCAAGACCATTACCCTTCAGGACGTCCGTCTGAACGCCGGCACGCCTGCCACCATCAAGCCAGTCCTGATACCTGGCGGCTTCACCGAAGTCGTCGAAGTGCAAGGCTCCGGCGAAGTGCTGAAGACCACGCAAACGTCCGTGGCGACCACCATCAGCCAGCAGCAGATCACGACTCTGCCGCTGCCCGGTCGCGGCGCCTTTGACATGGTCATGTTCATGCCTGGAATCAGCACCGCCGACGGAAGTTCCCGCGGCGCCATGATCAACGGTCTGCCGACTTCCACCGTAAACATCACGCTCGATGGCATGAACATCCAGGACAACTACGCCAAGACCTGGGACGGCATGTTCACGCGCGTGAGCCCGCGCCTCGACGCGGTCGAAGAGGTCACGATTTCGACGGCTGGACTGACCGCCGACATGGCCGGCCAGGGCGGCGCGCAGGTCAAGTTCGTCACCAAGTCCGGAACGAACAACTACCATGGCAGCGTTTATTACTACCTGCGCCGCGACTGGATGAACAGCAACACCTGGTACAACCTGCACAGCGCCGTAAACAAGGACACCGGCGCTCCTACCCTCGTGCCCGCCCTGAAGCAATTTCAGCCGGGCGGCAGCATCGGCGGCCCCGTGAGAATCCCGAAGCTGTTTAACGGCCGCGACAAGCTGTTCTTCTTCTTCAATTACGAGTGGATCAAGTCGCCAGGCACGAACAACTCGACTCGAACCATCATGAGTCCGCTCTCCGAGCAGGGTGTCTTCCAATACTCCGGCGGGCCGAGTATCGACTTGATGGCGCTGGCCGCGAAGAACGGTCAGGTGTCGAAGATCGATCCCACGGTGGCCCGTCTGCTTGCCGACGTGCGCAAGTCGACCTCGGGCGGTACGGTAAACGCCACAACCGATCCCTTGACGCAGCAGTTGGTTTGGCAGCAGCCCGCCAACAGCAAGACGACCTACCCCACCGTCAAGATCGATTACAACCTCAACTCGAAGCACACGATCAGCGGTTCCTACACGAGAAACAAGCTCCTGTCCGATCCCGATACCACGAACAGCATGCAGGCGGTCTTCCCGGGCTTTCCCGTACACGGCCTGCAGGACTCGCTGCGCTACTCCGGCCAGGGAAACTGGCGTTGGACGATCTCCCCCCGGATCGTGAACGAATTCCGCTTCGGCAAGACCGGCGGCGCCACCATGTTCTCTCCCGACCTGTCGACGTCTATGTACGAAGGCACTGGATTCGGCGGCATGAACGGGTACGCCATCGCCTGGAGCTCGTTCAAGAGCCTCTCCAATCCTTATCCGAACTCTGCCAACAGCTCACGCGAAGGCAAGACCATGGTCTTTGAGGACAGCCTCAATTGGGTGAAGGGCTCTCACTACTTGACCATGGGCGTTTCCTACACCAAGGCTCAGGTATGGCTCTATAACCAGACCAAGGTGCCCGTAGTGACGCTCGGCATGACCTCGAGCGGCGATCCCGCGGATTCGATGTTCAACACCACCAACATCCCGAAAGGGTCGAGCACCGACATCACCAACGCCAAGAACCTTTACTCGATCCTCACCGGTCGCGTGAGTGCGATCACGCGCAACGCCCGCATCCAGGCCGACGGCAGCACCTACAAGATCCTCGGTGCGAGCAACCAGTATGGAACTCTCCCGCAGTGGGGCTCGTTCATCAGCGATAGCTGGCATTGGAAGCCGAATGTGACCATCAATGCCGGTCTTCGCTATGACGTGCAAAGACCTTTCTATGCCGACAACAACAGCTACTCGATGGCCACTCTCGGCGACCTCTTCGGCGTGACTGGTATGGGTAGCGACTTCCAGCCCGGCTCGGTGGTGAACCATCTCGGGAACCTTTTCAAACCCGCCACGCTGGGGCAATTTCGGGCCGAGCCTGGGTGCGGCCTGGACGGTCGGCGCAAAAGACGGCATCCTGCACTTCCTGTTCGGCGACCAGGGCAAGTCGGTTGTGCGCGGCGGCGCGAACTACGCCTTCCAGCGCGGCGGCATGAGCGACTTCACCGGGCCGTTCGGCAACAATCCTGGCATCTCGATCGACACATCTCGCAATCTGGCGAACGGCAACCTGGGCACGCTGCCGGTGTTGCTGTCGAGCAGCGATCTCGGTCCGCCGGCTGCGAACCTGACCCGCTCGAACCCGATGCCGGTGCCGACGTCTAGCTCGAACGTCTATGCCTTCGACCCCAACCTGAAGACGCCCAGCATCTTCAGCTACTCGTTCAGTTGGCAGCGCCAGCTGAACAGCAACACGTTTGTCGAGGCGCGCCTCATCCACACCAACAGCTTCAACCAGTGGACGGGCGGCCAACAGCTCAACTACATGGACCTGAACGAGATCAACGTCCTCGAAAACGGGTTCTACAACGAGTTCAAGACCGCGATCTCGAATCTTCAGGCGAACATCGCCGCCGGCAAAGGCAACACCTTCGCGTATACCGGCGCCGCCGGCACGCAGCCTCTGCCGATCTTCCTGGCGTATCTGAACGGATCGGCGGCTGCCACCAGTTCCGCCAGCTACACCGGCAGCGGCTGGACCAACAGCACGCTGGTTCAGGCGATGTATCCGCTGAATCCCAACCCGTTCAATGCGGCCAGCACCATCTGGGCCAGTTCGACCAACCGCGCCAACGGCCTGAAGGCGGGCTATCCGGCCAACTTCTGGGTCGTCAACCCTGACGTCAACCACGCATACCTGATCACCAATGCTCCAAAGACCTCGTACAACGGTTTCCAGGTCAGCCTGAACCGGCGCTTCGCGCGAGGGCTTCTCTTCGAGGCGAACTACACCTACGGCAAAGCGTATATGGACCAGTTCTACTCGTTCCACAAGCCCTATAAGCGGACCGAGATGAACTACACCAGCGTGTGGAACGAATCGCCGAGCGGAAACGCGACCGGCAACGTCCGCCACGTGCTGGTGGGCAACTGGATGTACACACTGCCGTTCGGACGCGGGAAGCGCTTCGGCTCCGGCGCCAACACCTTCATCGACCGGATCATCGGCGGCTGGAGCTTCCAGGGCGTCGCTCGCATCCAGAGTGGCCGCATGCTCGACTACGGCAACGTCAAGCTGGTCGGCATGTCGGACGATGACGTTCGCAATGCGTTCGGCGTCCACAAGGTCACCGATCCGCAGAACCAATACCGGACGCTCGTCTACATGCTTCCGCAGGACATCATCGACAACACGGTCAAGGCCTTCAGCTTGAATGCCAACGGTTATACCGCCGGCGCGCCGACCGGACGCTATATCGCGCCCGCCAATTCGTCCACCTGCATGGAAACGGCGGTACCGGGACTGCTCACCAGCACCTACAACCCGCTCTTCGGCATCGGCGACTGCGGCGGCCGCAGCCTCATCGTCACCGGGCCGAAGGTCATGAGGACGGACTTCAACGTCATCAAGCGCATCCACATCAAAGAGAGGATCTGGCTCGAAGGCCAGGCCCAGATCTTTAATGTGTTCAACAATGTGAACTTCAACCCGAACAACTACGTCGGCACCACGGTCGACTCGTACAACGTGTGCTCCAGTTCTTCGGCATGCGCGGTCGACCAAGCCAGGACGATGCAGTTGGCATTCCGCTTCACGTTCTGAGAAGCGGGCCGGGCCCGATCGGGAAGTCTTCGGCCGGAAGGCAATCGCCTTCCGGCCGTTTTTCGTGTGGGGCGGACGCCATCGTCCGCCGTCGCGACATCCGGCCGTAAACCGGGAGCCCATTCCCGAAGCCGCGGATTCACTGGTAAACTCGACGTAATGGCAACTCTCCAGCGCAGGAAATCCGTAGGCGTGCGGGTGGGACAAGTGTTGGTTGGCGGGGACGCGCCCGTCGTCGTGCAGTCGATGACCAACACCGACACGGCCGACGTGACCG
>Ga0310810_10008772_pt1 | contig 11663 bp, 7 predicted proteins | sample NCmetagenome_FD_207641 | JGI IMG/M metagenome (GOLD analysis project Ga0310810, IMG submission 207641) | Soil microbial communities from experimental microcosm in Duke University, North Carolina, United States - NC | ecosystem: Engineered > Artificial ecosystem > Soil microcosm > Unclassified ...
CTGGCCGCCGAACTCGACGTTCTTGAAGAGCGACAGGTCGGTCGACGCGAAGCCGGGGCCGCGGATCGTATTGCGCCCGGCGTTCCCCGGCCGATCGCCGGTCGTCGCGACCGGACGACGGACGAAGCACGCGGTGTTGAACCACTGGTCGGTGGTGTGTGGCGCATTCTCATTCGGGTCGCAGGTGGCGTCGGGGCGGTTGGTCAGGAACCGGATGTCGAGTGCCGAATCGGTCACCGACAGCGGGAAGCCGGTCTGTTTTTGGACGATGCCGTTCAGCTGCCAGCCGCCGGCAAGGTGCTCCATCGCGGCGCCCATGCCGCGCGGCGTCGGCAACTGCGCGCCGAAGCTGAGAACGAAGCGGTGGCGCACGTCGAACAACGCGTCGCCCCACTCGAGCGCCAGCGCGCGATCGACGCTCGCCTGGTCGCCGATCGTCACCGGCAGCACCGGGCGCGGCTCGCCGCCGATGTTCAGTCCCGACACGTGGTCCTTCGCGTGACCGTAAGTGTAGGACGCCAGGAAGTTCACACCATGCGATTGCCGCATGCGCGCGCTGGCCTGGAACGAGTCGTATCTGGACTCGGCGACCGAGAACGTCGGGCGCACGAGCGCAAAGGCCGGGAATAGACGGGTGCTGGGAGCGGTCTGGCCCGTGGTGAACAGCCCCGGGTTGACCTCGATGAAAATCGGCATGTGACGGCCGCGCGAGCCCACATAGCCCGCTTCGACGCCGAGCGTCCGGCCGACCTGCCGCTGCACCGTCGCGTTGAAATGGTACGCGTACGGCGTCTGGAAGTCCTCGCCCCACCCGATGATCGTCAGCGCCGGCGGAAAAAGCGTGGCACCGCCCGTGATCGACGTGAGCGGGTTCGCCAGCGTGATCGAGGCTGGCGGCGAGTTGACCTCGACGAGTGGCGTAAAGGGGGGCGCGAGCACGCCGTTCTGGAAGAAGTCTCCCTGGCCGGCGAGCGCGTCGTAGAAGATCCCCCATGCGCCGCGGACTGTGGTCCGGCCGTCACCTTTTGGATCCCACACGGCGCCGAGCCGCGGCGCGAAGTTGTTCTTGTCGGTGGGATACGTGCCGCGCGACACCCCGGGATCGCCGGGATAGACGAGACCCACCGGCGCCGCCGGGAACCGGACGGACTGCACGCCCGGATGGAACGCGTTCAGCGCGTCGTTCTTGTCCACGAACGGCTGCGACAACTCGTAACGTACGCCGGCATTCACGGTCAGGTGCGGCGTTGCCCGCCACTCATCCTGCGCGTAGGCGGAATAGAGCCAGCCGATCCCGTCCTGCGCCTGGTTGGTGGTCGTCCGGCGGAACTGCGACGGGAAGCCGAGCAGGAAATCCGCCGCCGCGTTGCCGGTGGCGGCCTGGCCGTTGAAGGTCAGGTCCCCGTTCGGCCGGTTGATGAAGGCGATGACCATGTGCTCTTTCCGCAGGTCGCCGCCGAACTTGAGGCCGTGGCCGCCGCGGCTCCAGGTGAAGTCGTCGCTCAACTGGAACACGTCGTTGACGCGCTTGACGAACGGCTGCTGCGCGTCGCCGAGGTTGAAGAAGCCGGTGATGGCAATCGATGCCAGCCCCTGCGCGAGAGCGTTGGTGTTCGGCACGTTGATGCCGAAGTCCTCGTTCTTGAGTCCGCTGGTCACGGCCGGGTGCGCGTCGATCCGGTTGTACGAGAAGCGCGCGACATTGATCGCATGGGGCGTGAAGATGTAGGTGTCGGACCCCATGTAGTCGCTGAGCGTCGCCTTCGCGGTGTTGCCAATCGCCGTGGTGATCGCCGGCGTCGCGGCGTCGGTCCGAGTCCGCATGTAGCGGCCGAGCACCGCGTGCTTCTGGTTCGCCTGGTAATCGAACCGCATGCCGACGCCGTCGCGGTTGTCCTTCGTCTCGGGCGACACGATATAGCGGTTGGTGCCGCTGTTGGCCCTCGGCACGAATTGATCGAGCAGCTTGCGCGCCACCGGGCTGATTCGATCCGGCGGGATCAGGTTGCCCGGAAAGGCGACGCCGGTCTGCGGGTCCCGAATCGCCGCGCTGCCTGAGAAATCGCCGAGCCGCTGCGCGTCGGTGAGGACGAGGATGTTGCTCGTGTTCCCGCGGGTGTTGCGGTAGCCCTCGTAGTAGCCGAACCCGAAGAACCTGTTCTTCACGATCGGCCCGCCGAGACTGCCGCCGAACTGGTTCTGCTTCAGCTTCGGCGTGGTGAGCGCGAAGACGTTGCGCGCCTGGAATTTGTCGTCGCGGTTGAACTCCCAGGCCGCGCCGTGGAGCTGGTTCGAGCCGCCGCGCGTGACGACGTTGACGACCGAGCCGGCGTTCCGGCCGAATTCGGCGTTGTACGAGTGCGTCTGAATCTTGAACTCCTGGATCGCGTCCGGCGGCGGCCGCATCACGAAGCCCGTATTGAACGTGTCGTTGTTGCTCGCGCCGTCGAGCAGGAAGTTGTTCGACTGGTTGCGCATACCGTTGACGTTGAACCCGGCGGTGGCGGCGCCGAACCCGCCCGGCGTCGCGTCGCCCGCCGCGCCGCCGAGGCCGCCCGGCGGCGCGACCACGCCGGGGATGAGCGTGCCGAGCTGCGTGAAATTGCGGCCGTTCAGCGGGAGCTCGACGACCTTCTGCTGATCGATGGTGATCCCGAGCGTCGCGTGTGAGGTCTCGACAAGCGGCGTCTCCCCGGACACGGTCACGCTCTGCTCGAGCGCGCCGACCGCGAGCTTGGCGTCCACGCGGCTGGTGTCGCCGACCGACACGTCGATCCCTTTCTGCACAACCGCCTTGAATCCCGCCAGGGCCACCTTGACGTCGTAGCGCCCCGGTTGGAGGAGCGGCAGCGTGTAGTACCCATCCGCTCCGGTAACGGTGTTCCGCACCTGTCCGGTGGCGGTATTAGTGACGACCACAGCCACACCGGGCAACACGCCCCCTGATTGATCCGTGACGACGCCGGCAACGCTGCCGGTCGCCTGCGCGAAGACAGGAGTGGGCAGCAGGTTCATGAGGATGGCCAGGGAGAGGAGGAGTGCCCTTCGCACGAGCGTGGTGAGCATGTCAGTGCCTCCGGTGAGGAGCCGAATGTGGGCTGACTGTCAATCTACTCGATCAAGCCGTTGCCGTCAGATCCAGCAGCGCAAGGGCGATCACCTTCGTTGCGTTCATCAGATCGGCAATGTCGACGTATTCGTCTGGTTGGTGGGCCAGGTCGAGGATGCCCGGGCCGTAGGCCACGCAGTGGTGGACCCCGGCGATCCGCGCGAAATGCTTCTGGTCGTAAGTGCCCGGGCTCGCGACGAGACCGCCGCTTCGGCCGAGAACCCGCCGCAGGGCCCTGTCCAGCGCCGCGACGACCGGTGACCCGTCGGGCGTCCGGGTCGGATGCACGACCATCAGGTCCCGAAGCTCGTACGAGAAGTCCGGCACGTCACGCGCGACCTCGTCGAGGAGCGCGATGATCTCCGTCCTGGTCGCGTCGAAGCCTTCCTCGAGCAGGAAACGGCGATCGAACACGGTGCGGCAGTGATCCGCGACGCACGGGGTCTGGATCCCGCCCACCGGCTGCCCGCCGTTGATGCCGTTGATGTTCAGGGTGGCGTGCCGCGCGCCCGGAGGAATCACCGGCACCTCCGTCGTGCGCGCCGCGAGCCTGGGCTGGAGGTCGTGGCGGATCCGCTCCAGGAGCATCCCCATGTGCTCGACTGCGTTGACGCCGTGAAAGGGCATGCTGCCGTGGGCGATGCGCCCCCGGGTGAGGACCTCGAACCAGTAGACGCCGCGGTGGCCGATGCAGATGCGATCCACGTAGAGCGGCTCGGGGATGATCGCGAAATCGGTCCGCGCAGCGCTGAGCCGCCCATGATGGGCGAGCCATGCGACGCCCGCGAACCCGCCGCTCTCTTCGTCCACCGTTCCGCTGATCTCCACGCTGCCAGTCAGCGCGATGCCGGCCCGCCGAATCGCCTCGGCGGCGAAGACCGCGGCGGCGATCCCGGCTTTCATGTCGCACGATCCACGTCCCCAGATCTTCCCGTCGCGGACCTCGCCGCCAAACGGATCGACGGTCCATCCCCCGCCGGCGGGGACGACGTCGAAGTGGCCGTTCAGGTGGACGAGGGGGTGCATCGACTGGCCGCGCCGGGTGCCGATGACGTTGAGGCGCGGGTGGGCGCTGGTGTGCTCGGGCCGGCCCTCGGCGGCGTAGTATTCGACCTCGAACCGGCACCGGGCCAGCATCTCGCCGATGAACCGCGCGCACTCCTCGTAGAGCTCACCCGGCGGATTCACCGTCGGCATGCGGATCAGATCGGATGTGAAGGCGACGGCTTCGTCGGTGAGCGTGTCGATCGTGGCGAGGACGCGATCCGTGATGTTTGTCATGAGAGCCGCGCCGCGTATGCCGTGCGTCTTCGTTCTTACAAGACCACTGGGAGGTTGTCAAACTCCCGCCGCATACACTACGTTCTGATCGCGCCATGGCCTACCTCGTCATCATCATCGGCTACTCGATCGCCCAGATCGCGCTGGGCGTGTGGGTCGCGCGGCGGCTGAAGGGGTCGAACGACTTTTTCGTCGCGGGGCGGGCGCTCGGACCGGGGCTGCTCTTCGCGACGTTTCTGGCTGCGAACATCGGCGCAGGGTCCACTATCGGCGCGACGGGGCTCGGCTACCGGGACGGACTGGCGGCCGTGTGGTGGGTGGGCTCGGCCGGGCTCGGCTCACTGGTGCTCGCCCTCTGGGTCGGTCCGCGGATCCGGCGGATTGCCGCTGAGCACGACCTCCGCACGGTCGGGGATTTTCTCGAATGGCGGTACGATCGCCGCGTCCGGGCGACGGTCGCCGCGCTCCTCTGGATCGGTACGGTCTGCATCCTCGCCGGTCAGTTGATGGGAATCGCCTGGATCCTCACCGTCGTCATCGGCATTCCCAAGATTGCCGGATGCGCCCTTGGTGCGCTCGTGATCACGACATATTTCGCCGCCGGGGGCCTGAAATCGTCGGCCGTTGTCAACGTCGTTCAGCTGACGGTCAAACTGGCCGGTTTCGCGATCGCGCTGCCACTCGTGCTGTCGGCCGTTGGAGGGGTCGAGGGGCTGCATGCCGCGATTCCCGAGCAGGGCATGTGGAGCCCGTGGCACAACGGGCCGTCCGGATGGATTTACATCGCCATGCTCGGCCCCAATTTCGTGGTCTCGCCGGGACTTCTCCAGAAGATATACGGCGCGCGCAACGACCGCGCGGTCCGCGTGGGGGTGGGAGTCAACGCGCTCTTCCTGATGCTTTATGCGCTCGTGCCCGTCCTGTTGGGGATGGCCGCGCGGGTGCTGCATCCCGGGCTGCCGAACGCGGATCGAGAGATGGCGCTCCCGCTGCTGTTCATGCATGACCTGCCCTTCTGGGTCGGTGCGCTCGGCCTGGCCGCGGTCTTCTCAGCGGAAGTGAGTGCTTCCGACGCGATCCTGTTCATGCTGGCCACGTCACTGTCGCAGGATCTCTACAAGAGGTTTGTTGACCCTTCGGCGTCGGATCGCCGGGTGGTGGCGGTGGCCCGCGGTGCCTCGGTCATCGGCGCCGTCGCCGCGCTCGCCGTCGCGATGCTGTCGAAGAGCGTCGTGGACGCGCTCGGCTTCTTTTACACGCTCGTCGGTGTCAGCCTGTTCGTCCCCATCATCGCCGGCTTGTACCTGCGACGGCCGAAGGCACTCGACGCGCTGGCCGCGATCGCCGGCGGTATCGTGGCGGCCGGAGCGGCGCAACTCTGGAACGGCGGCAAGGCGATTGGGTTCTTCACTCCGGCCATGTTCGGGCTGGCGGCGGCCGGCGCCACGTTCGCGCTGGTGACATTGATCGTTCCCCAACGGAGAACCGCATGACCCACGGATTGTTCGACCTCACGGGCAAGACGGCTGTCGTGATTGGCGGCGGCTCCGGCATCGGCGAGGCCCTGGTCCTCGGTCTCGCGAAGCAGGGCGCGCGGCTCGTCTGTCTCGACGTCAACGAAGAGGCGGCCTCCCGCGTCGCCGCCCGGGGCACGGCCGCGGGTGGGCAATGCGAGGCCGGTCCAATCGACATCCGCAGAGCAGTCGGCGTGGAGAAGGCCTTCACGAAATTCGACGCCAGATACGGCGTCGACATCGCGATCTGCACGCCGAGCATCAACGTGAGGAAACCGATCCTGAAATACACCGACGAAGAGCTGTCCCGCGTGCTCGACGTCAATCTGAAGGGCAACTTCCACGTGTTGCGCGCCGCGGGGCGGGTGATGACGGCCCGCGGGAAGGGCAGCATCATCCTCTTTTCGTCGATCCGTTCGCAGGTCGTCGAGCCGGGCCAGGCCGTGTACGCGGCCACCAAGGCCGCCATCGTCCAACTCGCCAAGACCGCGGCCGCCGAGTTCGGGCCGCACGGCGTTCGCGTCAACGCCATCGCGCCGGGGGTGATCGAGACGCCTCTGACCGCGCCCATCAAGGCGAACAGGGCGTGGTACGACGCCTACGCGGCGAAGAGCGTGTTCAACCGCTGGGGCCGGCCCGACGAGCTCGTCGGCGCCGCGGTATTTCTGGCATCGGACGCGGCCAGCTATGTGACAGGATCGGTTGTTCTCGTGGACGGCGGCTGGCTCGCCGCCGACGGCCGGTTTACGCCTCCCGGCATGTAGGCATCAGGGTGATATGGCACGAGTAGCGGTAATTGCCGGTGACGGCATCGGAAAAGAGGTGATCCCCGCCGGGATTGCCGTGGTGAGCAAGGCGGCGGCCGCGTGCGGCGCCGCGGTGGAGTTCACCGAGTTTCCGTGGGGCTGCGATTTCTATCGCGCGCACGGGCGGATGATGGCCGAGGACGGGTTCGATCGTCTCCAGGAGTTCGACGCCATCTACCTGGGCGCGATCGGCGATCCGTCGGTGCCCGATCACCTCGCGGTCTGGCAGTTGATCCTCCCGATCCGGCAGCGCTTCGACCAGTACGTGAACCTGCGGCCGATGCGGCTGGTCGCGGGGGTCGCCACGCCGCTCGCGGGCCGCGCGCCGGCCGACATCGACATGATCTGCGTCCGCGAGAACTCCGAGGGGGAATACGGCGGCATCGGCGGACGGCTGCAGGCAGGCACGCCGCACGAGATCGCGCAGCAGGTCAGCGTATTCACCAGCCGCGGGATCGAGCGCATCGCCCGATATGCCTTCGAGACGGCGATGACCCGCCCGCGCCGGCTGCTCGCGAGCGCGACGAAATCCAACGCCCTCAACTATTCGATGGTGCTGTGGGACGAAGTGCTGGACCAGGTCGCGAGAGACTACCCATTGGTCTCCTGGCGGAAGTACCACGTCGACGCGCTGGCGGCGCGCATGGTCACGGATCCGGCCAGCCTCGACGTGATCGTTGCGTCCAACCTGTTCGGCGATATCCTCACGGATCTCGGCGCGGCAGTGTCCGGCAGCCTGGGGATTGCCCCGAGCGGGAACATCAATCCCGAGCGGAAGCATCCCTCGATGTTCGAGCCGATCCACGGATCGGCGCCCGACATCGCGGGCAAGGGGGTCGCGAACCCGATTGGAGCGATCTGGGCGGGCGCACTGATGCTCAACCACCTCGGCGCTCCCGCGGGCCACGATCTCATCGTCGGCGCCATCGAGCGGGTGCTGGCCGGCCGCGGACCGCGCACACCGGATCTGGGCGGGAAGGCCGGGACCCGCGACGTGGCCGATGCCATCCTTGGGGAATTGAGGAGCTGACATGAACACGGTGGATACGGCGCCGGGTCTGAGCGGGCAGACGATCGTCGATCTTACGAAGAAGCACTCGCTGTTCGAGTGGTCGGCGCAGGGGGCGATCGATCCGATTCCCGTCGCCGGGGCGAAGGGCTGCTGGTTCTGGACCCCGGAAGGCAAGCGGTTCCTGGACTTCAACAGTCAGCTCATGTGCGTGAACATCGGCCACGGCGACGAGCGCGTGATCCGGGCGATTGCACAGCAGGCGGAAACGCTCGCCTACGCCAATCCGTTCATGGCGACCGAGCCGCGCGCGCGGCTGGGACGCAAGCTGGCCGGCATCTGCCCGGGCGACATCGACGTGTTTTTCTTCACCAACGGCGGTGCGGAGGCGAACGAGAACGCGATCAAAATCGCGCGGCAGTACACGGGCCGGCACAAGGTGATGTCCTTCTACCGTTCGTACCACGGCGGCACCTCGGGTGCGATGATGCTGACCGGCGATCCGCGGCGCTGGGCTTCCGAACCGGGGATGCCCGGCGTCGTCCACGTCCTCAATCCCTACCACGGCATTCAGAAGGGATGGGACACCGCGCAGGTGGCGCTCGATCGCATCGACGAAACGATCCAGATGGAAGGGCCCGACAAGATCGCCGCCTTCTTCATCGAGCCCGTCACCGGCACCAACGGCGTCCTGGTGCCGCCCGACGGCTTCATCCAGGGCGTGCGCGATCTGTGTACGAAATACGGAATCCTGATGGTGGCGGATGAAGTCATGTCCGGCTTCGGCCGCACGGGAGAATGGTTCGCCGTCGATCACTGGCGGGTCGTTCCCGACCTGATCACGATGGCGAAGGGGCTGACGAGCGCCTATGTTCCGCTCGGCGCGGTCGGAATGCGCCGGGCCATCGCGGATCACTTCAACGACAAGGTCTTCTACGGCGGTCTGACCTACAACAGTCATCCGCTGGCGTGCGCCACCGCGCTCGCCACTCTTCAGGTGTACGAGGACGATCACCTGATCGACAACGCCCGCCGAATGGGCGCGGTGATGCAGGAGCTGCTCGCCAGCCTGCAGGCGAAACACTCCATCGTCGGCGCCGTGCGATCAATCGGCCTGTTCGGGATCGTCGAGCTGGTGAAGGATCGCGAGACGATGGAGCCGCTGGCGCCGTTCAATGGCACGTCGGAGCCCATGAACAAGCTTCGCAAGATCTTCCGCGACGAGGGCCTCTACACGTTCGTGCGGATGAACACCTTCTTCACGAACCCGCCGCTCACCATCACGGAAGAAGAGATGAGCCACGGCTTCGACATCATCGATCGGGCGCTGGCGCAGATCGTGCGCTGACCGCGTGGGTGAAGGCGCGGCCCTACTTCAGCGCCTTCGAGAAAAACAGGTCGTGGTTCCCGGGCGGCTCGAGGCCGGCGCGGCGGACGGCCAGCGCGATCTGCGCCCAGTGGCGCGTCTCGTGCAGCAGGCAGTGGAACAGCAGCTTGCGCGGTGTGAGGAGGAAGTCGCCGGTCTGTACGGTGAAGGCCCGCGGCTCGTCGGCCACGTAGTCGTCCAGCTCCGCCACGAACTGATCCAGCTCGCGCCGGACCGATGCGCCGTAGTCGAACAGCGGCGGCGCGTGATGTCCACTGAGGCCCGTCTTGGTGTCGAGCGGCGCGCTCCGCAGCCGCTGAAGATGGCGGCGCTCGACGAGAAAGATATGGTCGATGAGGGCCCCGACGGTGGGGTAACGGCCGCCGGGCTGCACCTCCATCTCGAGGGCCTCGGGGTGAGCCGCGAACCACGACCGCCACTTGTCGCGCTCTTCCTGCGTGTATCGAGCCAGCTCATCGAACTCTAGTTTCATGGTGTTCACCCGCCGATGGCTCGTTCATCTGAGAATCTCGGATGCGTCGACAATGGTCATTGGCCCGAGATTCAGCGCCTTGAGGCCCGGTTCGATGGCCTTGCGGTCTCCCACAATCACTACCGCGAACTTGTCCGGTTGGATGTACTTGTCGGCCACGCGCTTCACGTCCGCCGCCGTCACGGCGCGAACGCGGTCGCCGTAGGTGGAATAGTAGTCCGCCGGCAGGTCGTACAAGTACGCAGTCGCGAGGGCGTTGGCGGTCGAGCGGGTCGTCTCGAAGCTGCGCGGCATCTGCAGCGCCAAGTAGTTCTTCGCCTTGTCGAGCTCCGCGCCAGACACCGGTTCGTGGATGTGCGCCAGCTCGGTGAAGAACTCCTTCAACGCTTCCGCCGTCTTGTCGGTCTGAACACCCGCCGCGGCATAGAACGGGCCGGCGTTCACCCGCATGTCGAATCGGGACGAGGCGCCGTAGGCGTAGCCGTGGACCTCGCGGAGATTGTTGTTCAGGCGCGACGTGAACGCTTCGCCCAGGATCGTATTCAGGACGCGGAGCGCGAAGTAATCCGGCGTCGAGCGGGCGACGCCTACCCAGCCGATCCGGACCTGCGACTGCACCGCGCCCGGCTTGTCGATCAGGAACACGCGGCGGGCCGTCAACTGCGAGGCGTCAGCGGCCGGCGGAACCCTGGCGCCGGCCGTCCCTTTCCAGCCGGCGAAAGCCCGCTCGAGCATCGGGACCACCGTATCGGCGGTCACGTCGCCTGCCACGATTAGTGTCGCGTTGCCAGGACGATAGTGCGACGCGTGGAACGTCCTCAGATCGGCGACGGTGATGCCCTTGAGCGACACCGCGGTACCGATCGCGGGCGCACCATAGCGGTGCTTGTCGCCGAACACGAGCTTCGGGAACGCCACCTGGATCAGCTGTTCCGGGTCGTCCTGGATTTCGAGGAGGGACGCCAGGCGTTCCTCGCGAAGACGCTCGAGCTCGGCTTCCGGAAACGTCGGACGGGCGACGACATCCGCCATGATCGAGAGGGCATCGGCGAGCCGTGCGACCGGCACGTGAAGGTTGACGTACGACGCGTCGACGGCTCCGGAGGAAGACAGGTCGGCGCCGAGAAAATCGATCGCGTCGGCGATCTCGAGCGCGGTCCGCGCGCCGGCCCCTTCATCGATCATGTCGGCGGCGAGACTCGCGAGCCCGAACTTCTGCGGTGGATCCGCCATGATGCCGGCGCGGACGGTCAGCTCGAGGTGCACGGTCGGGACTTTGTGGACCCCCATGATCCACACGGTCAGGCCGTTCGAGAGCGTCCGCTTCTCGACCGGCGGCAGCTTCAGCGACGGAGTCGGGCCGAGTGCCGGCGGCTTGGACCGATCGGGGAGTTGTTGTGCAGATACGCCGACCACGGCCACGGCGGCAGCACAAAGACCACAAAGAAACAAAGACCACGAAGGATTCTTTGTGATCTTCTTATCTTTGTGAGCTTTGTGATTCGGATCGTGTCGTCGTGACATCACTTGACTGGCTCCACGACCAGCTCGACGCGTCGATTGAGCGGCAGGAAGCGCGCCGCCATCGCCTGGATGTCGCCGGGCGAGAGCGCCCGATACCGCGCCAGATCTTCGTTGAAATAGCCGGGGTTGCCGGTGGCGAAGTAGTGGCCGTTCAGCTGGTCGCCGACGCCGCCGAAATCGCCGACGCGCTCCATCCGATCGTAGAAGGATGACTCGATCTGGTTGATCGCCCGCGTGAACTCCCGATCCGCAGGCGGCGCCTGCTGGAGTTTCGCGATTTCCTCGTCCACGATCGTGCGGATTCTCTCGATCGACGCCGTCGGCCGTGCCGTGACGACGATCTGATACTCGGAGTTGAGGGTTTTGGACGCCTGGAAGGCCGCCACGTCCTGCGCGATCTGCAGGTCGTACACCAGCCGCTTGTACAGCCGCGAGTTCTTGCCGCCGGCCAGCAGCAGAGACAGGACGTCCAGCTCGGCGTCTCCCGGCTCGAAATGCGACGGCGTAATCCAGGTCAAGTACAAGCGCGGCATCTGCACGCGGTCCTGGATGGTCTTCCTT
>Ga0310810_10008773_pt1 | contig 11663 bp, 9 predicted proteins | sample NCmetagenome_FD_207641 | JGI IMG/M metagenome (GOLD analysis project Ga0310810, IMG submission 207641) | Soil microbial communities from experimental microcosm in Duke University, North Carolina, United States - NC | ecosystem: Engineered > Artificial ecosystem > Soil microcosm > Unclassified ...
CCACGCCCGGAACTTGTCGTCGATCGTCTTCATGTAGTCGAAGGACGCCTGGTCGCACACCCGGTCGAGAATCTGCTCGCTCGTGGTCACGTTCATGAACGCCGCCACTCTTCGCACGGTGCCGGGCAAGTCCTGCTTCATCGACTTGAACGGAACGATCAGCACGTTGGGTCGATGCCGCTGGGCCCAGTAGCTGGCAGTGTTGACCGGCCAGGACGACCAGACACCCATGCCCGACGTGAGGAAGACCTCGAGCCAGGTTTCGACGGAGAAGCCGGAGAAACTCAGGGGGCCGTTCTTGACGAAGAAGAAGTAGCTCGAGACGAACACGTCTTTCGGATCGCGGATCACGATGATGTAGCGAGCCTCCTCCGAGAACGGCAGCCAGTCGAAGTCGAAGTGCGTTTTGATGACCCGCTTCTGTTCCGGCGATGCCATCCACACCGATGGGTCCTCGATCGGGATGGCGTAATGGGTCATCGGCCCCATCATTGCGACGTCGGGCCACGCCACGACGCTGTGAATGTGTTCGTACTCGCCGGTGCCGTGGAAGGCGAGCTGGTGAGCGATCTGCATCATCCAGTTCGTGCCGCTCTTGACATGCGCGGCCACGAACACGTCGTGGCGGGTTGCGACGTAGTCCTTGAGAGGATTCTTCGCGGCTCCGGCGCGATAGCGTCGAGCCGCCATCGACCGCAGAAAGGCTGGCGCGCGGCCGAACCGGTCGAGGACGCGGATGACGGGCCGGGCCACTCCGAACATGGCGATGCCCATCAGACACCGCACGGCAAAGGGCGGCATCCTTCGAGTGAAGGTCGTTGCTGGCGTAGCTGCCATGAAGGCTCAATTCGCGCGCGGAGGCGCGAGAGGATCCTGCTGCTTCTCGGTCTGCGGCTCTTTCTCTTTCTTGTCCGTCACTCCAGGCTTGGCGCCTTTCGAGACGAGATACTCGACGACCGATTCGAACTTGAGTGTCTTCGCGGCGTCAAGTGCCGTACGACCGTCGGTGTTGGTCGCGTTGACGTCGACGCCAAGGTCCACTGCGAGCGTGACGGTCTCGAGGGCGAGCGCTTCCCGCTGGCTCCGGTCTGGTGGCACCCAGGCGTTGCCGCCACCACCCATCCCGAGCGCGGCCATCAGTGCCGTCGTGGCTTCGAACTTGTGATCGTAGGCGCGGCCATCCTTGCCGTCGACGATGCGGTCGCTGCGATGCACGAAGAGCGGGTCCGCGCCGAGCTCGACGAGCCGGCGCATCACGTTCGGCAGCGCATAGCGAGCGGCCAGCCAGTACGGCGTGGCGCCCACCAACTCGGGCTCGAAATGGAGATCGCTCGACTGACGCCGCGTCGGCGTCCATGCCTGTAGGCGCGCTTGCGGATCCGCGCCACGCGCCAGCAGCATCCGCACGAGCGCCTCGTCGCGGCGCATGATCGCCTCGTGCAGCGCCGTGAAGCCGGCCGATGACGTGTTGGGATCGGCACCCTTGTCGAGCAGGAACTCGACGAGCGTGTTGAAGCCCGAGTGCGTCGCCAGGGCGAGGACGCTGATGCCCCAGGCGTCTTCGTCGTTGACGTTGGCGCCGGCAGCGACGAGAAGCTTTGCCGAGTCGAGGTCGCCGGAGCGGGCGGCGAACATCAACGGCGTGTTCTTGCCGTACGGGATCGATCGGTTGTACTCGAGGGCGCCATGCGGCGACACCGCTTCGACCTGGCTCCAACTGTCCGATCGCGCATGGACGTCCGCGCGATGCGCGAGCAGCACCTTCACGACGTCCGAGTGTTTTTGCGCGACGGCCCACATGAGTGCCGTCTGCCCGCGCGCCGCTCGCACATTGGGATTGGCACCACGTGCGAGCAGTTGTTCGACCACCGCAGCATTGCCGGACCGCGACGCGACCATCAGCGGCGTTTCGCCGAGCAGCAGCGCGGCGTTCGGATTGGCCCCCGCCTGCAGAAGCCTGCGCACCATCGCGGCGCTGCCATTGAGGCTCGCATTCCACAGCGGCGTAGCACCCAGATCATTGGCCGCGTTGACGTTGGCGCCCGCCTTGATCAGCAGCTCCGCGCTCTCGCCATCGTCGCGATAGCTGGCCCAGTGCAAGGCCGTCGTGCCGTCAGGTTCGGCGGCGTTGACGTCGGCCTTTTCCTGAATGAGCCGGCGGATCGCCTCGCGATCAGTGTTGCGCGCCGCAGTGATCATTGGCAGGTTGGGTGCAGCGCCCATCACCAGCACGGAGACGACGATCGATAGCAGCCGTCCGCTCAATCTCAACCTCCCACCTGTAGTGGGTCCACCAAAGCTATAACCACGAAGAAAGAGCGTCACGAAGCACACGAAAGTTCGTTTACCAGCACGTCGGCGCGGGCAAGGCTTCTACGAAAACAACGAACGGGTGATCAGTCTGCTTCGTGTTCTTCGTCTCACTCGTGATCTTCGTGGTTCACATCCAGTAAGGGGAAACTTACACACCGGACAGCGTGTCCAGCGGCAGTTTGCCTGTGCTGCCGCCGATCTTCTCTACCGGCACGTCGAGTTTGTCCATCAGCGTCAGCAGCAGGTTTGCGATCGACGGCTTGTCCGTGTACTTCACGTGCCGCCCGCCGTCGAGTTTGCCGGCGCCGCCGCCGACCAGCATCAGCGGAAGGTTGACGCCCGAGTGGCGCGTGCTGTTGGAGATGCCCGAGCCGTACATGATCGTCATGTGGTCGAGCAGCGAGCCGTCGCCATCGGGCGTGGCACGCAGCCTGGCCAGGTACTTGGAGAAGAGCTCGGTGTGATACCGGTTGATCTTCGAGAGCCGCTCGATGATCTCGGCGACGTCGTTGTGATGTGAGAGCGGATGGTGCGCTTCGGGCACGCCGATTTGCGGATACGGACGCGCGCTCTGCTCTTTGCCGATCATGAAGGTGATCACACGGGTCAGGTCGGACTGGAATGCGAGGAGCTGCAGGTCGAGCATTAGCGCGAGGTGATCTTCGAACACCGGCGGGATGCCCTGCGGCTGATCGAGCGTGGGCAGCTCGACGTCGCGCTGCTGCTCCGCTTTCTGAATACGGCGCTCGATGTCGCGAAGGGCTTCCGTGTACTGTTCGACCTTCGCCTGATCCTGGGCGCCGAGCTCCTGTCTGAGCCGCGCGAGCTTGTCGTTGACCGAATCGAGCAGGCTCTTCTGCTGCTGCAGTCTCGCCTCGCGCGCTGCTTTGCCGGTGCTGCCGCTGTCACCGAACAGACGCTCGAACACCGCGCGCGGGTTGTATTCCATCGGCAAGGGCTGCGTGGGGCTGCGCCAGGAAATCGTGTGCGTATAGGCGCAGCTCAGAATGCCCGTGCAGGCACCGGCATTTGCCGGAGCGTCCATCGCGAGCTCGAGGGAGGCGACCTGCGTCTCGTTGGCGAAATGACGGGCGAGCAACTGGTCCATCGACACGTCGGCGAGGATCTCGACTTCGTTCCGGCCGCCACGCGTCGTGCCCGTGAGAAACGATCCCGAGGCGCCGGCGTGAATGTAGTTCCAGCTCGCATTGATACCCGAGAGCACGAGCATCTGGTTCTTGAACGCGGCGAGCGGCTCGAGGATCGGCGAGAGCTCGAATTCGCGTCCCTCGCCTTTGGGCGTCCAGTACTGCATCGCCATGCCGTTCGGCACGTAGAAGGCGAGAAACCGGTGCGCGCGCGCCGTGGCGGCGTGCGCGCGCGACGCGAACGCCGGGAGCATTGCGTCCAGCAGCGGCAACGACAGGGAAGCCCCAAGGCCGCGGAGGACGGCGCGCCGTGGCAACGCTTTTCCAGTGAGGAACGTCATGGTTGCGACCCTCGCATCAAAAACGCCGGGCTCTTGACGATGCCGGCGATCAGGGCGGACCAGCGATAGTTGTTCGCGGCAGCGTCTCGGACGATGCCCCGCACCGCCGGCAGATCGTAGTACTCGATCCGCCGGCCGAGCGCGTATGCCATCAGCTTTTCGGTGACCGTGCGCGGAAACTGTTCGGGCTCGGCGAGGAGCAACGCACGCAAGCCGGTCAGCCCTTCGAGCTTCGCGCCACTGAGCGTATTGGCGGTGGCGTCCACGGGACGCCCTGATTCGTCAACGGTGCGAAATCCGCCGATGGCGTCGTACTGCTCGAGCGCGAATCCCAGCGGGTCGATCACGGAGTGGCAGCTAGCGCAGCTCGGGTTCGTTCGGTGCTGGGCCAGCCGCTCCCGGATTGTCGGTGGCGTGCCGTTCCCTTTGACCTCGGCAAGGTTGGTGTCGACGCCCGGCGGTGGGGGCGGGGTGGGCAGGCCGAGGATGTTGTTCAGCAGGAACTTTCCGCGCAGCACCGGCGACGTTCGATCGGGGTACGACGTCGTCGCCAGGATCGATCCGTGCGCCAGGAGACCGCCGCGCTGTTCGGCATTGGTGAACGTCACTCTCCGGAATCGGCTGCCGTAGATGTCAGGGATGCCGTAGTGACGCGCCAACCGTTCGTTGACGAACGTGTAGTTGGCATTGAGCAGTTCGGTCACGCCGCGATCTTCGCGAAGCGTGCTGGCGATGAAGAGCTCGGTCTCGCGTGAGAAGGCCTGCAGCAGGCTGTCGTCGTACGTGGGATACCGATCCGGATCGACAACGACCTCGCCGACGCGGCGCAGGTTCAACCATTGCGCCGCGAATCCGTCGACCAGCGCGCTGGTGGCTCGCGGATCGACCAGCATCCTGCGGACCTCGCGATCGAGCGTCGCCGGTCGCGTGAGCTGATTGCTCTCCGCCAGATTGAGCAGCCGATCGTCGGGCACGCTGCTCCAGAGGAAGAACGAAAGCCGCGACGCGACCTCGAGATCGCTCAGGCGATAGGTGCTTTCTCTTGTCGGCGAGTCGCGATAAATGCGCAGCAGAAAATCCGGATCGACCAGCACGCGCTCGAGCGCCAGTTGCACGCCGGCGTCGAAGCTGCGCCCATCGCTTCGTCCTTGATCGAAGAACGTGAGGAGTCCCTCGATGTCGGACGTGGTGACCGGCCGTCGATAGGCGCGCCGGGCGATCTTCGAGAGGATCGTCGCCGCGCAACCGCGCTCCTCCGGCTGCGACCGTGGATGACAGACGAAGATGGCGCGGCGGCTCGGTGTCTCATCCGCGGGACCGGCTGTTTGATACGGCCCGCCGATCTGCACGGAGCCGACGTTGGCGTATCCCATGTAGTCGTTGTCGTTCGCAATCGTTCGGCCGCGCTGTGGTGGATGTGGAAGACCTTCCGGTTCCCACAGCTCGCGCACGAACGAGACGCCGACCACGTGCGGCCCGGCCTCACCCGTGACGCGGACTTCGAGCCCGGCATCGCCGGTGACTTGCATGTACTTTTCCCATTCAGGATCGCCGGCAAACCCGGGCTCGCCGTCACCGGCGTAGCTGAGTGCAGCCGGCCGGCCTTTGGCGTCACCGCCAACCGTGAATCGCTTCACCAGCTTGCCGTCCATGCGGACGTCGAGCTGCTGCGGCCAGCCCATTCCCTTGAGGTAATCCTGATACTGACGTTGCAGCCGCACCTTGACGAGGTACTCGCCGTCGACCGGGAAGTTGTACGGGATGGCGATCCCGCCGCGCGATCCGAACGGAAGGTCTTCGCTCTGACGATCGTCTTGCAGGACGTGAATTGGAATATCGAACGTCTCGATGTGCGGACTCGCCGGCGGAAGTCCCGTCGCGATGCGCGTGACCTGCCGCGCGACCGACAGATACCGCTCGAGGTGCGCGGTTGAAATGGACAGCGCGTCAGCAAGGTTGTCGAAGCTGCCGTCGGCGGTTTCGTCACCGGGCAGCAGCGGACGGACGTCGAGGTCGAGCGCGAACAGGTCGCGAATGACGTTGGTGTACTCGGTGCGATTCAGACGGTGCACCGCGCCGATGCGTCCTGGCTGCGGGTGGGCCGCCCATGCTCGATCGATGTCACGTTCGAGCGAGGTCGCGAGGCGTCGATAGGTCGCAACATCGGGACGAGGCCGCCCTGGTGGCGGCATCGATTGCGCCCGCAGCTTGCCGATCACGCGCTCCCAGGCCTCTGCATTGGCGGCGGGCTGGGACGCATCCAGCGTATCGAGCGCGAGCCCGGCGGTGCGCAGCCGCTGATTGTGGCAGGTGATGCAGTACTGGTCGAAAACGGCCCGAGAGTCCGGCGGCGCGGTGGACGCGGCTTTGGGATCCTGACCCGCCCGGATCTCGACGCTCGAGACGGCGGCGACGATCCAGCCGCCGACGAGGAGCCCAAGGATCGAGGTGAGTCGCCGCATCGCGTCTCCGGACCTCCTTCCGGCCGGGCCCAATTGTGCCCTAGAGACAGGGCTTCTGTCTCGGATTTGGAGCGGATTTCTGCAGCCGAACTCCGGCCGCGGACGAGCCCTATCGCGGTGGGCGTTCCATGCCTCTTTTCTCGATCACCGGCACCGCTGCCGGCGCGGCAAGAAAGTCGAGCAGCGCCTTGGCGGCGGCCGCGTGAGTCGCGGTGGCACTGACTCCGCCGACCATCACGGCGTACTCCTGCACCTCGGCGGGGAAGGTGCCAGCGACTTCGACGCCGGGCACCGGCAGAATCTCGCTCAGCGGCAGCACCCCCAACTCGGCCTCCCCGCGTGCGACGGCCTGGCTGACCTCATCCCCCGTCGTCGTCGGCTTGAACTTCGGGGTCATCTGCTCGACCATGCCGAACCGCTTGAGGAGACCCATCAGGAAGACGCCGCCCGTGCCTTCCTTGGCAAAGGCAATCGACTTCGTCGCCGCGAGCGTGGATTTGAGGGCGTCTACGGTGTGGATGTCGGGCTTGGGCGCTCCACGACGAACGGCGAGTGCCATGCCGGCGCGAGCCAGCGGTGCGCGTGTGCCCGCAACGATACGGCCCGACTTGATCAGCGCGTCCATCTGGGCCGGAGTGATCACGAGAAGGTCGAACGCCTCTCCGCCGTCGATCCGGCGCTTCAGTTCAGCCGACACGCTGTAGCCGATCGCCAGCTCGTGACCCGTGGCCTTCTCGAATTGCGGGGCCAGGTCCTGCATCGCCGCCTTGAAGCCGTTGGAGCTGAGCACGGTGACTTTCTCCGCGTTGGCGGCGGCGGCGTGCGCGAGCAGGACGGCCACCACGAGCGCGGCCGTCGCGCTTGGTCGTGCGATGCGTGAATGTTCGAGTGTCATCGTGACAGCACCTCTCTCCTGCGCTGCAGTACCATGCCTCGAGAAGGATATGACATGAGCGTCTTCAGTAATCCTGCGTCATCGACGCCGAGCGAGACGGCGGCCTATGTCACTGCGCTCCTTGGTTTGATCGGCGACGGTGATCCGGTCGAAATCCTCCGGCACACGCCGGCCGTCATCGCGCAGTTCCTCGAGAGCACACCCACCCAGATCCTTACCATCCCCGAAGCGCCAGGCAAGTGGGCGATTCGCGAGGTCGTGGCGCATCTCGCGGACTCCGAGCTCGTTGGCGGGTTCCGCCTCCGCATGATCATGGCGCACGATCGACCGCAGATCATCGGCTACGACCAGGATCTCTGGACTGACCGGCTCCGCTATCGCGACGTCGAGATCAGAGACGCCCTGGAACAATTCACCCTCCTGCGACGGGCGAACATGCGGTTGTGGCAGAACCTTGGTCCACAGGATCTCGCGCGGGTTGGGGTGCATAGCGAACGAGGCGAGGAAAGCCTCGAGCACATGCGTCGCCTCTATGCCGCGCACGATCTGCTTCACCTCCGTCAACTGGAGCGGATTCGTAAATCGCTGTCGCCGGCAGCCTGAGCTCCTCATGTGAGGTCTCACGAGAGCGTGATCACGACGCTGCCTTTCTTGCGTCCGGTGTCGACGTATGCATGGGCATCGCGGATGCGCGACAGCGGGTACGTGCGATCGATGACGGGTTTGAGCGCGCCAGATTCGGCGAGCGCGCCGAGGAAGCGCAAGTCCTCGACGCGTGGAGAGCCCACGCCAGCCAGGACGCGTCGGCCGTCGCGCGATGGCCGCAGCATGGCACCAAATATCTGACCGAGGCTGGCGACGACCAGCAATAGGCGGCCGCCGGACGAGAGCGCGCGTTTACAGCGTGCGAAGGTGCAGTTGCCGACGGCATCGAGAATGATGTCGTAGGGTTCTCCGGTCTGCGTGAAGTCCTCTTTCGCGTAGTCGATCGTGCGCTCCGCTCCGAGCGATCTCACCAGCTGTGCGTTGCTCGCGCTGCAGACGCCGGTGACCGTCGCGCCGAAGTGTTTTGCCAACTGCACCGCGGCGGTGCCGACAGCACCGGAGGCGCCGTTGATCAGGACCCGCTCGCCCGGCCGAATCTTGCCGAGGTTCCGCAGGTAGAAGAGGCTCGTCATGCCACCGAACACGAGTGCCGCGGCGTCCTCGAATCGCAGCGTGGCGGGGATCGGTGCGAGATTGTCCTGGGGCACAGCGACGTACTCGGCGTGCGATCCCATTCGTGTGCCGAAGACACGGTCGCCGAGTGCAGCGCGGGACGCCGATGAACCCAATGCAGCGACCTCGCCGGAGAATTCCCAGCCGAGAATCTGTCTGCGCGGGCCGGACAGACCGAAACCGAGGCGCAGCAACAACCCGAATCCGGGCGGCACACGGGCGCTGCGCAGACGCGCATCACCTGCGCTCACGGTCGTCGCACGCACTTTGACCAGCACCTCGTTGGGGCGCGGTTCTGGTCGCGGCACTTCCTCGATCGAGACGACGTCGGGGGGGCCGTACCGGCGATAGACCGCGGCCTTCATGTGCATTGAAAGGCAGACGTGCCGTGAATATCCGCGTTCGCATCGCGGGCCCACGGGCTCGCGAAGTAACTATAGGCTACTGAAAAGGAAGAAGTATTGCCGTATGGTAGGATTGCCATATGGCGAAGGTCACCTTCTCTCTCGACGAGGAGACCGTGCGCACGCTTCGCATGATCGCGGCGCGCAAGCAGAAGCCGCAGAGCACTGTCGTCCGCGAAGCGATCATCGAGTACGCGGCGAAGGACGAGAAACTCCCCGAAGCAGAGCGCGTACGAAAGCTGCAGATCATTCGCCATTTGAAATCCCAGCCGCCAACCCGCGCCGAGGCGAACGTCGATCGAGAGCTCAGCGAGATTCGTCGTGGCCGGAGAACGGGCTGGGCTCGGCGCAGCGACTAGCCGAGGCGGGGCACGGGCGATGCTGGTTCATCTCGACACGTCGATCCTGGTGGATGCGTTCACCGGCCCGCGTCGCTCTCTCGCGCAGATCGAGTCGGCGACCATCGCGGGCGATGTCGTGTCCTTCTGTTCGATCGTGCTCTATGAATGGCTTCGAGGTCCGAGGGCGGAAGACGAGATAGAAACCGTTCGCGCCTTCTTCGAGACCGAGCGCGTCGCCGAGTTCGGCGAAGGCGACGCGAGAATCGCCGCCGCTCTGTATCGACAGGTGAAGCGGGCGCGTCAGCGGCAGGGCGATCTTGCCATCGCCGCGTGCGCGATCGAGCAGGGCGCGGCACTCTGGACGCTCAACGGCAGCGACTTCAACGACATCCCTGGGCTGAGGTTGTACCATCCTCCCATCCCTAATTCCTGACCTCGCAGGCATGGATTGGCGGGCATGTAGAAGCCATGATGTTCCGGCGAATCAACAAGCCCTCGCTCGCAGGCTCCGACACTCGACGATCTACGGTCGGCGATGCTGCGTCTACGACGGCTGCAAGCCGCCCGTCACCTCTCCCGAACCACTTGCGGTCCAGTCTCGAACGACTATCCGGCCTGTCGATGGCCGATGTCGGGGTCCACTACAACTCCGACGCGCCACGGCGGCTCAATGCGCATGCGTACACCAGGGGAACGGAGATTCATGTCGCTCCCGGGCGCGAGAGGGATCTTGCGCATGAGGCGTGGCACGCGGTGCAGCAGAAACAGGGCCGCGTTCGTCCCACCGATGTCGCGTCGTCCATAAGCGACGATCCTGCCCTGGAGCGGGAAGCCGATCGCATGGGTGCCGCGGCCTTCGCCGGGCTCCACGACACGGTTCGGCCGGCGCAGCCCTGTTCCGCGGCAGCAAATCAGGAGGATGTCGTCCAGCGGAAGACCGTGAGCAGTGAATTCGGTGTGTTCGAGACGAAGCAGTTCACGCCCGGTACGAGCGGGGTCACGATTCTTCTGACATTCGATCCCGATGAAGCCAAGGTCGATGCCACGAAGATCGCGTTCGTTCAGAGCGTCAAGGCGACCGACGAAGCCAAGAAGGCGTTTGCGATCAATCCCACGATGGCCGGTCGAATGGTCAAGAAAGGAAAAGGCAAGGGCTACACGATCGACGCGTCGGGCGAAGTCAACAACCCGCTCTATTTCGACATCAAGAATCTCGGCTCAACGGAGGACTTGAAGGACACACCCCCGCCGTCAGCCAGTCCCGTTCAAGTCGGCGTCAACACCCACTACGACTTTGGCTACTGCTACAAGGCGAGCGCCACTGCGGCCACGAAGTCGAAGCATCCTGCGGCGATGTTCGACCAACCGGAGGGCCTTGCCAGGAAGGGCGCGGGCATGACGTTCGAGACGACGGCGTTGGCGATCGATGGCGTTGACCAGGGCAAGTACTACGGCTCGGTCAAGTGGGGCTACGTCATGAAAGGCCCGAGCGGCGCCCCCACTGTTTCCGAGAGTGACATCGAGCTGGCGTCGGCGAAGACGCCGACGGCGAATTTCATTGCTCCCGCCAAATTGTGGAATCTCGGCACGACTCGCGGCGATCTCGTCGTGAACCCGACAGCGCCGGGGAACAAGAAGGATGCCTACACGGAGACGTCGAGAGGCGTGGGGCCGAGACTCCCGAAGGGCACGAAGCTCAAGTTGCAGAAGGTCATCAAGGGCACGACCACGAGCATGATCGAAGTGGAGGTGCTCGACGGCACGAACGCGGGTGACGTCGTGATGATTTACGTCGCAGACGTCAAAGACCTTGGCGGCGGTGATCCCAACAAAAAACTACCGGAAAAGTGACGCGCTCCGGCATGTGAGCGCGCGCCCTCGTCACACCATTCGTCCCCGACCAGTTCTGCCTCGACTGTTCTGATCGCCTTGGCATCCGAAGAGGTGTGAGACGATCCCCACAGAAGCCTAGCGAGGTGCTGCCTCAGACCAGGCAGCCAAGACGGCTGGGACACGCGGGCGGGAGGCGATGCGGGATGCGTTCAGTGCGATTGATTGCGGCGGTCGTGCCGCTGGTGGTTGGGGCCTTCGTGTCGGCGCAGACGGCCACACCCGGTAGTGTGGCTCACGCGACCTCGGCCAACGTGCTCCCGTTCAACGCCACTGAGAAGACGCTCGCCAACGGCCTCAAGGTGATCGTCGTCCCGACCGGCTTTCCAAATCTCGTCAGCATCCAGATTCCCGTGCAGACCGGCTCGCGCAATGAGATCGAGCCCGGCAAGTCCGGCTTTGCGCACTTCTTCGAGCACCTGATGTTCCGCGGCACGCCGAACACGCCGCCTGAGCGCTACCGCCAGATCATGACCAAGGCGGGAGCCCGCGACAACGCCGCCACCGGCGATGACTCGACGCACTACTACTCGACCTTCGCCAAGGAGGATCTGGAGACGATCGTCGCGCTCTACGCCGACATGTTCCAGAACCTCGCCTACTCGGAGGCCGATTTCAAGACCGAGGCGCGCGCCATCCTCGGCGAGTACA
>Ga0310810_10008775_pt1 | contig 11662 bp, 5 predicted proteins | sample NCmetagenome_FD_207641 | JGI IMG/M metagenome (GOLD analysis project Ga0310810, IMG submission 207641) | Soil microbial communities from experimental microcosm in Duke University, North Carolina, United States - NC | ecosystem: Engineered > Artificial ecosystem > Soil microcosm > Unclassified ...
AGCCGCGCACGCCTGACAAGCATCAACCGGCTTGCATTCTCTCGCCCATTTTGAACATTCCCGACGGTCCCAGCGGGATCGTTCATTACCCAGGCACCGGTTTGCCTGCGGAGTTCGACGGGCATTTTTTCGTCTGCGGTTTCAAAGGGACAAGCGCGCGCAGCGCGATCACGCATTTGAAAGTCGCCGAGCACGGCGCCGGTTTTGCGGTGGAAAAAGCGCCCGCGATCTTTGTCGGCGATGTCCAGGCCACGGACATCGACTTCGGTCCCGATTCGCGCGTTTATTTTACCGAGTGGGGAGAAGGGTGGGAAGGAACGGGCCGGGGTCGCATCTTCCGAATCGAACACATTCCCTCGCAAAGCGCGCAGGCGGCGCAGATTGCCGAGGTGAAAACGTTGCTTGCCGAGGGGCTGGGGGGAAAACCAATCGCGCAGCTGGCAGCATTGCTCGCGCACCGCGATCAACGCATTCGTCTGCGCGCGCAATGGGCGCTGGCGAAACGCGTCGAGGGGATCGAGGAATTGCGCAAAGCCGCATTCAAGAACCCGAGCGCGCTCGCCAGACTGCATGGAATCTGGGGAATTGGGCAGGCCACGCGCAGCGTCGACAAGGCGCTTGCCGAGAAGGCGGTGGGGGCCCGCGAAACACTCATCACATTGCTCAAAGATCCCGACGCAGAAGTGCGCGCACAGGTCGCACACGTCGCCAGTGAGATCAACGTTGCCGGAGTCAAAGGTTGGAATATCAAATCGCCGTGGGCGAAAGAACTCGTCGCCTTGCTGCACGATCCCAGCTTGCGCGTTCGATTCTTTGCCGCACAAGCAGCCGCGAAATTTGCCGGAGATTCCGTTGCTGAATCCGTCATCGCCATGCTGCGCGAAGACAATGGCGCAGATGAATACCTTCGTCATGCAGGGACGATGGCACTCACAGCGCTTGGTGAATCAGCCATCGCCGTTGCTGCCAAAGATCGTTCGGCTGAGGTTCGCATGGCGGCGCTGCTGGCAATGCGGCGGCGTGGATCCGCACACATCGAACAGTTTCTTCGTGACGCCGACCCGCGCCTGGTCCGCGAAGCTGCCATCGCGATTAATGACCTGCCGATCCCGGCGGCCGCTGCCGAACTGGCCAAGCTCATCGACCGTTCTACAACGCTCGATGTGCAGACGGCGCTTCGCGTGATCAATGCGAATCTGCGTGTTGGAACGCCCGAAAATGCCGCCGCGCTCGCGCAGGTTGCCGCCAGTGCCCATGCGCCACGGATCGCGCGCCTCGAAGCATTGAATGCGCTCAGCACCTGGCCAAAGCCTTTTCAGCGCGACCGCGTGGCCGGCCTTTATCGTCCGCTTGCCACGCGGGATCCGGCCCCCGCCGTCGCCGCATTGAGACCAGTGCTGCCACAGATTCTCCGCGCACCTCCCGCTGCTCCGGCCGCGCCGCCGCCGACGCAGAAAGTATCTGCGGCAGCCGCGCCCGAGACTCCTGGGTCTTCGTCGACGGCTGATCCGAATGGCGAAGTGGCGATTGCTGCAATTGAGGCAGTGCGCGCACTCGACATGAAAGATGCGGCGCCGGTGCTGTCCCATCTGCTTTCCCAACCCGACGCGGCTGCAAAGGCGCGCAGCAAAGCCTTGGAAACATTGGCGGCCCTCGACGCGCCGAATCTCCAGGAAGCCATTGCCACCGGCTTGACTGCGCAGAGCCCCTCGGTCCGCGTTACCGCGAGCACCTTGCTCGGAAAACTCGAGCCCGAACGCGCCGCGCAACAACTCGTGGCTGCCTATCCGGACGCGGAGTTGCCGGAAAAAAAAGCGATCCTGCTCGCACTGGGCGGACTCGACAGCGAAACCGCCAACAAAGCGCTCATCTCATTTCTCGATGACCTGCGCGCCGGCAAGATTCCACCGCCGGTCGAACTCGAACTGCTCGAAGCCGCTGCCCGCCGCAAGAAACCGGAAGTCGCTGCGAAGCTCGCCGCGTATGAAAGTTCGCTCCCTGCCAACGATGCGCTCGCTCGTTTTCGCGTGGCGCTCGCGGGTGGCGACCGGGATGCGGGAGAAAAGTTGTTCAAGGAGCATGTCGTCGCGCAATGTTTTCGCTGTCATCGCGTCAAAGGAACCGGTGGAGAGGCCGGCCCTGATCTGACCGGGATCGGCGCAAGAAAAGATCGCAACTACATCCTCGAATCGATTGTCGCGCCGAACGCGCAAATCGCCGAGGGATTTCAATCGATTCTTGTTACGTTGAAAAATGGCGAGATGCAGCTCGGCATCGTCAAAAAAGAAGACGCCGCCGCGTTGACCCTGCAAGTGCCCGCACCGGACGCGCCGCCTGTGACGGTAAAGAAATCAGAAATCAAAACACGCGAGAATGCGCCCAGCGGAATGCCTTCCGGACTCGCGGAACTTCTGAGCAAAGGCGAGCTCCGCGATCTGGTGGAATACGTGGCAAGCCTCACGGAGAATTAAAAATTAAGAGATAAGAATGAAGGCCAGGATATTGCGGGTCGGCCGTCCCGCACGCGCGTGGCGTTCGCACGCAGAATAAGCAGACGCACGTCGGATTCCGAAAAGCGCAGAATCATGCTCTTAATTCTTACCTCGTGATTCTTACCTCTACGCCATCAGTGCTGCCACGTGGGCGGTCGCGGCGCTGGCGAGACCGGTGAGGCTGTAGCCGCCCTCGAGCAAGGAGATGACGCGGCCGTTCGCGTGACGATTCGCGATGGCGCGCAGCAGTGTCGTCAGTTCAGAGAAGTCGTCGTCGGTCAGCAAAAAATGTCCAAGCGGATCGCCGACCCGCGAATCGAAGCCGGCCGAAATTAAAACGAGTTCCGGTTTGAAGCTCTCCATGGCAATCGAGAGTTTCTCCTCAAACGCGCCCACGATTTCCGTCCGGCCGGACATGGCGGGCAACGGACAATTCAAGGTCGTGTTTTTGCCCGCCCCGGCGCCGGTCTCATGCGCCCGGCCGGTGCCGGGATACCATGGCCATTGGTGCGTGCTGAAAAAGAAAACGCTCCCGTCTTCATAGAAGATTTCCTGCGTGCCGTTGCCGTGATGCACATCCCAGTCCGCAATCAGCACCCTGCCGATCCCGTGACGGCGCTGCGCATAACGCGCCGCCAGTGCCACATTGTTCAAAACGCAAAAACCCATTCCGCGCGCGACGCCGGCGTGATGACCGGGTGGCCGCACCAGGCAAAAGGCATTCTTCGCGGCGCCGGTGAGGACTGCATCGACCGCCGCAAACGCGCTGCCCACCGCGCGGAGCGCCGCGACCCACGATCGCGGATTGATATTGGTGTCTCCGGTGCTGAGCTGTGCAGCGCCACCGACAATTTCGCTCTCGGCAAGACGCAGATAGCCTCGATCGTGCACGAGTCGCAGGTCGTCGGTGCTCACGTTTTTCGGTTCGAGCGCGGCCATTTTCGAAGTGAGACCGGATTGAGTCAGTGCGGTGTGAACTGCATCGAACCGCTTCGGATTTTCCGGATGGCCGTAGCCCGGATCGTGTTCCTTGCAAACGGGATCGGCGACGAACGCGGTTCTGGCCATGGGTGGGACGCTTTTACCTTACTGGACATCGGTCACGCCATCCCGGAGAGTTGTCCTCCATGCCGCGCGGAAATTTCTTCGCAGTTCTCCTTGCACTCTCGCTCGGTTCGCGTGCCGATGACGTCGCAGTTGGGTCCGAGGCGACAAAGACCCCGGCACCGGGCCATTCCATGCACGGCGAAGCTTTCAACGAAGGACCGCGCCAGGCCGCCGTGCTCATCCCCGGCACCGGCGATGTGCATTTTCCCGTCACGACGACAAACGATCTCGCGCAGAAGTTCTTCGACCAGGGCGTTGGTCAATTGCACGGTTTTTGGTATTGGGAAGCGGAACGATCATTTCGCCAGGTTGCCGCGATCGATCCGAATTGCGCGATGGCGTTCTGGGGCATGGCCATGGCCAACGTGAACACGCCGAAGCGCGCCGGCGAATTCATCCGAAAAGCGACGGCGTTGAAAGAAAAGGTGAGTCGGCGCGAGCAGCTCTGGATCGGCAGTCTGGCCGGTTATTACGAATCTCGACAGGATGAGAAGGAGCGGCGTGAGGCGATGGTCAAAGCGCTCGAAGATTTATCCTACGAATTCCGGGATGACCTCGAGGCGAAGGCATTTCTGGTGTTGCAGATCTGGGACAATAAAAATCATGGCATCGCCATTCCCAGCCGGCTGGCGGTGGACGCGATTGCACAGCAGGTGCTCGCGGCGAATCCGATGCATCCAGGCGTGCATCATTATCTCATTCACCTGTGGAATTACGGGCGTGCCGATCAACGCGCCCTTCCCTCCGCTGCGCGCTGCGGCCAATCGGCTCCGGGCATCGCGCACCTCTGGCACATGCCCGGACACACCTTTTCCGAGTTGAAACGATACGCGGACGCCGCCTGGCAGCAGGAAGCTTCCGCCCGCGTCGATCATGCCTACACGATGCGGATGCACGTGCTGCCCGATCAGATTCACAACTTCGCGCACAACAACGAATGGCTCGTCAAGAATCTCTCGAATATCGGTCGCGTCCACGATGCCATCGATCTTGCGCGAAACATGATCGAGTTGCCACGGCTCGGCCCGGGCAAACAGCAAAGCTACCGGCTTGGCCGCGAGCGCTTGCTCGAAACGCTCCTGCGCTTCGAGATGTGGGACGATCTCGCGCATCTCGATGGAACGATGTATCTCGATCCTTTCCAGGATCCGCTCGAGGAAATTCAACGACGCCGCGTTCTCGGATGTGCCTGGTTCCAAAAAGGTGATTCCGCGCGCGGCCAGCGGGAACTGGATGCTCTCAAAGATTCGCTCCAGAAAATGCGCGTCGAACGAATTGCCGCCGCCGATGCCGCCGAGTCGAAAGCGAAAGCCGCAAAACAACCGGAGGATCAGATCGCGCGGGCGATGGCGGATGCGTTGCGGAGTTTTAGTTATCGAATGGCGCAGACCTCGAATGCCATCGCTGACCTGCGGATCACTCGCGCACTTGCCGCCGGCGCCGTCGCCGACGCACGCAAACAGCTTGCCCTCGCCACCGATATCCCCGCGGAGCGGCTTGCGCGCATCCAGTTTGCCGTTGGGAACACCGACAAAGCGCTGGCGTTGGCTCTCGACGCCGCCAATGCCGATCCGAAGCAGATTCAGCCGCAGGCGAACCTCGCAGATATCCAATGGCGCGCCGGAAAAAAGGAGGACGCCATTGCCACTTTCCACAAAGTGCGCGATCTCGCGGCCCAGGCGGACCTCGATGCACCTGTTTTCGCGCGCCTCGCCCCGATTGCCACGGAATTAGCGCTCGCCGCCGACTGGCGCCCGACTCCGGTCACGGCGGACGATGCCGGTGTTCGCCCGAATTTGACAAAACTGGGACCGTTCCGCTGGCAGCCGTTGCCCGCGCCCGACTGGTCTCTGCCGGATCAAACCGGAAAGAACATCGCGCTTTCCAACTACGCAGGCCGGCCGGTGCTGCTTCTCTTTTATCTCGGGAGCGTTTGCGGACATTGCATTGAGCAGCTCAATATTTTTGCGCCCATGACGAAGCAGTTCGCGGATGCGGGCATCGAAATCATTGCGATCAGCACCGACTCGGCGGAAGGCTTGGGCAAAACGTTCGCGCAGGCGAAGCAGGACGGCGCGTTCACTTTTCCGATCGTCTCTGATGCCGGTTTGCAAACCTTTAAGGCGTATCGCGCCTTCGATGATTTCGAAAATATTCCGCTGCACGGCGCATTTCTGGTCGACGCTGCGGGACGCCTCCGCTGGCAGGACATCAACTACCAACCGTTCCGTGATGCGAACTGGCTGCTCGGTGAAGCAAAGCGTCTTCTGAGCATTCCCATGCCCACTTCGCCGACGGCCGCGCGATGAGAACTGAGATCAGGGCCCGGCAGGAGAAGCGGATAGGCAGTAAGACATGGCCTCCTGCGCCCGGTGGCGATTTCATGAAAACACGCACGCGATCGCGCGGACGCGAATCCCAAGTTTGAACGGCGTCTTTCACGCTTTTGTCTCAGAGTTCACTTTTAATTTATGAAAATGCCCGCTTCACGCCTCGTGATCTTCAGTTTTCTCGCGGCCGGATCCGTCCTGACTCCATCACTCATTACTCATCCTGCGCGCGCGCAGAACGCTGAGAATCCGCCAGCGGCCGTAAAGGTCGATCCTGCGCCGGTCACAGAGAAGCCAGGCGCGATGACCAGCTTCGCGCCGGTTGTCCAAAAAGTTGCACCAAGCGTCGTGACGGTTTCGACCTCGAAGAACATGCGTCCTGGTCAGATGCGCAACAATCCGCTGTTGAATGACCCAACGTTCCGTCGATTCTTTGGCATTCCGGACGACGACGAGGATGGATCGCAGCCGCTTTCGCCGCCGCCGCAGCGGCGCGGGCGTAATAACAATAACAACAACAACAAGAACAATCGCGACGGCAGTCGGCTCCAGCCGATGGGCCTCGGTTCGGGCGTGATTGTCAGCCCGGAAGGGCATATTCTTACGAACAATCATGTCGTCGAAGGCGCCGACGATATTGTCGTCACCATCGGACGCGAGACGCATGAATACAAAGCGAAGAAGGTCGGGACCGACCCGAAAACCGATCTCGCTGTGCTCAAAATCGAGGGCAAAAATCTTCCGGCGATCACTTTCGGAGATAGTGACAAGATTCGCGTCGGGGACATCGCGATTGCCGTTGGCAACCCGTTTGGTTTGACGCAGTCGGTTTCGATGGGCGTGGTCAGTGCCACTGGCCGTGCCATGGGGATCATCGAGGCCGGTTACGAAAACTTCATTCAGACCGATGCGTCAATCAACCCGGGGAATTCGGGTGGCGCGCTTGTGGATGTCGAAGGGCGTTTGATCGGAATCAATACGGCGATCTTTAGTCGGACTGGCGGGAATCAAGGCATCGGTTTCGCCGTTCCGTCCAATCTTGCGCATGGAATTATGGAAAGCATTTTGAAGAATGGGCGGGTGGTGCGCGGCTATCTCGGGACGAACATTCAGCCGCTGGACGAGGACCTTGCGGCTGAGTTCAAGATCAAAGACCACAACGGCGCGCTCGTTTCCGCAGTGCGGCCTGACAGCCCGGCCGCCAAAGCAGGCATCGCTACCGGTGACGTGATCACGGAAGTCGAGGGGCGCAAAGTCGAAGGTCCCCGCGAGCTCATGCTGATGGTTGCGTCGATGGCACCCGGCACGAAAGTAAACGTCAAGCTGACGCGGGACGGTCACGAGAAAGTCATCCCCGTCGAACTCGCAGAATTGCCGGGAGAAAAGACGGAACTCGCCCAGAACAAACCCGAGACGGACGCGCCCGACGTCCTTGATGGAGTCGGCGTTTCGGACATTGACGACGCGGTCCGCAAGGAGCTGGACATTCCCGAGGGAACCAAGGGGGTGGTCATCACCAATGTCGATGCGGATTCGCCGAGCGCAGCCGCAGGCTTGAAACGCGGCGACGTCATTCTCGAAATCGAAAAGCAACCTGTGACCACCGCCAAACAAGCGGTCGACCTCAGTGAGAAATTAAAGACGCAAAAAAAAGTGCTGCTGCGCGTCTCGAGCAAAGGGCAGACGCGCTACGTGATTGTCGGCAACAAAGACGCCCAATAAGCACGATGAACGAACCGATCCATATCAACGAGGCCAGTTTTGAAACCGCCGTTCTCAAATCACCGGTGCCAGTCCTCGTCGACTTTTGGGCGCCCTGGTGCGGACCGTGCCGGCTGCTTTCGCCCGTGCTCGACGAAATCGCGCGCGAAGGCGACGGACGCTATCGCATTGCCAAGGTGAACGCAGACGACAATCCCGCACTCACGCAACGCTTCGGCATACGCGGAATACCGGCCTTGTTGTTTTTCGCAGCCGGCGAATTACGTCATCAAGTTGCGGGTGTTATCGGAAAGAAGACGATTCTGGACAAACTCGATGAATTGACCGCGCAGCGCGCATGATTTCCGCGCGCTTCGGCGCGTGTGCGCTCTCGTTTGCCGTTCTTGTGGGAGGCGCCGCGGGGTGCCGGCGATCGGCTCCGCCGGTGTCATCCGCCACGGCGGTGGTTACGGTCGCGCAACCCATTCCGAAACAGCTCACCGAGTGGGATGAGTACACCGGCCGCTTGAGTGCGGTCGCGTCGGTCGATGTGCGTGCGCGCGTCAGTGGCTACTTGCAGAGCACGCATTTCGTCGAGGGAAAGGATGTCAAGGAAGGTGACCTTCTTTTCACCATTGATCCGCGCCGATACGACGCGGAGACGGCGCGAGCGAAGGCCGAGACGGAGCGCGCCCAAGCTGCGCTGGAACTCGCCACGGCGGAAGCTGAACGCGCGGTGCGGTTGGTGCAAACGAAAGCGATTTCGGCCGAAGAAGCCGATGTGAAGGCGAAAGCGCGCAAGGGCGCGGAAGCCGCCCTCGCCGCAGCGCATGCGCAACTCGATCAGGCCAAGCTCGAACTGGAATGGACCCGCGTCACGGCGCCCATTTCCGGACGCGTCGGGCGGAAAGTCGTTACCGAAGGAAATTTGATCACGGGCGGTCCGAGCGGCGCCACCGTTCTCACGTCGATCGTGCAGCTTGATCCCATCTATTGCTACTTCGATGTCGACGAACGATCGGCGCTAAAATATCGCGAACTCGCCCGGCAGGGAAAACGCGAGAGCGCGCTCTACAAGCAGATTCCTGCACAGATGGGCCTCGCGAATCAGGAAGGTTTTCCTCACGAGGGGAAGGTTGATTTCGTCGACAATGAAATCAGCCCGACGACCGGTTCCATCAAGGCGCGCGCAATTTTTGAAAACAAGGATCGGTTAATGTCGCCCGGTTTTTTCGCGCGGCTGCGAATTCCCGGCAGCGGCGAATATCGTGCGTTATTGGTGCGTGACACGGCGATTGGGAGCGATCAAGGACGCCCGTTTGTCTATGTGGTGGGTGCGGATGGAAAAGCGGTGCAGCGGAATGTGGTGACCGGTCCGTTGGAGGAGGGGCTGCGCATTGTGCGTGAAGGTTTGCAGCCCGAAAATCGTGTGGTGATCAGCGGGTTGATGGCGATTCGTCCCGGCGCAGTCGTGCAGGCGGAGCCGGCGGAAATGAAATTTCCGGAGCCGGCCCCGGTCGCGCAGCGGCCATGAACCTGCCGCGTTTTTTTGTCGATCGCCCGGTGTTTGCCGCGGTGATCAGCATCGTGATCACGCTGATGGGGGCGCTCGCCTTGTTTCAGCTGCCTGTGTCGCAATATCCCGAGGTGGTTCCCCCGACGGTGATTGTGTCGGCGTCATATCCGGGCGCAAACGCGCAGACGGTTTCGGACACATTGGCTGCGCCGCTCGAGCAGGAAATCAACGGCGTCGAGAACATGCTTTACATGTCCTCGTCGGGAACGAGCGACGGGCGGCTCAACCTGGTCGTTACCTTCCAACTCGGCACGAATCTCGATGATGCGCAGGTGCAGGTGCAGAATCGCGTCAACGCCGCATTGCCGCGTCTTCCCGAGGATGTCCGGCGACTCGGAGTCACGGCGAAAAAGCAGTCGCCCGATCTGACCATGGCCGTGCAGTTTTATTCGCCGGATGGATCGCGCGACACATTTTACCTCGCCAATTATGTCGCGTTGCAGGTCCAAAACCGGATCGCGCGACTTCCCGGCGTTGCTGATGCCAACACGCTCGGCGGCCAGGAGTTTACCATGCGAATCTGGCTCGATCCGAATAAACTGGCCGCGCGCGAACTGACCCCGACCGACGTTGTGCGCGCGATTCGCGAGCAAAACGTGCAGGTGGCGGCGGGTGGCCTGGGCCAGGAGCCGGCACCGCGGGGAACCGATTTTCAATACACGCTCACGGCACAGGGAAGACTGACGACCACCGCGCAATTTGGCGACATCGTGCTCCGCACGGGAGCGCAGGGGGATGTCATCCGCGTGCGCGACGTGGCGCGGGTTGAACTCGGCGCCCGCGATTACGCAGTGAAGAGTTATCGCGACGGATTAAACGCGATTTCCCTGCGCGTCTTCCAGTTGCCAGGCACCAATGCGCTCCAGACCGCCGATGCCGTTTACGCGGAGATGGCGCGGCTCAAGACCCGGTTTCCCGCCGGCGTCGATTATTCGATCAACTACGATCCGACACGTTTCGTGCGGCAATCGTTCGAATCGGTGCTGCACACGTTGCTCGAAGCGATCGGTCTCGTGGTGCTCGTGGTGATTCTCTTTTTGCAAACCTGGCGCTCCTCGATCATTCCGCTGATCGCGGTGCCGGTTTCCCTGGTGGGAACCTTTGCGGTGATGAAGCTGCTCGGCTCGTCGTTGAATAATCTTTCGCTCTTTGGATTGGTCCTGGCGATCGGCATCGTCGTCGATGACGCGATCGTGGTGGTGGAAAACGTGGAGCGTTATCTCGCGCAAGGCTTGTCGCGGCGCGACGCGACCTTGAAGGCCATGCACGAAGTCTCGGGCGCGCTCGTCGCCATCGCCCTGGTGCTTTGCGCGGTCTTCGTTCCGGTGGCGTTTCTTGGTGGAATCACGGGCGCATTTTACCGGCAATTCGCGCTGACGATTGCAACCGCCACCGTCATCTCCGCGTTCAACGCGCTCACGCTTTCGCCCGCGCTCGCTGCGCTTCTTTTGCGGCAGCACGCGTTCGCCGCGGATTCTCACCCCCGCGCGCAGGCGGACAAATCGCGGCGCGACTGGCTGCGGCCGGTGCGCTGGTTTTTCGAAAAATTCAATCGCGGCTTTGCCGCGCTTGCGCAGTTTTATGCGCGCGTCGTTCGCGGATTGGTAAAGCACACGCTCTGGGCGCTGGGCGCCTACGCCGCCCTGATTGCGCTGACCGTCTTCACGTTCACGCGGGTGCCGGCCGGATTCATTCCCGTGCAGGACATGGGCTATTTTCTCGTGGTGATTCAACTTCCGGACGGCGCTTCCTTCGCGCGGACCGACGAGGTGGTGCGGCGCATCGACGAGATCGCGCGCAACGAACCCGGTGTCGCGCATACCTTTGCGATCAGCGGTTATTCGTCGGTGCTGCAGGCCAATCAATCCAACGTCGGCGCCGCCTTCATTATTCCCGACGATTTCGACAAACGTCGCGACCAATCGCTCAGTTCGCAGGCGCTGATGACGAAGTTGCGCCAGAAATTCAGCGTGATCAAAGAGGCGCGCATTCTTTTGCTGCCGCCGCCGCCCTTGCGCGGCCTGGGCAACTCCGGTGGATTCAAGATTCAGGTGCAGGATCTCGAGGGCGCGGGACTGGCCGCGCTGGATGCGGCCACACGCAAACTGATGGATGCGATCGGCAGGGAACCCGGCTTCACCTCGCTCCTCACCGGGTTCCGGCCGAATACGCCGCAATATTTTGTCGATATCGATCGCGCGGCGGCGAAGAACCTGGGCGTATCGCTTGCCGATATCAACGACACTTTGCAGATCTCGCTCGGCTCAGTTTACGTCAACGATTTCAATCTTTTCGGCCGCACGTATCAGGTGTTTGCCATGGCGGAACCCGACTTCCGCGATGCCCCCGAAGATGTGCCGCGCCTGCAGACGCGCAACCGGGAGGGGCGCATGGTGCCGCTCGGTTCGCTGATGGACATCCGCCGGATCGGCGGCGCCGATCGCGTGCAGCGTTAC
>Ga0310810_10008776_pt1 | contig 11662 bp, 7 predicted proteins | sample NCmetagenome_FD_207641 | JGI IMG/M metagenome (GOLD analysis project Ga0310810, IMG submission 207641) | Soil microbial communities from experimental microcosm in Duke University, North Carolina, United States - NC | ecosystem: Engineered > Artificial ecosystem > Soil microcosm > Unclassified ...
GCGCGCGGCCGCCGCGTCCCGCCCTCCCGCCATGATCTGCTTCGCGAGCTTTGCCGCCGATGCGAAGCAGGTCGCGTACTGGTAGACGTAGTACGGCGAGTTGAAGAAGTGCGGGATGCGCGACCAGGTGATCCCGGTGTAGGGATTGAGATCGAGCGCGTCGCCGTAATAGTCCTTGAGCAGCTGCGTGTAGGTCTCGGTCAGGATCTCCGCCGTGATCGGCAGATCCTGCTCGGCCAGCCGGTGCGCGCGCAGCTCGTAGTCGGCGAACATCACCTGCGTGTAGAACGTGCCGGTGATGTTGTCGATCGCGTGCTGCAGCAGGACGATGCGCTCGGTGGGATCGGTGGAGCGGGCGAGCATGTACTCCAGCAGCAGCGCCTCGCTGAGCGTGGAGGGCACCTCGGCGACGAAGATGGTGTAGTCCGAGTAGACGAACGGCTGCGTCTCGTGCGACAGGATGGTGTGCATGGAATGCCCCATCTCGTGCGCGGTGGTGAAGACGTCGTCCATCGTGTCGGTGTAATTGAGGAGCATGTACGGGTGGACGCCGTACACCGGCGCCGAGTACGCGCCCGAGCGCTTCCCGTCGTTCTCGTAGACGTCGATCCAGCGGCTGGCGAGGCCCTTGCGCATCAGGGCCTGGTAGTCGGGGCCGAGCGGCGCCGCCGCCTCGACGATCCAGTCGAGCATCTGCTCGTAGTCGTACTTCTTGTCGAAGCTGACGAGCGGGATCGCGAAGTCGTAGACGTGGTACGCCGGCACCCCCAGCGTTCGCCGGCGCAGCTGGTGATAGCGCCGCAGCGGCGCGGCGCCGGCGCGCGTCGTTTCGATCAGGTTCTCGACGACAGAGGTCGGGATGTTGTCGCCATGGAGGGCGGCTTCGAGCGTGCTCGCGTAGCCGCGCGCGCGCGCCTGGAACCAGTCGCGCTGGCACACGGCGTTGTAGAGTGCGGCATAGGTGTTGAGCGATGACTTGTAGGTCTCGTGCAGCGCCACGAACGCTTTTTCACGATCGGACTGATCGTGGCGCGTCGCGAGAATCGCGCGGTACTGCCCGTACGACACGGTGACGTCTTCGCCGTTCGAGAGCGTGATGGTCGGGAACTTCGCATCCGCGGTGGAGAGCGCCCAGTAGGCGTCGTTCGGCGCCGAGGCGAGCCGGCTGGCCAGCGACATCAGGCGTTCGCCGGCCTCGTCGAGCACGTGCTCCTGCTGGCGATACAGGTTCTCGATCGCGAAGCGGTAGAGCGCCAGCGCGCCGTCGCGCGCCATCCAGTCGCGCACCGTCGCCAGCGGAACCTGCAGCAGCTCGGGGCTGAACCACGACTCGGCCTGCTTCCATTTGGCGAAGAGGATTTGCACCTGCTGCCGCCGCGCGTTCACCGCGTTGTCGCGCTGGTCTTCGTCGTAGCGCAGCGACGGGTAGTACCAGACGCGGTACGCCAGCTGCCCGAGGTCTTCCGAGAGGCGAAACGCGGTCAGCAGATTCTCCGGTCCGCCGGCGAGCGTCCCCTTCAGCGCCGCGTAGCGATCGATGCCGGCGTCGAGGCTCTTGTACGCCGCGTCCCACGCCTCCCAGCTCGCGAAGATGTCGGTGAGATTCCATTTGAAGCGATCCGCGATGGCGCCGCGCTCGCGGCTCCGCTGCGGTACTGAAGGGGTCGTCGTCGAGGACATCTTGTGATTGTAGTCCGGCGAGCCAGCCCGTCCGCGGCTATCATGCGTGGCGGAGGGTGCATGCCACGGAAGGGCAGCGGGATCGGAGCGCGGCTGGCGCAATTCTCGGCGTGGGCGACGGCGATCACCGGCAGCGCGGCCGGATTTGGTTTTGCCGCCGGGATGATCGTCATCTGGCTGCTCACGGGGCCGGTGTTCGGGTTCTCGGACACCTGGCAGCTCGTGATGAACACCGTCACGTCGATCATCACGTTCCTGATGGTGTTCCTGATCCAGCGATCGCAGAACAAGGAGTCGCTGGCCGTGCAGCTCAAGCTGAACGAGCTGGTCGCGGCCATGGCGGGCGCGAGCAACCGGCTGATCGACGTCGAGGATCTCTCGGAGAAGGAGCTGCAGCTCCTGCACGAGTACTATCAGCGGCTGGTGATCATGGCCAAGAAGGACGAGAAGCTGGGCGAATCGCATTCGGTCGACGAAGCGCAGGCGCGGCACAGGCACAAGGCCAAGGCCAAGGCGAAGTCCGCCGGGACGACGCCCTAGTCAGCGTTCCGCGCGCGTGAACGCGGCAACCGTGTCGAAGATCTCCACGAGCACGGCTTCGGGCCGGCGTCCGGCGACCGTGATGCGGACGTTGAAGGAGTGATCGCCGTCGACCACTTCGAAGAGCACGGCGTGCGGATTGAGCCGCGGCAGCAGCGCACGAATCTCCTCCGCCGTGCCGAACGGATCGCGCGTCCCCTGCACGAACAGCAACGGCTGGGGGATCGCCGGCAGGTGCCGATCGCGCCTCTGATCTGGCCGTCCGGGAGGGTGCAGAGGATAGCCGAGGAAGACGAGGCCGGCGATATCGTCCAGTCCAGCCGCGGCGACCTGCGACGCGATCCGGCCGCCCATGGACTTGCCGCCGATGAAGAGCGGCAGCCGCTCGAAGGCGTCATGCGCGCGCGCCGCCGCGATGGCGTCCCGCCACGCCGACTCGAGCACTGGTCCCTTGTCGGGCACCTTCCGTCCCGCGGTCACGTACGGGAAATCGAACGTCGCCGTCGTGACGCCGCGTGCCGCGAGCGCCTGCGCGGCTTCGATCATGAAGCGGCTGCGCTGGCCCGCACCCGCGCCGTGTGCGAGCAGCAGCCCCGAACGCGCGCGATCGCTGCGATAGACTGTCAGCATCGAGGAGACGCCATCATGACACGCGGACGAGCTGCCGGCTGTATCGCGATTCCCCTGGCCCTGTTCTTCGCCGGCGCGGGCCGCACCGTTCATGCGCAGCAGGCGGCCGCCGCGCAGACGCCGGCGCCGGCCGCGAGCGCGTCCGGCGTGGATCTGGCCGCCATGGATCGCACGGCGAACCCATGCGAGAACTTCTATCAGTTCGCGTGCGGCGGGTGGATGGCAAAGAACCCGCCGCCGCCCGATCAGCCGCGTTACGGCCGCTTCGACGAGCTGCAGAACCGCAACAACGAGATCCTGAAAGAGATCGCCGAGACCGCCGCGAAGGCCGGCGCCGGGGCAGCGGCCGAAGTCCAGAAGGTCGGCGACTACTACGCGAGCTGCATGGCGGAATCAGAGATCAACGCCAAGGGGACGGCGCCGCTGACGCCGGATCTCCGGCGCGTCGATGCGATTCGTGCCAAGACCGATATCCCCGCCGTCGTCGGCCACATGCACGTCGTGGGCATGTCGGGGTTCTTCGGCTTCAGTTCCGCGCCCGATTTCAAGGACGCGACGCAGTACATGCTGTTTGTCGGCCAGGGCGGGCTCGGGCTGCCCGACCGCGACTATTACTTCAAGGACGATCCCACGTCAGTGAAGCTGCGCGAGCAGTACCAGCAGCACGTCGCCAAGATGCTGCAGCTGGGCGGGACCGCGCCGGCGGCCGCGGCCGCGGGCGCGAAAGCGGTGCTGACCATCGAAACCGCGCTGGCCAAGAACGCGCTGGACAACGTCGCCCAGCGCAACCCGACGAACATCTACCACAAGATGCCGCGCGACGACATGAAGAAGCTGATGCCGAACTTCAACATGTCGCAGTATCTCGAGCGCGCCGAGGCGCCGCCCGGCGACAACGCCAACGTCAGCGAGCCCGAGTTCCTCAAGGGCGTCGATGCCGTCATCGCCGCCACACCGCTCGCCGATCTGAAGACCTACCTGCGCTGGCACGTCATCCACTCCAACGCGCACGCGCTGTCGAGCCCGTTCGTCGATGAGGACTTCGCGTTTTACGGCAAGACGCTCACCGGCGCCACCGAGCTCCGGCCGCTCTGGAAGCGCTGCGTGACGGCACTCGACAGCGATCTCGGCGAGGCGCTCGGCAAGATCTACGTCGACAAGACCTTCGGCAGCGAGGGCAAGGCGCGCACCGTCGCCATGGTCGAAGCGATTGAAGCCGCGCTCTCCAGCGACATCACGGAGATCACCTGGATGTCGGACGTGACGAAGAAGGCCGCGGAAGCCAAGCTGCGCGCGGTCGCGAACAAGGTCGGATATCCGGACCGCTGGCGCGACTATTCCTCGCTCCGCATCGTCCGCGGCGACGCGTACGGCAATTCACAGCGCGCCAATGCGTTCGCCTACCGGCGGCAGATGGCGAAGATCGGCAAGCCGGTCGACAAGACCGAGTGGCTCATGACGCCGCCGACGGTGAACGCGTACTACAACCCGTTCGAGAACAACATCAACTTCCCCGCCGGCATCCTGCAGCCGCCGTTCTTCAACAAGGCCGCCGACGACGCCGTCAACTTCGGCGCCGCCGGGGCGGTCGTCGGGCACGAGCTGACGCACGGGTTCGACGATCAGGGGCGCCGCTTCGACGGGCAGGGCAACATGCGCGAGTGGTGGACGCCCGCCGACGGCAAGGCCTTCGAGGAGCGCGCCGCCTGTATCGATCAGCAGTACGGCGGCTATACCGCGGTGGCGGACGTGAAGTTGAACGGCAAGCTCACCCTCGGCGAGAACGTCGCCGACAACGGCGGCCTGCGGCTGGCGTGGATGGCGCTGATGGAGCTGCTCAAGACGAAGGCGCTCGGAACCGTGGACGGCTTCACGCCGCAGCAGCGGTTCTTCGTGGGCTGGGCGCAGATGTGGTGTGAGAACCGGAGCGCCGAAGTGGCCCGGCTTCGCGCCCAGACCGACCCGCATTCGCCCGGTCAGTACCGGACGAACGGGGTGGTCTCGAACATGCCGGAATTCGCCGCCGCGTTCAGCTGTCCGGCGACGGCGAAGATGGTGCAGCAGCCCGTCTGCCGGGTCTGGTAGAACGGCTCAGGGCTCAGGGCTCAGGGCTCAGGGCTCAAGGCTCAGGGGGCTCAAGGGCCTTGGGCTCAGGACTCGCGTCACTTCCTCGCGGCGCTCTCCTGATGATAGACGGCGAGCCACTTGTCGCCTTTCTTCGTCCAGACCGTTGAGGCGTACGTCGGGCTGTCGACGGGCTGGCCCTGGAACGTGCCAGTGCCCGTCCATTTGTAGGTCACGATTGCAGTGGTCGCGTCGACCCACGACACCTTCTCGTCCGTGATCGTCCAGTTCGAAAGTTTCAGCTGAGACATCAACGGCGCGAAGTCGGAGACTTTCATGAAGCCGCCGGCGTCGGCCGACCACGCACCAGGGGCGATGAGCGCGAGGAAGCCCGCCTGGTCGCCTTTCGCGACCAGATCGTTGAGCTTGCGCTCGTTCGCGATCAGCGCCTTGTCGAGCGTGTTCGCCGAGGCGGCCGGGCGCGGCGCCTGCTGTGTGGGTTCGTTGACATCCTGGGCGATGGTGGTGGCGCCGCTCGTGAGCGCCAGGATCGCGAGGGTCCAGACCGCGGTTTTCATGACCATGTTCCTCCTCTGCACTTGCTATTTGGTGGCCGAGCCGAGCACCTCGCGGAGCTTGGCGTCGAACGTGGTGTAGGGCAGCGCGCCGATGAGTACGGGGCCTTCGATGACGTCGGCGCCGGGGGTGGTGCGGCCGAGCACGAACATCGGCGTTCCCGGGATGTTGAGCCGCGTGCCTTCCTGCATCTCGGCCTGGATCTGCGCATCGTATTTGGTGGAGCGCGCGCACGGGCCGAACGCCGCGTCATTGAGCTTCAGATCCGAGGCGGCCCTCGCGATGTACTCCGGGGTGAGGAGGTTCGCATTGCGCATCAGCGTCATCCGCATCTCCCAGAATTTTCCCTGCTCGCCGGCGCACCGGGCCGCGCGCGCCGCCGGCATCGCCTGGGCGTGGATGTCGAGCGGAAAATCGCGGCTGATGTAGCGCAGCTTGCCGGTGTCGATCCAGTTCTTCTTGATGGCGTCGAACGACGTCAGCGCGAACTCGCGGCAGAACGGGCACTGCAGATCGGTGAACTCCACCATGGTCAGCGGCGCGTCCTCGCGGCCGAGCGCGTAGCCCGAGACGCTGGTCACCCGCGCGCGCGTCGGCGGCTGCGGCGGCTGCGGCGGATTCATCAGGCGCTCCAGCATCATCCGGATGGTGCGGAGCTCGAGGATGATCTGTTCGTTCTGCTGCTGAATCGTCGGGGTCTGGGCCGGCTGCTGCGGCGTCGCCTGGGGGGCCTGCGCCGACGCGGCCGCGGTCATCAGAGCGGCTGCCGCCAGCGGCGCCAGCCAGCGAACGGATTTCATGCTGGATTCCTGCTGAAAAGAGCCCGGCCGCTCGGGCGGGACGGCGTTCAGTATAGCCCACGCCCTTCCCCTCCCAGGCTGGACTTTATGCATCAACGCATGTAGATTTATAGATGTTATGCAGGCGACCCCGGCCGCCGTCTTCCGCCTGCTCGGCGACGACGCCCGCCTCCGCATCCTGCGGCTGCTCGACGCCGAGCGGCTGAACGTCACCGAGCTGACCTCCATTCTGGGGATCGCCCAGTCGGGCGTCTCGCGTCATCTCGGCCTGTTGAAGGACGCCGGGCTGGTGGAAGAGCGCCGCGACGCGGGGTTCACCTACTTCAGCCTGGCCCCCGGTCTCGCCGGCGGAGAGAACGGCTTTGGGCCGCTCTGGCCGCTGCTGCGCGCTCAGTTCGCCGCCGCCGCCCCGACGCCGGAGGGGCGCGCCGACGCCGCGCGCCTCGAGGAGGTCCGGCGCCTGCGCAAGGAGAACTTCGACGAGCACGGCGCCGCGGCCGAGCGCCGGCAGATCGTCCCGGGCCGCAGCTGGGCGGCGTGGGCCCGCGCCCTCGGCCATCTGCTGCCGGAAATCGAGCTCGCCGACCTCGGGTGCGGCGAAGGCTATCTGGCGATCGAAGCCGCGCGGTTCGCGAAGCGCGTGATCGCCATCGATCGATCGGACGCCGTGCTCGAGCGGGCGCGCGCCAGCGCCGCGCGCCGGCGCCTCAAGAACATCGAGTGGCGCCGCGGTGAGCTCGAGAAGCTGCCGCTCAAGGATGCGACCGTAGACGTTGCGCTGCTCTCGCAGGCGCTGCACCACGCGGCACATCCCGCTCGCGCCCTCGCCGAGGCGGTCCGCATCGTCCGGCCCGGCGGGCGCGTCCTGCTGCTGGAGCTGCGCCGCCACCAGGAAGAATGGGTGCGCGAGCGCCTGGGCGACAAGTGGCTCGGATTCGAAGACGCCGAGCTGAAGCGCCTGCTCGAAGCGGCCGGCCTCGCGAGTGTGAAGGTGACGGTCGGGGCGCGCCGCGCGCGCGACCCGTTCACCGTGCTGATTGCCAGTGGGACGAAAAAACGATGTCTGACACGTTGAGCATTCTCGAACGCGCGCTGCACGAACGGATCCTGGTGCTCGACGGCGCCATGGGGACGATGATCCAGCGCCACACGCTGTCGGAGGCCGATTTCCGCGGCGATCGATTCCGCGATCACGCGAAGGATCTCAGGGGCAACAACGATCTGCTGATCCTCACCCGTCCCGACATCGTCCGCGACATCCACGGCCAGTATCTCGCCGCCGGCGCCGACATCATCGAGACCAACACGTTCAGCAGCACCGTCATCGCGCAGGCGGACTACGCGCTCGAGCATCTGGCGTACGAGCTGAACGCCGACGGCGCGCGGCTCGCGAAGGAGGCCTGCACCGAGTGGACGGCGCGGACGCCCGATCGTCCGCGCTTCGTGGCCGGCGCGATCGGGCCGACCAACCGCACGCTCTCGATCTCGCCCGACGTGAACAATCCCGCCTTTCGCGCCATCACCTTCGACCAGCTCCGCGCGGCGTACGAAGAGCAGGTCCGCGGCCTGATCGACGGCGGCGCCGATCTGCTGCTGCTCGAGACCATCTTCGACACGCTGAACGCCAAGGCGGGCATTGTCGCGATCGAGAACGTCTTTGCGGAAAAAGGCGTCCGCCTGCCGGTGATGATTTCCTTCACGATCACCGACAAGAGCGGCCGCACGCTCTCGGGGCAGACGCTCGAGGCCTTCTACGCCAGCGTCCGTCACGCGCGGCCGTTCAGCATCGGGATCAACTGCGCGCTCGGCGCCCGCGACATGCGTCCCTACCTCGCCGACCTCGCGGGGATCGCCGAGTGCTACGTCAGCAGCTACCCGAACGCCGGCCTGCCGAATGCCTTCGGCCAGTATGACGAGCTGCCGCCGGAAACGAGCGAGCTGGTCCGCGATTTCGCGACCAGCGGTTTCGTCAACATCGTCGGCGGCTGCTGCGGCACGACCCCCGATCACATTGCGGCGATCGCGCGGGCGGTGAAAGGCGTCCCGCCGAGGCCGGCGAAGGCGCCGGCGGGGGGCGCCTTTTCGAGCGGCTTCACGGTGCTTTCCGGACTCGAGCCGCTCGTCATCCGTCCCGACTCGAACTTTCAGATGGTCGGCGAGCGCACCAACGTCACGGGATCCGCGCGCTTCGCGCGCCTGGTGAAGGCGGGCACCTGGAGCGAGGCGGCGCAGGTCGCGCTCGATCAGGTCCGCGGCGGCGCCAACATCATCGACGTCAACATGGACGAAGGCATGCTCGACTCCGAGCAGGCGATGACGACCTTCCTCAGCTACATCGCGACCGAGCCCGAGATCGCGCGCGTGCCGGTGATGGTCGACAGCTCGAAGTGGTCCGTGCTGCAGGCCGGTTTGAAGTGCATCCAGGGCAAGGGCGTCGTCAACTCGATCAGCCTCAAGGAAGGCGAGGCGGACTTCCTCGAGAAGGCGCGCATCGTCCAGCATTACGGCGCCGCGGTGGTGGTCATGGCGTTCGACGAGACCGGCCAGGCCGACACGGTCGAGCGCAAGGTGCAGATCTGCCAGCGCGCCTACGGGCTGCTGACCGGGCAGGCCGGGTTCGATCCCTCCGACATCATCTTCGACCCCAACATCCTCGCCATCGCGACCGGGCTGGAGGAGCACAACGACTACGCGGTGAACTACATCGAGGCGACACGGATCATCAAGGCGACGTGTCCCGGCGTCAAGATCAGCGGCGGCGTCAGCAATCTGTCGTTCTCGTTCCGCGGCAACGACGTCGTGCGGGAAGCGATGCACTCGGCCTTCCTGTTTCACGCCATCAAGGCCGGCATGGACATGGGCATCGTCAACGCCGGCCAGCTGGTGGTCTATGAAGACATCCCGAAGGACCTGCTCGAGCACGTCGAGGACGTGATCTTCAACCGCCGCCCGGACGCGACCGAGCGGCTGGTCCAGTTCGCCGATCGCGTGAGAGGTACGGGGAAAAAGAAGGAGGCCGATCTGGAATGGCGGAGCCGGCCAGTCGAGGAACGGCTTGCCTACGCGCTGGTGCACGGCTCGGTCGAGTTCATCGACGCCGATACCGAGGAGGCGCGGCAGAAGTATCCGCGTCCGCTCGACATCATCGAGGGGCCGCTGATGGACGGCATGAAGATCGTCGGCGATCTCTTCGGATCCGGAAAGATGTTCCTGCCGCAGGTGGTCAAGAGCGCCCGCGCGATGAAGAAGGCCGTCGCCTACCTCGAGCCGTTCATGGAGGAAGAGAAGGCGGCGCGGCTGAAGGCCGATCCCGCGGGAGGCGGCACGCAGGGGCGGGTCGTGATGGCCACCGTCAAGGGAGACGTCCACGACATCGGCAAGAACATCGTCGGCGTGGTCCTGGGCTGCAACAACTACGAGGTGATCGACCTCGGCGTGATGGTCCCGGCGGCGAAGATTCTCGATACCGCGATCGAGAAGAACGCGAACCTGGTCGGCCTGAGCGGCCTGATCACGCCGTCGCTCGACGAGATGGTGAGCGTGGCGCGCGAAATGGAGCGGCGCAAGATGACGCTGCCGCTGCTGATCGGAGGGGCGACGACGAGCCGGCAGCACACGGCGGTCAAGATTGCGCCGGAATACTCGCAATCGACCGTGCACGTTCTCGATGCCTCCCGCGTGGTCGACGTGGTGGCGTCGTTCATGAGCGCGGACCGGCGCGGCGCCTTCGAACGGAGCAACCGCGAGGCGCAGGACGAAATCCGCGAACGCTACCAGGCGCGCAGCGAGAAGCCGCTCCTGACTTACGAGCAGGCGCGGGCCAATCGCCTGCGCTACGACTGGGACGAGCACGTCACCGCCACCCCGTCGTTCGTCGGGCGCCGGTTCGTGGACGACGTGACGCTCGACGAGCTCGCGAAGTACATCGACTGGACGTATTTCTTCTCGGCATGGGAGCTGAAGGGGCGCTTCCCGGCCATCCTCGATCATCCGCAGTATGGCGAGGCGGCGCGCGAGCTGTATGCGAACGCCCAGGCACTGCTGCGCCAGATCGTGGACGGGAAACTGATTCGCGCGCGCGGCGTGTACGCCTTCTGGCCGGCGATCGCGGACGGCGATGACATCGTCGCCTACAAGGACGAGGATCGCCGCGAAGTACTGGCGCGATTGCCGATGCTCCGTCAGCAGGAGAGCCAGCCCGACGATCGGCCGAACCTCTCGCTCGCCGACTACATCGCTCCGCGCGGCAGCGGTGTGCCGGACTATCTCGGGATGTTTGCCGTCACGGGCGGTATCGGCGCTGACGAACTGGCCAAGCGCTTCGAAGCGGACCACGACGATTACAGCGCGATCATGGTCAAGGCGCTGGCGGATCGCCTGGCCGAGGCGTTCGCCACGTATCTCCATGCCCGCGTCCGCGACGACTGGGGCCATCCGGATCCGGCGACGATCGCCGCCGAGGATCTGCACCACGAGAAGCACCGCGGCATCCGTCCGGCGCCGGGCTACCCCGCCTGCCCGGATCACAGCGAGAAGTTCGAGCTGTTCAAGGCGCTGCAGGCGGAGCGCCAGGGGATGGCGCTGACCGAGCACGCGGCGATGACGCCGGCGGCGAGCGTCAGCGGCTTCTACTTCTCGCATCCGCTCGCGAAGTACTTCAACGTCGGCCGCATCGGCCGCGACCAGGTCGAGTCGTACGCCAGGCGGCGGGCCATGTCCCTGGACGTTGTCGAAAAGTGGCTCTCGCCCAATCTCGCCTACGACCGGGTCGAAGCCGGCATGAAGTGCTGACACCGGCGACGAGCGCGGGCTACACGCTGGCGCCGGCCGTCGCGGAGAGCTGATTCTTCAGCAGCGCCAGCATCGCGGTACACGCCGCGCCGTGGTGTTTGCGCGGGTGGTCGACGATGAGGAGATCGCGCGACGGCAGCGGCGTCCCGAGCCGCAGCGCGACGAGACGGCCGTCGCGCAGCGCGTCTTCGGCGACGATGCGCGGGAGGAGGCCCACGCCAAGGCCGCAGACGACGGCGCGCTTCACGGCATCCGGACCGCGCAGGGTCAGCACGCGCGCGGGTGCCAGCCGATGCCGCCGGAACCAGCCATCGAGCTGCCGGCGGCTGTCGCAGCCGTCCTCCCGGAGAATCCACGTGTGTTCGCGCAGGTCCGACGGCTTCACGCCGCGCGCGGCTGCCGCCACCGCACCGGGGCGGGCGACCAGCACCAGCGCCTCGCGGCCGATCCGGCGCGAGCGCAGCTCGCCGAGCACCGGCGCACCGCAGACGACGGCCATGTCGAGGTCGTTGGCCGCGACGGCCTCGAGCACTTTCAGTTCCGGCGCGATGGTGAACTGCAGCGCAAAGTGGGGATGCGCG
>Ga0310810_10008777_pt1 | contig 11661 bp, 9 predicted proteins | sample NCmetagenome_FD_207641 | JGI IMG/M metagenome (GOLD analysis project Ga0310810, IMG submission 207641) | Soil microbial communities from experimental microcosm in Duke University, North Carolina, United States - NC | ecosystem: Engineered > Artificial ecosystem > Soil microcosm > Unclassified ...
GATCATCATGGGCTCCAAGTCGGACTGGGAGACCATGGCCAACGCGGCCAAGGCACTCGATCAGCTCGGGATCGCCTACGAGGTCAACGTGATGTCCGCGCACCGCACCCCCGCGCTCGTCGACGAGTACATCAGCGGAGCCCAGGACCGCGGGCTCGAGGTCATCATCGCGGGCGCCGGAGGCGCGGCGCACCTGGCCGGGGTCAGCGCGGCGCGAACGCTACTGCCGGTGCTGGGCGTCCCGATCCAGTCCAAGGCGCTCAGCGGGATGGACTCGCTGCTATCCACCGTGCAGATGCCGGCGGGCATCCCGGTCGGTACGCTGGCGATCGGCCAATCGGGGGCCACCAACGCCGGCCTCCTCGCCGCGGCCATCCTGGCCAACAAGCACCCGCACATCCGCGCGGCGCTCCGCAAGTACCGCGATGCCCAGACGCAGGCCCTGCTCACCCAGACCGACCCGCGCACGTGAGTTCGACCACGCACGGAGAGATGCCATGACGAACGCGAGCCCGTTCCGGAGCAGTCTCGAGCACGCCGTCAACGCGCGGCACAGCCGGATGAACCCCTTCACCGAGAAGTGGGTCAACGGGGAGCTGACGCGCACCCAGCTCGGGCAGTGGGTGTGCCAGCACTACCAGTACGTGTCCCAGTTCGCGCGGTGGTGCGCGATCGTCTACGGCGGCTGCCCCGATCCGGACGCCCGCGACTTCCTGCTCGAGAACATCATCGAGGAGGAGTCCGGCACCAAGCACGTGGACCTGCTGATCCGATTCGGCGAGGCGTGCGGCGCGACGCGCGCCGAGGTCGAGGGCGCTCGGCAGCTCCCGAGCACGCGCGCGCTGACCGCCTGGTGCTACGAGACCGCGCGCAAGCCCTTCCACATCGCGGCGGCTGGCCTGCTGGTCGGCCTCGAGTCGCAGGTGCCCGGTATCTACAAGCGCAACCTCCCGCCGCTCAAGACCCACTACGGGTTCACCGACCACGAGGTGGAGTTCTTCGCCATCCACATCGAGGCCGACGAGGTGCACGGCGAGCGTGGCTACCAGATCGTCGAGCGTCACAGCACGAACCCGGAGAAGCAGGCCGAAGCCGTCGAGGCCGTTCGCGAGGCGACCGAGATGCGGTGGCAGTACATGACCGGCCTGCACCGGGCCTTCGTCCTCAAGGAAGACGCGTGAGCCTGGCCCGGCGGGTCGCCTCGCTGGACGAGGTGCCGGCCGGTCAGCCGAAGCTGGTGGAGCTCGACGGCACCCGGATCGTCCTGGCCCGGGTCGGCGATCTCGTCTACGCGTGCGGCGATGTGTGCGCCCATCGCGGCGGGCCCCTCAGCGAGGGTAAGCTCAATGGCGCCCGCCTCGCCTGCCCGTGGCACGGCTGGATGTACGACGTGCGCACCGGACAGTGCGTCTTCCCGGGCCGCGGGGCGAGCGTGCCGAGCTACCCGGTCCGCCTGGAGGTCGACCAGATCCTCGTGGAGCTGCCGTGATCACCGTCAAGCGGCTCACCCTGGAGGACGCGGTGGTGCTGCTGGCCGCCGCCGAGGCCAAGGCCCGCGCGATCGGAGTGACCGAGACGATCTGCGTCTGCGACGACGGCGGTCATCCGATCGCGCTCCACCGCATGACCGGGGCGCGAATCACCGGGGTGGAGATCGCCATCGCCAAGGCGTTCACCGCCGCCGGCCATCGGCGGGCCACGCACCGGTTCAACCAGCCCCCGACCGGCCCCGCCCTGCCGGGCAACGAGGCCTTCGGCATCCACGCCATGCACCCGGGCCGCTTCGCGGTCTTCGTAGGTGGGTTCCCGATCGAGGTCGACGGCGAGGTGGTCGGCGGCATCGGCATCAGCGGGGGCAACGGGGAGCAGGACACCGCGGTAGGGACCGCCGCCCTCGAGGCGTTCGCGCGTCACCTGGCCGCGACCGGCACCTAGTCCGCCGCGTGACGTCACTCCCCGCCGCGGGAGCCGTCGCCGAGTACCGCGCAGTCACGCTCGTCGAGCGGGTCGCGATCTGGGCCGTGCCGATCGAGATCAGTCTCCTGACCGCCGCGGTCTTCCTGCCCGCACTCCGGGCCGACTGGACCGACTGGGACGACCCGATCAACTTCCTCGGCAATCCCTACTACCGGGGTCTCGGCCTCCGGCAGCTCCGCTGGATGCTGACCGCGAACGTGATGGGCCACTGGATCCCGGTGACGTGGCTCACCCTGGGCGCCGACTACGCGATGTGGGGCATGAAGCCCTTCGGCTACCATCTCACGAGCCTCCTGCTGCACGCGGCGAGCGGCGGGCTGTTCTACCTCGTCGCGCGCCGCCTGCTGGAACTCGCGATGCCCTCGGCGTCCCTCCCGGGCCGGGGATGTGGCGCCGCCGCGGCCGCGCTCTACTTCGCGGTGCACCCGCTTCGGGTGGAGTCGGTGGCCTGGATCACGGAGCGCCGGGACCTCACGTCCGGGTTGTTCTTCCTGCTCACGCTGCTCGCCTACCTCAAGGCGCACGAGCGCCCGCCCGACGTGCGACGGGGCTGGCGGGTCGCGTCCGTCGTGTTCGCCGGGCTCGCGCTGGCCTCGAAGTCGATCGTGATGGGGCTGCCCCTCGCCCTGATCATCCTCGACGTCTACCCGCTCCGGCGTCTCGGGCCGAGCCTTCGGGACTGGGCCGGCCCGCGCGCGTGGCCGGTATGGCTCGAGAAGATCCCGTTCGCCGGCCTCGCGGTCGGCGCCGCGGCGATCGCGTACCACGTCCAGCGCGCGACCGGCTACCTGACCGACGCCGAGCCCGCCGCCCGCGTCGTGATGGTCCTCTACAACATCTGGTTCCATCTATGGAAGACGGTCGTGCCCCTGCGCCTCGGGCCGATCTACGAGCTGCCTGCGCAGCTCAGCCTGATGGATCCCCGGTACGGGTGGACCGCGCTCGGGGCGATCGGGATCACGGTGGCGGTCTGGCTCCTGCGCCGGCGCTGGCCGGCGGGCCTCGCGGTGTGGCTGTTCTACCTGGTGATGCTGGCGCCGGTGACCGGCGTGGTCCACACCGGCCATCATCTCGGAGCCGATCGCAACACCTACGTACCCTGCGCGGGATTCGCGCTCCTGGCCGGCGCGGCGGTGGTCGCGGGCGCGGAAGCCCGGCGGCGGCGTGATAGGCTCGGCACCGTGACCGCGGTGGTCGCCCTCGGCCTGGCCGCCCTCTGGCTCGCCGGCCTCGCGACGGCGGCCCGGATCCAGACCGCGGTCTGGCACGACCCGGAGACGCTGTGGCGTCGCGGGGTCGAGGTCGATCCGGCCTGCTCCATCTGCATCCACAACCTGGCGATCATCATGCAGCGCCGCGGGGAGTCAGAGGCGAGCCTGGTCCTCTTCCGAAAAGCGCTCTCCCTCCGACCCGATCGGGCCGAGTTCCACGGCAACTACGGCCTGCTCCTGCTACAGATGGGGCGGCGCGAGGAGGGCGAAGCCGAGCTGCGGTACCGGCTCGCCCGCAATCCTGGCGACTTCGTCACACGCACCAACCTCGGCATCGCCCTGATCGAAGACGGCCGGCTCGCCGACGCGATCTCCCAACTCGAGCAGGCGCTGCGTGCGAAGCCCGATTCGGTGCCCGCCCTCGATGCGCTCGGCCGGGCCCTGCTCACCGACGGCCGAGTGGACCGGGCCATGGCCGCGTTCGAGCAGGCGCTCGCGGTGAACCCGGCCGACCCGGTCGGCCGGCTCGGAATGGCCCGCGCCCACCTCGCCCGGGGCGACCGCGCGGCCGCCCGCGCGCAGTACGAGATCCTCCGCGAGCGCGATCCGCAGCTCGCCGCGCGCGTGGAGCAGGAGTTTCGGTAGAGCCCGACCGTTTCGGTGTAGACTCCGAGCGAAGTGGCCACGGAAGCGATCTCGGTCCAGCACCTGTCGAAGCTCTACACGACGCGGGACGGTGGCGTCGCCGCCCTCGAGCGGATCAGCTTCTCCGTGGACGAGGGCGAATTCGTGGCGGTGGTCGGACCCTCGGGCTGCGGCAAGTCCACCCTGCTCAAGATCCTGGCCGGCCTCCTGTCGCCATCCGCCGGGAGCGCGTCCCTCCGCGGCACCGCGATCCAGGGACCGCGCCGGGACATCGGCGTCGTCTTCCAGTCTCCGGTCCTCTTCCCGTGGCGCACCGTCCTCGACAACGTGCTCCTGCCCATCGACGTGCAGGGCCTGGGTCGCGAGCGCTTCATGTCCGCCGCGATGGACCTGCTCGCCCTCGTCGGCCTCCGCGGGTTCGAGCGCCGGTATCCGTGGGAGCTGTCCGGTGGCATGCAGCAACGCGTCGCGATCACGCGAGCCCTCATCCACGATCCGGCCATGCTCCTGATGGACGAGCCCTTCGGGGCGCTCGACGCCATGACCCGCGAGCACATGAACCTCGAGCTCCAGCGAATCTGGCTGGAGAGAAAGAAGACGGTCTTCTTCATCACCCACTCGATCCCGGAGGCGGTCTTCCTCGCCGATCGGGTCCTGGTCATGACTCCACGCCCCGGACGGGTCGTGGACGATCTTCGGATCAAGCTGCCGCGGGTCCGCCCGCTCGACCTCATGACCACCCCCGAGTTCGGCGACTACACGCGCCACATCCGGGGCCTGTTCAACGTGAAGGGAGGCCTCGACGCGTGAGGAGCACGAGGAACGTCGCGCTGAGCGTCCTGCTGTTCTGCGTCTCGGTCGGAGGCTGGGAGGCGCTGGTGCGGGCTTTCGAGGTACCCGCCTTCATCCTGCCCCCGCCGTCGCAGGTCGCGCTGGCCCTCTGGCGCGGCTTCAGCAGCGGGCTCTACCTGCAGCACCTCTCCCACACGCTCCTCGAGACGCTCCTCGGGTTCCTCGCCGGCTCCGCGCTCGGCCTGGTCCTCGGCACCGCGGTGGCCCTGAGCCGTCCGGTCGAGTTCTTCCTCTACCCGTACATCGTCATGTTCCAGTCGCTCCCCAAGGTGGCGCTGGCTCCGCTGATCGTGGTCTGGTTCGGGCTCGGCCTCACCTCCAAGGTGATCAATGCGGCCCTGATCGCCTTCTTCCCGCTCCTGGTCAACACCATGGTGGGCCTTCGCTCCGCCGACGAGGAGCGGGTGAGCCTCATGCGCTCCCTGGCCGCGAGCGAGCGCCAGATCTTCTGGATGCTGCGACTGCCGAATTCCCTGCCCTTCGTGATGGCGGGCCTCGACGTGGCCATGATCTTCGCCCTGATCGGCGCCATCGTGGCCGAGTTCGTCGGGGCCCAGAAAGGCCTCGGCATGCTGATCCAGTCCATGAACTTCAACATGGACGTCTCGGGGCAATTCTCCATCCTCCTGATCCTGTCGGTGGTGGGGCTGCTCCTCAACCGCGGAGTCATGATGATTCGTAAGCGCGTGCTCTTCTGGGATCCGTCCGAGAAAGAGCGCATCGAACAGGAAAGGGTCAGCGCATGATCTCTCGTCCCGTCCGCGATGGCCTCGCCGTCGCCCTGCTCCTCGTCCTCGCTGTCTTCGCGCCCGCCCCCGCCCAGACCAAGCTCCGGGTCGGCTGGTGCTCGCGCACCATCTCGAGTGCGGCGACCCCCTTCGCGGTGGCCACCAAGATGGGCTGGTACAAGCAGGACGGCGTCGAGGTCGAGCTGATCGCCCTGGCCGGCTCGGGTGACTGCACGAAGACCGTCGCCACCAAGGAGATCAGCTTCGCGCTGCCGAGCGTGGAGCCGCTGGCCGCGGCGCGCCCCCAGGGGGTGAAGGCCAAGATCTTCTACACCGCGTACCAGGGCAACATCTACGGCATCGCGGTGCCCGCGGACAGCCCGGTACAGAAGATGACCGATCTCAAGGGCAAGACCATCGGAGTCATCTCGATGGGCTCGGCCGGTGTGCAGATCGCGCGGGCCCTCGCCGCCACCTACGGCATGGACCCGACCTCCGACATCAACGTGGTGGTGGCGGGAGAAGGGGCCCAGACCGCCGCGATGCTCCGGAGCCGGCAGGTGGACGCGCTCAGCCAGTACGACACCCAGTACGCGATGGTGGAGAACGCGGGGATGAAGCTCCGCATCCTCGACACGAAGGACATCGATCGCTACCCGTCCAACGGCTTCCTGGCCCTCGAGGAGACCCTGCGGACCCGACCCAAGGAAGCGGCCGCGGTGGCCCGCGGCTACGCGAAGGGCACGATCTTCGCGATCAACAACCCGGAGGCGGCGATCCGGATGCTCTACGAGATCTATCCCCAGACGCGCCCGACGGGCAAGGACGAGGCCACCGCGATCCGCGACGACGTCAAGGTGCTGCAGGCACGCATCGTCAACTGGAAGCTCGACAAGGCGGGCGTCGCCAAGTGGGGTGAGAACTCGGAAGTCAATTACGCGGCCTACGCCGACTTCCTCCTCAAGTGGGGCGTGATCAAGGAGAAGGTCGACGTGAAGGATCTGATCACCAACGAGCTGATCGGCGCGATCAACAACTTCGATCCGGCCAAGATCGCGGCCGAGGCCCGCACCTACAAGAGGTGAGTGCCATGGCAGCCAGCGGCAACCCGTCGCGCATCGGGGTCGACATCGGCGGCACCTTCACCGATCTGGTCTGGGTCGACGAGATCACCGGCGCCGTCCGCGTCGGCAAGCTCCTCACCACACCCAAGGACCCGTCGCAGGCCGTCGAGGAGGGCGTGGTCACGCTGCTCCAGGAGGCGGGCGCGGGGACGGCGGGGGTGCGGGCCCTGATCCACGGCACGACGCTGGCCACCAACGCCCTGATCGAGCGGAAGGGCGCCCGCGTCGGCCTGCTCGCGACGTCGGGGTTCCGGGACGCGGTCGAGATCGGGCGGGAGGGTCGATACGACATGTACGACCTGTTCATCGACCCGCCGGTCCCTCTGGTCCCCCGCCAGCTCCGGATCGAGGTCTCCGAGCGCATCCTGGCCGACGGCGCGGTCCTGCGGCCGCTCGACCCGGCCCAGGCGCGCGCGGCCATCGCGGAGCTCCGGACCCTCGGCGTGGAGGCGATCGCGATCTGCCTGCTCCACGCGTACCGGAACCCAGTCCACGAGCGCGCTCTCGCCGCGCTGTGCGCCGAGATCCTCCCCGGCATCCCGGTCTCCTGCTCCTCCGACGTGGTGCCGGAGATTCGCGAGTACGAGCGCACCTCGACCACCACCGCGAACGTGTACGTGATGCCGCTGATGGCGCGTTACCTCGACGATCTCGAGCGCAAGCTGCAGGCGCTCGGGATCCCCGGGCGGCTCTACGTCATGATGTCCGCCGGCGGCATCGCCACGCCCGAGACGGCCAAGCGGGTGCCGATCCGGCTCGTGGAGTCGGGCCCCGCCGCAGGAGCGCTCGCGGCCGCGCGCAGCGCGCGGCAGGTGGGCCTGGATCGGCTGCTCTCCTTCGACATGGGCGGCACCACCGCCAAGGCCTGCGTGATCGACCGCGGCGAGCCCCTGCTCGCGCGCGAGTTCGAGGTCGCGCGCGCCGACCGCTTCAAGAAGGGCTCGGGGCTTCCCATCCGGGTGCCGGTGGTCGAGCTGATCGAGATCGGGGCGGGCGGCGGCTCGGTGGCGCGGGTCGATCGCATGGGTCTCCTAAAGGTCGGCCCGGACAGCGCGGGCGCTGACCCCGGCCCGGCCTGCTATGGGGTCGGTGGGCAGGAGCCGACCGTCACCGACGCCGATCTGCTCCTCGGCTACCTGGACGCCGATTTCTTCCTGGGCGGCCGGATGCGACTCGACGTCGAGGCGGCCCGCCGGGCCGTCGAGGCACGGGTGGCCCGACCGATGGGCCTGAGCCTCACCGAGGCCGCCTGGGGCATCCACCGGGTGGTCAACGAGAACATGGCGGGGGCGGCGCGGGTGCACGGGATCGAGCGCGGCAAGGACCTGCGCGGGTACCCGCTCTTCGCCTTCGGCGGAGCGGGGCCGGTGCACGCCTGGCAGGTCGGCCGCATCCTGCGGGTGCCGCAGGTGATCGTGCCCTACGGCGCGGGTGCACTCTCCGCGTACGGGCTGCTCGCGGCCCCGCTCGCGTTCGACTTCGTGCGGACCGCGCCGCAGCGATTGACCACCGCCGACTGGACGCTGGTCAACCGACTGTTCGAGGAGATGGAGGCGGAGGGGCGCCGCATCCTGCGAGGCGCCGGCGTGCCCGACGGGGAGGTCACGGTCCGGCGAAGCGCCGAGATGCGCTACCTCGGGCAGGGACACGAGGTGGACGTGGAGATCCCGTCGCGGACGCTGGGACCGGAGAGTCTGCCCACCATCACCGCATCGTTCGAGGCGGCCTATCGCCTCCTCTACAGCCGGACGCCCATGGGAGTGCCGCTCGAGGCCCTCAACTGGCGCGCGGTCATCTCCGGGCCGCCGCCGGACCTGACCATCACGAGCGGGCTCGGGACCGGCACCGCGGCCGCGCCAAACGCCAAGAAGCATCGGGCCGCGTACTTCGCGGAGGCGGGCGGCTACGTGGAGACCCCGGTCTACGATCGCTACGGACTGCAGCCCGGAGCCCGCCTCGCGGGCCCCGCCATCGTGGAGGAGCGGGAATCGACGACCGTCGTCGGGCCCGGGGCGTACATCTCGGTGGACGCTCACCGGAACCTGGTGGCCGAGCCCGCATCCGCGGGGACACGCTGATGGACCCGATCACGCTCGACATCTGCTGGAGCCGCCTGATCGGAGTGGTCAACGAGCAAGCCGCCGCCCTCATGCGGACCTCGTTCACCTCCATCGTGCGGGAGGCGGGTGACCTCTCGGCCGGCGTCTTCGATCGGCGCGGCTACATGATCGCCCAGGCGGTCACCGGCACACCCGGGCACATCAACTCGATGGCGCTGGCCATGAAGCACATTCTGGCCGCGTACCCCCTCGAGCGGCTCCACTCCGGCGACGTGCTCATCACCAACGATCCGTGGAAGACCTCCGGCCACCTCAACGACGTCACGGTGTGCAACCCGATCTTCCGGGGTCGCGACTGCGTCGCGTTCTTCGCCTCGACCTGCCACAGCGCGGACATCGGGGGCCACGTCCTGTCCGCCGAGGCGCGCGAGGTGTACGAAGAAGGGCTCTTCATCCCGATCATGAAGCTCTATGAGGGCGGGCGGCTCAACGAGTCGCTGGCCGCGATCATCCGGAGCAACACGCGGGTCCCGGATCTGGTGATGGGCGACTTCCACGCTCAGGTGGCGGGAGGCGCGGTGGGCGGGGAGCGGCTGCTCGAGTTCATGGACGAGTTCGGCATCGAGCGGCTCGAGCCGCTCGCCGACGAGATCATTACCCGCACCGAGCGCGCGATGCGCCAGGCGATCGGTGAGCTGCGGCCGGGCCAGTACCGGTACCGCCTCACCTCGGACGGATTCGACGAGCCGATCACGATCGAGGCGCGGTGCGAGGTGAGCGGGCAAGACCTGTGGGTCGATTTCACCGGCTCCTCGCCAGCCAGCCGCCGTGGCATCAACGTGGTCATGAATTACACCGAGGCCTATACAACCTACGGGGTCAAGGTCATCGTGAGCCCCGACGTCCCGAACAACGAGGGCGCGTTCCGGGTGCTGCGCATCACCGCGCCCGAGGGCTCCATCCTCAACGTGCAGCCCCCGGCCCCGGTGGCCGCCCGGCACATCATCGGCCACTTCCTGCCTCACGTGGTCGCGGGCGCGTTGAAGGAGGCGGTGCCGGATCGGGTCATGGCCGAGGGCTCGGCCAATATCTGGGGCATCCAGCTCACCGGCAAGAACCTGGACCGCTCCCCCTGGGTCTACACCTTCTTCAGCTCGGGCGGCACCGGGGCTCGGCCGGCGCAGGACGGGCTCTCGGCGACCGCCTTCCCCTCGGGAGTGCTCGGCACGCCGGTGGAGGTGGTCGAGTCGCTGGCGCCGCTGCTGATCGAGCGCAAGGCGCTCCGAGACGGGTCCGGCGGAGATGGCCGCTACCGTGGCGGGCTCGGGCAGGTGATCGCCTTCCGGGTGCGCTCCGACGAGCCGGCCACCTGCTCGGTGCTGTGCGACCGCACCCGGATCCCGGCCCAGGGCTTCTTCGGCGGCCTCCCGGGCCTGCCCGGGCAAGTCCTGATCAACGGGCGCGCTCCTGACAACCCGAAAGCCGAACAGACGCTGCGACCCGGCGACCTGGTCGAGGTGCTCCTCCCGGGAGGCGGCGGGTACGGTCCCCCCGCGGAGCGCGACCCCGCGCTCCGGGATCGCGACCGGCAGCAGGGTTACATCGTCTCGACGAGCCGAGGCGCTGCGGGCGGCTGACCGGCCATGACGGCAGGGGCCCGGCGGATCGGCGTCCTCGCCGTCGCGGGCGCCTGGTGGCTCGTGCTCGCCGCGGCCTTCCTCCTGGATCGGGGTGAGGACGCAGGCCGGCTCCCTGCCCTGATCGGCACCGTGCTCTCCCGCCTGGCCCAGGAACCGGTGTGGGGCCCGGCCGGTCTCCGATCCCTCGCGGGTCTGCTGATCGCCGGCCTGATCGGACTCGCCTGGTACGGGCTCGGAGACATGATCGCTCACCTGGTCGGCTCGGACGGCGGCCAGCCTCTCCTTGGCGTCGCCGAACGGGGGCTGGTCGGCGCCGGCGCGTGGTCGCTCGTCTGGTTCTGCCTCGGGGTGGTCCCCTTCTATCGTGTCTCGATGGCCGTCCTGACGCTGTTCGTGGGCCTGGCGCTGGCCGCCTGGGCGCTCACTCGAGTCCGGTCGACCGCGGCCGGCATCGGGCGGGCCGTCGGAGGCGGGGTGCTGGGTCTGATCGTCACCGGACAGGTCTTCGCGCTCCTGGCCGCCCTGGCGCCGCCGACCGCGAAGGACACCCTCCTCTATCACTACGCCCTTCCCAAGGCCTGGATCGCGGCGGGGCGCGCGATCGAGGTGCCGTACAACATCGCGGGCTACTACCCTCTCGGGGTCGAGATGCACGCCGTGTGGGCCATGCTCCTGGGCACGCCGCTCGGCGGCCGGGCCACCGAGGCCGCGGCCGGCGCGACCCTGTTTCTCTTCGCCCCGCTGCTGGTGATGACGGTGTACGGGTGGGCGCGGGAGCGGGGGGCAGACCGCGCGTGGGCGGCGGTCGCCGCGCTCGTGATCGCGTGGATCCCCACCACGTACGACGTGGCCGCGAGCGCCTACGTGGACCTGGCCCTGGCCGGCTACACCGCTCTGGCGGTGCGGGCGTTCGGGCGCTGGTGGGCCATGGGGCGAACGGGTGATCTCGTCGGCGTCGCGGCGGGGCTCGGCGGCGCGCTCTCGATCAAGCTCAGCGCCGCGTTCCTGCTGCTGCCGCTCGCGCTGCTGGGATTGCTCCACGCCCTGGGAATGGGGCGAGGAGACCGGGAGACCACTCGGCCTGACACCGCCCTCACCGCGGCCGAGGTACTCGGAGCGCTCGCCGTCGGGGTGACCATCGCCGCGCCCTGGTACATCCGGAACTGGATCCGCACCGGCAGCCCGCTCTTCCCGTTCTATCTCGGGATCTGGCCCGCCCACGCCCCCGGCTGGGACCTCGAGCGCTCGCGGCTCTACGAGACGCTGTTCTCGCTCTATGGAGACGTCCGGGGTCCGCTCGACTACCTGTGGTCACCGCTCCGGCTCGCGGTGGCCGCCCAGCCGGACCAGCCGGGGTACTACGACGGCGTGCTCGGTATCACCTTCGTCTTCACGCTACCGCTGCTCGGGTGGGCGCTCTGGCG
>Ga0310810_10008778_pt1 | contig 11661 bp, 12 predicted proteins | sample NCmetagenome_FD_207641 | JGI IMG/M metagenome (GOLD analysis project Ga0310810, IMG submission 207641) | Soil microbial communities from experimental microcosm in Duke University, North Carolina, United States - NC | ecosystem: Engineered > Artificial ecosystem > Soil microcosm > Unclassified ...
CGCCGCACGCACCGGCGAACGGCTGCGACTCGCCGACGCTCACGGCGTCTGGTGGCGCGGCCACGGCGTGCTCGCGACCCGGGACGGTTCGGCGCGCGTTCCGATCGGTTGGCGGGTCGCGCTCGCACCGCTGCTTGCGGGTTCGCTCGTCCTCACGTTGCGCGGCGACGATGAGGCGATGCCGACCGGAACGCTTGCGCTGCGCGATGGCGCCCTCGCCGTACGCGACCTGCACGTCGTCGTGCCGGCGACGATGCTGTCTGCCGTCGTTCCCGCACTGTCCGCCGTCGGGTTGCGGGGTGCGGTCGACGCGCGCGCGCCGTCGTTCGCATGGCGGCGCGACTCCGCGAGCGGAACCGTCGATGCGACGTGGCAGCCGGCGACGATCGTCGCGGGCGTCCTGCCGATCGACCTCGGCCGCGTCGTCGTGAATGCGCGGCCCGCAGGCGGCGGCATCGAAGGGACCGTGCGCAACGCCGGCGGCGCCTTGGCGGTCGACGGCAGCGTCGACGTGCATGATGGCATCGCGGGCGGATCGTTCAAGCTCGTGCCGACGGCAAGCGCATCGTCGGCCGTACGTGCGCTGCTCGCGTTGACCGGACACGCCGACGATGCCGGTGCCGTAACGCTGACATGGCGAAGCGATCGGCGCTGAAAGCGACGCATCGAACGGGTGCCGCCACGGTCCCGGCGGTCGCGCCGCGCGTCGTGCAACCGCCGAAAACTCGCGCAGGGCGGAATCCCGGTCTCGACGCGCTGCGCGGGCTCGCGATCGTCGCGATGATCGCGTATCACTTCTGCTTCGACCTTCGTTACTTCGGCATCGCGCATTGGGATTTCGAGCACGACATGCCGTGGATCGCCGCGCGTTCCACGATCCTGTCGTCGTTTCTGCTGATCGCGGGCGTAAGCGCCGTGCTCGCGAATGCGCAACGGTCGCCGATCTCGCATTGGCTGCGCCACATCGCGATCATCGCGGGCGCCGCACTGCTCGTCACCGCCGGCAGCTACCTGCTGTTCCCGCAGTCGTTCATCTGGTTCGGCGTGCTGCACGCGATCGCGTTGTCGCTGCTGCTCGCGAAGCCGCTGCTCGCGCGCCCATCGGTGGCGGCGATCGCCGGGGTCTTCGTGATCGTGGCCGGCCTCGTTTACGCGAATCCCGCGTTCGACAACCGCATGCTCGGCTTCGTCGGTTTCGTGACGCACAAGCCGACCACGGAGGACTACGTCCCGCTGTTCCCGTGGTTCGGCGTGCTGCTGTTCGGCGTCGCGCTCGGTCACCTGCTCGTTCGTACGCGGTTCGCCGCGCTCGCGCCGCTCGCGCGATTGCCCGCCGTTCTTCCTTTCCTCGGCCGCCACAGTCTCGTCGTCTACCTCGTCCATCAGCCGCTGATGATGGTCCTGCTCTGGGCGGCACTCCACTGACCGCGCCCGGGGTGCAGTTTGCCGCGACGCCGCCGCGCGCGCATAATCCATCGCAATACGACACAAATCCGGGCGCCGTTGGCCGTTCGTTCGTCCGTTCACTCGTCCAAGGAGGAGAAACGATGAGCACCGCGTTGCCGAATGCCGCAGAGCCGACTGCGTCGTACGCGACCCGCTGGTGGCAGATGCTGCTTGGATTCGTCGCGATGATGTCGATCTCGAGCCCGCAGTACACGTGGACGCTGTTCGTCCATCCGCTCGAAGGCAAGCTCGGCGCGACGCTCGCGCAGTTGCAGGTGACGTTCTCGCTCCTGATCGTGCTGCAGACGTTCTGCTCGCCGATCCAGGCGTGGCTCGTCGACCGCTTCGGGCCGCGCCTGCTGATCTCGATCGGCTGTGCGCTGTCAGGACTGAGCTGGGTGCTGTCCTCCTATGTCACGAACATCTGGGCGTTGTACTTCACGTATGGCGTCATCGGCGGCTTCGGCACGGGAATCGTCTACGTCGGCATCATCGGCCACATGGTCCGCTGGTTCCCGGACCGGCGCGGCTTCGCGGCCGGGATCGCGGCTGCTGGCTACGGGGCGGGAGCGATCCTGACGTCGTTCCCGATCGCCGGCATGATTCCCGCGTCCGGCTATGCGCACACGTTGTTCGTCTGGGGCTGGATCCAGCTCGCGATCGGCGTGATCGTGAGCCAGGGATTCCGTCTGCCCGACCCCTCGTGGCAACCCACGGCCAGCGCCGCGCTCGCAACGCAGCATGCCGATCGCCAGTCGCAGCGCAGCTACCGCGCCGCCGAGATGCTGCGCACGCCGGTGTTCTGGTTGATGTTCGCGATGATGTCGATGATGGCGACGAGCGGATTGATGGTCGTGTCGCAGGTGGGCCCGTTCGCCGCCGACTTCGGCGTCAAGGACACGCTCGTGCTCGGCCTCGCCGCGCTGCCGCTGTCCCTTACGCTGTCACGCGCGACGAACGGCATCACGCGTCCGTTCTTCGGCTGGGTCTCCGACCACATCGGCCGCGAAAACACGATGTTCATCGCGTTCATGCTCGAAGCGGTGTCGATCCTGCTGTTGCTCGTGTTCGCGCGCAACGCGGCCGTGTTCGTCGTGCTGACCGGACTCGTGTTCTTCGGCTGGGGCGAGATCTTCTCGCTGTTCCCGTCGACGCTGACCGACCTCTTCGGCACGAAGTACGCGACGACGAACTACGGGTTCCTCTACATCGCCCAGGGTGTGGGCTCGGTGCTCGGCGGGCCCGTCGCCGCCTACATTCGCGAAGCGACGGGCAGTTGGACGAGCGTGTTCGTCATCGTGATCGTGCTCGACGTGATCACCGCGTTGCTCGCGATCGGCGTGCTCAAGGGCATGCGCCGGCGCTGGGTGACGAGCTCGGCGACGGCCGCTGCCGCCTGAAGCGGCTGGTTACGCCCGCCGTCGACCGAGGACGACGAAGCCGAACGCTGCCGCGGCCCGGCACTGTGGCGATCCCGTATAATGACCGGCGCAGGCGCGTAGCTCAGCTGGTTAGAGCACCACCTTGACATGGTGGGGGTCGTTGGTTCGAGTCCAATCGCGCCTACCACCATTCGCCGCCTTCCCACGATTTTCCTTCGCCGCGACCGAAGTGTCGCCGGCGCTCCCGTCCCCACCGTTGCGTCGTCGGCGTATTCGCGTGAAGCGTCCCGGGCGCCATCGCCGGCCCCCGTCGGCGGCTTCGCATGCTGGTTGACATGCAACCGATTGGTTGCCTATACTCGCATCAGGCAACCATTTGGTTACCTGTCAGCACATGGACGACGACGCCGTCTTTCACGCCCTCGCCGACGTCAACCGGCGCCTCCTGCTCGACCGCCTGCGAAAGCGGAACGGCCAGGCGCTCGGTGCGCTATGCGAAGGGCTCGACATGACCCGGCAAGCGGTGGCGAAGCACCTCGCGATCCTCGAGGAGGCGAACCTCGTCGCGACGAAGCGGCGCGGCCGCGAGAAGCTTCACTTCATCAACGTCGTCCCGATCAACGCGATCGCCGAGCGGTGGATGGCGAAATTCGACAAGCCCCGGCTTCGCGCCCTCTCGAACCTGAAGCGCGCCCTCGAAGGAGACGACGATGAGTAATGCATCCGAAAGCCGTTTTGTCTACGTCACGTATATCCGCACGACCCCGGAACGGTTGTGGTCGGCGCTGACCACGCCCGAGTTCATGCGTCAGTACTGGTTCGACTGCAGCATCGCGACCGACTGGAAGCGCGGCTCGGCGTGGAAGCTCCAATTCAAGGACGGACGCGTCGCCGACAGCGGCACGATCGTCGAGATCGACCCGCCGAAGCGGCTCGTGCTCGAATGGCGCAACGAATGGAGCCCGGAGCTCAACGCCGAAGGCAACGCGCGCTGCACGATGGAGCTCGAGCCGGGCGACGGCGCCGTCAAGCTGACGGTCACGCATGCGATGGCCAGGCCGCAGTCGAAGCTGATCGACGCCGTCGGAGGCGGATGGCCGAAGATCCTGTCGAACCTCAAGTCGCTGCTCGAAATCGGCGAGGTCGTGATGAAAGGCAAGTAACGACCGCGGGGCGCGCAGCATCGAGGCCCGGTCACGGTATAATCGGCGCACTGCGTCGGGAATTTCGTATGCCCGCGAATCCCGACGCGCCACGAAGGCAACCAGGGCACGAAAGGTACGGTTATGACACCGCGAACGCGTGGAGGCCCGACCTAGATTCGATTGCGGTGTCGCGCGTGACGGTTTCGTCCGTCGTCGTTGAAAAAGTGCGGCCCCGCCGCACTTTTTCATTTGGAGATCCCGATGCCCGACATCCGACTTCCCGACGGCGCCGTCAAGCACTTCGATGCAGCGGTTACGGTCGCCGACATCGCCGCGGCGATCGGTCCCGGCCTCGCGAAGGCCGCCCTCGCCGGCCGCGTGAACGGCAAGCTCGTCGACACGTCGCACGTCGTCGACGGCGACGCGCAGGTCGCGATCGTCACCGAGCGCGACGCCGACGGCCTCGACGTCATTCGCCATTCGACCGCGCATCTCCTCGCCTACGCGGTGAAGGAGCTGTTCCCCGACGCGCAGGTGACGATCGGGCCCGTGATCGAGGACGGCTTCTACTATGACTTCTCGTTCAAGCGCCCCTTCACGCCCGAGGATTTGGAGGCGATCGAGCGCAGGATGGAAGCGCTCGCGAAGAAGAACGAGCCGGTCGTCCGCTCGCTCATGCCGCGCGACGAGGCGGTGAAGTTCTTCGAGTCGATGGGCGAGCACTACAAGGCCGAGATCATCGCGTCGATCCCGTCCGACGAGCCGATCTCGCTTTATCGCGAAGGCACGTTCGTGGATCTCTGCCGAGGCCCGCACGTGCCGTCGACCGGCCGGCTCAAGGTCTTCAAGCTGATGAAGGTCGCGGGCGCGTACTGGCGCGGCGATTCGCGCAACGAGATGCTGCAGCGAATCTACGGCACCGCGTGGGCGTCGAAGTCGGAGCTCGACGCGTATTTGCACCGCATCGAGGAGGCGGAGAAGCGCGACCACCGCAAGCTCGGCAGGCAGCTCGACCTCTTCCACCTGCAGGACGAAGCGCCGGGGATGGTGTTCTGGCACCCGAAGGGCTGGGCGATCTGGCAGCAGGTCGAGCAGTACATGCGCGGCATCTATCGCGAGAGCGGCTACCACGAGGTGCGCTGCCCGCAGATCCTCGACCGGACGCTCTGGGAGAAGTCGGGCCACTGGCAGAACTTCAAGGACAACATGTTCACGACCGAGTCGGAGAAGCGCGACTTCGCGATCAAGCCGATGAACTGTCCCGGTCACGTGCAGCTCTTCAATGCGGACCTGCGAAGCTACCGCGACCTGCCGCTGCGCTACGGCGAATTCGGCAACTGCCACCGCAACGAGCCGTCGGGTGCGCTGCACGGGCTGATGCGCGTGCGCGGCTTCACGCAGGACGACGGCCACATCTTCTGCACCGAGGAGCAGATCCAGTCCGAGGTCACCGCGTTCAACCAGGTGGCGCTCGACGTCTACCGCCAGTTCGGCTTCGCAGAGATCACGATCAAGCTCGCGCTGCGTCCCGAGCCGCGGCTTGGCGACGACGCGAGCTGGGACCGCGCGGAGAACGCGCTGCGTGACGCGTTGCGCGAATGCGGCGTCGAATGGACCGAGCTGCCGGGCGAAGGCGCGTTCTACGGGCCCAAGATCGAATACCACCTGAAGGACTCGATCGGCCGCTCGTGGCAGTGCGGGACGATGCAGGTCGACTTCCAGATGCCCGGGCGCCTTGGCGCGGAGTACGTCGCGGCCGACGACACCCGGAAGGTGCCGGTCATGCTGCATCGCGCGATCGTCGGCTCGCTCGAGCGGTTCATCGGCATCCTGATCGAGCACCACGCCGGCGCGATGCCGCTGTGGCTCGCGCCGATCCAGGCGGTCGTGATGACGATCACCGACCGCCAGCAAGGCTACGCGAACGACGTTGCCAAGGCGTTGCGCGGGACGGGCCTGCGCATCGCAGCGGATTTGCGGAACGAGAAAATTAGCTATAAAATACGCGAACATAGCCTCCAAAAGCTGCCTTATCAGCTGATCGTCGGCGATAAGGAGCAGGAGGCTCGAACAGTGGCCGTGCGTACCCGCGGCGGCGAGGATCTGGGCGCGATGCCCATCGCATCCTTGCTGGCGCGCCTCCAGCAGGAGGTCGCGACCCGCCGATAGGCGGAGCCTTGGGGTGCCGGCCGTTTTTTGTCACCTGAATTGGAGAATCGCACATAGCTCTGGACAAGCAGCATCAACGACTGAACGGCGAAATCAACGCCCCTGAAATACGACTGGTCGGGGTGGACGGCGAGCAACTCGGCATCGTTTCGCTAGTCGAGGCGCTCGGCAAGGCCGAAGCCGCCGAGCTCGACCTGGTCGAGATCGCCCCGATGGCAAAGCCTCCGGTATGCCGGATCATGGATTACGGCAAGTTCAAGTACCGGGAAGCGAAGAAGCAGCACGAGGCGAAGCTCAAGCTGAAGCAGATCCAGGTCAAGGAAGTGAAGTTCCGGCCCGGAACCGACGAAGGCGATTACAAGATCAAGCTGCGCAACCTGACGCGTTTTCTGTCCGAAGGAGACAAGGCGAAAGTCACGCTGCGTTTTCGCGGTCGCGAGATGGCGCACCAGGAATTCGGGGTGCGCCTGCTGGAGCGGGTCCGGGGAGACCTCGATCCGATCGCGACCGTGGAGCAGTTCCCGAGACTCGAAGGCCGGCAAATGGTGATGCTGCTGGCCCCGAAGAAGACGTTGCCGAAGACGCATCACCCGGACAAGCCCGAGGACGGTAAGCCGCAAGGCGCGAAAGCCGCATCCGCGAAAGCCGCACCGGTCAAAGCGGAGCGCACCGCCGTGGGCAGCAAATAAGGAAACGGCTCATGCCGAAGATGAAGACCAAGTCGGGCGCGAAGAAGCGCTTCCGCGTGCGCGGAAGCGGCTCCGTCAAGCGCTCGCAGGCGTTCAAGCGCCACATCCTCACGAAGAAGTCGACCAAGAACAAGCGCCATTTGCGCGGCTCGCTCGGCGTCGACAAGACCAACGCAGCGGCCGTCGCGGCGATGCTGCCCTACGCGTAAGGAGCGACCATGCCCAGAGTCAAGCGTGGTGTGACCGCGCGCGCGCGGCACAAGAAGGTCCTCGAGCAGGCGAAGGGATACCGCGGACGGCGCAAGAACGTCTATCGGATCGCGAAGGAAGCGGTGATGAAGGCGGGGCAGTACCAGTACCGCGACCGTCGCACGAAGAAGCGCGAGTTCCGCGCGCTGTGGATCGCCCGGATCAACGCGGCGGTGCGCGAGCTCGGCCTCACGTACAGCGTGTTCATGAACGGACTCAAGAAGGCGTCGATCGACGTCGACCGCAAGGTGCTTGCCGACCTCGCCGTGCACGACAAGGCCGCGTTTACGAAGATCGCGGAGCAGGCCAAAGCCACCCAGGCCTGAACCGGCGATCGCAATGACAGGGAGGCAGCGATGCCTCCCTTTCTTTTTTCGGAAACGCCATGGATGATCTGGACCGCATCGTCGAAAGCGCCCTCGCCGACTTCCAGGCCTGCGTCGACCCGGCCGCGCTCGAGAACGCGAAGGCGAAATACCTCGGCAAGGCCGGCGCGCTGACGACGCGACTGAAAGCGCTCGGCAAGCTCGCCGCCGACGAACGGGCAGCGACCGGCGCGCGGATCAACGCGGCGAAGGCGAAGCTCGAGGAAGCGCTCGTCGCGCGGCGGCAGTCGATCGCCGACGCGAAGCTCGCCGCGCAGCTTTCGGCCGAAGCGCTCGACGTGTCGCTGCCGGGACGCGGCATCGGCGCCGGCGGACTGCATCCGCTGACGCGCACGCTCGAGCGCGTCGAAGCGCTGTTCCGCTCGCTCGGGTTCGACGTCGCCGACGGTCCCGAGATCGAGGACGACTTCCACAACTTCACCGCGCTCAACACACCGGAGAACCATCCGGCGCGCTCGATGCACGATACGTTCTACGTCGAAGGCGGCCTGGTGCTGCGCACGCATACGTCGCCGATGCAGGTACGTTACATGGAAACGCACGCGCCGCCGATACGGATCATCGCGCCGGGACGCGTCTACCGCGTCGACAGCGACGCGACGCATTCGCCGATGTTCCATCAGGTCGAGGGACTGTGGATCGGTGACGACGTCTCGTTCGCCGATCTGAAGGCCGTGATCAGCGAGTTCCTGCGCAACTTCTTCGAGCGTGACGTGACGCTGCGCTTCCGGCCGTCGTTCTTCCCGTTCACCGAGCCGTCGGCCGAAATCGACATGCGGTTCGGCGACGCGGGCTGGCTCGAGATCGCCGGCGCGGGACAAGTGCATCCGAACGTGCTTCGCGCCGTCAACATCGACCCCGAGCGCTGGCAGGGCTTCGCGTTCGGCATCGGTCCCGATCGCCTCGCGATGCTGCGTTACGGCGTCGACGACCTGCGCCTGTTCTACGAAAACGACCTGCGGTTCCTTCGTCAATTCCAATGAAGTTTTCCGAGCGGTGGCTGCGCACGCTCGTCGATCCGCCGATCGACACGGCGGCGCTTTGCGACAAGCTGACGATGACGGGCTTCGAGGTCGAGGACGTCGCGCCGGCGGCCCCTGCGTTCGCCAACGTGGTCGTCGGCCGGATCACGAACGTCGCGCCGCATCCCGATGCCGCGCGGCTTCGTGTGTGCACCGTCGACGTCGGCGGCGAGCGCGCGTTGCAGATCGTCTGCGGCGCGCAAAACGCCGCCGTCGGCATGCGTGCGCCGTGCGCGCTCGAAGGCGCGTCGCTTCCCGGCGGACAGATGATCGCGCGCACGACGATGCGCGGGGTCGAGTCGCAAGGGATGCTCTGCTCGGCGCGTGAGCTCGGGCTAGACGACGATGCGTCGGGCCTGCTTGCGCTCGCGTCCGACGCAAAGCCCGGCCAGGATTTGCGGGATGCGCTGGCGCTCGACGACGCGCTGATCACGCTCAAGCTCACGCCGAACCGGCCCGACTGCCTGTCGATCGTCGGCATCGCGCGCGAGGTGTCGGCGATCACGCGCGCGCCGCTGTCGCTGCCCGGCGAATCCTCCGTCCCCGTCTCGTCGACAGCGACGCGCGGCGTGCGTGTCGAGGACGAGGACGCGTGCCCGCGCTTCGCCGCGCGCACGATCGAGGGGATCGACGCGAAGGCGCCGACGCCTGCGTGGATGAAGGAGCGCATCGAACGCTCCGGCATCCGCTCGATCTCGGCGGTCGTCGACATCACGAACTACGTGATGCTCGAGCTTGGGCAGCCGCTGCATGCCTACGACGATCGCCGCCTCGAAGGCGATATCGTCGTGCGCTTCGCGCGCGAGGGCGAGACGCTGACGCTGCTGAACGGCGAGAAGCTCGCGCTCGAGCCGGACCTTCTGCTCGTCTGCGACAGCGTGAAGCCGCTCGGCCTCGCCGGCATCATGGGCGGCGAGCATTCCGGGATCGCCGATGACACGGCGACCGTCTATCTCGAGGGCGCGTTCTGGAATCCTGCCGTCATTCAGGGCAAGATGCGGCGCCTCGGTTTCGTGAGCGACGCAGGCTATCGTTTCGAACGCGGCGTCGACTTCGAGCTCGGGCCGCGCGCCGTCGAGCGCGCGACGCAGTTGATCCTCGAAATCTGCGGCGGTCGCGCCGGACCGTCGACGGACGCGAAGGGACCGCTCCCCGAACGTGCGCCGGTACGGCTGCGCAGCGCGCGAGCAGCGCGCGTGCTCGGCGTTGCCGTGTCGCCCGACGCGATCGCCGACGTCTTCTCGCGTCTCTTTCTACCGTTCGTTCGCGAAGGCGACGACTTCGGCGTCACGCCGCCATCGTACAGGTTCGACATCGCGATCGAGGAAGACCTGATCGAGGAAGTCGCGCGCATTCGCGGCTACGACACGATTCCCGATGCGCCGCGCGCGCACGTGCAGGCGATGCTGCCGTCGCCCGAAGAGCACCGCCGCGTCGCGGTACTGAAGCGCCGGCTCGTGCTCCGCGACTACCAGGAAGTGATCACGTTCAGCTTCGTCGCTGCCGACGACGAGCGCGCGCTCGATCCTGCGTCGCGCCCGATCGCCGTGCTGAACCCGATCGCGGCGCAGCGCGACGCGATGCGCACGACGCTTCTGCCCGGTCTGCTCGAGACGCTGCGCACGAACCTGAGGCGCAAGCTCGCGCGCGTGCGGATCTTCGAAGCGGGCCGCACGTTCGGCCGCGACGACGTTGCGCAGCCGATGCGCATCGGCGGACTCGCGTTCGGCTCCGCTGCCGCCGAGCAGTGGGGATCGCCGCTGCGCCAGGTCGATTTCTTCGACGTCAAGGGCGATGTCGAGGCGCTCGCCGCTCCGCTGTCGCTCGCGACGCGCGCATCGGCGAAGCCGTGGTTGCACCCAGGGCGCAGCGCCGACGTGGAGATCGGCGGCAGGGTCGTCGGCTGGCTCGGCGAGCTGCATCCGCGTCTTCTGCGCGTGTTCGAATTGCCTTCGGCGCCGGTCGCCTTCGAGCTCGATGTCGAGGCGCTGACATGCCTCCCGGTCCCGAAGGCGCGGCCGCTGTCACGGCTGCCGTCGATCCGTCGCGACATTGCCATTGTCGTCAATGAAAACATAACGGTAGGCGATATTCTTCATGCTTTGCAGGATGTGAGACCCACGCAGGTGGAGGCGATCGACGTTTTCGACGTCTACCGGGGCAGCGAGCTGCCGAACGGCAAGAAAAGCGTTGCGATTCTTGTGCTTATGCGGGATACTGAACGTACTTTGACCGACGAGGACAGCGAGCGGATCGTGGCCACCCTCCTCGCCACCCTGCGTGCCCGCTTCGACGCCACCCTGAGACAGTAAGGCTTACAACATGACGTTGACCAAAGCCGAGCTCGCCGACCTCCTCTTCGAGCAACTCGGGCTCAACAAGCGCGAGGCGAAGGACATGGTCGAGCGCTTCTTCGAGGAGATCCGGACCGCGCTCGAGGAAGGCCGCAGCGTCAAGCTTTCCGGCTTCGGCAATTTCCAGCTGCGCGAGAAGCCGCAACGGCCCGGAAGGAACCCGAAAACCGGCGAGGAAATCCCGATCACCGCGCGCCGCGTCGTGACGTTCCATGCAAGTCAGAAGTTGAAGGCCATGGTCGAAGCGGCGAACCATGCCCGAAGCCAGCCGAGCTAAGACGGCGCTGCCTCCGATTCCCGCCAAGCGGTACTTCACGATTGGCGAGGTCAGCGAGCTTTGTGCGGTGAAGCCGCACGTGCTGCGCTATTGGGAACAGGAGTTCGCACAGCTCAAGCCGGTCAAACGCCGCGGCAACCGGCGCTATTACCAGCATCACGAAGTCCTGCTGATTCGCCGGATACGCGATCTGTTGTACGAGCAGGGATTCACCATCAACGGTGCGCGGCATCGTCTCGATTCGGAAGCCGCGAGCGAGCCGCGCGCTGCCGCGCGCCCACTGTCGCCATCGACGACGAGCGTCGCGCCGCAATCGGCACAACGCCCGCTCGATGCGCTGGAAATTCGCCAGGAGCTGCGCGAAATACGGCGCCTGCTCACGCCGAGCGGTACTCGAGCGGCAGGCTGAAGGTGAACGTCGAACCCGTTCCGACCGCGCTTTCGAGCGCGAGGCTGCCGCCATGCAGCTCCATGAACTTGCGCGATATCGCGAGGCCGAGGCCCGTCCCTTCGATCTTGCGCGAAGCAGCGCCGACCTGGCG
>Ga0310810_10008779_pt1 | contig 11660 bp, 15 predicted proteins | sample NCmetagenome_FD_207641 | JGI IMG/M metagenome (GOLD analysis project Ga0310810, IMG submission 207641) | Soil microbial communities from experimental microcosm in Duke University, North Carolina, United States - NC | ecosystem: Engineered > Artificial ecosystem > Soil microcosm > Unclassified ...
GTGCGGATCGTCACCGGCGGCGGAATGGTGATCCCGTCGGGAACGATCGTGATTCGCGGCGGGAAGATCGCGTCGGTGTCCGCGGGTGCGGCGAGCACGCAGGGTCTGAACACCATCGACGCGAAGAGCATGAGCGCCATGCCCGACGAAGGTAGTGCTCAAGGGTGGCGTGGTGGTGGTCGACAAACGGTGATCCGTAGGGCGGGTCTTCAGGCCCGCCTCTGGCCAACGGCCGGTGAGGGAAGGTTTGATGGGTCCATGGTTGTCGCTCACGGCGGCCATCATCACCGCGCGCGTTCTTGCCTGGGCGGCGACGTGGGGCCGCGACGCTGAACTGAGCGACGAGGCGCATATCTACTTCTTCGATCGATACAAAAGGCTTGCGGACTACCATCGCGCCCGCGGTCACCACGCTCGCGCCGCACATTTGCAATCGAAAGCCGAGGAGCACTGGCGGCCCGGCGCCGATCCTGATGGTCCGCCGTACGCTGCGGCGATGGCGATGCCGCGCCCTCTGGAGTGGCGGCGCACAGACGCGGTCAGTCACCGTTATAGCGACGGTCCTGACGATGCCGCGTAGCAGGTGCTATTTCTGCGCGAGCCGCCGTTCCGCGAGCTGCTTGAACTCGCGATCCTCCGGCTCCCACGCTGGATCGAGCGGCGCCGCGATCACCTTGCGCAGCGTGTCGCGCGCTTCGGCGTCCTTGTCTTCTTCGAATAAGGTCTGCGCGAGAAACCACAGCGAGGCGGTACTGTTCGGATCGTAGGTGAGCGACTTGCGGAGGTGTTCTTCCGACTTCTTCTTGCTGCCACCGAAGAGCGACGGCACCTTGAAGTACCAGCGTCCGAGCGCGCGATCGGCGGATCCCTCCTGGAATGCGGGATCGATCGTCAGCACGGTTTCGAGCGCGTCCTTGATGTCGCCGCGGTACTTGAGGCCCTGGCGCAAGCCGTAGCTTTCGGCAAGCGCCCCCATGTTCGCGGCCATCCAGAAGTAGCCCTCGGGCCGCATCGGCTGCAACATCGACGCAGTCCGCCCGGTTGCGACGCCGCGCTCGAGTGCCGCGCGTCGTGCCGGTGCGGCATCATGACCGCCGATCCAGTACAGCGCTCGCGAAAGTTTCCACGTGGACTCGAAGTCCGAGGCATTGCTCTTGATGCGCGTCTCCCAGATCGCCGCCGCCTCCTTCGCGCGGGCGACGTCGGCGCGCTGGCGATAGAGCGCATCCGGATCCTGCGCGGACGCGATGGCCGGGAGCAAAAACAGCGCGATATAGAATACGGAGATGCAGGATCTCATCCGGCAGCTGCTCGTGGAGCTGGGGGAGGACCCGGACCGCGAGGGGTTGCTCCGGACGCCACTCCGCGTCGAAAAGGCACTGAAGTTTCTCACCAGCGGCTACAACGCGGATATCAGCAAGGTGCTGAACGACGCGCTGTTCAGTGTCGATTATAGCGAGATGGTGATCGTCCGCGACATCGACTTCTACAGCCTCTGCGAGCATCACCTGCTGCCGTTCTTCGGCAAGTGTCACATCGCGTACCTGCCGAACAAGCGCGTGATTGGCCTCAGCAAAATCCCGCGGCTCGTCGACGTCTTCGCCCGTCGTCTGCAGATCCAGGAGCGCATGACGAACCAGATTGCCGAGACGATCAAGAGCACGATCGACCCGCTCGGCGTCGCCGTCGTCTGCGAGGGTACCCACCTGTGCATGTCGATGCGCGGTGTGGAGAAGCAGAACTCCTACGCGGTCACGAGTGCGATGCTCGGCGGCTTCCGCGATAATGCGCGGACGCGGATGGAATTCCTCGAGCTGATTCGTCATCGCGGCACGGCGGCGACCTGGTCGTCGGGCCCGGCGCTGAGCTGTATCAACGAATGACTTTCAACGAGTGTTGCGAAATTACGCGGCGGGTCCTGTCGCCGGGTTTCCCCATTCCGTCCTCGGCGCCAAAAGCACCCCCACGGGTGTGGCGCCTGCGGGGCGGAATGGGGAGGCCCCTCCCGGCGCCACCCGCGAGAGTAATTTCGCACCGCTCCCAACCGCTACCGTCCTTGCGTGTCCAACTCCCGGAGGCGCGATGCTGGTCGCGGACATTTGGAAGTTGGGTTGTCATCGCAACTGGGAGTTGGGCGTTGATCCTTGCGCTGGCAGCGTCTACGGCAGCGCAAACACGCAAGACGCCCGCGCGCCCGCCCGCTCGCGCCGCGGCACCGGCAGCGCCGAAGACCGAGCCGGCGATGATGATGTGTCCGCAGCCGCTGGGCACGGGCGTGCAGACGAAACGATCGTTCTGCGACGTGCTGATCGGCCGCGATCCGCTGGCGGGCATCATCATCACCCTGCCGCCGCACAGCGGGATCGTGACGCTGACCTTCGACCTCCACAATCGTCAGACCTTTTCAGAAGATCTCGTCAAGCAGGGACGTGGCTTCCGCCGCTACACCGCCTCGATCGGAGTGCTGGCGATGGACAACACGCTGCTGGGCAGAGGCATCGTGCAGAGTGAGTTCCGCACGAGCGCGGATCTGCTGGATCGCATCCCCGGAGCAGGGCCGGCGGGACTCAAGGCGGTGGCGCCGACCGGGACCGAGTCGATCTCCGTCGAGATCGAGGAACAGGCGGAGAAGGTCAGTATTCTCGGCGAGAAGCTGACCGAACTGCGGCCCGATGGCCGCGACGAGTACATCGCCACGGGCCGCCCGATCGCGATCATCAGCAACGTGATGGTCACCTACCGGCCGCCGCCGCCCGCTCGTCGCGCCGCTCCGACACGCAGGAAGTAACGTCTCCCGTCGAAGTCCGCGCTTACCCTCTCAGCGCGTATCTGATCCGCGGGTGACGCGTACGATCACGGCGTCCGCCGTGCCATAGGCGATGGCCAGCGGCGGTGCCGCGAGCAGCGCGGAGGCGCGCTGGCCATGCGCCAGAACGAAGGTCACGCCGTAACGCGCGGCCTGGCTGCGGAAGCGATCCCAGTCGTGCGCATCGATGGCCGCAAACATCGCATCGCGTGCCGCGCGCCGTGCGTTGTAATCGACGTACGGGTTCGAGAATGGCGCGTCGACCGCGACGACATGACGTCCGGCGGGCGCGACAATCAGCAGGCTGTCGTCACTCGATGCGAGAAAGACGGCGTCGCGTGGCGTCGAGGCCCTGATCCACCCCGTGATCAACCGGTCTGAGCGTGCGCCGATGGCTCGCGCTGCCGCCGCTGCCTGACGAAACGCCGGCCGCTGCAGGTATCGCGGATAGAGCAGGGCGATGCTGATGAGCGCGGTCGTCGCGAGAAGGGCAGCGCGGCCGCGCGCGCCTGCAGACGTCCGCTCGGCGACGAGCGCGAGGATGGACCACGTGCCTGCTCCAACCAGCATCCAGCCCCATGCGCGGACCTGATATTCGAAGTGATAGGCCGGTACAAGTGGCGGCCACGAGGGATACCAGGTTGCCGCGAGGCTGCACGCCGACAGCACAAGGGCCGCTGCGCCCCACGACCACAGCACGATGACGCCGGCGTCGCGCCGCCGCGCCAGCGTGACGCCACCGGCGACCGCGAGCACGGCGAACGGCCAGGTCATCGGCCAGCGCAGGGTCGCGATGATCGCTGCGGGATACCCTGGCGTGTACGGCCACGTTGCTGGTGCTCGATTGAGCGTGTGCAGGTGATAGCGGGTGATGAGCGGCCAGAAGAAGGGCGCGACGATGACGATCGCCACGGCGGCGGCAATCGCGATCGCAGGCAGCGGATTTCGACCGGGTGCACCCGCGACAGTCCGGAGAGCGGCCATATCCCGTAGGGGAGGGTCCTCCCGCCCTTGCCCGGGCTTCGGCGAAGCTCGCCGAAGCGCCTTCGGCGCGATGGCGGCCGACCCGCCCCCGAGCGAAGCGAGATGAACGAACGAGGCGGTCCCGGCGGCGAGCGTGAACGTGGCAGCGAGCAGCACTCCATAAGCCGCGTGCGCGAGGAACGCGACCCCGATGAGGCCGCCGATGGCAATGGCGATCCTGTACGGGCCAGAGCGGACCAGACGACGGCAGAGGATCAGGCCCACGTACAGAACCGCCTGCCCAACCAGGCCCGGGAAGAGCCACGGCGTATACGTGCCCGCGGCCCATGCCGGCGGGTGGGCCGGCACGAACAGGAAGGCGATCGTGGCAAACAACGCTGCCGGTGGACCGATCAGCCGCCATGCCGCGGCTCCGAATGCGATCGCGCCGAGCAGATTGAGCCACGGTCCGCTTCGCACGGCGACCAGCGCCACTGGTTGATGCAGGACTCCCGATACGAGCGCGACGAGGGCGGGTACGAGCGGCGTGTACCAGGCGTGCTCGCCGGCGTAAAACGGATCGCCGCTCCAGGAACCGTCGCGCATCGCCTGGGCCGCCGCGACATCACGGAACGCATCGAGGTCGAACGGCCAGAGCAGATGGCGCGTGACGGCGACCGCCGGCACGAGCGCGAGGATCAAGCTGACCGCCATCACCACCAGCGCCAGGCGGCGGTGACCGGGATTGTGAAGGACAGGAGGCATCGGGCCTGGGCGAGGCATGATGGTAACTGCGAACGATGAGAATTGCGGTCTTCGGGGCCGGCGCCGTCGGCGCGTTCTTTGGCGGGTTGCTGCAGCGGGGCGGTGCCGAGGTGCGCTTCATCGCGCGCGGCGACAACCTGGCCGCGCTTTGTCGCGACGGCATTCTCATTCGATCGCTGCGCTTCGGTGAGATCCGCGTGGCGCCGGTGCACGCCGAGTCCGATGCACGCCGCGTCGGCATCTCCGATCTCGTCCTGATCTGCGTCAAGGCACATCAGACGCCGGCGTTGCTCGACGACCTGGCTGCCCTTGTCGGCGACGACACCACCATCGTCACGTTACAGAACGGCGTCGAGTCGGACGAGCCGGTCGCCGCACGCTTTGGTCGCGACCGCGTCATTCCGGGCGTGGTGTATGTCGGCGCGACGCTCGAGGAGCCGGGGATCGTCAGCCACGTTGCCGCAGGCACGATCGCGATCGGTTCGCGCTCCGATGGAGCGCGGGTTCCGCCAGGCGTACCTGACCTGTCCAACGTAGGGCGGGTTCCGCGAAGCGGACCCGCCGTCGACCGGGTTCAGCGCGCCGCTGACGCGCTCGCGCTTTCTGGCCAGCCGGTGAAGGTGGTGGACGACATTCAGTCCGAGCGCTGGGTGAAGCTGCTCTGGAACGCGAGCTTCAATCCGGTGTCGGCGATTACCGGCCGGACCCCGCGCGAACTCGTCGAGGTGCCGGCGACGCGGGCGCTGCTGGTCGAGTTGATGCGCGAAGTGACTGCCGTCGCGCAGGCCCAGGGGTTGACGCTCGACGAATCGATGATCGCCGAGCAGTTGTCGTGGACCGAGCGCGCGAGCGCGATCCGGACCTCGATGATGGTCGATCGCGAGCGTGGCCGCGGCATGGAGATCGACGCGCTCGTCGGCGTCGTCGTCCGCACCGGCAAGATGCACAGTGTGCCCACGCCATTCAGCCTGGCGATGTTGGCGCTGCTCGAAGCGATCGCCGCGCCGTCCGGCGAGATGACTCGACGGGAGTGGGTGCCACCGCCTTTGCCGGGAGGTTGAATCGGGGCGTCACACTCGATGTGTCAGGGTTGCTCTCGCTCGGGTGAGATTTATGTGGCGAAGGCGGTGATCGAAGCGTGGCTCCTGCAGGAGACTCTAAACCCGAGGACCTCTCACGATTCGCGTAGCGGATTGTGGGGGCAGGTCAGTCATACGTACGGCGACGGGACTAACCGCTCGCGGTCTCTGGTCATGGTGCAAAAACCGCCCACCCGTTTCCAGCGAACGCCAGGTGCATGGCTGGGTCATGTCGCAGCGCGTCGTAGAGCGGTTGCGTCCGGACCACCGCGCACCGAATGCGATAGTCCGCGAACAGTTGTTTGTAATCGCCTTCGTCAGCCGTCCTGGCGCGCCGTAAGAAGTCCAGGGGATATGCTTCGACGCGACCGTCGACGAATACTCGATGCTCACGGGCAAACCACATCAAGTAACCACCGTCGTCGAAGCTGTTGTAGATCGGCGAGGGACAGGTTTCGATCGCCGCAACGGCCTCATGCGAAAGCGGCATCCATCCGAGTCTTTGGCCGCCGCCGCCCCAATTCACCGCGACGATGATCGATCCGCACACCACGGCTACTGCAAGTAGGCACCAGCCGAGAGGTCTGACCGGACGCGATTGGGGAGCGCGGCACCCTGGGCATCAATCACGCGAGACAATGCCGGTACCGCAGCCAGAACAAGGAAGGGGATATTGCGCGTTGACGTGATCGCCGCCGGTACGAGTATGAGCGCGGCGAGAACCAGCACCCGCGTGCTGCGTTCCATGTGCCCAAACCGGTGGCGCTGCGATACGACGGCCCCGATGAGCATCGCCGCGATCGCCCAGAACGCCAGAACCGTCGGTTCCAGCAGGAATGCGGATCGATATTCCTGTAAGCCGAGCGCACGCGACGCTTGAACGGTGGCGAGAAGCGAAGGCCAATAATGGAGGCTGAATGGCGTCAGCAACGGCGCTGCTGCCGCAACAGTCGCAATGGCGGCAGCCCGGAGAATCCGGGAACGCTCCCACAGGATCGCATCGAGCAGGGGTACTCCTGCGATGAGGATGCCGAGGACAACGACCGCATGCATGTTGGCCCAGAGGACCAGCAGCGCGCACAACAGGCGTAGCCGGTCCGACGCCAGCAACCGGAGCGAGAGCGCCATGAAGAGGAGGCTGAACACCTGCGGGCGGACCGACCATTCGGGCAGCGTCAGCAGGAGGGCGACCAGGGCAATCAATCGCCCCCTGCCATGGTCCTTCGTCAGGCGCCACGAGATGACCAACGCCGCGAATGCGCAAAGTCCCGCAACGACCGTGAGCATGACGTTCCCGCCGACTGAATACAGCGCGAAAAACGCGAGTTGGGATAACCACCAATGATTGGCGAGTGGTCGGCCATAGTGTGTCCACGAGAACAAATCCGCGGTGATCAATGAGTGGGAGTCCCACATCTGTTGACCCGCTCGCAAGTGGTAGAACGTATCGGATTGTGCGGGGATGACGCACGCGATCGCCACGTAGACCACGAGCAGCAGCGCACAGGGCAGATCCTTCTCAGCCAGCATCGGGACGGCACCGCTCTTTACAGGCGACGCGAAGTCCCTGACGGCGCCGGAGGATATCGGCATCGTCGTCAGCGCGTCCAGGGCAGGGCAGTGACGGGTGCGGTCGCGATTGGCGCCGTGACCGCCGCTCGCGCGGTCATGACCTGGTAGACAGCAAGACTTGCCCCAAACATGACCGCCGCACCGATGACGTCCACGAGGTAGTGAATGCCGCTCATGAATGTTGCGGCGACGAGGCCGGTGTTTACGAACGCCAGGGGAATCCACCAGCGACGATGACGGCGGAAGGCCCAGACGACCATCATCGCTCCCGCCGCGTGGAACGACGGCATCGAGACCAGGCCTTCGAGTTTCGCGAATTCGATGGTGTGGAACGTGCCTGACCTCAACGCGTGAATCTGGGCGTAACTTCGGCTCAGATCAATCGTCGGTGCAAAGTTCATGAAGTCAGGTGGATTCGCTGCTGGGTACAGCGCCAGTGTCGCCACGGTCAGCACCAGACAGAACTGATAGTGAAAAACGTACTCCCAGAGGCCGTCGCGATCGCCGTACCACATCGCCAGCACGAGGATTGGCAGCAGGAACTGCGGCAGCAGCGTCGCGTAACATGCCGACAGCACCAGCGAGATTAGCTGATGGTGTGCGGTCCACGCGGCAAGCGCTCCGACGTTGATCCCGACGAAGCCATCAGCGCGAACGAGCCACGCGTCAATCAATGGGCGCTTCAGTGCGACCGCAACGTACTGCGCCGGCGAGAGCAGCGCACCCAGCGACAACATCAGGGCGGTGGCGAAGACGACGTCCTGGAGGATCTCCTTGCGGTGTCGGCTGTGATATCGACCATACAGCCAGATGGCCGCGAGGGCGCCATAGGCGGCGCCGAGCGGTGCGGTCGAACGCCATACGATGTGCAGCCCGAGGCGATCGTACCAGGGCGCGATCGCCATGGCGATGATCACTTGGGTCATCAGCAGCCACGTGGCGAATGACCATCCTCCGCGCCTGGTTCGCACGGCCGGCGCGACCTCGGCGATCATCGCCGCCTACTCCACGTGCGTGGCCGCCAACTCGTCGAGCCGCTTGAGCAGCGGCGCATACCGCGGGAGCGACACGTCGAACCCGCTGTGATGCCTGCGGAACTGGCGCTGCGGCTCCGGTGACGGTACGGCCGCCAGCGTGACCGCTGGATTCTGGTTGACGCGCCAGAGCGGCGGGGCCGGCGTGGCATTCTCGAGACCGAGTTCTGTCTCCCATTCGCGCATCACGGCGGGATCGACGTGTGGCGCCGGCGCTTCGAAGCGCTGCACGGGAGTCACGGGAAGCGGGGTCGGGCCCGATGGCGGCTCATGAACCGGCATCGGAGCCGGCTCGATGTCGGTGCCGGGTTCCTCGATGACGAGGTCCTCGAACGTGATCGTCTCCTCCAGATCGTCGGTCGGAGACATGATGCGCGTCGCCCGTTCGTTGGTCGCGCGCTCCAGATAAACGCGCACCTGTTCGGCGAAGACATCCGGATCGCAGCCCTGGTTGTGCGAGTCGTGTGACCCCTTGCCCTTCCCGAACATCGAACCCTTCTCGCGGCCGTGTCCATCGTTCGACGCAAGGATCGGAATGGCGAGCGTCTGGACGTGCCCGGCGGCGTCGCCGAGGTCGCGCAGCCAGCTGGTGAGCACCGCTTCGTCCTTCGGCGGCAGCAGCGGCGGCGTCAGAATCAGATCGGGGATGCGGGTCTCGACGGCGCTCACCGCTTTGGCGCCGGTGTCGGCGACGATCAGCTCCGCCTGGCGGATGTGCCGGCGCACCAGGTTCGTCAGTTGTTTGGCCTGTCGATGATCGGGTTCGACCGCGAGAATCAGCACACTCACCTCATTTGCCGCATGAACACCACGAGCAGCACGGCGACGCCGGCGAATCCCGCCAGCGGGCCGTGGTCCTCACAAATCTGCCAGACCGAGCGTCCGGCATCCGCCACCGGCTGCGGCACGCGCGGCGCGAAGTCAGCGGCCCTGGTCGATGCCGCCATGCCGTGCAGGTAGTCGCGTGCCGGTGTGTCCATCGCCAGCACCGCGAGCGCGACGATGGTGACTGCCATCGCGGAAAGCGCCCATTCGACGACTGAGTAGCGCAGGGCGGACCGGTTGCTCATAACGTGCGCGGGTGCTGGGGCAAGAGCCATTCCGCTGCCCGCCGCTGCCGGGCACACCGTCTTTTCGAGAGAGATCGAACGACCGATTGCGTCAGGGTGGGCATGCGGCCCGAGTCACGGACGAAATTCGTGCTGCCGATTACAAGGCGGGAGCGCGCACCCCCGTCTCTCACCTCCGTCTCGCACCCCCGTCTCGCACCCTCGTCTCCGATCCCCAAAACCATCACAGCCGTTACGAATGTGCGGGCTGAGGACGGGTGCGCGAGCGGTCGCGCGGTCGCGATTCCCGCGAACACCCACGCTCGCTTAACCCGCATCAACACAGGACTTCCATCCGCTTCTCACGGTCACGTCCGCGCGCGTGGCACAGCCGTTGCCCCTAGAGGGTCCGTCTCGCGATTCGTGCCGCGGCGCGACTTCGCACCCATTGACCACACGCGCGTCCGCCGACGCGCAGGAGAGAAACACATGAAGCTGTTGACCCACGTTCGCGACTTCGTGCGCGCTGAAGAAGGCCAGGACCTGATCGAATATGCGCTGCTCGTCGCGCTCATCTCGATCGTCTGTGTGGCGGCGCTCGAGATCGCAGGCACGCAGGTGAACCGGATCTTCTCGAACATCGGCACGAAGCTGACCAACGCCGGCAACTAACTGACACACCGAACTTCCAGCGGAGGGAGTCACGATGAAGCTGATTTCGTATCTGTTGGCGTTCCTCTGCGAGGAAGAGGGATAGCCCCCCGCAACGCGGGGAATCGAGGGGAGGCGCGGACCACGGTGGTCCGCGCCGCGTTTTTGCGAAAGGGACGAGTGGCAATGCGGATCATTCACCTACTCACCGCGCTCCTGCGAGATGACGCAGGCCAGGACCTGATCGAATACGCGCTGCTCGTTGCCTTGATCGCCATCGTCGCGGTCGCCGGCGTCACCACCGTGGGCACCACGGTGCGCGACGTCTTCTGGGTCAAGATCGCGAACGCACTGCCATGAACGCCACAGTGCTCCTGGTGCTCGGTACCGGCCTGGTCGCGTCGGCGATCGACCTGCGCACCCGCCGCGTGCCGAACCTTCTGACATTTCCGGTCGCCTGCTTCGGCCTGCTGTTCGCGCTGGCAGGCCTGACCGGCCTGACGCTTGCCGACGCGGCGTTCGGCTGCCTCGTCGGCCTCGGCCTGATGCTGCCGCTGCACATTCTCGGCGGCACCGGCGCGGGCGACGTGAAGCTGATGGCCGCCTTCGGCGCGTTTCTCGGCCCGGCCGGCGTCTTCGGCGCCTTCGTCCGCATGGCCATCGTCGGCGGTCTCATCGCCGTCGGCGTCGCCCTCTATCGCGGCCGTCTTCGCGAAACGCTCAACGGCACGGCGCTCCTGGTGGCGCGCACCGAGGGTGTGGCGGCCGCGATCGCGAGCCCGGCCATGAACAACCGTTTTCCGTACGCGCCGGCGGTGGCGATTGGCGCCGCGCTGGTGGCGCTGGGATGGTGAGACATATGAGAAGGCGAATCCGCAGTGAACGGGGCGCCGCACTGATTGAGGCGGCGTTCACGCTGCCGCTGCTGCTGTTCGTCTCGGTGGGCATCATCGAGTTCGGCCGCGCCTTCCAGACCTGGCAGATCGTCACCAACGCCGCGCGCGAGGGCGCGCGGGTCGCCGTGTTGCCGGGCACGTCCGACGACATGGTGAAGAGCCGTGTGCAGAGCTATCTGGATCTCGGCATCAACGATCCGCAGACCGCGACGATCACCATCGACCGCACCACGACCGTCTCGCTCGGCGCCACCGGAACGGCGCCCGCGTCGAAGGTGAAGGTCGACTATCCCTTCTCGTTCATCGTGATGCAGCCGGTGGCGCAACTGCTGGTCAAGGGATCGACGGTCGGCAGCGCCTTCACGATGACATCCGCCGCAACGATGAGGAACGAATAATGGGCCGCAAACGACTCTACACGGTGCTGGGAATCGCGATGACCGTGGGCGCGATCTTCGCGTTCGGAACCTATCGCTACGTCCAGGCGACGCCGGCCAACCCGGCCGAGTCCATCAACACGACGACGGTGATGGTGGCCGCGACCAACATGGACGTCGGCACCGCCCTGCGCGCGGAAGATCTCCGGGCGGTGCAGTGGCCGGCGAAGGCGGTCCCCGAAGGCTCGTTCCACAAGCCCGAGGATCTCGTCGGCCGCGGCCTGATCCAGCCGGTCGTCGCGTTCGAGCCGATCCTGCCCGGCAAGCTGTCGTCGCCGGAGGCCGGTGCCGGCCTGCCGCCGGTGATTCCCGAGGGCATGCGGGCGTTGTCGGTCCGCGTCAACGACGTGATTGGCGTCGCCGGCTACGTGCTGCCCGGCACGCGCGTCGACGTCCTCGTCAGCATCA
>Ga0310810_10008780_pt1 | contig 11659 bp, 13 predicted proteins | sample NCmetagenome_FD_207641 | JGI IMG/M metagenome (GOLD analysis project Ga0310810, IMG submission 207641) | Soil microbial communities from experimental microcosm in Duke University, North Carolina, United States - NC | ecosystem: Engineered > Artificial ecosystem > Soil microcosm > Unclassified ...
CGATCACGAAGAACGCGAAGATTTGTCCGGTTTCCGGCGAAAGTGAAGTCGTCCTGGAAAACACAACAAGGTTCACGTTGACCGCGTTCAGGATGAGCTCGATGGAAATGAGCACGGCGATGGCGTTGCGGCGCGTCATGACGCCATACACGCCGAGGACCAGAAGCAGCAGCGAGAAAAGCAGGTAATGTTCGAGGGGGATTCTCACGCCTTGTCCTTTCTGGCCACGACAATGGCGCCGATCAAGACCGCGAAAAGCAGAATGCCCAGGACTTCGAACGGGAACACGTAAGTGGTCATAAGACTTTGGCCCAGGCCGTTCACGGAAAGGGTGGCGCTAAGGGCGGAAGGCGACACGGGCCATGGCGTCTTCATGAGCCGCGGGGCCATAAACGCAAGGAAGAGCGCGCAAGCCGCGAACACGGGACCGGCTTGGCCGTTGGATGCCGAAGCCTCGCCCCCACTCAGCCGCGCGGTGAGCATGACCGCGTAAATGATGAGCGTCAGCACCGCGCCCACGTAGATCAGGACCTGGATCATGGCCAGGAATTCCGCGCCTACCGAAAGGTAAGTCCCGGCCACGACGATGAGCACGACGGCCAGGCACAAGCCCGCGTGAAACAGGTTGCGGCAGGTCACGGCGCCGAGAGCCGCGATTACGCCAAGGCCCATCAGCGCGTAGATGCCTGCATTAACGATTGTGTTGAGAACGTCCATCCGGAAATCTCCGTTTCACTGCTTGCAACGTACGGGGACAGGTCTAAAGAACTGTCCCCATGCTTGCCCGGTTAATCCGCGAACTGATACTCCCGCTTTTCCGGCACATAAGGCTTGTTCAGCCACGTGAGAATCGTAAACGAGCCGGCCATCAGGACAAGCGGGATGAAAAATTTCAAAATGCCGCCGAGATAATACCAAAGCCCGGCCGCAAGAATGTTGACGAGCGTGAGCGGCAGCAGGAATTTCCACGCCAGGCCCATGAGCTGGTCCACGCGAAGGCGCGGAAGCGTGCCGCGAAACCACATCATCACAAAGATGAAAGAGTAGGTCTTGAGGAAGAACCAGATCCACGAGGGCAGGAAGCCAGGGCCCTGCCAGCCGCCGAAATAAAGGGTGGTCGTGAGCGCCGCGCCCGAAAAGCAGTTCATGAATTCGGCCATGTAGAAGAGCGCGAACTTCATGCCGCTGTATTCGGTGTGGAAGCCGGCCACGATTTCGGATTCGGCTTCCGGAAGATCGAAGGGAGAGCGGTTGCATTCGGCGACCGTGCACAAAAAGAAGAAGACCGCGCCGAAAAAGCCCCAGGGCGTGAGCACGAACCATCCGCTCGCCTGTGCCTCGACGATTTGCCGCGTGGACAAGCTGCCCACGACGAGAAGGACAGGCACGACCGACAAGACCATCGGGACTTCGTAAGAGATCATCTGCGCCACGGCGCGCATGCCGCCCAGGATCGAGTATTTGTTGCGCGAGCCCCAGCTGGCCATGAAGATCGCGATGGTCGTGGTGGAAGAGACGGCGAGGAAATAAAGAATGCCGACGTTCAGGTCCACCGCGATCATGCCTTTGCCGAACGGCAGCACGGCGAACAGAAGCAGCGCCGGGGCCACGATCAGGATCGGCGCGAGCAGGTGAAGGACAGGGTCCGCGCCCTTGGGCACGATGTCTTCTTTAGTCAGCATCTTCACGCCGTCCGCGAGCGGCTGGAGAAGGCCCCATTTGCCCACGCGGTTCGGGCCGATGCGGTTCTGCATGCGGCCCACGACTTTGCGCTCCATGAGCGTGAGGTACATCATGATGGCCGGGCCGAGGACCGCGATGGCCGTGATGCTGATCATGATGGAATGGATAGGCATCGTCCACTCAGGCATGAATTTGCCGAGGACGCCGAGGATCGCGCCTTTCAGATTGACGAAGATCGATTCCATTTACACCGCCGGTTTCGGAGGTTGGGGAGGCGGAGTTGTGCCGGGAGCCGCCGGCGGGGGAGGAGGCGGAGCTTTCGCGGCCGCCTCGGCCTTTGCCTTGGCCGCGGCTTCCGCGGCTTTTTTCTTGTCCTCGGCTTCTTTTAATTTGGCGTCGACAGCCGTGGCATCGTTCGGCCGGATTTTGTGGAAATAGGCATTGGATTTCAGCAGGTCGTCTTTGTGGTAGAGGAGGTCGTCGTTGCGTTCCGCGGACGCGATCTCGAATTCGTGGTCCATGTAAATGGCTTCGAACGGGCAGGCTTCTTCGCAGATGCCGCAGTTCATGCACACCGTGAAGTCGATGTCGAAAATAGCCGGACGCTTGAGCGGCTTGCCGTCTTTATCGAACTCGCGCACGATGTAAATGCACTTAGGCGGGCATTCTTTCGCGCAGATGTCGCAGGCCACGCAGCGGAGATTTTCCGGTTCCTTGTCATAAATCAGGAAAGGGAAATTGCGGAAGCGCTCTTTTTCCGGCAGACGCTGCTCGGGATATTCCACGGTGAAGAGAGCGCCGTCCTGTCCGCGCTTTTTGAAATACGAAGCGAAGAATTGCTTCAGCGTCACCCACATGCCTTGGAGAATGCCGTAGCCGTAAAACATCAGTGGTCCACCTCCCCGAGCACGATGTCCACGCTGCCCAGGATCACGATGGCGTCGGCGAGCTTGTGGCCGAGGCAGAGGTCTTCGAGGATCGTCAGATTAATAAAGGAAGGCGCGCGCACGTGATAACGCCAGGGCTGCGGCGTGCCGTCGGAGACGACATAAAATCCCAGCTCGCCTTTGGGCGCTTCCACCCGGCCATAGGCTTCGCCGACCGGCGGCTTGAAATTGCGCGGCGACTTGAGGAAGGGGACCATCTTCTTGTTCATGATTTCGCCGGGTTTTATTTCCTTCAGGGCCTGGTCCAGGATTTTCAGGCTCTCGCGGATTTCCAGCACGCGCACGTAGTAGCGGTCGTACACGTCGCCCTTTTTGCCGAGCGGGACTTTGAAGTTGAAGCGGTCGTAGATCGAATACTTGTCCACTTTGCGGATGTCGTAATTCACGCCGGACGCGCGGAGCATGGGGCCGGTGATGCTGGCGTTCACGGCGAGTTCCGCCGGAAGCACGCCGACGTTCTGGCAGCGCATGCACAGGATCTCGTTTTTCGTGAGCAGCGTCTCGAATTCGTCCAGGAACTTCGGGAACTTGTCCACGATTTCGCGGATACGTTCGAGCACGCTTTGCGGCACGTCGTACTTGATGCCGCCGAAGCGGAAGTAATTGCACATCATGCGCGCGCCCGAGACTTCTTCGAAGAGGTCGAGGATTTTTTCGCGCTCGCGGAACGCATAAAGGACGGGCGTGAAAAAAGCGCCGAGGTCGTTCAGAAGAAATCCGATCACGGAAACGTGGTTCACGATACGCGTCAATTCCGCCATGATTACGCGGATATATTGGGCGCGCTCCGGCACTTCGATCGCTGCGAGTTTTTCCACGGCGAGCGACCAGCCGAAATTGTTCGACATGGAATTGAAATAATCGAGGCGGTCCGTGTACGGCATGGACGCGGCGTACGACATGTTTTCCGCGATCTGCTCGTGATTGCGGTGCAGGTAGCCCATGACCGGCTTCAGCGACACCACAGTTTCGCCGTCCAGCACCATGTTCATGCGGAAGACGCCGTGCGTGGAAGGATGCTGCGGCCCGACGTTGATTTCCAGCGTCTGTCCGTCGTGCTGCACTTCGTTTTTGGGGCTGATCTCGCCTTTGTTCATTTAAGCTTCGGGGCTCCCGGTCGGCTTCTGCGCGACAGCGCGCTTGCCCGTTTTGCGGAGTTCTTCGGCTTTCGCGCGGTCGGCGTCCGAGACTTTCACGCCGCGCTTTTCCAGCCATTCCACGTCCGCGGCTTCCAGCGTTTCGGAATCTTCCTGCTCGTAATCCTTGCGCATGGGCCAGCCTTCGAAGCTGTCCCACATGAAAATGCGCCGCATGTCCGGATGATTTTCGTAGACGATGCCGTAGAGGTCGTAGGCCTCGCGCTCCTGATACTCGGCGCCGCGGTAAATGGGAACGAGCGAGGGAAGGCGCGGGTTCGCGCGGTCGGTGCGCGCGCGCAGCACGATGCTTCCGGCCTTCTTTTCCATGGAGTACAGGTGATAGACCGATTCAAGATAGGTCAGATAATCCGCGCCGGTCACCGACGACAGATAATCGAATTTCAGCGCGGGATCTTCTTTCAGGCATTTGGCCACGCGCGGAAGGTCCGCGGCGTTTTCCACGAGAAGGCTCTCGCGCACCAGCTTGAGCTTCACGCCGGGCAGGGCCTTTTCGATGAGCGCTTTGATTTCTTCGGTCTTCATGCGTTTGCCGGAGGCGGCGGAGGCGCCGCGGGTTTCGGAGCGGTTGCCGAAGGGGGCACCGCGGGCGCGGCGGGCTTCGGCGGCGCCGGAGGAGTATCCAGGTCGGGCGCCTTGATTTTCTTTCCGATCAAAATGGGTTCGCCGTAGCGTTCCTTGCGGTGGTCCACGTCGCGAGGGTTCCACACTTCGGGATTGTATTTGGGGACAAGGCCGTGCGGCCCGAATTCCGGAACCGGGTATTCGCGCTTGAAACCCTTGCGATACCATTCCGTGTTTTCGATTTCCTGGTTGTCGATCTTGCGCTGCAATTCCTGCAGGCCGAAAAGCAGGGCCTCGGGACGCGGCGGGCATCCGGGCAGGTGGACGTCGACCGGAATGTAGCGGTCGATGCCGCGCAGCACGTTGTAGCCGTCGATGAACGGGCCGCCCGCGATGGAGCAGGCGCCCATGGTGATGCAGTATTTGGGCTCGGCCATCTGGTTGTAAAGACGCACGACCTGCGGCGCCATTTTTTTCGTCACGGTGCCGGCGATGATGATAAGGTCGGATTGGCGGGGAGACGCACGGAAGAGTTCCGCGCCGAAACGCGCGATGTCGTAGCGCGCGCAGGCCGTCGCGATCATCTCGATGGCGCAGCAGGCCAGGCCGAACTGCATGGGCCAGATGGAGGAGCGGCGGCCCCAGTTGTAGAGCTCGTTCAGCGTCGTGACGACCACGCCTTTTTTGCCCAGCTCATTTTTCAGGCCGTGGTCGATTGCCGAAACGTTTTGCGTGAACGCCATGTTATTCCCAGTCCAGGGTTTTTTTCTTCCATTCGTAGGCGAGGCCGAGAAACAGGACGCCGATGAAGACGGCCATGGCTGCAAAAGCCTCGGGGCCCAGCCCTTTGAAGGACACGGCCCAGGGAAAGATGAAAACGGTTTCCACGTCGAAGATCACGAAGATCAGCGCGAAGATGTAATATTGCACGCGGAACTGGATCCAGGAATCGCCCTCGGCTTCGAGACCGCATTCGTACGAAGCGTTTTTGATATCGGAAGGTTTTTTGGGGGCAACGAAAAAAGCGAGAACAACCGGAAGGACAGCAAAAACGATCGCGAACAAAATAAAAATGCCAATGAATAGATACTTGTAAAAATAAGTGTCATTCATCATTTGGGGCATTATACGGATTTCGCCGCTCAAAAGTCAAACATTCACACGCATTTAGAGTTTTTTTACGGCGCGACGACGGTCAGGATGCCCGAATAGTGATGCAGGTGGTTGATGTAGTCGACGGGCGCGAGCTCGGCGTAAGAGAAAAATCCGGCGACCGGAAGGTCCGGGAAGGCCGCGCGGATCAGGTTGACGTCCTGATCCGGAAAACCGTACAGGTTTTTGCCGCGGGAGGCGCAGTTGTAATACAAACCGAAGGCGGGCTTTCGGCCGTCAAGACGAGTCTTGAGGTCCCGGAGGGTGTTTTCCATATCGGCGCGGGCATAAGCGGCATCGCGGACGGCGAAAGTCAGGAATTCGCCTTCTTCCACGGGCGCGGTGCAGGCGATGACGCCGCTTTTGGTGTTCACTTCCGTGATGTTGTGCACCACGTAATTGGATTTGCTGAAATCGGTCTGGAAGCTGCGCATGGGAAGCCCGACCATCACGTCGTCATGGGCCTTTTGCGGGTCTTCCGACTCGATCTGCGAGACATGCTCGATGAAAATGTCGTAAGCCGGGCGCCCCTCGAGTTCGTAAATCATGTGGCCCCGCGAGCGGGTGATGCGAAGCGGCTCGCCGAAGGGCAGGCAGGACTGCGTGAGCGCGGTCTCGGTCCGGGCCGGCCCCGAAAAGGCAAAGCCGCCGAACGCGTCGTAAGAAACCTCGGTGCCGTGGAACTGATAGGTCTTTTCCTGTTTCCCGTCTTCGGAAGCCGTGCCGCCGAGTACCGGGACATAGCCGCACGTGCTTTCCAGGCCTTCGAAGAAAATCGGGCTGTGAAAGCTGAAGTGATCGGCCGTCATGAAAAGCCCGGACGGGTCCGGGAATTCGTTCTTGATGCGCTCGCCCAGCCGCAGGCCCGCGCGCAGATTGCTTTCCTGAAGATGGCGGACCAGGAAGGAATCCCAGGCCAGGTCGTCGGAGGACAGCAGCAGGACGCTGACGCCCGGCCCGTTATCGAGTTCCGCCATTTCCGTGAGAATGCCGCTCGCGCTGGAGCCCGTGATGTGCGCGGCGCCCGTGACCTTGCGGATTTTTTCGAGAAGGACTTCGAAGCTGCGGAGGTGATGGAGCGTGGCGAAAACAAGGGCCACGTCGGCTTTGGGCCTGCCGAGTCTCGCCATGGCCTGGCGGCCGCAGACTTCCGCGGCATTTTCCGCATTCCGGTCTTTGGAATAAGATGATGCGGCAAAGATCATGCGCATCATTATATAATGGCGCGCCGCAAACGCTCAGTAAAAATTTTGGAAAAAATGAAAAAGCAAAAAACGGATCAGCCCGCCGCGAACGAAAATGGTTTTTTGCCGCCACTTTTTTTGGAGCGGCTGGAAAAAATCATTCCGCCGGAACATCGGGAGCGCGTGATGAAATCTTTCGAGGCTTCGCGGCCCGCGGTGTTTCGCCTGCACGCGGCCGCGGGCCCGGCGCCGGAAGAAATTCCCGCGCTCCTGAAACAGGACGGCCTGATGGCCGAAGCCTTGCCGTGGTGCGAAACCGCGTTTGTCCTGAAAGAGGGAAGCGTGCGCGGGCTTCAGGAAACGGAGCTTTACCACAAGGGCCTTCTTTATATTCAGGGCGCGTCGAGCCTTCTGGTCCCGCTCGTCCTGGACGTCAGGCCCGGGCAGCACGTGCTCGACATGGCGGCCGCGCCCGGAAGCAAGACCACGCAGATCGCTCTGATGATGAAAGGCGAAGGGGAACTCACCGCGAACGATGCGAGCCGGCCGAGGTTTTTCAAACTCAAAGCCGCGATCGACGCCCAGGGATTTCAAAACGTGCGCCTCATCATGAAAGACGGACAGTTTTTGTGGAAGCAATTCCCGGAATCGTTCGACCGCGTGCTGCTGGATGCGCCCTGCTCGGGCGAGGCGCGCTTCTGCGCGACTTCAAAGGAAAGCCTGGGACAGTGGAAGCCCGGCAAGGTCAAAGCGCTTGCGGCGAAGCAGAAACTCCTGCTGCTGTCCGCGTTTTCGGCGCTCAAGCCGGGCGGTGTCCTGGTTTATTCGACCTGCACGTTCGCGCCCGAGGAAAATGAGGAAGTGATCAGCTGGGGCCTGGGCAAATTCGGCCCGGCCGCGGCCGTGGAGGCCTTTGAGCCGCCCTTATTATATATGGAAGGCCTGGCCTCCTGGGGCAAGAGGGAGCTGGACCCCGCCGTCCGGAAGACCCGGCGCATCCTGCCGGACGGGCTCACCGAAGCCTTTTACATCGCCAAGATAAGGAAAACCGACTCATGGACCGCCGAAAGAAAAAAAACGTAACCGCCCGGAAAAAAATCCGCATTATCGACGTGGGCTGCGCCATCATCAGGAAGAAGGACAAGCTGCTCATTGCCCAGCGGAATCCCGAGGACACGTACGGAAACTATTGGGAATTCCCCGGCGGCAAGATGGAAGATTGCGAGACGATCGAAGAATGCCTTGCGCGCGAAGTGAAGGAAGAGCTGGGCGTGCGGATCAAGGCGCGGAAGCATCTCTTCACGAAGTTTCATCCCTACGTGGACCGGAAGCTGCGGCTTTATTTTTATCTGTGCGACTGGATCAGCGGGAAACCCGCGGCGCATGACTGCCAGGGCTTTGCTTTCGTGGAGCCCGAGGAATTAGTGAACTATAAATTTCCGCCGGCGGATGACACGATTATCCGGCACCTGATACGGAAAAGAGTTTTTTACTTTGGGAAGAAGTCGGCGCAAAAACGAAGGGGACAGGCTTAAAAGCCTGTCCTCGTTCGCTGGCGCGCAAGCCGGGATCTGCAGAAAGAAAATGTGAGCATGGACGGGGACATGCCTTTAGGCGTGCCCCATGGCTGAGAATGCAAGAGGCCTCTCGAGTGCATGCGGGCCTCCGCGTGCGGCGGTTTAGTCGTACTTTTCGTAGAAGATCTGTTCTTTGGCGAAGCCCATCTGCGTGCCCATCTCGACGACGGCGTTGATCATGTTCGTGAGGCCGCAAATGTAGATGTGCGTATCCGGATTCACCGGGATGTATTTCTTCAGCATATTCTGCACGTATTCGGTTTCGCCTTTCCAGGTTTTGGGGCGCGAGACCGTGAACACGTTGTGAAGGTTCGGATATTTCCTGGCGGCCTCTTCGAATTCTTCCTTATAAAGCACGTCTTCTTCGTAGCGGTTGCCGAAGATGTTCCAGATCTGGATTTTTTCCCCGCCGTCCAGCAGGTCGTGAATCATGGAGCGGAAGGGGGCGATGCCCGTGCCTGTGGAGATGTAAACGAGGGTCTTGGGAAGCGGCCGGCGCGCGGTGAAGCGGCCGAGCGGGCCCTGGATTTCCATTTTGTCGCCTTCCTTCAAGGTCCACAGCCATTCCGTGGCCTTGCCGCCCGGGACTTTTTTCCAGCAGAGGTCGAGCGAACCCTTCCAGCGCGGCGAAGAGGCGATGGAGTAGGGGCGCTTGATCACCTTCTCGGGAGTGGGAACCATGATGTTCAAGAACTGTCCGGCGTCGAAGTCGAAGACGGTACCCGGGTCAAACACCATGTGGAAATGGCGGGTGTCCTGAATTCCCATATCTTTAATAGATTCAATGGTAACGGTAAAGATTCCGGCTCGCATAGGCGTTATAATATAAAGTAACCTTTTTAAAAAAGCTATGGGAAACTAGGAGGGCAGGACCGGCATGCCGGCGCCCTCAGGCCGGGCCAAGTGACCAAAGACCCCCAACATCCAAAGTCCCGCTTCCGCTTCTCGCTGCGGTATAAAGTCGCCCTTCCGGTGCTGATTTTCGTCACGCTGATGCTGTTCCTGCTCTTCCGCACGACGTTCCGTTTCGTGCGCGAGCTGGTTCTCGAGCGCACGGAAAGCCGCCTTCTTGCCATCGCCGAAGTCTTTACCGAGTCCCTGAAAGTCCCGCTCGTCCTCAGCAATCAGGAAGTGCTCGTCGCCACGCTTCAATGGATGGCCGAGCGTTCGGACGTGATCGAAGTGCGCGTCGAAGACACGCAGGGCGGCATCGTCGGCAGCACGAACCCGCAGCTGCTTACGCTTCCGGCGCCGCTGAAGCTGCCGAGTTTCAAAGGCGTGCAGCGGATTTCGCAGGACCGTTACGGAGTCGCGGTGCCGATCGACGTGGGAGGCAATCCTCTCGGGCGGCTTGTCATCGTTTTTTCCCAGCTCGGCCTCGAACAGGACCTGCGCCAGATTTTCGTCGATCGCATGCTTCTCGCGTTTTCCATGGGCGCGGTGCTGGCGCTCATGACCGCCTTGATCACCTGGGCGGCGGTGCGGCCTCTTTTCCGGCTCAAAAAAACCGTGCAGGAGATTCTGTCCGGCAATCTGGACGCGCGCGCGCAGATCACGACCTTCGACGAGATCGAGGACCTGGCCGGCGCCTTCAACGAGATGGTGTCGCGCCTCGCGCGAAGCCTGGACAATCTCCGGTCGCGCACGCAGGCGCTCGAAGACTCGGAGGAAAAGTACCGCCTCATCGTCGACAACGCAAGCGACATCATTTTCGCGCTCGAGCCGTCCGGCGATATCGTGTTCTTGAACGAGGGGTTTTCCGGGTGCACGCGCGAAGAGATCCTGGACGGCGGGCTCAAGCTGTTCAAGGATCTGCACCAGAGCGATTCCCTGAAGGAGTTCGACCGCGCGCTCGCGCTCGTGCAGGACACGCGCGAATCCGTGATCAACGTGGCGACCACGCACATCCACCGCAGCGACCAGAGCGAGATTTTTTACCTGACCAGCTTTACGCCGCTCGTCGACCATGACGGCAAGGTGAAGTTGATCCAGGGCATGATGCGCGACGTGACCGAGCTGCGGCGCATCGAGCTGATGAAGGAATCCCTGATCCGCGACGTGGCGCACGAGCTGAAGACGCCGACCGCGAAGTTCGAGATGGCCGTGAACTGGTTCGAAAAGGAAATCAAACAGAACCCGGAGCTGGCCAAATACGCCTCCATCATCGAGATGCTCAAAAACAACACCGACCGGCTCATGCGCACGATCACGAGCATCATGGACCTGTCGAAACTCGAGTCCGGCGTGCTGCAGATCAACCGGGAAAAGCTCGACCTGAATCATGTGCTGCGGCAGGTGCTTCAGGACATGGAGCCGCTGTGCGTTCACAAAGGGCTGGTCCTGGAAAATCACATCAGCACGGAACCGCTCATGATCGAGGGCGACCGCGACATGCTCTACCGCCTTTTCGTCAACCTCATCCAGAACGCCATCAAGTATACGCCCAAGGGAGCCATCAAGGTGTTCAGCTGCCGCAAGGGCCCGAACATCATGGCCGAAGTCCGGGACACCGGCATCGGCATCGAGGAAAAGGACCTCAAGACCATTTTTGACCGGTTCGTGCAAAAAACCGCGGCGTCGGTCGGCATCGGCGTAGGCCTTACCATCTCTAGAGATATCGCGATTCTGCATCACGCGAAAGTCTGGGCCGAAAGCGAGGGCCTTGGAAAAGGCTCGACTTTTAAAGTAAAATTCTAGCAACACCTTTGGAGCCGCGATGAGCACGAACGGGCAGCGCAAAATCATGATTGTCGAGGACGACGAGGATCTCCACGTCCTCTACGGCCTTTACCTCCAGGGCCAGGACTACGAAATCCTGCGCGCCTACAACGGGCAGGAGGCCTTCGATATCCTGGAAAAAGAAAAGCCGCGGCTCATCATCCTGGACATGATCATGCCGGTCATGGACGGCGAAGAATTTTTCGTGAAGCTGCGTACGGAAAAGAAAATCGCGGACATCCCGGTCATCATCGCGAGCGTCAACGACAAGATTTCCCCCAAGCTTCTGAACCTCGGCAACATCCACGCGATCCTCAAAAAACCGTTCACGATCGAAACGCTTGTCCAGCACATCGAGCAGGCGTTGAGCAACGGCGCCAAGCGCTGATCTCTCCGGTCCTTCCATGAAGCCTTACGAGCCTTTCGACCATCCCGCGGACATCGGACTCATCATCCGCGGCAAAACCCAGGAAGAACTGTTCACACACGCGGCCCTGGGCTTTGCAGACCTGGTCACGGACGCGGCAGCGCTTGCGTCCGCCGTTCCTTCCGTGGAGCGCACGATCCGGCTCGAAGCCGAAGACATGCCCGAGCTTTTGTTCTCGTGGCTGCGCGAACTGGTCTATCTTTTTTCCGCGTCGTCAGTCGTCTTCACTCGTTTTGAATTCTCCGCGTTG
>Ga0310810_10008781_pt1 | contig 11659 bp, 12 predicted proteins | sample NCmetagenome_FD_207641 | JGI IMG/M metagenome (GOLD analysis project Ga0310810, IMG submission 207641) | Soil microbial communities from experimental microcosm in Duke University, North Carolina, United States - NC | ecosystem: Engineered > Artificial ecosystem > Soil microcosm > Unclassified ...
CCACGTAGCAGGCAATGACCACCCAGCCGGGCACCGGATCGGCGGCGCCGGTGTAGCCGCCCGCGATGAGCAACATCCAGATGATGCCGATGGTCTTCTGCGCATCGTTGCCGCCGTGCCCGAGGCTGTAGAGCGACGAGGAAACAAGCTGCAGGCGGCGGAAAATCCGGTCGACGCGACTCGGCGTCGAGCGCACGAAGATCCACGAGATGCTGAGGAACAGGATCGAGCCGAGTACGAAGCCGAGCAGCGGCGAGATGAAAATGAACGCCACGGTCTTGAGGATCCCGGCCGGAATGAGCGCCCAGGTGCCGCCCTTGGCGACGCCGGCGCCGACCAGCCCGCCGATCAGAGCGTGCGAGGAAGACGACGGGATGCCGTAGTACCAGGTAATGATGTTCCAGGAGATGGCTCCGACCAGCGCGCCGAGCACGACGTAGTGGTCGACGATGCCTGTGTCGATGATGCCCTTGCCGACGGTGGCGGCAACGCTCAGGTGGAAGACGAAGACCGCGATGAAGTTCATCATCGCGGCGATCACCACGGCCTGATAAGGCTTCAGCACGCGCGTCGAGACCACGGTCGAGATGCCATTCGCCGCGTCGTGAAAGCCGTTCAGGAAGTCGAAGGCGAGCGCGACGATGACCAGCCCGAGGAGGATCCCCAGGCTCAGCTGGCCGTCCATCACGAGTTCTCTAGGACGATGCCTTCGATGATGTTCGCCACGTCCTCGCAGCGGTCGGTGATCGATTCCAGCAGGTCGTAGATCACCCGCAGCTTCATCACCTGCTTCAGGTCGTTCTCCTCGCGGAAGAGCTTCGACATGGCGGAGCGCATCACGCGGTCGGCGTCGGACTCGAGGCGATCGATCTCTTCGCACAGCTTGAGAATCGCCGCCGAGCTTTTCACGTTGGTGAGCAGCGCCACCGTCGCTTTGACGCGGTCGCAGGTGAGCTGGCAGATCTCGGCGAGCTGCTTCGCCTCGGGCGTGACGCTGCGCAGGTCATACAGCGCAATCGACTCGGCCACGTCCTGGATCAGGTCCAGGATGTCGTCCATTGCCGTGATCAGGCTGTGGATCTGCTCGCGGTCGAAGGGCGTGATGAAGGTCTTGTGCAGGAGCGAGATGCACTCGTGCGTGATCTTGTCGGCGGCGCGTTCGGCGTCGTCGATGCGCCGGGCGTGCGCGTCGAGCTCGCTGAAGGTGCCGATCATCGCCGCAAGCTCGCGGGCGCCTTCGACGATGCGCTCGCCGTGCGCGTTGAACAGATCGAAGAACTTCCCCTCGCGGGGCATCAGGCGTCCGAGCATTTTTTAATCCCTTATTCCGAGGCCGAGCGATTCTAGCCGCTTCACCTGCGCTGCATCGAAGCCCCAGTCGGCGAGCGCCCGCCGTCCGCCTTGGCCGCGCTCGGGCGGCGGTTGCGGCACGGCGGTGCCGGTGCGCGAGAAGCGCGGCGCGGGCGACGGTTGCTCGACGTTGGCCACGTTCATGTAGGCGGAACGCGCCGCTGCGTGCGGATGCGTGCGTGCCTCGGACCAGGAGAGGACCGGCGCGAAGCACGCATCGGCGCCCTCGAAGATCCGGCACCACTCCTCGCGGGACTTGGTCTTGAACGCCTCGGCGAAGCGCTGCCGCATCTGCGGCCAGCGCGCACGGTCGTGCTGCGGCGGCAGATCGAGCAGCTTCAGGCGCGCCGTGAGCTCGGCGAAGAATTTGTCCTCGATGGCTCCGATCGCGACGTATTTTCCGTCCGCGGTCTCGTAGACGTCGTACCACGGCGCACCCGTATCCAGGATGTTGGCGCCGCGCTCCTCGCTCCATTGTCCGCCCGCGAGGAATCCGCTGAACATGGCGGCGAGGATTGCTGTGCCGTCGACCATCGCCGCATCCACGACCTGGCCGTGCCCTGAGCGACGCGCCTCGAGCAGCGCGCACGCCACACCGAAGGCGAGGAACATGCCGCCGCCGCCGAAGTCGCCGATGAGATTCAGCGGCGGCACCGGTGTCTGGCCCCTGCGGCCGAACGCGTTCAGCACGCCGGCGAGTGCGATGTAGTTGATGTCGTGGCCGGCGCGCGGCGCGAGCGGGCCTTCCTGGCCCCAGCCGGTCATGCGTCCGTACACCAATCGCGGATTTGCCTTGAGCGCCACGTCGGGTCCGAGACCCAGGCGCTCCATCACGCCGGGACGAAAACCCTCGATCAGCACGTCGGCCCGCGTAATGAGCTCGAGGGCTGCTCCATTGGATGACTTCAAGTCGAGCGTCACCGATCGCTTGCCGCGCAGCATGACGTCGTACCAGCGTTCGCGCTTCAAGCCGAGGCCGGAGGAAGCAGGTCGATCGACCATGAGCACATCGGCGCCCATATCGGCGAGTAGCATGCCGGCGAACGGTGCGGGGCCGATCGCTTCGAACTCGAGGACTCTCACACCTGCGAGCGGGCCAGCCATGGTTTGATAATACCCAATGCCCGCGCGTTACCCAGAGCGCATCGTCTGCCTCACCGAGGAAACGACCGAGACGCTTTATCTCCTGGGCGAGGAGCGGCGCATCGTCGGCATCTCGGGCTACACCGTGCGGCCGCCACGCGCGCGGCGAGAGAAGCCGCGCGTCTCGGCGTTCCTCTCCGCGAAGAATGACGCCATCCTCGCGTTGAAGCCCGATCTGGTCCTGGGTTTCTCGGACCTGCAGGCGGACATCGGCCGCGATCTCGCCAAGGCGGGGCTCAACGTCGTGCTCTTCAACCAGCGCTCGATCGACGAGATTCTGTCGATGGTCCTGATGCTTTCGTCATTGGTCGGCGCGGCCGATCGCGGGCAGAAGCTGGTCGTCGACCTGGAACGCAATCTGGACGCGGTGCGCGAGGCGGCCAAGCGGTTGCGCAAGCGGCCGCGCGTCTACTTCGAGGAGTGGGACGATCCGATGATCAGCGGGATCCGCTGGGTGAGCGAGCTGGTCTCGATTGCCGGTGGCGAGGACGTCTTCGCCGAGCTCTCACGCTCGCAGGCGGCAGCGGGGCGAATCGTGACTGCGGACGCGGTCAAGCTGGCGGCGCCGGACATTCTGATCGCGTCGTGGTGCGGCAAGAAATTCAGGCCCGAGCGGGTGCTAGAGCGCCCGGGATGGGCGAGCGTGCCCGCGGTGCGCGATGGCGAGCTGCACGAAGTGAAGTCGCCGGAGATCCTGCAGCCCGGCCCGGCGGCGCTGACCGACGGCGTGCACCGGCTGCAGGCGATTATTTCGGGTTGGGCAGAGCGACGCCGTGCACCGTGAGCTGCGGGAACGGCATCTCGATCTTGCGTTCGTCGAAGGCGAGCTTGATGCGCTTCAGGAACTCGCGCCTGACGTTGTCGCGCTCCACTGGAGGCACGATCCTGAGCTGGACCCGTAGCACGACGGCGGAATTGTCGAGCTTGTCCACCCCCAGCACCTCGAGGTCGTCGGCGATCCGGTTCTGCCAGTTCTGATCGGCCCGCATTGCCTTCGCGACTTCGCGCATCACGGCGACGGCCTGGTCGATATCGACGCCGTAGCCGACGCCGATGTCCATCACTGCGCGGGCGAAGCCGCGCGTGCGGTTGGTGACGAGCTTGATCTCGCCGTTCGGCACGAAATGCACGAAGCCGTCGCCGTCGCGCAGCCGCACGTAGCGCAGCGTCACTTCCTCGACCAAGCCGGCCTTGCCGCCGATCTCCACCACGTCGCCTTGCCGGATCTGGTCTTCGACCAGGATGAAGATGCCGGTGAAGTAGTCCTTGATCAGGCTCTGCGCACCGAAGCCGACCGCGAGGCCCGCAACGCCGGCCGTGGCGAGGAACGGTGCGATGGAGATGCCCAGCGCATCGAGTATCGCCATGCCGGCGACGAGGAACACGACGATGGTCACCGCGTAGTGAAACACGCGGGCGAGCGTCTCGATGCGCGTGATTTCATCGGCGCCGCTGCGCCGCGCCATCTGCGTGCGGAAGAGACGGATCAATCGCTCGGCCAGCAGGATGCCGAGCCAGGCGAGCACCAGGATCACTACGACGCGCAGCGCGTGCGCGCCGAAGGCCTCGAACGCCTTTTCGGTCAGTGCAGCCCCAGGTTCGCTTCGATGTTGCGCACCATGGCGACGAGGCGCGGCCCGAGATCGTCCTCCAGCTGGCCCTTCTTCACCATGAACGCGGGCACGATGCAGTTGAAGGCGACGATCTCGCCATCAACCGTACGGCGCATCGGTACGCCGACGGCGTGCACCTCACGGCGCAACTCGCCGCTCGAGGCGCAGAAGCCGCGCGCGCGGATATCTTCGAGCGACTTGTCGATCGGCGCGCGGTACTTGCGGTGCGATTCCGGCTCCTTCACCTTCATGTGGTTCAGCACCGCTTCGCGCTCGGGAGGAGTGCAAGCGGCGAGGAATGCGCGGCCGATCACCGAGTGCGAGATCGGCACCGACGTGCCGATGTCGGGCAGCGTGGTGATGCCGTTGCCGCTGCGGCAGGACTCGACGTAGACCATGTTGAGGCGATCGCGCACGCCCATCGACACCGAGCCGACGCAGTAGTCGGCGAGCTCCTTCATGAGCGGCCGCGCCACCTGGCGCACATTCATCGAGGCGAGCAGCGGATAGCCGATCGAGAGCACGGCGGAGCCGAGCTGGTACTTGCCGAGCCGCATGTTGTGGCGCAGGTAGCCGAGCTTGGTCAGCGTGTACGTGAGGCGCGACACCGTGGGCTTCGGCAGCCCGGTGCGCACCGAGATTTCCTTGTTGCCAAGCAACGGCTCGAGCGGCGTGAAGCAACGCAGCACTTCGAGTCCGCGGGCGAGAGTGGTGGCAAACTGCCGGTCCCCCTCATGCTCATAGCTGAACGTGCCAGGTGGCGGGGCGAGGGGTGCGGCAGGTGCAGTTTCAGGTGCGCCCATGGGAGTTCGACTTCCTTCCTGTTTGATTTCTTGGGGGTTAAAGCAGGATGTTTCGCGTTTCGCTATTCTGTCCAGCGGCGGCGTGGTGTCAACTTAGTCATCCCAGATTTCACATAGCGAAATGAGCAAATCTCTTTTCGATCTGAAGGGGAAGGTGGCGCTGGTCACCGGTTCGACACGAGGCATAGGCAAATCCATCGCTGAAGAGCTGGCGCGCGCGGGGGCAAAAGTCGCGATCTCGAGCCGGAAAGCCGAATCCTGCGAGCAAGCGCGCGCTGAATTGGCCGGCCAAGGCCTCGACGTAATCGCACAGCCGTGCAATGTCTCGCGAAAAGAAGACTTGCAGGGGCTCGTTGATGCAACGCGCAAGAAATGGCAGCACATCGACATCGTCGTGGCGAACGCCGCCACGAATCCGTATTACGGCGCGCTCACGGGAATTGCGGACGACGCCTTCGACAAGATCGTCGCGAACAACGTGAAGAGCGTGCTGTGGCTCGCGCAGATGACGCTGCCCGCGATGCCGGCCGGCGGCAGCTTCACGCTGGTCGGCTCGATCGGCGGCCTCCTCGCGAACACGGTGATCGGCGCCTACGGTATGTCGAAAGCGATGGGCCATCACCTCGTGCGCAACCTCGCCGCGGAGTGGGGACCGAAGAACATTCGCGTCAACGCGATCGCGCCCGGCCTCGTGAAGACGGAATTTGCACGCGCGCTATGGGAAGACGAAAAACGCGCGGCCGAGCGTGTTTCAAACACGCCGTTGCGTCGCCTGGGCGAGCCGCGCGACATCGGCGGCATCGCGGTGTTTCTTGCATCCGACGCTGCGGCATTCATCACAGGGCAAGTGATCGTCGCGGATGGCGGCGTGACCATCCTGTAGGTTAGACTTTCCGCCCCTCCATGGATCTCAACTTCTCGGCCGACGAGACCGCGTTCCGCGACGAGGTCCGCACGTGGCTGCGTAGCAACCTGCCGCAGGACCTGCGCGACAAGGTCGAGAACTATGGACATCTCTCCAAAGAGGATCTGATGCGCTGGCATCGGATCCTCGCCAAGCAAGGCTGGGTCGCGCCGGCCTGGCCCAAGGAATGGGGCGGCACGGGCTGGAACGTCGTGCAGCGCTACATCTTCGACGAGGAGCTCGGCTTTGCCGGCGCACCGATGATCGTGCCGTTCGGCGTGACGATGTGCGCAGCCGTGTTGCTTCGCTTCGGGACTGAAGCGCAGAAGAAGCGCTTCCTGCCGCGCATCTACAACGGCGATGACTTCTGGTGCCAGGGCTATTCGGAGCCTGGCTCCGGGAGCGATTTGGCGTCGCTGAAAACCAAGGCGGTACGCCAAGGTGAGCACTACGTGGTGAACGGGCAAAAGATCTGGACCACGCTTGCGCACTACGCCGACTGGATCTTCTGCCTCGTGCGTACCGATCCCACGCTCGAGAAGCGGCAGGAAGGCATCTCGTTCCTGCTGATGGACATGAAGACGCCGGGCATCACCGTGCGGCCGCTGATCCTCATGGACGGCGGGCACGAGGTGAATGAGGTCTTCTTCGACGACGTGAAGGTGCCGGCCGAGAACCTGGTGCACGACGAGGGCAAGGGCTGGACGGTGGCGAAGTACCTCCTCGGCTACGAGCGCATGAACACCGGACGCATCGGCGAATCGCGCCGCCAGCTCGCGCGGCTCAAGGAATACGCGAAGCACATGATGAGCGACCAGCGCTGGCGCGATCGCCTGTCGCGCGTCGAAGTCGAGCTCACTGCGCTCGAGATCACGAACCTGCGCTTCCTCGATCGCATGCGCCGCAGCGGCCAGCCGCCGGGCGCCGACGTTTCGATGCTGAAGATCAAGGGCACCGAGATCCAGCAAGGCCTCACCGAGCTAATGATGGACGCTACCGATCCCGCGGCATCCGATGCCCTCAGCGAGGCGGTGCGCAAGCGCTACCTGAGCATGCGCAAGACCACGATCTATGCCGGCTCGAATGAGATCCAGCGCAACATCATCGCCAAGATGACGTTGGGCCTATGAATTTCGACTACAACGAAGAACAGCAGCTCCTCGCCGATTCCGTCCGCCGGTACTTGGCGAAGAGCTACGACTTCGAGTCACGCAAGAAAATCGTCGCCGGCCTGGGCTGGAGCAAGGAAGCCTGGGCGCAATTCGCCGAGATGGGACTCATGGGGCTGCCGGTCTCAACGGAGCACGGCGGTTTCGGCGGCGGGGCAGTCGACCTCATGGGCGTGATGGAGGCCTTCGGTGAGGCACTCGTCGTCGAGCCCTACTTGCCGCTTGTGCTCGCCGTGCGGCTCCATGAGCTTCCCGGCGTGGTCGAAGGCAAGACCAAGCTCGCGCTTGCGCACAACGAAAAGGGCGCGCGCTTCTCGATCGACGCAGTGAAGACGCGCGCGAGCAAGAAAGGCGCGGGCTGGGTGCTCGACGGTGAGAAGGCCGCCGTCATCGGTGCGCCGATCGCAGATCATCTTGTCGTCAGCGCACGCGACGACAGTGGCATCGCTTTGTTCCTCGTCGACATCGGCAAAGTGAGCCTTCAGGCTTATCGCACGATGGATGAGCGGCTCGCGGCGGATGTCATGCTGCGCGGCGCGGAAGCGCAGCGGATCGAAGGTGGCCGCAAAGAGCTGGAAGAGGTCATCGACGTCGGCACGGCGCTCGTTTGCGCGGAAGCGGTGGGCGCGATGAAGTTCACCTGCGATACGACGCTCGAATACCTGAAGACACGCAAGCAGTTCGGCGTGACGATCGGAACCTTCCAGGCGCTGCAGCATCGCATGGTCGAGATGTTCATCTCGCTCGAGCAGGCGCGCTCGATGGCTTGCCTTGCGTGCAGCAAAGCTGACGCGGGCGGCGATCCTCGAGCGATCAGCGCCGCCAAGATCAAGGTCGCCGACGCGGCGCGCCATGTCAGCCAGGAGGCGGTGCAGCTCCATGGCGGCATGGGCATGACCGAGGAATTGAAGATCAGCCACGCTTTCCGCCGCCTGACCGTGCTCGCGCGCGAGTTCGGCGATGCGGACCATCACCTGGCGCGCTTTAGCACAATAAGCGCCGCGCAATGACGAACAAGCGGGTCGTCCTCGCGAGCCGCCCGGCCGGCCCGGTGAGCGAGTCGAACTTCCGCGTCGAGGAGGCGCCGGTGCCGAAGCCCGCGGACGGCGAGGTGCTGGTGCGCAACCTCTGGCTTTCGCTCGACCCGTATATGCGCGGCCGCATGAGCGATGCCAAGAGCTACGTCAAAGGCGTCGATATCGGCGAGGTGATGGTCGGACAGACCGTCGGCGAAGTCGTCGAATCACGCCACGCGAAGCTCCAGGTGGGCGACACCGTGCTGACGCAGCTCGGCTGGCAGCTCTACGGCGCTACGGCCGAGGCCACGAAGATCGACACCTCGCGCGGGCCGGCGAGCTACTACCTTGGTCTCCTCGGCATGCCCGGACTGACGGCCTACTTCGGCTTGAAGGAGCTGGGGCAACCGAAGGCTGGCGAGACCGTCGTCGTCTCGGCAGCGTCAGGTGCGGTGGGCAGCGTGGTGGGCCAATTGGCAAAGCTGTGGGGCTGCCGCGCAGTCGGGATTGCCGGTGGGCCTGAGAAGTGCGCTTACGTCAAAGACGAGCTCGGCTTCGATGCCTGCATCGACTACAAGGGCGGTGGGCTGCGCGATGACCTGAAGGCTGCGTGCCCCAAGGGCGTGGACGTCTACTTCGACAACGTCGGCGGCGACATACTCGATCTGCTGCTCGCGCGGATGAATCTCTTCGGCCGCATCGTCGTGTGCGGCACGATTTCGGACTACAACTCGACCGATCCGTACAAGGTGCGCAACTGGCGGGCGATTCTGGTGAATCGCCTGCGCGTACAAGGCATGATCGTTTTCGACTGGAAGGATCGCTACGGCGAGGCGCTAAAGGCGCTCGGCGGTTATTTCGCCGAAGGCAAATTGAACTATCGCGAATCCGTGGTGCAGGGACTGGAGAATGCACCGCGCGGCTTGATTGATCTGCTTGGTGGAAGAAATTTTGGCAAACAGTTGGTAAAACTCGGGTGAACTCATGATCGATCTCTATACCTGGCCCACGCCGAACGGACACAAGGTCCACATCATGCTCGAGGAGACCGGCCTCGAGTACACGGTGCATCCCATCGATATCGGAGCGGGCGAGCAGTTCAAGCCCGAGTTCCTCGCCGTCTCGCCGAACAACAAGATCCCGGCGATGGTCGACCAGCAAGGGCCCGACGGCAAACCGTTCGCCCTCGCCGAGTCTGGCGCCATGCTTTTTTATCTGGCGTCGAAGACCGGCAGGTTCCTGCCGAAGGATCTGCGCAAGCGCTGGCAAGTCATGCAATGGGTGATGACGCAGATGGGGCACGTCGGCCCGATGCTTGGCCAGGCGCATCACTTCCTCGGCTACGCGCCGGAGAAGATCGAATACGCGATGAATCGCTACAAGAACGAGGCCAATCGCCTCTATGGCGTGCTCGACAGGCAATTGGCCAAGAGCGAGTGGCTCGCCTGCGACGAGTACACCATCGCCGACATGGCGACGATGCCGTGGCTGCGAGCGCCCGAGCGCCAGGGCGTGAATATCGACGACTATCCGAACGTCAAGCGCTGGCGCGACCGCATCGCGGAGCGCCCGGCGGTGAAGAAGGCCGTCGAAGTGCTGGCCGAGCGACGCCGGCAGACACCAGGCTTCTCAAAAGAACAAGCGGAGGTCCTTTTCGGTGCCAAGCAATACGCGCGCAGATGAATTGAAGGGAAAGGTCGCCTGGATCACCGGCGGCGGCTCTGGGATCGGACTCTCGTCGGCGATCGAGCTGACCAAAGCCGGCGCCAAGGTGGTGATCTCGGGCCGCAACGACAAGACGCTCAAGGAGGCGCTGAAAGAGGTTAAGGCGGAGGCACTCGTCTGCGACGTCGGCGACAAGGCCCAGGTCACCAAAGTCGGCGCCGAGATCCAGAAGCGGCACGGCCGCGTCGACATCCTCGTCAATAGCGCAGGCATCAACCTGCCGAAGCGCAATTTCCGCGACGTCTCTAACGAGGGCTGGGACGAGATCGTGCGCATCAACCTCTCCGGCATGTTTTATTGCATCCAGGCTGTCCTTCCCGGCATGAGGAGCCGCAAGGACGGCGTGATCATCAACGTCTCGTCGTGGTTCGGCCGCTACGCCAACGCGCTCGGCGGCCCGGGCTACGGCGCGACCAAGCGCGCGGTGCTCGCACTCACCGAGCAGCTGAACATCGAGGAAGCCGCGAACGGCGTCCGCGCCACGTCGGTCCTGCCGGGTGAGGCGGCGACGCCGATCCTCGAGAAGCGGCCGGTGCCGCCGTCGCCGGAAGTGCGCGCGAGGATGCTGCAGGCGGAAGACCTCGGCCGCACCGTTGCCTTCATCGCGGCGCTGCCCACGCGTGTCTGCGTGAACGAGATCATCATCAGCCCGACCTGGAACCGCTTCATCCTCGGCGGCCTGGAAGCGCCGAAGAGTTGATCGTCCTGCGGGTAGTCCTGCCGTTCCTGGCGGGCTACTACCTCTCCTACGTGTTCCGGGCGGTGAACGCCGTGCTCGGGCCGACGCTCGCGCGCGAGTTCGGCCTGAATGCGACCGAGCTCGGATTTCTGACCGGCGTCTACTTCTTTTCCTTCGGGCTCTTCCAGATCCCGCTCGGCCTGCTGCTCGACCGCTTCGGGCCGCGTCGCGTCAACGGGTTGCTGCTCGTGCTCGCAGCGATCGGCGGCCTGGCGTTTGCGAAGGCGCAGTCGTTCGAGACGCTGGTGCTGGCACGCGCGCTGATCGGGCTCGGCGTGTCCGCGTGCCTCATGGCGACGATCCAAGCCTTTGTGCTGTGGTTCCCGGCCGAGCGCACCGGCACGATGATCGCGCTGGCGTACTCGATGGGCGGGTTCGGTGCGATGACCGCCTCCTTTCCGCTCGACTTCGCGCTGGGCCATTTCGAGTGGCGGCAGATCTTCGTCGCGCTTTCCGGCGTCGTACTGCTGCTCAGCCTCATTTTCGGCGTCTGGGTTCCCGAGCACACCGCCAAGTCAAGGCCGGCGCCGCTGGCAGCGCAGCTCAGCGGGCTCCGCAGCATCCTTCACGACGGTGCGTTCTGGCGCGTCGCGCTTGCCCTCGGCGCGAGTCAGGCAGCAGCGGTCTCGCTCTTCACGCTCTGGATGACGGCGTGGCTGCGCGACGTCGCCGGCTTCGATCGTGCCGCGGGAGCGCGCGCACTGGCGTGGGTGTCCGCCGCGCTCATCGTCGGCTACTTCTTCTTTGGACGCCTGGCCGATGCGTTCGCAAGGCGAGGACGCTCGCCCTTGCCGCTCTTCGCCGGCGGGGTCGCCGGTGCGCTCTCGATGCTCGCCGTGCTCGCGATGGGCGTGACGAGCTGCGCGGTCGCTCTCTGGTGTGCGTTTGTCTTCTTCGGGACCGGAGCGACCGTGGCCAACTCGATCGCCACGCGGCGCTACCCGCGCGAGATGGCCGGGCGCGTGAACACGATGCTGAATACCTTCACCTTCACCGGCACGTTCGTCGGCCAGTGGGCGATGGGCGCGGTGCTGAACCTATTCCCGCCCACGGCGGCGGGATACGACCCGGGGGGTTACTTCTACGCGCTCTGGGCGCTCTGGCTCGTGCAGGCCGCGGGCCTCGCCTGGCTCTGGAGCGGCCGAAAGCTCGTCTACACGTCGAAGTAGATGTCCTTGTACGAGGTATAGATCGATG
>Ga0310810_10008782_pt1 | contig 11658 bp, 7 predicted proteins | sample NCmetagenome_FD_207641 | JGI IMG/M metagenome (GOLD analysis project Ga0310810, IMG submission 207641) | Soil microbial communities from experimental microcosm in Duke University, North Carolina, United States - NC | ecosystem: Engineered > Artificial ecosystem > Soil microcosm > Unclassified ...
ACCCGCGCGCCAGGCCGAAGAGAGAGCTCGACGAGCGGGGGTGGGCCTGTGACCTTGCTCGCGCGAATGCGCCGCGCTGCGAAAGCCGTCGGAGGTGGAGACGAGCCGCGCATCGAACAGCGCTTCAAGGAAATCTCGGACCGGCTGACGAAGATCGAAGAGTCGCTCGCCAGCCTGGAGCCGCACATCAAGATGTTGCCGGCTATTGTCCGGAAGCTGTACCTCGAAGACGCCGATCTCCCGCCGCCCTACGACCTGCTCTCCGAGCGCTTTCGCTACCGGTCGCAGAACGAAGAAGACGGGTTGCTCCTGGCGCTGTTCAAGCGCATTGGCATCGTCGATCGACGGTGTGTCGAGTTCGGCTGCGGTCTCAACGGTGGCAACTCCGGGTTCCTCGTCCAGGAGTGCGGCTGGACCGGCCTCATGGTCGATGCCAGCCAGTCGAAGATCAACACGATCAAAGTCCGCTTCGCCGGTCATGCCCTCACTGCGATACAGCACCGCGTCACGCGGGAGAGCGTCAACACCGTGCTCGAGACGCACGGCTTCACTGGCGAGCTCGACTTCCTGAGCATCGACATAGACGGCGTGGACTACTGGGTGTGGGAAGCGGTGACAGCGTGCTCGCCGCGTGTCGTGGCGCTCGAATACAACTGGCTGTTCGGACCGGATCGCGCGGTCACGATTCCTTACGATCCCGAGTTCAGCATTGGCGCCGCGGGCACCCGCACGTACCGGGGCGCGTCGCTCGCGGCGCTGGTGAACCTCGCACGTCGCAAGGGTTATCGCCTCGTGGCGACCGAGCGCGTGAACGCGATCTTCCTGCGCAACGACATCGCGCCGGCCATCCCGGCAATCGAGACGCGGCGCGGCTACCGTGCGCCGAAGGAAATGGCCGCCGCACAGGACGTCTTCGACAAGCTCGAAAAGTCCGGCTTGAAGCTCGTGACGGTCGAATGAAGATTCTCTTCTCGATGCGGCATTCGGGGGCGCTCCGCAATTTTGGATCGACCGTCGAAGAGCTCGCGCGGCGTGGCCACCAGATCCACCTGGTGTTCATGATGCGTGACAAGCTCGCCGACGATCGCCTGCTCGAGAGCCTGACCGGTGCATTTCCGAACGTCACACACGGCATGGCGGAGGTCTCGAAGCGGCCGTGGCTGGGGCTGGCACGCGCGACTCGATCGACGGTCGATTACCTTCGCTACCGCACCCCCGACTACCGTGACGCGGCGGCGCTCCACGAGCGCGCGGCTGCGCGCGTGTCGTCGCGAGTGCAGGCGCTCTCGCGGCTTCCAGTCGTGCGAACGCCTGGCGGGCTTCGCTTCGTGACACGGGCGCTCCACGCAGTCGAGCGCGCGATCCCGCCAGATCCTGCTCTCGTTCGACTCATGACCGACCAGCGCCCCGACCTCGTGCTGGTGACGCCGCTCATCGAGCTTGGATCCGACCAGGTGGAATACATCAAGGCGGCTCAGGCCGCTGGTGTTCCCTGCGGCCTCTGCGTCCACAGTTGGGACAACCTGACCAACAAGGGGCTGATTCACGTCGTGCCGGACGCGGTCTTTGTCTGGAACGAAGCGCAGCGAAAGGAGGCCGCGGACCTGCACGCGGTTCCTGCCGAGAGCGTCGTCGTCACGGGAGCGCCGACGTACGACCAGTGGTTCACGCGACGCCCGAGCACCACGCGCGACGAGTTTTGCCGCAAGGTCGGGCTACCCGCCGAGCGGCCGTTCGTGCTCTATCTGTGCTCGTCGAAGTTCATCTCGCCACGCGAAGCCGAGTTCATCGTGCGATGGATACGGGCGTTGCGCGCATCCGGTGATGCCCGAGTCCGCGATGCCGGTGTGCTCGTGCGTCCGCATCCGCGTGGTGACATGCGCGGGTTGGATGGGCCTGAACTGCGCAGTCTTCGCGACGTCGTAGTCTGGCCTGCCGGGGGCGCGAACCCGGTCGACACAGATTCCCGGAACGACTACTTCGATTCGCTCTATCACTCGGTCGCGACGGTCGGCATCAATACCAGCGCGCAGATCGAGTCGGGCATCGTCGGGAGGCCCGTGTTCTCGATTCGGGCTCCGGAGTACGTGACGACGCAGGAAGGCACGCTGCACTTCCGGTATCTGCTCAGCGAGCACGGTGGGTTGCTGCACATGGCGGCGAATCTGGACGAGCACGCACGAGCGCTGGCGACCGTCTTCGACCGGACGGCCGAAGACGAACAGCGACTGCGCGAGTTCGTGCGAGGCTTCGTGCGCCCGCAGGGCCTGGACGTGCCGGCGACACCGCTGCTGGCGAACGCCATCGAGGCGCTCGCCCGATCGACGGCGCGTGTTCCACAGCATCGCTCCCTGGGAGCGCGCGTGTTGCGATTCGCTCTCTATCCGCTCGCTGCTCGCATGAAGGCCGAGCGGCCGGCCGTGCGCAAGCGTCCCGGTTCGCCGGACGGCCAGTCGCGGCAGGAAGGGCCCGTGGGTGCGCTGAGGTGACGCCGCGCCGCTTCCTGTTCGTGATGCATTACCCGGGGTACTTGCGCTACTTCGACTCCGTCATCCGCATGCTGGCCGCACGAGGACATCACATCGATCTGGTCTTCGACAACCCGGACAAGCAGGCCGAGGGTAGCGAAGCGCTCGGCGACATGGATGGTTCCGTCAACGTGCTCGGACGGACGCCGGTTCGCGGTGACATCTGGGCGATCGTGGCGCGCAGCGTGCGCGGGACGATCGATTACGCGCGGTATCTGCACCCGGACTTCGCCGACACGCCGTATCTGCGCGATCGCATGCGAACCGCGCTGCCGACGATCGCTGGATTCCTCGGACGGCGCAACACCCGCGATATCAGGTTCGTCAACCGGGTGATCGGGATCATGCGCACGAGCGAGCGCGCGATCCCGAGCAGCGCGGTGATCGAGTCGCTGATTCGATCGAGCCGTCCCGATGCGGTGCTGGTGACGCCACTCGTCACCGACCGGTCCCCGCAGGTTGACGTGATCAAGAGCGCGCACGCGCTCGGGATTCCCGCCGCGGTCTGCGTGGCGAGCTGGGATCACCTGACGACCAAAGGGCTGATTCGCGTGCAGCCTGATCTCGTCTCGGTCTGGAACGAAGAGCAGAAGGCCGAAGCGATCAAGTACCACGACATCTCGCCTTCGTCGATTGCCGTCACCGGCGCGCAACCCTTCGATCGCTGGTTCGAGCGCAGGCCGACGCCGCGCGAAGAGTTCTGTCGAAAGATCGGCCTGCCGCACGACAAGCCGTATGTGATTTTCGTCGGCTCGACGGCATCGATCTCGGCGCCCGATGCGGAGCTGACGTTCGTGCGGCGCTGGATCGAGGCATTGCGCGCGCACCCGGCGCTGGCCGGCATCAGCATCCTGGTGCGGCCGCACCCGTTCAACGCACGGCACTGGAGCGATGCGGATGTGGCCGACATTCCGAATGTCGCCGTCTACCCGCATTGGGCGAATCCGGTCAACGAAGCGGACCGTCAGGACTACTTCGACTCGCTCTACCACAGCGAGACGGTGGTTGGCATCAACACCACGGCGATGATCGAAGCGGCGATCGTGGGACGCACGGTCCACTCGGTGCTCGCCGACGAGTTCAAGGACACGCAAGGCGGAACGCTGCACTTCCGGTATCTCCTGTCGGAGAACGGAGGTTTCCTGCGCGTCGCGGCGAATCTCCAGGACCACGCCGCGCACGTCGCCGAGACGCTCGCCTTGCCCGAGATCGGGCACGAGGCCTGTGCCCGCTTCGTGCGGACCTTCGTACGCCCGAACGGGATCGACGTACCGACGACGCCCGTCCTCGTGGAGGCGATCGAGCGGCTGGCAGCGCACGCGAGGGGACGCGAGCGGGTTCCGATTGCGCTGTATCCGCTGACCGCGGTGCTCTGGGTGGGTGGAGTCGTCGCGCACTACCCGCGGCGCATCTGGAATCTGATGCGTAAACAGTGGCGCATCGCCGGGAAGAAGACGAATCACGTGCGCAAACGAATCAGTCGCCTTCAGGTGTCGCGACCCGAGAACGGCGAGGGACCGGACGCGTCTCGCTCGACCAACTCCGGGCGGCCTGAACGCAGTGTCGAAGGCCGCCGCAAGGCCGGGTAACGGATGGAAACAGGATTGATGGCCCCTTCTGCCGCGGTGCGAGCGCTGCAGGAACGCGTGTCGGCTCTGGCCGCGGGCACGGCGTTCAAGAACTACGAGCACGCGCGCGAGCGGGTGCTGGAGATGCGGGCGCGGATTGCGGCGTCACCCGACCACAAGCCGAGCATCTACTGGGAAGACGAGCTTGCGACGTTCGAGTACATGCTCGATGCCTCGCCGCTCGTGATTGAGAAGCTGCGTCACCATACGCACTGGCTGACCGGGCTTCGTGCCTACGAGTACCGCAGCCACCGGACACGCGCGAAGGTCAAGCTGGTCGAGAAGCTGCAGGCGCTGAAGCGCACAGGCCCGCCCGAGTTGTTCGTTCCCGAGTGGCGTGCGCTCGGCGGATTCGGGTTCGATGCCGACGGCGACTTCTTCAACATCGACACGCTGAAGTTCTTCGAGGTGATGATTGCGCTCGATAAGGGGGCGGTGCTGCCGGAGTTCCGCGGCAACACCGATCGGCGCCTCGTGTGGGAGATCGGTGCGGGATGGGGCGGCTTCCCGTATCAGTTCAAGACGCTCTGCCCGAATGTCACCTACGTCATCAGCGATTTCCCCGAGCTCTTTCTCTACTCGGCGACCTACCTGATGACCGCCTTTCCCGCCGCCCGGGTCGCGTTCTACGGCGAGGAACCGGTCGAGCGTCTGTTCGAGCGATGGCACGAGCTCGATTTCATCTTCCTGCCGAACGGTTCGCTCGATGAGTTCACACCGCCTCGTCTCGACCTGACGATCAACATGGTGTCGTTCCAGGAGATGACCGAGGCGCAGGTCGCGTCGTACGTGGCGCGCGCGCACGCGCTCAATTGCCCGTTCGTCTACAGCCTGAACCGGGACAAGTCGGCGTACAACCCGGAAATCCGAAGTGTCAGCGAGATCGTCTCGCGCTTCTACTGGCCGCGCGTGATCGGCGTACTCCCCGTTCCCTACACCAAGAACCTCGACGAAGAGGCGGCGCCCACCGACTACAAGCACATCATCGGTTGGCGGCGGGTGAAGACGGGAGAACAGAACCCAGCGCGGTGACGAATCGATATTCAATGCCTCGCGTCATCATCGGGTCGCCGCTCTTCAACCACGCGAAGGACTTTCGCGAAGCGATCGAATCGATCCTGGGCCAGACGTTTGCCGACTTCGCGCTGGTGCTGGTGGACGACTGCTCGACTGACGAGACCCCTTCGATTGCGCGCGAGTACACCGAGGTCGATGGACGCGTCAGCTACATCGTCAATCCCCAACGCCTTGGGCTCGTGGACAACGCACGGCGCGCGTTCGAAGTCGCGCGCGAGCGCTACCCCGACGCGGAGTACTTCGCGTGGGCGAGCGATCACGACCTGTGGCATCCGCGCTGGCTGCAGGAGCTCGTTGACGCTCTCGATCGGCATCCCGATGTCGTCCTCGCCTATCCGCTCAATCGGCGCATCGGCCCGGCGGGCGAAGTGCTGGCGCGCAAGCCGTGGGCCTTCGACACCTTTGGCATCGCCAACTCGTGGACGCGGCTCTCTCTCAGCATCCGAAAGATGTCGGCCGGCAACATGGTCTACGGCCTCTATCGCGTGCCGTTGCTGGCGAAGGCGGGCGTCTATCGCCGGGTGCTCGTGCCGGATCGCTTGCTGATGACCGAGCTCGCGGTCTATGGCCAGTTCAAGCAGGTGCCGCAGGTTCTGTGGTTTCGCCGCTGGTACGGCCGCATCTTCAGCCTTGGCCGTCAGCGAAAAACGTTCTTTCCGCACGGGCGGCCGCTCTACATGTACGTGCCATGGTGGATGAGTCATGGCGTCAGCCTGTTCTGGACGTTTGGCGTCAACAAGCAGGGCATGCCCGCTGTCACGCCGCTGGCGGGAGCAACGCTCGGCCTGAAGTATCTGGTCTTCAGCGGCCTGTTCCATCTCTGGCAGCAACTGCGCGCGCTCCGCATCAATGCGCTCGAGCGTCTCGCCAAGGTCCGGCCTCACGAGCGGCGGCTGCGTATGACGGCGCGTGAAATCTACCGTCGCGGCGTCCTCGATTGGACTGGCAGTCACCTCAAGCCGTACATCGGCGCCAAAGCTCGCCGCAAGGCGCTGTCGACGACGAAGAAGCGCGTTCGTCAGGCGTCGTCTCAGGCAGTGCGCGGACCTGGGCTCGCGCTCGTGCGGCTGCTGCGCGCGATCCCCGTCGTGCAGCGACGCGTGGTGCCATCGCTCTTGAAGCAGGAGCTCGATCAGGTTCCGTCCGGTCCGATCGTCGTCGCAATGAGGCGCGAGCTCGAACGCATCCGGGCGTCATCCGGGCCCATTCTGATCGGTCCCTGGATCTCGGAAGTCGGCTTCGAGATCCTGTACTGGGTTCCGTTTCTCAACTGGGCGATCAAGACATTCGGACTGGAAGAACGTCGGCTCATCGTCATCTCCCGCGGTGGTGCCAGCCCGTGGTATCGCCACCTGTCAGCCGAATACGTGGATGTCTTGGACCTCTTCACCGTGGAGGAGTATCGGGCGCGCAACGAAGAGCGCTGGTTGGACGGCGGGAATCAGAAGCAGTTCCACGTGAGCGCGATGGAAGGAGAGATCCTGGCGCGCGCGACGCGGAAGCTCGATCTCGGTCAGGCCGAGGTGTTGCACCCGTCCGTCATGTACAGGCTGCTTCGCTTCTTCTGGTTCGAGAAGGCGAGCGTGCGGCTGCTCACGGATCACACGGACTATCGCAGGCTGGATGGCCCGGGCAGTGGCGGCCGCGGTGATGCGCAGGACGGCGCCGGTGTCCTCGAGGGGCTGCCGAAGGAGTACGTCGCGGTCCGCTTCTACTTCCGCCCATCGTTCCCGGACACGCCCGCCAATCGCCGCTTTGCCACTGACATCATCCGGTCCATCAGCCGCGAGATGCCGGTCGTGCTATTGAACACAGGACTCCACGTCGACGACCACGAGGATCTGGAGATCGCCGACGGCAAGGGCATCTACCGCGTTGACCATCTGATGACGCCGCAGCGGAACCTCGAGATTCAAACGCGCATCATCAGCGAGGCACGGGCGTTCGTCGGCTCCTACGGCGGTCTCGCGTATGTCGGACCGTTCTACGGCGTGCCCACGATTGCGTTTTATTCGAAGGAGTCGGAGCTCATCCCGGCGCATCTGGACATCGGGTGGCGGCTGGGCAAGGCCATGGGCACACCGTTGACCGCGCTGCACGTGGCGAGCGCCGGGACGCTGCGGATGCTGCTCGGCCTATCGGGGGACAACGATGAGGTCGTCGCGGACGTGGAGAAGCTGCCTGCAGCCTCAGCCGGTCCGAGATAGACTTGGCATTTCCTACAGGAATCGTAGAGGCGGGCATCTCGACCCGCCCGCATGACGCATGATCATCGGATACAAGGACCTCAAGCAGTACCGGAAGAAAGTCGCCATGGTCGATGGCGCCTTCGATCCGCTTCATCACGGGCACATCGAGTATTTCAACCGCGCCAAGCAGGTTGGCGGAACGTTGCTGGTCAACATCGCCCCCGATTCCTACACGGCCAGGAAGCACCCGCCCCTGCTTCCGGCGAAGCAGCGCGCCGAGGTGCTCGATGCGCTCAAGCCGATTGACTACACGCACGTGAGCCCGGTGGACACCGAGACAGTTCTGCGCGAGCTGCAGCCGACGCATTACATCAAGGGCAAGGACTGGGATGGGCGGCTGCCGCCCGAGCAGGTTCGCATCTGCGCGAAGGAAGGCATCGAGATCGTGTACCTCGATACCGTGCGCGACTCGTCGACGCAATTGCTGAAGACATTTCAGAGCGGGCCAAACGGTAAGGCGGACGTCACGGCGTTCGAGAACCTGGTGTTCTCGCAGAAGCGGGTCGAGGCGACGCATTACGACGAGGACTACTGGAAAGCCGAGTGGCGGCAGGCGGGCAACGTCTACACCATCGAGAAGCGCCGCGAGATCGAGGGACGGCACCCGCTGGTGGTCAAGGACGTGTTCAATCCGACGCGCGTCCTCGATGTCGGCTGCGGACCCGGGATCCTGATGTATCTGCTGCACGAAGTCGGCGTCGTCGCCGACGGCGTGGATCCGGCGCCTGGCATGCGCGAGATGGCGCCGCCGGAAGTGCGCGATCGCATCATCATGGGTGACGCCTGGACGCCCGACATTCCGTCTGGGGCCTACGATCTCGTGTTGTGTCGCGAAGTCTTCGAGCACATGACCGTGCTGGAAGTGCGCGAGGCGGTGCGCAACATCTGTCGCATGTCGTCGCGCTTCGCGTACGCGACGACGCGCTTTCATCAGAATCCGCACACGCTTCTCGACGTCAGCACACAGGACGAGCTCGATCCCTCGCACATCACGATGATGAACAAGGACCTGCTGCGGCTGTTCTTCGTGCTCGAGGGATTCCGTCAGCGCAAGGACCTGGAGGATCGCATCGACTGGATGGGCAAGGGGCGGGTGCTGGTCTACGAGAAAGTTGTGAACAAGACCTCTGAAATGGAGATTGGGAGTTGAAATGAGGCAGCTCATCATCGCGAATCGAGTCATCAGCGACGACAGCGAGGCATACGTCATCGCGGAAATCGGCCACAACCATCAGGGCAACCTGAAAACGGCCAAGGAACTGTTTCACGCCGCGGCCGAGTGCGGCGTGTCCGCTGCCAAGCTGCAGAAGCGCGATAACCGCTCGTTGTACACGCGCGAGATGTTCGACAAGCCGTACGACAACGAGAACAGCTTTGGCGCCACCTATGGTGAGCACCGCGAGGCTCTCGAATTCGGCAAGGCCGAGTACGAAGAACTGCAGGCGGAAGCCGACAGGCACGGGATCGCCTTCTTCTCGACCGCGTTCGACCAGAAGAGCGCCGATTTTCTGGCCGCGCTGGGCGCGCAGGCGTACAAGATCGCCTCGGGCGATCTACGGAATACGCCGCTCCTGAAGCACGTCGCCCGGCTCGGCAAGCCGATGATCGTCAGCACCGGCGGCGGCACGCTGGACGACGTGCAGCGTGCCTACGAGACCATCATGCCGATCAACCCGCGGTTGTGCCTGCTGCAGTGCACCTGCGGCTACCCGGCGGAGTTCGCCGAGCTCGATCTGCGCGTGATTACCACCTACCGCGAGAAGTTTCCCGACGTGGTGATCGGCTACTCGGGCCACGACAACGGGATCGCGATGCCGCTGGCCGCCTACATGCTGGGCGCGCGCGTCATCGAAAAGCACTTCACGCTCAACCGCGCGATGCGCGGCACCGATCATCGCTTCTCGCTCGAGCCGGTCGGGATGAAGAAGATGATTCGCGACTTGCAGCGCACGCGCATCGCGCTTGGCGATGGACGCAAGAAGGTGTATGCGAGCGAAGCGAGTCCCGTGCTGAAGATGGGCAAGAAGCTCGTGGCGGCCCGCGATCTGCGCGAGGGTCACGTGCTCACGCCGGCGGATGTCGCGATCAAGAGCCCGGGCGACGGCCTGCCGCCGTACTACCTCGATCAACTGCTCGGACAAACGCTGACGCGCGACCTTCGCGTGGACGAGACGATCACGCTCGAGTCGGTCAAAGCAACGTCGGACCGCGCCGCGGCAGGCGTGTGAGCGGTCGCTTCGGCCTCGAAGGACGCGTCGCGGTCGTGACCGGGGCGCTCGGCAATCTCGGCCCGGTGTGGACCGAAGGGCTGCTGGAGGCGGGCGCGATTGTCGTTGGGCTCGACCTGCCGCCGGCGGCGCCGAATGCCGCCTTTGCCAGGCTGCAGGCCGACTACGGCGACTCGCGAGTGAAGCTCATTGCCGCCAGCGTGACCGATCGCGCGGCGCTCGCCGCGGCTCGCGATCAGCTCCTCGCCGGTCCGGGTGTGCCGCACGTCCTCGTCAACAACGCCGGCATCGATGCCCCGCCGTCTACATCGGGTGGCGGATATACGCTCGAGGAGATTCCGTTCGACATGAACCGGCGGATCTTCGAGGTCAACGCGCTCGGATTGTTCCAGGTCGCACAGATTTTCGGCACCGAAATGGCCAAGGCCGGACGCGGCTCGGTCATCAACATCGGCTCGCTCTATGCCTCGGTTTCGCCAGACCCACGCTTCTACGATCACATCGTGAGCGATCCGCCTTTCCTCAAACCGCCCGCGTATGGCGCGTCGAAGGCGGCGGTCGTCAATCTGACGAAGTATCTGGCGACCGCATGGGGGCCGCACGGTGTCCGCGTAAACACGCTGTCGCCGGGCGGTGTGCTCGGCAAGCAGGACGAGCAGTTCCAGCGCAAGTTCTGCGATCGCGTCCCGCTCGGCCGCATGGCCGTCTATCAAGACCTGATCGGTCCGCTGCAGTTTCTCGCCTCTGATGCGTCGGCCTATGTCACAGGGGCCGAGTTGCGCGTCGACGGCGGCTTCACCGCCTGGTGAACATCGGGACAATGCCTTCTCATTCCGTGCGAGCCTTCCACGGCGCCATCAATCGATCGCGTAAAGCGGTCCGGCAGGGACTCAAGGTACGCAGCCATCTTCGGCGCTGCAAACGAGCGCTCTCGCAGGTGACGAAGGTCGTTCGACACGCCTTGATGCGGCGGCGGCAGGCGTGGAAGGGGTTTCGCTACCGGAGCCGGTGGACGCACTGGGGCGTCTCGATGTTGAAGACGGGAGCCTTCATCGCGGCTCCGCGAGAGACCTATCAACGCAACAGCGTAGCGAGGCAGTTCATCACGCGTGCCGCTCATGCCGAGATGTCGCGTACTCGCGGGTGCCTGGTGATGCCGCCGGACCAGTTCCGCGACATGCCCGCCGTGATCTCCACGTGCCGCGAGATTTTCGAGAGCAAGGGCTTCCGTGCCGGCAACGCTGCTGCGGCTCCCGACGCCGGGCAGGACAACAATCTCGGCGGAAGGCGGATGAAGGGCGATTACCTGCGTAATCTGCTGACCAACGAGGATCTGCGCCACCATCCGAGCCTGGTGGACTTCGCGCTCAGCGACGCGGCAATGGGAATGGCGGTCGACTATCTCGGGACGATCCCACATCTCAACCGGGTGGACCTGCTGTACTCGATATCAAGGCACAGCGACCTGAACGTCTCGAGTCAGTTGTTCCACGTCGACCCGGAGGGTCTGACGCAGGTCAAGTTCTTCATCAACGTCTACGACGTGGGCGAAGATGAGGGCCCGTTCACGTTCATTCCCGCCGACGAGACCGCCCGCATCATCCGCGACGTCAATGTGCTGCGGCAGCGCCAGGGCAAGCCGCATGCAGGGCGGTACCTCGACGAAGAGATCGCGGCAGTGAACGGGCGCAGGTCCATCGTCCAGGTGATGGGACCACAGGGATCCGGTGTCGCCGTTGACACGTCTCGCTGCCTGCATCTCGGCAGCCGTGTGAATCCGGGAGCGTTTCGCCTGTGTCTGTACATCCAGTACTGCACGACACGCGAACGCGGCAACGCGTTCGATGTCGATCGGTATCGCAGCGACCCGGTGCGGCACCTCGCCGTGGAGCACAGCCTGGCGTCGGCGGGCAGCGACGTTGCGCCGCCGCACCGGATGGGCGCGGAC
>Ga0310810_10008783_pt1 | contig 11658 bp, 10 predicted proteins | sample NCmetagenome_FD_207641 | JGI IMG/M metagenome (GOLD analysis project Ga0310810, IMG submission 207641) | Soil microbial communities from experimental microcosm in Duke University, North Carolina, United States - NC | ecosystem: Engineered > Artificial ecosystem > Soil microcosm > Unclassified ...
CAACCCCAGCGTGAACGGAAGGAACAGCGCTGCGACGAACTTGGTCATGAAGCCCAGCACGAAGAACAGCGCGGCCCACATCGCGTGCCTTCGCCGGCGGCGCACATCGTCGATTGCCGACCAGCGGAGAAAGTGGAACACGCCGGCCGCGTAGCTCAGGATCAGCGAGGCCTCCATGTTGTTGGTGCGCAGGCCGTGTGCAAAGACGAGCGGGTCGTGGATGAACAACAGCAGCACCGCAACGGCGCCGGCGACCGGACTCGCGAGAACGGTCCCGATCGCAAACGTGTAAACGAACGCAGCACCACCGGCTACGGCGTCGATGAAGCGCAGGCCGAATTCGTCGTGTGGGAGCAGGCCGGCCTTGATTGGCGCGGCGACAAGCCAGAATTTCAGCGGGGGTTTTTCGAGGAAGACGTCTGTTTCGCTCGGGCTGCTTTTCGGCTCGAGCCAGTCGCCGATCTCGAGGATCCGGTCGACCGCGAAGGAATAGATCGCTTCGTCGGTCTCGAGATCAGGCTTCCCCAGGCCGGTAAACAGCGGCAGGCAGAAGGCGACGATGACGGCGACCAGCCACAGCCGGCTGAGCCTCAGGCCTTGATACAAGTGACGAGCGACCAGATCCTCGGGAAATTGATCTTCTCGATGGAAACTGGCTCGAGCTCGGCCTGCGCGATGAGAGCGGGCAGATCGAGGTCCGACTTGAAGCCGATGTGCACCGTAAACGGTGAGATCGCACGCTCGAGCCACGCCAGCAGCCGGTTACGGCTCAGGAAATGATTGAGGATAACGATCTTGCCGCCGGGACGACACACCCGCTGCATCTCTCTCACGACTGCAAGCGGGTCCGGCACGACGCTGATGACGTATGGGGCGTAGACGATGTCAAAGGAATCGTCCGCAAACCTGAGGTCCGCGGCATCCATCTCGAGCAGACGCACGTTGTGCATCGTCCCGGTGAGGCGCCGCGCGTGCTCGAGCATCGAGGCCGACAGGTCGACGCCGGTTATCGAGCAACTGCGAGGGTAGAGCGGAACGTTGATGCCGGTGCCGACACCAACTTCGAGAACGGAATTACCTGGCTGGAGCCCCATCCGCTCAACCGCGCGGATGCGGCCTGGATGAAGCGCTGGGCCGAACGCGAAGTCGTAGACGTGCGCAAGCTTTTCGTACACGCGTTCGACGAAGTCGTTCTCGACGACCGCGACCGACAGCGTGCGAGTGGCAGCATCGCTCCCGACGATATCGTCCTGCTCGGCATCCGGCCTTTCGAATAGCGGCATCAACGGCCTCGTCGTTTTCTGTAAAAGGCTCATATCCCTCGGGATAAGCAAACATGAGCCCGGTCGCCCGGAACCCGGCGACTATACATCCTGTTTGTCAGCGAAGTCCATCGAGCACGCCGAGAGCCGCGTCGATGTTCCCCGTCTGCGTCGACACCTGGATGCCCTGGACTGACTGGCGCAAACCGGTGGCCATCTCGCGTGCGATCGCAACGCCTTCAGCGACTGCGGCTTCGTGGGTGTCGGTGCGGCGCATGCGGTCCAGCAGCGCGTCTGGCACGCGCACTCCGGGGACTTCGTTGGCGATGAATTCCGCATTTCGCGCCGAGTCGAACGGGAAAATCCCGGCGATGACCGGCAGCCCCGCCGACTCGATTCGCTTCAGGCACCGTTCGAAGCCGCTCAGGTCGAAAATCGGCCTGGTAATCACGAATTCGGCGCCAGCCTCGACCTTGTATTCGAACCGGCGGAACTCTTCGTCCATGTTCGAGGCGGATGGGTTGATCGACACGCCGATGTGAAACGCAGTTGGCGCGCCGATCGGCTGGCCGCCGATATCGCCACCGTGGTTGAGACGGGTGACGAGGTTGGTCAGACCGATCGAGTCGACGTCGAACACGGCGGTCGCGTCCGGGTAGTCGCCCACACGCCCGGGATCGCCCGTGATCAGGAGCAGGTTCCTCAGGCCGATCGCATGCGCTCCCAGCAAGTCCGACTGGATGCCGAGCAGGTTCCGGTCGCGACACGAATAGTGCAGGACCGTTTCGATGCCGGCCTGCTGTTCGACGAGCAGCGCCAGCGCCAGGGCGCTCACGCGGGCGCCCGACCGCAGGCCATCCGGGATGTTGACGACGTCGACACCGTAACGCTTGAGTTCGCGTGCCCGCTGGATGGCCGGCTCTGACTCGAAGCCGCGCGGCGGCAGCAGCTCGACACCGATGACGAAGCGGCCCTGCGCCAATTCCTTGGCCAGGTGCGATTTTTTCTCCCGCGGAACAGGCGGAGCGACGATGGTGGCTCCGGCTTTCGCGGCGTTGCGTGGCGAGGCCGCCTCGGAATGGAGATGCGCCCCTCGAACCGCCGCTTTGATCTGCCGAATGTGTTCCGGCGTCGTCCCGCAGCAGCCGCCGACCACACGGACGTTGTGCAGGACGAACCGTCGCGCATACGACGCCATGTACTCCGGCGAGCAGAGATAGATGTTGCGCCCTTCGACATCGCGCGGCTTTCCGGCGTTCGGCTGTGCCGACAGATTCAGCGGCGTCACCGCTTCCATCCGTTCGATCGTCTCGAGCATCGGCCCGGGGCCGACTGCGCAGTTCACGCCGATGATGGTTGCTCCGCGCTTCTCGAGTTCCGGTGCGAACCGCTCGGGTGGCGTGCCGTCGAGGGTGTTGCCGTCTTCCTCGGTGGTCATCTGCGCGATGATCGGCAGATCCGAGATCGACCGGACGGCGTCGATCGCCGCACCGATTTCGTTGAGATCGCGAAACGTTTCGAGGATGAAGAGGTCGACTCCCCCCTCGAGGAGCGCCTGCGCCTGTTCGCGGAAGTATTCCCGTGCCTCGTCAACGCCGGTCTTGCCCCACGGCTCGATGCGAATGCCCAGCGGACCGATGGCGCCGGCGACATAGGCGCGGTCGCCCGCAGCACGTCTGGCAATCTGCGCGCCTGACAGGTTGATGTCGTGCAGCTTGTCGGCCAGACCGAACGAGGCGAGCTTGATGCGATTGGCGCCGAACGTGTTGGTCTCGAGGATGTCGGCGCCCGCAAGTACGTACTCCTGGTGCACCGCCTCGACCAGCGCCGCCTGCGTGAGGTTCATCGCGTCGAAGCTCTTGTTGATGAACACGCCGCGCGAGTACAGCATCGTGCCCATCGCGCCGTCACACACCAGCACGCGATCACGAAGCGCTTCTTGAAAAGGAACCATAGATGGATGCCGCTATCTGGCGCTAGGTATCGAGTCTCTCGCAGCGGAAAGTCTCCGCGTCGATGAGCAGGTACGACTTGTTCACGACGTCCAGCCCGATCGACCGGACGCCTTGCCGGACCGAGTCGGTGAACTCGTGGTGGTGCCCGAACAGGTGCAGGCGCGGGCGCATCGACGTCAACACCTCGTTGATGACGGTCTTTCCTGCGTCGATCCGCCGGCCAGCCGGGTAGAACGGCCGCGGCGCTTCGTGCGTCAGAAAGACGTCGATGCCCGTCAGCGCCTTGCACGCGAGCACTTCCTCGCGGACGAAATGTCGCCGCTTGTCATCCCGGCTCTTGCCGAGCTTCATCGTCACTGGACTTAGACGCTTGCCGCGCGACGGAGGCAACATCGAAACCGGCGAGTGATACCAGCTGGGAGCGAAAGTGCCGCCGAGGGCTGCCACCCGCCACGGACCGACGTCGTACGGGCCACCGTTGGGCAGGTAGTGCAGCGTCGGCGCCGGAGGTTGGCCTGCCATCGCGGCCGCCACGACATCGAAGTCCTCGTTGTTGCCCTTGATCCAGTAGACCGGACGGCTGGGAGTGAAGTACTCACCGTCGTTGCTGGCCATGTCGCCGACCTGGAGCCACAACGCCACGTCGGGATGCCGCGCAAGAATGTCGGTCACCGCGTCGAACGCGCCGTGGATATCGCCTAACGCACCAATCTGCATGTCCGTTGGAATCGGGAGGGGCAGGTCGGGCCGATCGGACTGGCGGCGCGCCGCGTCGCGCACGCCCCGCCAGGCAGGGTGGCCTTATCCGTTGGCGTTGCTCCCGGTCGCGGCCGGCACGAGCAGATCGGTCTTGTCCCAGACGAAATCGCTCTTGCTGTAAACGGCGAGCTCGTAGTCCTTGCCCATGAAGATCGCGCCGACAGGGCAGGCTTCTTCGCAGTAACCGCAGAAGATGCAGCGGGTCTTGTGAATCTGGTAGACGGACGCGTAACGTGGACCGGCCTGAACCGTTCCGTCGTTTTCAGCGGCTTCGAGGTAGATGGCGTCAGCCGGGCACGCCACGGAGCACAACCCACAGGCCACGCACTTCTCGAGCCCGTTTTCGTCGCGCATGAGCACCTGTTTGCCGCGATATTTCGGGAACACCGGAACCTTCTCTTCCGGATAGTTCACCGTGATCGGCTTCTTGAACATGTGCTTGAACGTGGTTGCGAAGCCGACAATCAGAGGACGAATCACAGCCATTGCTCTCAGTTTACCCCGCCGATAAGATCGAGTAAATCAAGGATGCCCGGCCCACAGTTTCTCTCAGCCGAGCAGGTGCTCCTCACGACACTGGTCGTGAAGCTGGCCGGAATGGCCGCACTGGCCACCATGCTGGTCCGCTATCGCCGCTTCCGCCACATCCTGATATTCGAGCGACGGGGATGGGGTGACCGCCTGATTCTGGCCCTTGCCCTCGGCGTGCCGCTCACGGCGGGAGTCGCCTCGCGCCTTCTGCTGAACTATAACGCTGCGGATCTGACTCTCGAGGGGGCCTTCGTCGTCGGCCTGATCGCCGGACCGTATGCCGGAGCCATCGTCGGACTCGTGGTCGGTCTTCCCCCGCTTGCCAACGGTGAATTGATTGCGCTTCCGTTCGCCGTGGGGTGCGGGTTTGCCGGAGGCGGCCTGCGTGAACTCTGCCCCAAGGAAGCGATCTGGCACTTTTCGCCGTTCGTAGTAACCCGCCTTCCCGGGCGCATCTGGCAAATGCTGCGAAACCGGCAGATTGACTGGCAGGTCGTGCTGCTGGTCGCTCCGGTCGGCCTCGAGCTGATCCGGCAGGCGCTTGGCTCGCGCTGGTCAGCACACCATCGGCTCTTCTATCTGCAGGCCGATCCGTTCTGGACGCTCGCCGTCATCCTGCTCGCGACCGTGCTCGCCGTGGCGACGCCGATCAAGATCTGGAACAACGCCCGTATCGAGCATCGACTCGAGGAGCAGGAAAAGCTGCTGCTGGCCGCACGCATCGAAGCGCTCTCGAACCGGATCAACCCGCACTTCCTCTTCAACACGCTCACCTCGATCTCGTCGCTCATCCGGACACAGCCCGACACAGCCCGCATGCTGATTACGAAGCTGTCAGGTCTGCTTCGCAGACTGATGCGCAGCACCGATCACTTCGTGACACTGCGCGAGGAACTCGAATCGATCGACCAGTACCTGGACATCGAGGTTGTACGCTTCGGGCCGCAGTTGCGGGTCGTCAAGGAGATCGCCCCGGAGACGCTCGACCAGATCGTGCCGAGTATGCTGTTGCAGCCGATCATCGAGAACTCCATCAAGCACGGGCTCTCGCGCAAGGTGGGTGGCGGCCGGATCACCATCAGGACGGTCCGTCGCCTCGATCGCTCACTGATCGAAGTGGAAGACGATGGACTCGGGATGACGGAAGAACGTCTGAAGGAAGCGCTCGAAGGAGGGATCGGGCTGAGCAACGTGAACGAGCGCCTGCGCACCATTTACGGCGCCGCCTGCACACTGAAGCTGTCCAGCGTCACCGGTCGCGGCACCTCGGTCAGCGTTGAGATTCCCGATCTCACAGTACCGGAGCGCATTTCAGCATGAGCGACCTCCGCGCGGTGCTGGTCGACGACGAGCAGCTGGCCCGCGAAGAACTCGGGTTCCTGCTCGGACAGGTCGGGGGAATCGAGATCATCGGCGAGGCAGACAACGGCCCCGATGCGGTGGAGACGATCGATCGGCTCCAGCCGGACCTGGTGTTCCTCGACGTGCAGATGCCGGGGCTCACGGGGTTCGAGGTCGCTCGTCGCCTGCTGGATCGGGACGGAATCGCGCAGATTGTCTTCGTGACCGCTTTCGACCAGCATGCGATCGAAGCCTTCGAGGTCAACGCCGTAGACTATCTGTTGAAGCCGGTGGACCCGGCGCGGCTCGATACGGCCGTGCAGCGGGCACGGCGCCGGATCGCCGCCGAACGGCAGCCGGGCTCGGGTGACCCGGCAAGCGCGCTGGCGACGGACCAGCTCGAGAAAATTCTTCAGCTGGTCAGCGAACGGCAGGGACGCCGTGAACGTCTTGCCATCAAGGTGGGTGATCGGCTGCTGCTGGTGCAGGCGGAGGAAATCATCCATGCGTCGCTGGTGGATGACGCCATCACCATTGTGACCGGGCAATTTTCGGGCGCGTCGAACTACCGGACGCTCGACGAGTTGCAGGCACGGCTCGATTCGAGCATCTTCTGGCGCGTGCACCGGTCACACCTGGTGAACATCAACAAGATCAAGGAGATCGTCCCGTGGTTCAGTCGGAACTACATCCTGAGAATGAAAGACGAGAAGGCGACGGAGATTCCCGTCAGCCGATCGCAGACGAAACGTCTCAGGGACTATCTGAAGATCTGAGCCCGGCTCCGGTGAACGAGGCCACCACCCTTTCTTCCGTCGACCCGATCGAACCCGCAGAGCCACTCGGCTTCGACCCGGCGCTGCCCGAACCGGCCGTTTCGGTAGTCGCACCGGCTGCGGTGCCGGTTCCCGCGATGATCCCGTACGCGCAGCCACCGTACCAGGCCACGCGCCTGCAACAGGTGCAGGAGGAGCTGGTGGCGTGGCTCAAGACACTCTTCTCGGCGGCGGTCTACGCGATCCTCATCGTGACCTTCGGCTTCCAGGTCGCGCGGGTTGAAGGCCAGAGCATGGCCCACACGCTCGAAGATCAGGACCGGCTCATCGTCAACAAGCTCGTCTACCGCATCAGCGAGCCGCGACGCGGCGACATCGTGATGCTCTACTACCCGCTGAACCCCGACAAGTCGTTCGTGAAGCGCGTGATCGCAGAAGAAGGCGACAGCGTCCGCATCGTGGATGGTCGCGTGTATGTGAACGACATCCCGCTGCAGGACGACTACGTGGCGGCCGAATACCGCAGCCATGACGACTGGGGTCCGCAGATCATTCCCGAGGGGTACTACTTCGTGATGGGCGACCATCGGAACAACAGCTCCGACAGCCGTCACTGGGGCATGGTGCCCAAGAAGTACATCATCGGGAAGGTGCAGCTGCGCTGGTGGCCGGTGCCGACAGCACGTGTCTTCTGACCGGTACGACGACGTTGCCCGCGTCCTCGGCCGCGTGCTCGTCCTGAACCTGCTCGTCGCGATTGCGAAGATCGTCTACGGCTATTCGAGCGGGGCCATCAGCATCCTGTCCGACGGGTTCCACTCCCTCACCGACGGCGCGTCCAACGTGGTCGGTCTTATCGGCGTGATCGCCGCTCGCAGACCACCCGACGAGGACCATCCCTACGGCCATCGCAAGTACGAAACGGTCGCCGCCGTCGCGGTGGTCGGCTTCCTCGCGCTGGTCATGCTCGAGGTCCTGCGCAACGCCTTCAATCACCTCACGGGCCGTTCAGCGGCGCCCGATATCTCGATGGCCGGCTTCGTGGTCATGGCCGTCACCGTCGCCATCAATCTGTTCGTGATCCGCTACGAGTCGGCGGCCGCCGAGCGCCTCGGCAGCGAGATCCTGCTCGCCGATGCCACGCAGACGCGCAGTGACGTCTGGTCGTCGCTGACCGTCATCGCCGCACTGGCTGGTGCGCACTCGGGTCTGCCGATCCTCGATCCGCTGGCCGCTCTTGTCGTGGCGGGCTTCATCGGCTACGCGGGTTACCAGATTGCCCTGACGACGATGAAGATCCTGAGCGATCGGATCGTGATGTCGGAGAGTGACATCGAGCGGGTGGTCCTGAGCGTGGACGGCGTGCTTGGGTGCCACCAGATCCGATCGCGCGGCTCATCGGACCATGTCTTCCTCGATTTCCACGTGTGGCTGCCGCCGGACATGCGCCTGACCGATGCGCACGCCATTTCTCACGTCGTCAAGGATCGGTTGATGGCGCGCTATCCGCAGATCGCCGATGCGGTCATCCATCTCGAACCGCCGCCACGCGCGGAGAATTGACGATAGAATCACTGGCTCACATGAAATTTTTCGGCGCTGTTCTACTGCTGCTCCTCGCTGCTGGTCCGCTGTCCGCACAAAGCTCTGACCCTCCACTCGAAGGTCCGCCGCCGCCGGCGCCACCCGAGGTGATTGCACGGGATGCACAGGGCCGTATTACGGTGCGCGCCACACGCGTGTCGTCGCCATTCGTGTTCGACGGGGTGCTCGAGGAGCCGTTCTACCAGGACACTCCGCCGTTCGGCGACTTCATCCAGCAGGAACCGCACGAAGGACAGCCGGCCACCGACAAGACCGAGGTCTGGGTGTTCTTCGATCGCGACAATCTGTACGTGTCGGCGCGGATGTACGACGCGCAGCCCGACAAGCGGGTCGCGACCGAAATGCGGCGCGACGCCAACAACCTCTATAACAACGACCACTTCGCCGTGACGTTCGACGGCTTCTACGATCGCCGCAACGGCTATGGGTTCGCCGTCAACCCGCTTGGAGGCATGCTGGACTGGTCGATCACGAACGAGCGGCCCAACAACGACTGGAATGGCCTGTGGGACGTAAAAACCAGTACGTTCGCCAACGGGTGGGCGGTCGAGATCAAGTTCCCGTTCCGCTCGTTCCGGTTCAAGGAGAACGGCCACGTCTGGGGCATGAACTTCCGCCGGCGCGTCATCGCCAAGAACGAAGTGACCTACCTCGCACCGGTGCAGGCGGCCTGGGGCCGGCCGGCGATGTCGAAGATGTCAGTGGCGGCGACGGTCACCGGCATCGAAGTGCCTGCCAAGGGAAAGAACATCGACGTCAAGCCGTACGGCCTTGGCTCGATGGTGACCGACCGCACCGCGAAGCCGCCGGTCAACAACAACGGCGATGGCAATGCCGGGTTCGACGTGAAGTGGGGTGTGCGCCAGACGCTCGTTGCCGACCTGACGGTCAACACCGACTTCGCGCAAGTTGAAGACGATCAACAGGTCGTCAATCTCAGTCGATTCAGCGTGCTCTTCCCGGAGAAGCGCGAGTTCTTCCTTGAAGGTGCGGACACCTTCAACTTCGCGAACGGATCGACCGGCACGGGGGGCACCGGGAGCGGCGGAGGCACGGCGGGAAGCAGCCAGAACACGAGCACGGCGCCGCTGCTCTTCTACAGCCGGCGTATCGGATTCGCCAACGGGCTGACCGTTCCAATCTGGGCCGGCGGCCGTCTGCTCGGACGCTCCGGACCGTGGCAGTACGGTCTGCTCAACATGCAGACCGGCGAGTCGGACGACGCGAACGCACCGTCGACCAACTTTTCGGTGGTCCGCGTGAACCACGACTTGTTCCGGAGAAGCCGCGTCGGTGCCATCTTCACCCGTCGCGATCCGGTCGCCACCGCGAAGATTGGCGGCGGCGGCGGATCGGACAACCTCGCGTACGGCGTTGACAGTCTGATCAACCCGACCAACGACATCAGCATCGTCACCTACGCCGCGAAGACGGACACCGAGGGCAAGAGCGGCAAGGATACGAGCTATCGCGGACGATTCGACTGGACTCCAGACAAGTACGGCCTGTCCGCGGAGTACCTGACGGTTGGCACCAACTTCAATCCGGAAATCGGTTTCCTTCGACGCACGGCATTCACGCGCTCGTACGGGCAGGGGCGCTACAGTCCACGCCCCGGATGGCGAGGGATACGCAAGATCTACTTCCTGGGGAGCGTCGACTACATCACCGATCCGTCGTATCGACCGGAGTCGAAGGAGGTCCAGGGCAGCTACCAGATGGACTTCGAGAACGGCGACGGTTTCTCATCCGATCTGAGCCGGAACTATGAACGATTGACCACCAGGTTCGATGTGGGAAGCGGCGTGTTCATTCCGCCCGGTGAGTACGAGATGACGCAGTCGCACGTGACCTACATCCTGGGGCAGCAGCGGCCGATTTCCGGATCGATCACCGCCGGTTACAGCGGCTTCTACGACGGGACCCTTTCGGAACTCACCTGGACCGGCCGGGTCGAACTCACGCACCAGTTCTATCTCGAGCCGACGCTGTCGTGGAACCACGTCGACGTGCCCCAGGGCATCGCCAACAACAACCTGTTCGCCACGCGTGGCACCTACACGCTCTCGCCGCGCATGTTCGTGTCGGCGCTCGTGCAGTACCAGGCGAGGAGCAGCAGCGTCACCACCAACGCGCGCTTCCGCTGGGAGTACCTCCCCGGTTCGGAGCTCTTCGTGGTCTACAGCGACGGGCGGACCACGCTGAACGAAGGATTCCCGGAAACGCAGAACCGTTCGTTCGTGGTCAAGGTCACGCGGCTCTTCCGGTGGTAAATCTGTTTGTCCTGCCTCTCCAGCCCTGCCCGCCCTACTTCCGTGTGATCCGAACCTCGAACACGCGCGGCCAGAGTTTGCCTGTGATGAACAGGCGATCGCCAGCTTCGTCGTAAGCGATCCCATTCAGGACGTCGGTCGACTCGCGCTCGCGGTCGGTGAGCAGCCCACGCAGGTCGATGTAGCCGTTCACCTTGCCTGACGCAGGATCTATGCGAGCCACGTAGTCGGTCTGCCACACGTTGGCGAACACTTCGCCTTTCACGTATTCGAGTTCGTTGAGGTTCTTCAGCGCCGACCCTGCAGCGGTGACGCGCACGCGGCTCTTTTCCGCCAACGTCGCCGGATCCAGGAAACGCAGGAACTCGGTGCCGTCGCTCATGATGAGGGATGACTTGTCCTGAGTCAGCCCCCAGCCTTCACCTGTGTATTTGAACTGACGCTTGGGCGCGAACGTCTGCCGGTCGTAAACGAAACCGACGTTGGTCTGCCACGTGAGCTGAAACAGTTCGGTGCCGCGCACCGTGATGCCCTCGCCGAAGTACTGAGCCGGCACGTCACGCTTCTGCAGCACCTCACCGGTCTCGATCTTCACCTTTCGAATCGAGGACTTGCCGTTGAGACCTGTGCCTTCGTAGAACACGCCGTCGACGAACTGCAATCCCTGCGTGAACGCGTTCCGATCGTGCGGGTAGCTGTGGACGACGGTGTAACCGAAGACCGGCAGAGACGGTGCTCCCTGCCACGCGGCAAATCCCGGACGGCGCCCAGTGAGTGAAATCATGACGAGGACCAGCGCAATGACGTGACGCTTACGCATTGAACAGATTCTGACGCCACCCATAGGCGATGGGCAATAGGCGATGGGCAATAGGCGGTCGGCGATAGGCGCACAGGCGTTCCGAATTCGGAACTCAGAAGTTGGAAGTCAGAAAGTTACGTCTGACTTCCGAGTTCTCGCTTCAACTTCTCAATTCTCAGTTCTAACCTCTCAATTCCCTAGTATCCGGCTTCCTTGTCGACAACATTCAGAAGCGACTCTCCCCGCCCGAAGCGGCGCAGATTTTCTGCGAAGAGCGCGACGACAGCAGACCAGTAGCCCTTCTCCGCGCTCGAGACGTGCGGCGTCACGATGACGTTCGGCAGGTCCCAGTAC
>Ga0310810_10008784_pt1 | contig 11658 bp, 9 predicted proteins | sample NCmetagenome_FD_207641 | JGI IMG/M metagenome (GOLD analysis project Ga0310810, IMG submission 207641) | Soil microbial communities from experimental microcosm in Duke University, North Carolina, United States - NC | ecosystem: Engineered > Artificial ecosystem > Soil microcosm > Unclassified ...
GTCGGCGGCAGCCATGATCCTCTGCTGGAATGGGCGTTGCGCGAAAGCGGATCGGGCCTTGCAACCCTGCCTGAGGGGAGCGAGGCCGGCCTGCGCCGGCTCGCGCACGGCGAGGTCATGGCGGCAGCGATCCATCTGCACCGGACCGACGGCGACGACGATGGCGCCAACGCAGAGGCGGCGGCCAGCGCACCCGGCCTGCACGACGTGGTGGTGATTGCGTTTGCCCGCCGCGAACAAGGCCTGCTGGTCCCGCCCGGCAACCCGCTCAAACTCACCGGCGTCGGTGACGTCGCGACGACCCGCGCCCGCATGGCCTTGCGCCCGAACGGCGCCGGCGCACAACTTCTCCTTCTGGCACTGTTGGCGCAGGCCGGGCTGCCGTTCGAGGCGCTCAATGGGGTCAAGCCGCCCTGCCCGACCGGACCCGACATCGCGCAGGCGGTGCGTCACGCGCGGGCCGATTGCGGCATCGCCACCCGCGCCGTGGCGCTGGCGGCGGGGCTCGATTTTGTGCCGCTGACCTGGGAGCGCTTCGATCTGGCGCTGCGCCAGCGCGACTACTTCCTGCCCGGACCGCAGGCGCTGTTCGATTTTCTGCGCCTCGCTGCGTTTCGCGAGCGTGCCGCCGAACTCAAGGGCTACGACGTGGCCGAAACCGGCCAGGTACGCCACGTCAATTGATCCCGGGATTCAGCGCCGCGCACTTGAAAAAGACGCCGCGCGCGGCCATGACATCTCCGCCGGACAGGTGGCCGAGTGGCTGAAGGCGCACGCTTGGAAAGCGTGTATACGGGAAACCGTATCGTGGGTTCGAATCCCACCCTGTCCGCCACACTCGCTGGACGCGATGGATCACAGCACCAAGAGCATCGCCGAGTTCGCCTCGCGGCTCCGCTACACCGACCTTCCGGCTGAACTGGTCCACGATTGCAAGCGGCGGATCGTCGATACGATCGGCTGCGCGATTGCCGCGTTCGACGAGGAGCCGGTCCGGATCGCGCGGGCCGTGGCGCTCCGCGCCGAGATTGCGCGCGGCGCGACGGTGATCGGCACGGCGCACCGCACGCTACCGGAACTCGCCGCTTTCGCCAACGCCGTGGCGAGCCGCTTCATCGAGGGCAATGACACCTATCCGGGCGGCGGCGGGCATCCAAGCGACGCCCTGCTGCCGGTTCTTGCAATCGCGCAGGTCAGTGGCGCCGATGCGAGGTCGGCAATCACCGCCATCGTGCTGGCTTACGAAGTGCATCGCTACCTGTTCCAAGCTTTCCCGATGCGCAAGCACGCGCTCGACTATGTGCTCTACAATGCGGTGTCGAGCGCCGTGGGCGCCGCCAAGGTGCTGAGCCTGTCGCTCGAGCAGACCGCCAACGCCATCGCGCTCGCGGCCGTGCCCAATCTCGGCACCGATATCAGCCGCCGCGGCCAACTCACCATGTGGAAAGGCTGCGCCGCCGCGAATGCGGCGCGCAACGGCGTGTTCGCGGCGATCATGGCGAAGGAAGGCATGGCCGGACCGCCGACTCCGTTCGAGGACGGCTTGACCGCGGTAATCGGCGCAGAAGAAATCGTTCCATTCCCGGTCGATCCCAAGGCATTCAGCCTGCTGCGGGCGGATTACAAATTCTTCCTGAGCGAATTTCACGCGCAGGGACCGGCGTTTCTCGCGCTCGAACTGCGGCCGCAGATCAAACTCGACGATGTCGAGAAGATCGAGGTTTTCACCTATCACTTCGCCTGGTTCGAGATCGGCAGCGGCGCTGAAAAATGGCAGCCGACGACGCGCGAAACCGCCGACCACAGCATGCCTTATGTGGTCGCCGCCGTACTGATCGACGGCGAATACACCGATGCCACCTTCGCGCCGGAGCGCTTCAGCGATCCGAAGACGCTCGAACTGATGAAGAAGATTGCGATTGTCGAGGACGACGCGATCAACAAGCGCTATCCGGAAGCCCTGCCGTGCAGGATGACGATCACGCTGAAGGGCGGCGAGCAGAAGACCGCGGAGCTTTCCAACCCGATCGGCCATCACACCCGGCCGATGACTGACGCGCAGGTGGTGGAGAAATTCCGCGGCCTTGCTGGGCGGAAGCTTTCACCGGCCCGTATGCAGAAGGTGCTGGACCGGGTATGGGCGATGCAAGACGACCGGGAGTGGCCAGCGCTGTTCGAAGACTTGGTAATATAGCCGTAGCGTATCGTTTGTCACGGCCGGGCATAGCCGTCGAAGAACGGCGTTCTAGAACGCCTATGTCCCGGCCATCCACGCGTTGCTTCGTCACGAAGAAAGACCTGGATGCCCGGCACAAGGCCGGCATGAACGTTGAGAGTTTTGCGTTACTGGATTACCGGTTCACGCCGTCGGCGCGACCCGGAATGACGCACAGAGATCAGACTACGCTCTGATGCCGCTCCAGACAGACGCGCAATACCTCGGAGGGTTCGCGCTTCCACCAGTCCTGCGCCGAGAAAATCTCGACGTCGATGGGGCCGTTGTAGCCGGTCGCCTCCACCATGGCGCGGATGGATTTGAGGTCGATCACACCGTCGCCCGGCATGCCGCGATCGAGCAGCAGATCGCGCGTCGGCACCAGCCAGTCGCACACATGGTACGTGAGAATGCGCTTGCCGGTGCGGGCGATTTGAGCGGCAAGATCGGGATCCCACCACACGTGATAGACGTCGACCGCGACGCCCAAATCCCGGTCGGAACCGTCACCGAGACGGTCGCAAAGATTGTTGGCGTGCGCCAGCGTGTTCACGCAGGCGCGGTCGGCGGCATACATCGGATGCAGCGGCTCGATGGCAAGGGGGACGCCGTTCTCGCGCGCATAGGGTAGCAGTACCGCGATGCCGTCCTCCACCTGCGCGTGGGCGCCGGCGAGGTCTTTCGAACCCCTCGGCAAACCGCCGGCGATCAGGACGAGCGAGCGAGCGCCAACCGCGGCGGCTTCGTCGACAGCGCGGCGGTTGTCGTCGAGGGCGGCGCGGCGACCCGCCTCATCCGCGGCCGGAAACAGGCCGGCGCGGCAATAGCAGCTCACCGTGAGGCCCGCGGCGCGGATCATCCTGCCGGCCCTCTCGGCGCCCGCGGCTTGCACGATGTCGCGCCACGGCGCGATCGCCGTGATGCCTGAGCGCGCGCAGCCCTCGGTCAACTGCTCAAGCGTCCAGGCTTTCACCGTCGCCGAATTGATAGCCAGCAGCGCTTGGTCGTTCGACAGATCGCGCATCAACGCACGCCACGCGCCGCCAAAACGGTGCTCATGCGCTTTGCCGCAAGCTCGGGATCGGCGAGCAGACCGGCGACATCGGCCAGCCGGAACAGCTCGGCGAGATGCAGTGTCGAGCGCATGCTCTCCTGGCCGCCGATCGTGGTGAAGTGGCTTTGCAGGCCGTTGAGATAGGCCATGAACTCCACGCCGGTTTTGAAGAAGCGCGTCGGCCCCTTGAAGATGTGGCGCGAAGGCGGCATGCGTCCGGTGACGCCGTTCATGATGATGCCGAGCCGTTGTTGCGCCATTTGCTGTTTCCCTGTCGTCTTTTTTGTACGACGCCGACGCCCTTGGACGGAAGGGCGTCGGCATGAAACTATAGGCGGAAGGAGACATTCATGCCGTTCAATCAAGACCCGCCGAAGCAGAAAGCACCGCCCGGCACCTGCGACACCCATATGCACATCTACGAATCGCGCTATCCCAGCGCGCCGACCGCGCCATTCACACCGCACGACGCTACGGTCGCCGACTACCTGAAGGTGCGGGCACGGCTCGGCATCACGCGGACCGTGGTGGTGCAGCCTTCGACCTACGGCACCGACAACCGCTGCACGCTGGCGGCCATCGCGGCATTGGGCGATAGCGCCCGCGGCATCGCCGTGGTCGACACCAGCGCCACCGATGCCGAGCTCGACCGTCTGACCAAAACGGGCATCCGCGGTATCCGTTTCCACATGCTGCCGGGTGGCGCGCTGCCCTGGGACATTCTTGAGACCATGGCTTCGCGCGTCGGCAATTTCGGCTGGCACGTGCAGCTTCAGCTCGACGGCCGCACCCTGCCCGATCGCGAGCCGCTGCTGAAGAACCTCAACGGTACGCTCGTGGTCGATCACGTCGGAAAGTTTCTCGAACCGGTGCCGCCCGATCATCCCGGAATGAACGTGCTGCTGCGGCTTCTGGAGAACGGCCGCACCTGGGTGAAGCTCTCGGCGCCCTACGAATGGTCGAAGGCCGGGCCGCCGAATTACTCTGATGTCGGGCGGCTTGCCGCCACGCTGGCCAAGGCCGCACCGGACCGCACGTTGTGGGCGACCAACTGGCCGCATCCGACGCCGGGCCTCGATAAGCCCGACGACGCCTGGACGCTCGACATGCTTTTGGAATGGCTGCCCGACGAAACGGCGCGCAACAAAACGCTGGTCGACAATCCGGCCCGGCTGTATGGGTTCTGACCTTTCAAGTCGGACTGGCGTTTGGCGTACATGAATATCGTTGGCGTGGATATCGGCGGAACCTTCACCGACCTGGTCGGCTGTGTCGACGGGCAGATCGTCACCTCCAAGACCTCGACTGTACCGGCCGATCCGACCCGCGGTGTTGCCGACAGTCTCGCGCTGGCGCATTGCCGGATGCCGGAAATCTCCGAACTGCTGCACGGCTCGACCATCGCCATCAACACGGTGCTGGAGCGAAAGGGCGCGCGCACCGCGCTGATTACCACGCGCGGCTTCCGCGACACCTACGCCATCGGCCGCGGCAATCGGATCGAAGCGTTCAATCTGTTTTTTCATAGGCCGAAGCCGCTGATTCCCCGTGAATTGACCTTCGAGGTCACCGAGCGGATGAACGCGGCCGGCGCCGCGCTCAAAGCCTTGGACGAATCCGAGGTCCACGCGCTTGCCAAGACGCTCGCAGCGCAGAACATCGAGGCGGTCGCCGTGTGTTTCCTGCACGCTTATGCCAATCCTGCGCATGAGCGGCGTGTCGGTGAAATCCTGCGCACCGCCAATCCCAAGCTGTTCGTCACGCTGTCCCATGAATTGGTCCGCGAGTACCGCGAGTACGAGCGCACCTCGACCACCGCGCTTAACGCTTTCATCGGGCCGCGCGTGCAGACCTATCTCGGCCGGCTCGAACACCATCTGCGCGACGAAAAATTCGGCGGCAAGCTCAACATCATGCGCTCCAACGGCGGCGTAATGTCGGTGCGGTTGGCGCAGGAGCAGCCGGTGACCATGATGGAGTCCGGCCCGGTCGCCGGCATCATCGGCGCGGGCCGGCTCGCTGCGCTGATGGGCATTGAGCGCTGCATCGGCTTCGACATGGGAGGCACCACGGCCAAAGCCAGCCTGATCACCAAGGGCATTCCCGCCATTGAGGACGGCTACGTCATCGGTGGCGAAGCCAGCGGCCAGCCGATGCAGATTCCGGTGGTCGATATCGTCGAGATCGGTGCGGGCGGCGGCTCGATCGCATGGTGCGATCCGACCGGCGGCATTCATGTCGGGCCCAAAAGCGCCGGCGCCGATCCCGGACCTGCCGCCTACGGCAAGGGATCGACCGATCCGGTGGTGACCGACGCCAACCTCGTGCTCGGCCGCATCAACGCCAGGCGTTTCCTCAACGGCGCGATGAAGCTCGACGTCAAAGCGTCCGAGCGCGCGATGCGGGAGAAGGTCTGCGGCCCGACCGGCCTCGACGAGAAAGAGGCCGCGCTCGGTATCGTGCAGATTGCCGACGCCGCGATGTCGCTCGCCGTGCGCGCGGTGTCGGTCAAGAAGGGCGTCGATCCGCGCGAGACCGCGATGATCGCCTTCGGTGGCGCAGGCCCGTTGCATGCGGTCGCCATCGCCAAGGAAATTTTCATTCCCAAGGTCATCATCCCGAAGGTGCCGGGCACGTTCTCTGCGCTCGGTATGCTGATGGCGTCATGGCGGCAGGATTTCGTCCGCACGCTCTATGGGCTTCTCGGCTCACTCGAAGCCAAGCAAGTCGATGCGGTGTTCACCGAGCTGGCCGAAGCCGGCAAGGCGCAGGTCGAGCGCGACGGCATCGACATCAAGACCGCCGACTTCGCCTATCTCGCCGACCTTCGCTATGTCGGCCAGGAGCATACCATCGCCATTCCGGTACGCGACCCGAAGGCGCTTTCGGGCGATTTCTCTGCACTCAGTGAGGCGTTCCACGCCGAGCATGACCAGCGCTACGGCCAGGCCGCACCCGACGAGCGGCTGGAGATCGTCAACGTGCGGCTGGTCGTCACCGCGGCGCGGCAGGACACGCTCGCCGAACGCTGGCTGTCGGAGAAGTGGACGCCGGAGCCGCCGGTCGCTGATGAATGGCGTGATGTCATCGTCAACGACGCCAGCAAGCCGGTTCGCACCCGTATCGTGTGGCGGCCCTCGCTTGCCGCCGGCGCGAAGGTCGAAGGCCCCGCCGTGATCGAGGAGCCGAACGCCACCACGTTCATTCATCCGGGCGACGTCGCCACGATTTCCGACGCCGGCCATCTCGTCATCGATGTGAAGCTATGACCCGCAACGAAGCCCATCCGATTACCGTCGAGGTGGTGCGCAACGCCATCGTTGCCTACGCCGACGAGATGGCGAACGCGCTCTCCAAGGCGGCCTACAACATGATGATCTACGAGGTCCGCGACTATTGCTGCGGCCTGATCGACACCCAGGCGCGGATGATCTCGCAGAACCGCGGCGGCCTGCCTATCTTCCTCGCCGACCTCGGCGTCGCGGTGGCCGATGGCATCGAACGCTACGGCCTGAAGAGCTTTTCGCCCGGCGACGTCATCATCATGAACCAGGGCGAGGTCTGCGGTCAGCACCTCAACAACGTGGTGCTCTATTCACCCTGCTTCCATGACGGCGAGCTGGTCGGCTTCGCCGCCAACCGCGCCCACTGGGTCGATATCGGCGGTGTGCGGCAGGGCTTCGGCTCCTATGGCTCGAGCGACATCTATGCCGAGGGCATCCAGATGCGCTCGCTGAAGATCTACGAGGCCGGCAAGCGCAACGAGACACTCTGGCAGATCATCCGCGACAACACCCGCTATCCGGATGCCGCGCTGGGCGACATGCGCGCGCAGATCGCGTCGTGCCAGCTTGGCGCGCGGCGCTACGGCGAGTTGATCGCGCGCTATGGCCGCGAAACGGTCGAGGCCTGCATCGCCAAGGTATGGGACCAGGCGGAGGCCTCGGCGCGCGCCGTCATCGAGAATATTCCCGATGGGGACTACGAGGCCGAGAGCTTTCTCGATAACGACGGTCGCACGCTCGACAAGCCCTTGCGCGTCAAGGTCAAGGTGCGGGTGCGTGGCTCGCAGATGACGGTCGACTTTTCCGAGATGAACCCGCAAGTGCCGGGCCCGCTCAACTCCGGCCGCGGCGGCGGCATCGCCGGCGCCCGCGTCGCTTTCAAGGCGTTGACCTCGCCCGATCTCGACGTCAACGAAGGCTGCTTCCGCCCGCTCGAAGTCGTGCTGCCGGAAGGCACGATGCTGTCCGCAAAGCCGCCATCGGCGCTGGGGCTTTGGAGCATCGCACTGCCGACGGTGATCGACACCATTCTCAAGGCGCTCGCGCCGGCAGTGCCGCATCTGATTCCCGCCGCCCACAAGGGCGACATGGGCGGCTGCTCGTTCTTCGGTTTTCGCGACGATGGCTCGCGCTTCCTGCTGATGAACATTTTCGGCGGCGGCTGGGGCGGCCGGCCCGACGAGGACGGCGAGGACGCTTCGGTTTCGGTGTGCCAGGGCGACGTGCGCAACACACCGGTCGAACTGCAAGAGATCAAGTATCCGGTGCTGGTCGAGACCCATGCGCTGCGCCCCGATTCCGGCGGCGCGGGCCAGCATCGCGGCGGGCTCGGCGTCGAGCTGACCTATCAGCTTCTCCAGAAGTGCAAGGCCAACATCAATCTGGACCGCACCCGCGATCCGCCGTGGGGCCTGCACGGCGGAAAACCGGGCGCCGTCAACGAGTGCTATATCCATCGCGCCGACGGCACCGAGACCGCCGTGAAAAAGGCGACCGAGGTCGATATCGTCGCCGGCGACAAGGTCGTGTTCCTCACGGCTGGCGGCGGCGGCTACGGCGATCCGGGCAAGCGCGCGCCGGAGGCGGCCGCGCAGGACATCGCAGCCGGCGTCGTCAGCAGGAAGGGCTAGCGCATGATCGCCGACGAACGCCGCAAGCGCCTCACCGACGCCATGCAGGAGTCAGGACTGGACGTGCTGCTGGTCTACGGCAACGCGTGGCAGGGCGACTATCTTCGCTACGCCACCGACTTCGGCATCCTGGAGGGCCAGGCGCTGGCGATCGTGCGCGGTGACAGCCATGTCACGCTCTACGTCGACAGCCCGCTGGAGGCCGACCGCGCCGCGCTCGACTGCCCCGGCATCGAGACGGTGCTGGCGCCCGATCTGGTCGGCGAGGTCGAAGCCGCGATGAACCGGTTGCGCAACCGAAGCATGGGCGCAGCGCCGCAGCGGCTGCTGCCGCGCAGGATCGCCGCCCGCGCCGCCGAATTCAAGATCACCGACGAGACCGGCTTCGTCGATCGCCTCCTGATGAACAAGCTCGACAGCGAGATCGCCGCGATCCGCAAGTCGGCCAAACTTGCCGACGCAGGCTACAAGGTGTTCTTGCAGGCCGCTCGTGTCGGCCGCGCCGACTACGAACTGATCGCCGAGTCGGAGGCATTCTTCCGTGCTCATGGCGTTGACGACAACTTTCAGATCATCGGCGTCGGCGGCGTCGAGGTGAAAGGCATGACGCCGCCGAGCGGCAAGAAGCTCAAACGCGGCGACATGGTAACGACCGAACTCACGCCGTGCGTCGATGGCTATTACGCGCAGATCTGCCGGACGCTGGTGATCGGTGGGCCGACCGAGGACCAGCGCAAGGCTCACGCGCTGTGGCGCGAATCGATGGAGGCCGGCATCGCCACCGTGCGCGATGGCGTCACCGCCGCCGACATCGCCAAGGCTGAGAATGACGTGTTCCGCAAGTACGGCATGGGCAAGTACACGACGAGCGAGTTCACCCGCGTGCGCGGCCACGGCATGGGCCTGTTCGCTGACACCAAGCCGCACATTCTCGAAGACGTCACCACGCGGATCGACGCCGGCATGGCGCTGATTGTGCATCCGAACACCTATCATCCGGCGGTCGGGTACATGGTGCTGGGCGACGGCGTCGCGGTGACGAAAGATGGCTGCGAGGTGCTGACCGGCACCGCGCGTGAATTGTTTAGCGTGGCGGGGTAAGGACACAACTCATGCGCCGTGGCTTGATGGAATGGAACGCCGAGGAGTTGCCGGCCGCGGCCTTGGAGGCACGGCTCGGCAAGCTCCGCGCCGCGATGGCGAAGGCCGGCATGGACGCGTTCGTCATCTATACCAACAACACCCGGCCGAGCGCCGTGAACTATGTCACCGGCTTCACGCCGTACTGGTCGGATGCCTTGATGCTGATCGGCAAGACCGGCACGCCGGTGTTTGCGACTGCACTCTCCAAGCGCGTCTCCGAGTGGATCAGGACCACCGATCCGCTGAGCGAGATCGTCAACACGCCGAAGCCCGGCGCGCTGATGGGCGAGCGGCTGGCCAAGGATGCGGCGAAGCGTGTCGGCGTGCTGGAGTACGATACGCTGCCGGCGGGACTGGCTGACGACATGGCGACGGCCGCACCCACAGCCGAATGGACCGACGGCACGGCGCTGTTCGCCGGATTGCGCCGCGAGGTCGACGACGCCGAACGTAAACTGCTGGCACGCACGGATGCACTGGCCGTGGCCGCTCTTGAAGAAGCAAGCACGGGCAAAGCTAAAGACGCGGGCACGCTCGCCGGCCTGGTCGAGCAGAGCGCGCGGCTCGCGGGCGCGGAGGAAACCTACATCGCGGTGGCGCCAGACCTTGCCGCGGACCGCCGCCTCAATCGCACCTCGCAGCCGACCCCGCTCACGGACCGCTTCGCGGTGCGCGCCTCGATCGCTTACAAGGGCTGCTGGGTGCGCCGCACGCGCACGTTCGCCAACGACACCGCGGACGCGAACGCGTGGTTCGAAGAAGTCGTGCGCTCGTTCGAGGCCGAGCCCATCGGCGCGCAGATCGAGGCCAAGCTGAAGCAGCTTCCCGGTGCCACGCTGACAAGCTGGACCGCCGAAAGCTGCATCGGCAGCTATCCACTAACTGCGATCGCGTCGGCGCGCATGCCCACGAAGGACGCGCCGGTGAACGGCCAGTTTATCGTGCTGACCGTTGAACTGACGCTCGACGGCAAGCCATGGATCGGCGCCGCGCCGTTGATTGTCGGTCGCAGCGCACTCTGAGTCTCGTTCGTCATGGTCGGACAGGTTCCGGTCATCCACGTCTTTCTTGCTTACAGCGGACGGCCTTCCGGCCCGCTAAGCAAGACGTGGATGCCCGGCACAAGGCCGGGCATGACGTGGAGAGGCTTGCGCGGGCAACCTCACTGTAAACGAGTCGCCACTACACATGCTGCCCCTCGCTCAGCGGAATGTCGCGCATCGTCGCCGGCGCGAACAATTCCTCCAGCCTGACCCGGCGGTCGGTCAGGCCGTGCTCGTGGGTGTATTGCAGCAGCGCCTCGATGGTTTCGCGGTTCTGCGCGATGCCGTAGGGGTACCAGTCCTCGCCGATGATCTTTTTCTCCTCCTCGATCAGCGGCTGCAGCCAGGCGAACGACGCCTTCGGCGCGCCGGTCTCCATCAGAAGCTGGTAGCAGCGCTCCTTCGCCTTGCAGAGCGCCTGGTAGAGATTGGCCGCGACCCATGGCTCGCGCTCGAAGATCGAGCGCTTGATCACCACAGTGTGCATGATCGGATAGATTTTCGTCCGCTTGTAATACTCCTTCTCCATCTCGGCGTAGTTCGGAAACAGCCGCGCGACGTTGGGCGAGCCGCGGCGGAACGACAGCGGATTGTTCGCCGTCATCATGAAGTCGATCTCACCACGATCGAGCAGGTCGCCGAGCTCAGTGTCGGCCGGCGCCTGCGTCATCCTGATGTCGGCAGGAAGCTTGCGGCCGAGCCGGTCGTGACGGCCCTGCACCCATTCCACCTCGTTGGGCTTCACGCCGAACTCGTGCTGCATGAGCCCGCGCATATAAACGGCGGCGGTCATCGAATACTCCGGCACCCCGCCGCGCTTGCCCTTCAGGTCCGCGCCGCTCTTGATGCCCTTCTTGGTGTTGACGAAGAAATAGCCGTGACGAAACACCCGCGACGGAAACACCGGGATGGCAATGAACGGCGATTTTCCGCTCGCGACCAATGTCGTGTAGTTCGACAACGACATTTCGGAAGCATCGAACTCCTGGAACTGCAACTGCCGCCAGAAAATCTCGGCGGGCTGCATGTTGAGATAGTTCAATTCGACGCCATCGACCTGAATGGAACCGTCGCGGAGCGCCAGCGTGCGATCATAGGGCCCGCAGGCGAAGTTTAGACGAAGCTTGCTCATGGAATTTCCCGTTGCTGTCGCCCGCGAGGCTGTCGGTCCGGTGTTGCACTGTCAAGGCAGCTTAAGCCCACGCTCTGCGCAAAGGCGCAGCGAGCGCGCTTCATCCCTCCCCGTTCCCGGGGAGGGTGGACGCAAGCGTAGCGAGCGGCCGGGCGG
>Ga0310810_10008785_pt1 | contig 11657 bp, 8 predicted proteins | sample NCmetagenome_FD_207641 | JGI IMG/M metagenome (GOLD analysis project Ga0310810, IMG submission 207641) | Soil microbial communities from experimental microcosm in Duke University, North Carolina, United States - NC | ecosystem: Engineered > Artificial ecosystem > Soil microcosm > Unclassified ...
CGCTCGAGGAAGCTCAGGCCGGTGTCTTCTCCCGCCGACTTTCACCAGATGGAAACGGCCGTGCTTGCATGGCTGCACCGTTTACAACGCGCAGCTCAGCGGCGAACCGCCTAAGAGCTGATCTGCCCGTCATGCCCGTGGCGCTCAACTTGCTTTCGCGAAAAGGCTGAGTGACCCCGACGGCAACGTATCGGCTTCAGCTGCACGCGGACTTCTCCTTTGACGCAGCTGCCGGAATCAGCGACTACCTGTCCGACCTGGGCGTCACGCACGCGTACTGCTCCCCCTCTCTTCAAGCGGCGCCAGGCAGCACGCACGGCTACGACGTCATCGACTACACGCGACCGAACGTGGAGCTTGGCGGCGAAGAAGGTTTCAGGCGTTTCGCATCGGCATTGAAGAGCGCGCACCTGGGACAGGTCCTCGACATCGTCCCGAATCACATGGCGATCTCCACCGCGGCCAACTGGTGGTGGGCCGATGTCCTGGAGAACGGGCCCTCGAGCCACTTCGCCTCGTACTTCGATGTCGAATGGGAATCGCCTGAGGCGCGGCTCCGTAACATGGTGCTCGTTCCGATCCTCCGCGATCACTACGGTCGTGTACTCGAGGCCGGCGAACTCCAGGTCGTGCGACAGGGTGCGGAGTTTCAGGTCCGCTATGCGGACAACACCTATCCAATCAGCCCGAGCTCCTTTGGTCCGATGCTCGGTCGTGCCGCGCGGCAGGCCGGCTCTGATGCCCTTGCGTTTCTGGCCGATGCGTTCAGCGAGCTTCCGCGACCAACAGCGACCGATCGCGCCAGCGTGCGCAGGCGGCATCGCGACAAGGCCGTCCTTCGAGAGAATCTACGTCGCTTGATCGACGACGATCCGTTCGTCGCCAGCGCGATCGATCAGACCATCGCCGACATGAATGCGGATCCCGATGCGCTGCACGCGTTGCTCGATCTGCAGAACTACCGTCTGGCCTGGTGGCGAAGCGCGGATCGCGACCTCGGGTACCGGCGCTTCTTCGACATCGACACGCTCATCGGACTCCGCATGGAGGACGAGCAGGTCTTCGAGGACACTCACCGCCGTGTGCTCGACTGGGTGCGAGAGGGTGTGATCGATGGGTTGCGCATCGATCATCTCGACGGCCTGCGCGATCCACAGGAATACCTCGACCGTCTTCGTGCGGCGGCGCCCAACGCGTGGATCGTGGCCGAAAAGATCCTCGAGGCGGAAGAAGCGCTGCCCGAGACCTGGCCGATCGCCGGCACGACGGGTTACGACTTCCTCAATCGCGTGACCGGGCTGTTCATCGATCCCGAAGGCGAAGCCCCGCTCACCGAGTTCTATCGCGAGTTCACCGGCGAGACGCGCGACTATGCTGGCCTCGTTCGAGACAAGAAAGTTCTCGTGCTCAGCGAGATGCTCGGCAGCGACGTCAACCGCCTCACCGATTTGCTGCTTCACATCTGCGAGCGTCATCGGCGTCATCGTGACTACTCGCGTCATCAACTGGCCGAAGCGTTGCGCGAGCTCATCGCGTGGTTTCCGGTATATCGCACGTACATCCGGCCCTACTCGGGCAAGTTGTCGGAGAGTGACCGGCGATGCGCGGAGATCGCAGCGGCTGCAGCCATTCGGGAGCGCCCGGACCTCGAGGTCACGCTGTTCGAATTCCTGCGTGACCTGATCACGCTGACCGTGACCGGAGATCTCGAAAAAGAGTTCGTCGCCCGCTTGCAGCAGTTAACCGGGCCGGCCATGGCGAAGGGGGCCGAAGACACCGTCTTCTACACCTACAACCGCTTCATCGCACTCAACGAAGTCGGCGGCGACCCGTCACGGTTCGGGATCGGGCTTGCGCAGTTTCACGAGAAGGCGCAGGAGACGCAGCACCGGTGGCCACTCACCATGACGACGACGGCGACGCACGACACCAAGCGCGGCGAGGACATGCGTGCGCGCCTGGCGCTGCTGTCGGAGCAGCCCTCCATCTGGATTGACGCGGTACGGCGATGGTCGGCGATGGCGCAACCGCACCGCACGGACGGCTTGCCCGATCGCAACACCGAGTACTTCTTCTACCAGACGCTCGTCGGTGCATGGCCCGTCTGTGCTGAACGCCTGACAGCCTACATGGAAAAGGCTTGCCGCGAAGCGAAGACACACACGTCGTGGACGGCTCCGGACAGCAGCTACGAAGATGCCGTTCGCTCCTTCGTCGGACGATGCCTCACCGATCGCGACTTGATGCAGGACGTGAGGCGATTCGTCGACTCGCTGATCGAGCCTGGCCGCATCAACTCGCTTGCGCAGACGCTTATCAAGCTCACGGCGCCTGGCGTGCCGGACCTCTATCAAGGCACCGAACTCTGGTCGCTGCACCTGGTGGACCCGGACAACCGCAGGCCCGTTGACTACGAGGAACGCCGGCGTGCGCTCGCCGAAATCAAGCAGATGAGTGCACGTGCGATCTGGGAGCGGGCCGATGAAGGCCTTCCCAAGATGTGGGTGACCCACTCGGCATTGCAGGTGAGGCAGCGGCATCGTGAAGAGTTCGACGCGTCGAGCTGCTACACCGCCGTCCATGCCCGTGGACCACTGGCCGGTCACGTCCTGGCGTTTCGCCGCGGCGACACGATCATGACCATCGTGCCGCGTCTGGTGACACGCGCCAATGGCCGCTGGCAAGGCACGAGGATCTGTGTTCCACAGGGCGCGTGGACGAACGTGTTGACCGGACAGCCAGCCGAGGGCGGCGACATCGAGCTCTCGGAACTCTGGCGAGACTTTCCAGTTGCGCTCCTCGAGCGCAGCGGCTCTCGAGGACACGATGAGCACCGTTGAAGCGCACCGCCCCATCACCGACGCCATCACGAGGACGTGGCACGTACGACCGGGGGAGCCGTTTCCGTTGGGCGCCACGTGGGACGGCCAGGGCACCAACTTCTCGCTCTTCTCGGAGGTGGCCGAGCGCGTGGACCTGTGCCTGTTCGATCGCAATGGTCGCGAAACGTGCGTCAACCTTCCCGAGCGAACGGCATTCTGCTGGCACGCCTACCTTCGCGGCGTGGGTCCGGGCCAGCGCTACGGCTTTCGCGTACACGGTCCCTGGGACCCGGCCAACGGACTCCGGTGCAACCCGCACAAGCTCCTCGTGGACCCCTATGCGCGCGCGATCACCGGCGGAATCGAGTGGGACGCATCGATGTTTCCCTACCCGCTCGGCGGCGACGATCTCCAGCGCAACGACGATGACAACGCGTCGTACACCCCGAAGGCCGTCGTCATCGACGATGCGTATGACTGGGAGGGCGACAGTCCGCTTCGCCGAAAGCTGCACGAGACCGTCATCTACGAGGTGCACGTCAAAGGCTTCACGAGGCGGCATCCGAAGATCCCCGAAGCCATTCGCGGCACTTACGCCGGGCTGGCGCATCCGGCGGCGCTCGAGTACCTGTCCTCGCTCGGCGTGAGCGCAGTGGAACTGCTCCCGATCCACGAGTTCGTCCACGATAAACATCTGCTGGACAAAGGGCTTCGCAACTATTGGGGCTACCACTCATACGGCTACTTCGCGCCGCACGGCGAGTATTCCTCACAGGGCGACAGCGGCGGACAGGTGCGCGAGTTCAAGCAGATGGTGAAGGCGCTGCACGCTGCCGGACTCGAAGTCATCCTCGATGTCGTTTACAACCACACGGGGGAAGGCAATCAGCTCGGGCCGATGCTCACCCTGAAAGGGATCGACAACCGCGCGTACTACCGCACGGTCGAAGCCGACCCGCGCTACTACATGGATTACACGGGCACCGGCAACAGCCTCAATATGCGGCATCCGCATGCGCTGATGCTGGTGATGGACTCGCTGCGCTACTGGGTGCAGGAGATGCACGTGGACGGCTTCCGCTTCGACCTCGCCTCGACGCTCGCCCGCGGCCTTTACGAAGTCGATCGCCTGTCTGCCTTCTTCGACATCATCCATCAGGATCCGACGTTGAGCGGTGTGAAGCTCATTGCCGAACCGTGGGATCTCGGCGAGGGCGGTTATCAGGTCGGCAACTTCCCGGTACGGTGGTGCGAATGGAACGGCCGCTATCGCGACACCGTTCGTGACTACTGGCGCGGCCAGGGCGCGACCCTGGGCGAGTTCGCCAGCCGGTTCACCGGCAGCTCGGATCTGTACGAAGACAATGGGCGCCGGCCGTACGCGAGCGTGAACTTCGTGACAGCACACGACGGCTTGACGCTCCGCGATCTCGTCTCCTACAACGAGAAGCACAACGACGCCAACGGTGAAGAGAACAAGGACGGCGAGAGTCACAATCGATCGTGGAACTGCGGCGTCGAAGGCCCGACCGACGATGCAGCCGTGAACGCGCTCCGGGCACGCCAGCAGCGCAACATCCTGACCACGCTGTTTCTGTCCCAGGGCATTCCGATGCTGCTCGGCGGAGACGAACTCGGACGGACGCAGCAGGGCAACAACAACGCCTACTGCCAGGACAACGAGATTTCCTGGTTCGACTGGGAGCACATCGACCGCGATTTGCTCGACTACACGCGGCGCCTGATCCACCTGCAGGCCACTCACCCGGCGTTCCGGCGTCGAGGATGGTTCAAGGGGCGAGCCCTGCGCGGCGCCGGCGCTGCCGACATTGCGTGGTTCAGGCCGGATGGCCAGGAAATGGTGGACGAGGACTGGCAACACGCGCACACCAGATCCTTCGCGGCGTTCTTGAATGGCGACGCCTTACGTGAGATCGACGATGACGGCCGCCCGGTGCGCGACCAGAGCTTTCTCCTGCTCTTCAACGCGCATCACGAACCGCTCGCGTTCACGTTGCCCGGTCCGTCGTTCGGGCGCACGTGGGACGTCATCATCGACACGGCCGCGGGGCTTGAGCAGCCATCCCGATCGCTGCAGGCGGGGACATCCGTCACCGTAACAGACCGGGCGATCCTCGTCCTGTCGCGCGCGTCTTCAGTGCGATAACGTCAGGACGCGGCTGCGCCGACGCTCGCGCTGAACGGAATCGCCCTGGAGGGCTGCGGCTGCGCCACAGGATGACTCCCCAACATCTGCGCACCCTCACCCGGGCGATGAATGCCCAGCTTGCGCATCCTGGTTCGCAGCGTGCTGGCGCACAGACCGAGGACCTTCGCCGCGCCCGTCGGACCTTCAATTCGCCAGTTCGTGAGCTTCAGCATCCGCAGGATGTGCGCACGCTGAACGTCGACCAGCGTTTGTGGCTCCTCGACGACGGGGATCGGCACACTGCGCCGAACCTGATCGCCGGTGAAGTTGGACAGATCGAGCACGCCATCGCGCGACAGAATCACGCCTTGCTGGATCACGTTCTCGAACTCGCGGATGTTTCCCGGCCAGTCATAGGCCTGGAGCGCCTCCAGCGTTCCAGGCGCGACTCGATCGATCGGCCTGCCCATCTGACGGCCGACGCGATCGCAGAAATGACGGAGAAGCACCGGCAGGTCGTCGAGCCGCTCCCGGAGCGCCGGCATCGTGATCGGGAAGACGTTGAGGCGATAGAACAGATCCTGTCTGAACCTGCCGCTGTTCACTTCCTCGAGCAGATTCCGGTTCGTGGCCGCCACGATCCGGACATCAACATTCACGGTCCGCGTGCTACCCAGGCGTTCGAACTGGCCTTCCTGCAGGACGCGAAGCAGCTTGGGCTGCAATTCGAGCGGAAGCTCGCCGATCTCGTCGAGGAAGATCGTGCCGCCGTCGGCCAGTTCAAAGCGACCGGGCTGCGACGTGTGCGCACCGGTGAACGCACCACGATCGCGGCCGAACAACTCGCTCTCGATGAGGTTTGGTGGCAGCGCGCCACAGTTGACGACCATGAACTTGCGATTCGCCCGGCGGCTCTGTTGATGAATCGCACGCGCCACGAGCTCTTTTCCGGTGCCGGTCTCACCGAGTAGCAGCACCGACGCGTGCGTCGACGCCACCTGCTCGACGCGGTACATCACGTACCGCAAGACGTCGCTTGTGCCGACGATCGCGCGATCCGGCCCGCCGGCGTCGTGCGTGCGCGACGAGAGGGTCCCCGGAGCCGCAAGTGTCGTTGGACGGTCTACGTGCATGGCATCACCTTCTAGCCGCCTCGAGGCGGCCGCTGAACGGAATTTGTCGTTGCTGTAGGCGGGAAACTATCAGGCTGGGTCAAAACGCAACAAGTGAGACTTTGGTCTTACGCAGTCAACCCGATTGTGGGCGCTAAGATACGTGTGTATCCTGCGTCTTTCACAAGAGCGTTACACAGCATGGACGCGTCGAGCCTGACACTCGTCGTCGTGGACGATGACACCGACATCCGCCGTGCCGTGGGCCGATCGTTGCGGTCCTACGGCCATAAGGTGCATCTGTTCGAGTCCGGCGAAGCGTACCTGGCGGAAGACTGCCAAGCCGACTGTGCGATCGTCGATATCGGCTTGCCAGGTGTCAGCGGACTCGAAGTGGAAGAACAACTACGAAAGAGCGGCCGGGGACTCCCGGTGGTATTCATCACGGCTCACGACGACCTTGCCACACGCGCCGTCCGCACCACAGGCATGCCAGTCCTCAGGAAGCCGCTCGACGAGCACGACCTCCTGGACGCCATCGCCCTGGTCACAGGGCACCACTAATTTCGACGTTCCCGCATAGACAGGAGCCGCACGAGCGCGGCGACGGAATCGACGTCGAGCTTGCGGGTAACCCGCCCGCGATGCACCTTGACCGTCTTTTCGCTCATGCCGAGCTCGTGAGCGATCTGTTTGTTGAGAAGCCCTGCGGCCACCAGGTCGCAGACCTCGCGCTCGCGTTTCGTCAAGCGCGCGAGCCGCTGGTCGGCGTCACGCTGCACTTGATACTGCTGGCGCATCGAGATCGACTCCAGGCGGGCCCGTTCGAGCGCCGCTAGCAATTTCTCCTCGTCCACCGGTTTCTCGTGGAAATCGACCGCCCCCCCCCGCATTGCGCGAACGGTGGACGGGATGTCGCTCTGGGCGCTGAGAAAGATGATCGGCATCGAGATGCCGTTGGCGATCATGGCCGTCTGCACATCGAGGCCGCTCAGACCCGGCATTTTCAGATCGAGCAGCAGGCAGGCGACGCCGTCATACGGGGGCCGTGCCAGGAAGGCTTCCGGCGACGTGAATCCCTCAACAGCAATGTTGTGCGAGCGCAACATCCGCTCGATCGCCCTGAGGACGATTGCATCATCGTCCACAGCGAAAACCTGAAGCGCCGAATCCATCTAATTTGACCGGGAGTCGGCCACAGTCTACACCTCTGCTGAGTCAACTTCATTTGGGACATCTACGGAGACCCAGCCCATCCTCTCCGCGCTGAGCGTTACGGAGCGAGCGTTTTGAAAAAAGTTCCATCGCGGACCGCTATCTTCGCGAATGAGGCCCTTATGCGGTGAACAACACCTCGACAGATCACTGGCGCACGGTATGCACCAAGCAGGGCCGCGCGAGTGAGTTGCGCCTGAACACTGATGTCATTGAGGTATTCACCTGCATTCGTCCCGTTCCTCGCGATGGTCGCGTTGTGCGTCGCCGCGTGCGACTCCGCAACGACGTCATCAGTCACGACAGGACCGACGCCGACAAAATGCCAGCTCACGGTCGGGCAACCGTCGAACATCGTCGCCCTTGGAGGAACCGCGACGCTCGCGGTCACGGCTCAACCCGAATGCGCATGGACCGTATCAGGTCAACCAACGTGGATCTCGGACGTCACCCCCACATCCGGACAAGGCAATGGCAACGTGGGGTTTCGCGTCGCGCCCAATCCGGTGCCTTCGATGCGCGAGGGCGAGATCGTCGTCAACGACAACCACGTTCGAGTAATGCAGGAGGCAGCTCCCTGCGTCTTCGCGATTGCCCCAGATAACCAGAGTGTCAATGCAAGCGCGGGCACGGCCAACGTTGCCGTCACGACGTTGACTGGCTGCACGTGGACCACGAAGAGCAATGCGTCGTGGATCACGATCACGTCGGGAGCGCAGGGCAATGGCAATGGCTCCGTCGTATTGAACATTGCCGCCAACAACGGTTCATCGCGCACGGGAACCGTCACGATCGCTGACCGGACCCACACCATCACGCAGCAGGACGCAGCCCAGCCACCGGCCCCGACACCACCGGGACCGCCGCCACCGCCGCCACCTCCGCCACCTCCGCCGCCGCCTCCCACGTGCACATACACGGTCGCTCCGAACAATGAGTCGGTCGCTGCTGCCGGAGGGGCTGGAACGGCCATCGCCGTCACACCGTCGACTGGCACCTGCACGTGGACTGCGGTGAGCAACGCGTCGTGGATCACGGTCACGGCGGGCGCGAGCGGAACCGGCAACGGGTCGGTTGGTTACACCGTTGCGGCAAACACCGGCGCAGCGCGCAGCGGCACGATGACGATTGCCGGTCAGACATTCACGGTCAACCAGGCCGCGCCGGCAGCGCCGACTTGCACTTACACGCTCTCTGCAAGTAGCGCCTCCTTGTCCGCTCTCGGAGGCACGGGGTCGGTCGGCGTCACCGCGCCTGCCGGATGCGCGTGGACCGGGGCCACGAGCGCTTCGTGGATCACCGTGACCTCAGGAGCGAGTGGCAGCGGGAATGGCACGGTCGGCTTCCTGTTGCTCCCCAACCTCGGGGCTGCTCGATCCGACACCATCCTGATCGCCGGACAGACCTTCACGGTCAATCAGGCGGCCGTGCTCCCGACCTGCACCTACGCACTGAGTGCGTCGGGGACCACCGTGCCGCCGGCCGGCGGGAGCGGCTCGTTCAACGTGACGGCACCGGTCGGATGCACGTGGACCGCCGTGACCGGCGCAACGTGGATCACGATCACCTCAGGTGCGAGTGGCAGTGGCAACGGCACCGTGGCGTTCACGGCGGCGGCCAATGCCGGGGCAAGCCGCAGCGACACCATCGTTGTCCAGGGCCAGACGTTCACGGTTACGCAATAGGGCCAGCGTCATGACCTACAGGCACAGGTGCAAAGGTCGTGTCCGAGGAGATGCCATGACGATGACGTGCGGGACGACGCACAGACGAGCAGGACGTGTGATTGCGATGGTGGGGTGTCTGATGTTGGGTGTCTTGATCACCCCGGCTCACGCGCAGCAGACGACCGTGGACGTGCTCTCGTTTCTCTTGACGAATCGAACCATCATCACCGGCGACTTCGATCGCGATGCTCTGGCGTCCGCGGCCACGCGCGACACGATCGCCACGTTCCTCGTTCAGGAGTTGGCGACTGTTCCTGTCTCGTCGTCCTCTGGAGGCTTTACCTACCGTCTCGATCGCCAGTTGGGCACGGTGATCCGAACGAGCGACAGCTTCGGCCCCTTCTACACCGAGCGCTCTCTGACCGCTGGCCGCAATCGGGCATCGTTCGGAATCGGGTATCAGAGCGCGGCCTACGACTCTATCGACGGACGCGATCTGCGCGACGGCACGCTCATCTCCACCGCTGCCATTCTGCGTGGTGACACGCAGCCGTTCGACGTCGAAACCGTGTCGCTCCGGATCCGTACCGACACGATGACGTTCACGGGGAACTACGGCCTCACCGATCGACTCGACGTGAGCGTCGCCGTGCCGTTCGTCCGACTGAGTCTTCAGGGTGAGCGCGTGGACACCTATCGAGGCCAGGCATTCGTGCAGGCCACTGGTTCCGCATCGTCATCGGGTCTCGGCGATGTGGTCACGAGGCTCAAGTTCAACGTCTACCGCGAGGGGGCGAACGGGCTCGCGATCGGAGCCGAAACGCGACTGCCAACCGGAGATGAAGACAACCTGCTCGGCGCAGGCGAGGTCAGCTTCACGCCGCAAGTCATCGGGTCGGTCGAGGGCAGCACGGTCGGATTTCACGGACAAGTGGGCTACACGGTGCACGGCGTATCGAAGGCGCTCGGCTATGGCGCGGCGTTCACCGTCGCTGCGACGCCGCGGTTCACGGTGATCGGCGAACTGCTCGGCCGCAGGGTCGAGGGCCTCGGGCGGCTGGAATCGACGACGGTACCGCATCCACGCCTCGTCGGCGTCGACACCATCCGGCTGACCGGCGTCGAAGAGACCACCGATCGCATCGTCGCCGTCGGAGGCTTCAAGTGGAACATGTCGAGCACGTGGCTGTTTACGGCGAACGTGCTTCGGCCGCTGTCGGACGTGGGGTTGAACGCGTCGTGGATTCCAACGGTGACGTTCGACTACTCGTTCGGAGGCTAGTCCCGGGACAGGAATCATGGAACGTGGACCTTTCGAGTGGGGTGAACCACCAGAACGCGAACGCGAGACACCACCACGCCCCGAGAGATTGCCGAGCGGCCAGCCGGCGTTTGGGCAGCCGTACGTCTGGGCCCCGCCACGACCACGGTATGTCGATGACACGCCGAAGATGGGGCGCGCGGGCACTGCGGCATTCATCGGCTTCCTCGTGCTACTCGCGTTCGCCGCCGTGTGGGTCATCGAGCGTGATGTCGAAGGACCTGCCGTAACAAAAGAAGATGTGCCTCAAAGCGCCGCGCTCGACTCTCCAGCTGAAACCCCGATCGCGAAGATCGACGGCGAGACGGCGCAGGAACCGCCTCCGCTGATCGGAACCACCGAGCCGCCGCCGACTGCGCCGAAGGCCGTCGCACCAGGCGAGCCTGAAGGCTCGCCTCTACCGGAGCGAGTCGTACCAGGCGAGCCTGAGGGCTCGCCTCTACCGGAGCGAAATGTAGAGGCGGGTCTTATCTCGCCTGAGCAAAGTCGAAGGCAGACCCGCCTGGCCCCACCACAGCGCCCGGCGCCGCGCGCAATCGAGAGCGCACCGCCGCCTCCACAACGTATTCCGTTCCCGACCTCACCACCGCTGCCACAACAGGTGATGCGCACTCCCCCTGTGGAACCCGCGCCGGCCTCGCCTCGCATCGCAGTGGCCGAGGCCGTTCCCGCTCCGCTTCCCCGCGTGGAAGTCGAAGAGCTTGTGCTCAATCCCCCGGCAACGCCACCCGAACCCCCGCCGGCTCCCGCGGCTGCCGCTGCTGTTCCTGTGCCCGCGCCTGCGCCTGCGACTCGGCCAGCTCCGGCCAACGCGCCCGCAGTCGACGCGGAAAACAGTGCGATTCGCGATGTGCTCGGTCGGTATCGCAGTGCCTTCAACACGCTCGATGCCCGGGCCGCGCACCAGGTCTGGCCGTCGGTCAATGAGCGGACGCTCGATCGCGCGTTCGGACAACTGCAGGCACAGAACGTTTCGTTCGACCGCTGCACGATCGCCGTCAAGGGTGTGCTGGCTGAAGCCAACTGCAGCGGCACAACCCGCTTCGTGCCGAGGGTTGGCAGCCGCTCCGAGCAAATCGAAGCGCGGCAGTGGAACTTCAGCCTCCGCAAGGCCTACAGCGGCGGATGGGTGATTCAGGAAGTCGAAGCCCGGTAGATCAGAACGCGAGCTGGACGCCGAACCACGCGGAGCGCGGCAGCGCCGGATGCGAGTGGATATCGAGCACGCCTCCGTCGGGCTCTCCCGGCAGACGCGACGCGTAGAAATAGTCGATGTCCGACGCGTCCGCGTCGAAGATGTTGAACACCTCGAGCAGCAGACGCGTTCGGGTCGAGAGCCGATAACCGACTTCTCCATTCCAGAGCGTCGTG